>Ga0209302_10001930_pt1 | contig 12146 bp, 9 predicted proteins | sample ArcOceMetagenome_2_FD_187445 | JGI IMG/M metagenome (GOLD analysis project Ga0209302, IMG submission 187445) | Marine eukaryotic phytoplankton communities from Arctic Ocean - Arctic Ocean ARC135M Metagenome (SPAdes) (version 2) | ecosystem: Environmental > Aquatic > Marine > Oceanic | place... | reverse complement strand
CAGAGAAAGCGGCGCCCGAACCGGACTCCATCGCCTAGAGCGTGAAACCACTTTAGGGGACGCCAAAACACCCCTTACCTTACTTAAAGCCGTACACCTTAGGTTATTAAGGTTGCCCCCCCCCCCTGGAAGCACGGCCCAAGGGGCCGAAGGCCGATCCCCCTGCCACAGGGGTGCGCGGCGCGTGCGGATACTGTGCGGGGAGAATTTTGAGAATATAAAAAGCCGTAAAGTTTTGAAAAGTATTTACACGACGCGACAGTCAAAACTATAATTTTCAGACATTAAAGATCGAATTGATTAAACACAAACATAAACTTTGAAGAACGCATACCTACTTTATGCGTGAAACGCTAAAGCTGTAAAGTACTTAGCTGTAGATCTGTAGTAGATCTGGACGTCCCAATGCTCTCGTCGTCACGCTTCCTAGCCTACTCAAACACGGGCATCTCGAGCGCCTCCTGCAGCGCCCGCTCCGTGGCCGCCGGCAGCTCCTCCTCCACCAAGTCGACGTCCTCCACGGACAGCGCGGCGAAGCGCTCGCCGGAAGGCACGGCCGCCGACGGGGCCGCCGAGCTGCCGCACCAACCGCCGATGCTACCACCGATGCCGCCGCTGCCGCTCGCCCCGCTCGCCTCTGGCGGCGGCGTCGGCAACGGTGGCGGCGGCGCGGCCTCAGGTGCCTCCTCCTCGTCGGGCAGCGCAGGCGGCGGCACTCCCACGTACGCACCCTCCGCCAGCGCGTGCCGCAGTAGCGCGCGCCTGTGACACAGTATGCATAAGGTTGCAGGCTGCGCACACGGGCGGTTACAGCCTCTCACACATGGGGTTGCAGGCGGCGGCACGCGCCAGTGCGGGTCGACGGCGAGGACGGCGGGATTGCCCACAACGACGAGTAGCGCGCACCTGCACGTTACACGTGGGAGCCCCTCATCTTCAAGGCGCTCTGAGACGGGCGGCACGGCGCCTCTTGCGGCTCCACGGCGGCCGAGGCTCCGCTCCGAGGTGGGCAGGTGCGCCCTGGGCCCGCAGGGAAGCCGTGCAAGCCAACACAGTGCCCCTCTTTTCAACCAGCTGGCCTCACGCACGAGTGACGGCGACGTTGAAGCGCTTGGGGCTGCCCATGAAACCGAGATGGTGGCGGTGGTCGAACTCGAGCTGGCCCACCTGTTTAGAATTAAGGTTGGGGTAAGGTGAGGGTTGGGTCAGGGTCAGGCTTAGGGTAGGGTTATAGCTTGAGCTGGCTCACCGACGAGCGCACCGTCGAGATGATGATGGCCTTGCGCTCCTGGTACATACGGTTGCAGGCGCGCGCTGGTACGGCTGCAGGCTTTGCACGGATAGGGCTGCAGGCGTGCATCGACTGGTAGGGCTGCAGGCGGGCATTGGTAGGGCTGCAACCTTGAGCACGCATGGGTGCGCGCCTGCCCCTGGAAGCTCTCGACGCCGCCCACCTTGACGCCACCGCCCGCCTGCATGTGGCCGCGTGCGCGAAGCAGCGTCGCGATCTTGTGCGCCTGCGTGGCGAAGGGCGCGATCACATGTGGGCATGGGCTGGGTGCGTGGGTTACAGGCCTGGGTGCACGGGGTTGCAGGCTGGCGACACGGGGTTGCAGGCTGGGCGCGTGGGGTTGCAGCCTGCTTGGCGAAGGGCGTGATCACGCCGATCTGTTCGGGCGTGACGCGCGAGCGGCGGAACTGCAGCAGCTGCTCCACGTAGTCGAGCACTGTCGCCGCCTCGTCAGCGTTGAACCACGAGGGCGACCTGGCCGGTAGGCGATGAAGTAAATGGGTAAGCAAGCACCTACTCGACTCACGAGCGAGTAGTGGGTATAGTCGTAGCGAAAAGGGTGATAACCAGCAGCCGAGGGGCACCTGGCCTCGCGCTCATCCTTGCCCGCGATCCCGTGGAAGAGCAGTGGCGTCTGCGGCGCGGGCAGCGCCTCCCAGCCGAGCAGCGAGTCAGCGAGTACGGGGTCGGCGTGGCTGCGCAGCTGGCCGCCTTGTCGGGGTTGGGGTTGGAGTAAGGGTTAGAGTCAGGGTCAGGATCAGGGTCAGGGTCAGGGTCAGGGTCAGGGTCAGGGCCGTGGCTAGGGTTAGGGTTAGCAGTTGGCCGCCATAGAAGAGCGTGTTGGGCAGCTGCAGCAGTGCGGCGTGCGATCGGAAGTTGCGCAGCAGCTTCGTCATCACCAGAGGGTTGTAGTCGCCGCCGCCGCCCTCCTCTCCCCCCTCCTCCTGCTGCTGCCGCTGCTGCAAGCCGCCGCCGATGATGCCGCCGACACTGTCGGACGAAGGGCCGCCCTCGCCTCGGTGGTACAGCGCGCGCGCCGCGAGCCGTTCAAGCAGCGACGTGCCCAGCCCGGCGAGCCGCGCGGCCTGCGAATGCACTAGGGGTCCCAGCTGCGCGGGGTCGCCTGCGAGCACGAGCTGGCCGTCTGCATTGAGCAGCGTCACCACCGGTGCCACGGCCTCCGGCTCGAGAGCGTGGCCCGCCTCGTCAATGACGATGACGCCAAAGTGGCCGCGCGGCACGCCGGGGTCGAGGTGCAGCTTGGCGGCGGTGGAGAGCGTCGCCACCACGACGCGTGCCGCCAGGAGCGCACGCAGCGGCAGCCCACGGGACGATGGCGCGCCGCCCGCCTCGTCGCCGTGTACGTGGCGCAGCACCGCAGCGTCGATGTCGCGCCGGTCGCGCGTCGGCGCAACCACACGCAGCAGCTGCGCGCGGTCGGCGATTACGCGGCCGAGTGCGGCGCAGAGCAGGTCCGCCGCCTGAGACGACGGTGCGCACACGAGCGCGCGCAGCCCAATGGGCGCACCGCGTCCCCGCACGAGCTGCAGCACCGCCTCGACGACCGTCGTCGTCTTGCCCGTGCCCGGCGGCCCCCACACGAGGTACGGCGCGGCGCGCGCGCGCCCTTCGACGATGGCACACACCGCGCGCCACTGCTCCGGGTTGCTGCCGACGTTTGGGTTGAAGGGGGCGAGAGCAGCGGTGACGATGCGCGGTGGCAATAGCGCGGCGAGCGCGGTGGCGGCGGGCGTGGGAAAGAGCAGCGACGGCGGCAGCGCGCTTGCCGCCCGCGCCACGCCGAGGTGGAAGAGGCGCAGCGGCGCGCGCTCCAGCAAGAAGCGTACCTCGACGCGCGCGCCCGGCAGGTGGGCCCTCGCAAAGTCTGCACGGAAGCTCAGGCCGACCGTCTCCTGACGAACCCACACGGCGCGGCCGCGCCACACGCGCCGCGGCTGTCCCGCCACGTTGATGCGCACCTGGCACACGGGGGTGCATTCCGGGTTGCATGCAGCCCTACTGTCTGGGGGTTGCAGCCCCTTGTGCCCGCGCCAGGTGGGCGCGTAAAGACTGCGGCCCCATGTGCCCCCCGCCACGTGGGCGCGTGGAGGCTGCAACCCACGTGGGCGCGCACCTCGTCGCCCACCAGCACCGACGGCCTGCGCTCGGCCAGACCACGCACGACCAGTTCGTAGCAATGCTCATGGTGGCCACCTGGTTAGGGTTGGGGTTGGGGTTGGGGTGAGGGTTGGGTTGGGGCGAGGGTCCGGGTAAGGGTTAGGGTTAGGGTTAGGGTGTGGGCTAGCTCGATGCCGAGGCCACCTGCACCGCCGTCGGCCGTGGCGTCGGCCTTGGCGTCGGTCTTGAGTAGCGGGGCGGCGCCCTCCCCCGTGAGGTCGAAGAGCATCAGGTCACCCACCAGCTGCCACTCCTCACACCATAGCAGCGTCTGCCAGCGCTCCGCATACCCCGCCATCTCCGTTTCATCACCGGGCAGCGCCGCCACCGCGGCCTCCGCGTTGCCGCGCGCCAGCCGCTTCCTGAGCGCGGCAGGCAGGTTGTACGAAGGCAGCGGCGCGCTACCTTCGGACCTTGCCACTTTCTCATCCATCTTGGGCGATCCCTTGTCGCCATCGCCACCGCCACCACCGGCTCGTGTGATGGGGGCGGTTGATGCGGGAAGGAGGTGGCTGGCCCCAGTCGGCGGCAGCAGCGGCGGTGCCGGCACGTCCTCCCCGTCCTCCTCTTCCTCCGCAGGTGCCCCGCGCCCCCTGCCCGCCTTAGCTGTGTTTGATGTTGCTGGCTGTTGTTTGTGTTTGTGTGGTGGGTGCTTGGCGGGCGCGTACGGCGCGGAGGGACGGAGCTGCTGCAGCAGCTGCGCGTCACCGCAGCGCGCCGTGAGGAAGCGGCCTGTGCAGAAGCGGTCGCCCCCCTCGCCCTTGTTCCGGGTAAACTCGAGGCCTACCGGTGCAAAGTGCAGAGAGTCCTCTCATTCTGAGGATGCTCTGAGACGGGCGGCACGGCGCCTCTTGCGGCTCCACGGCGGCCGAGGCTCCGCTCCGAGGTGGGCAGGTGCGCCCTGGGCCCGCGGTGGGGCCAGGCAGGCCACGGGCAGGCGCCACTCTGAACCAGCTGCGAGGCAGAGGGTGTCGCAGACGAGGCCGCGCTGTGCGGGCGTGACGCGCACGACCACCTCGGCGTACCCCTTGCCTGCCGCCAGCTTGAACGGCAGCTTGCAGTCGGGCGAGGCGCTGAAGCCCGTGGTGCCTCGCACGAGCCGCACGCCCTGCAGGGTCACTGCCGCCCTGCCGCCGTTCCTGATGCCGAGCCTGCGCTCGGCGGTGGCGTGCGGCGCGACGGGCTCGTCGAAGGTGAGCTGCTCGACCTGCACGCCGTGCTTGTCCTCCTCGAACGCCGCGCGGCTCACGCACACGCGCTGCGTCGCCTCGGCGGCCGAGGTGCCGCCGAAGACGACGACCGCGAAGGCGGAGGCGCTGCCGTCGGAGGCGCTGACCTTCTTGACCTTGAGCTTCTTCTGCGCCGTGAGACAGTGCAGCACCTGCGACGCGCCGAAGGGCACGCGCTTGTCGCTCGCCCGCTTCCAGTCCAAGTAGACCTGCGCGAACTCGGCGGCGTCCTCGACCCGCCGCTGAAGCGCCATGTCCGTCTCGAGCTCGGCGCAGTTCCAGAAGTCGAGCGACGCGTCAAGTAGGCTGAGCTTCGCGTTCCCTGCCGCGGTCGCTGGTGGCGGCCGCCGCTGGGCTGTGAACCTGCCTGCAGATCCAGAGGGTGGCCGTCTCGGTTGGCGTGGCGCTGCCCAAGGCAGCAATCGCGGCAGGCGGCTTTGCGCCTCTGGCTTTGGCTCTGGCTCCTGCATTGCTCCTGGTGGAGCCTGCTGCTGTGCGAGGTGCAGAGACGCGTCGAGCAGCCATGCTGGCATCTCATCGTGTGCCGACATGCGGAGTTTGATGATGTGAACAGAAGTTTGGTGAACAAGGGTGAAAATCGATCATCGTATCCCCTCTTATGCGCTCTTCACCTTCCCACTAGAAACGTCACCATCCATGTAACGTTCACATGGCAGCAAGCTCTTCCCCCAATTCCCGAGGGCCGGCGCCAACCCCATCATAGCACACGAGGAACACGTCCAGATCCTCGTGCTGAAACTTTCTCAGGGCCCTCCTGATCGCATCCAGGATCCACGCCTGCGGGTTGCCGAAAGCGTCGCCGCCGAGCAGCGTCAGGAAGAGCTTCTTGCTGCCGGCCATCCCATCGTGACGGTCCCGGTTCTCCAGTGCTGCGAGCACGCAGGCTTCGTAGCTGGCCTCCAGCACGAGTCGGGCGAAGGGTTCCCACTCGACTGCGCGAGTTCCAGGGTTGTAGGCCACCGCACACGCGGAGCCGAGAACATGGCTGACAACCATGCTCTCCTCGATGCGGCCTTGATGCCCTTGCTCGTCCTTTCTCGTGACCGCAATGTCCGCATGCACGCCAACCTTGAGGTGCCCCAGAAGCCGTTCTCTGTCCGCGACCGTAGCTGAGGCGCCCTCGATCGCACGCCGCAGCTGGTCCAGCCGCTGCGGCTTGCTCAGCGTGTAGCCGTTACGCATGGTCCACAAGCGGCCGTCGTCGTTCCCGAGGGCTGACGACATCTCGTCGAGGTTGTCGAGCTGGTGCCCGTGTGGCGTGTGCAAGTAGTTGCGGTAGATGAGTGCGGGCGCCGTGCACAGCGCACATGCCGGGCCCTGGGTTCGGTCGTTGACGTACCCGGTGATTCCAGCGGCCGGGGTGTACGAGTCCGAGGGCATCTCCAGGCAGTTGAATTGCGACGCCACCTGCGACGACGCGGCCGTGTGCGGGGCTCGCGGGGGAGCTAGGGTTGAGGTTACGGCTAGGGTTCGAGCTATAGGATTCTAGAACCTGGAAGGTTGCGTGCAGGTTGCTCGCGTCCGCGTGGAGATCGATCACGTCAGCCTCGATGGCCGAGAAGCGGAGGCCGCGATGGTCTGGGCCTACGGCAGGCTCCGACCGCCTCTCCTGGTACCTGCTCCGCAGGACCGATAGCGTTGGTGTCGAAAAGGTCCCGATTGCCCACTGCTGGCCATTGGCAAGCGACTTGAGTATGCTCCCATCGGAGTCCTTCTCTCGTGGTAGCACCTCGAAGAACGTATCCGGCGCCGCCTCAAGCACGACGTTCTTCGGGGCGAACTCGTTGAAGCCGAACTCATCGGAAAACCACCGTCTCCTCGTCGCTCCTGCGTACATCGCGCAGCAGCCTCTGCGATGGCTGGACGGGACACGGAGCGCTGGACGGAGCGCGAGACTTGTCATGGTGGGTGCAAGCGCCAACGCGATCCACACGCGCGCGGCGCCCATGGAATCGCGATCGTGTGTACGCGCGGCACGGAGGCTGGTCGCAGAAAAACAGCCAGACGGCGACCCTTCCGACAAAGAACACAAAAGCGAACGCACTCGCAAAGCGCCCTGCTGGCGGGCTAAGATAAGATAGACTGGCGGGCTGGAATCCTGCGGATCATCCAAGCTGCGGTGGGGGCGAAATGATGGAACAAGTGTGATCTTTCGAGAACAAAAACAAAGCAAAAGCCCGAGACTGCCTTTTTCGGAGCGCTGTTTTGGGACATCTCTCCTGGCGTATGGCGCTCGGCCTGTGCCTGCTTCCGCACGCCGTCTTGCCGGCGCAAGCGCACGCTCTGACGGCCGAAGGGACCCCCCCGCTGCTTCCGTTGCTCCAGCTGTACTCGCGCGCGCTGGCTGACGCCCCATGTGAGGCATCTCGGTATGGCTCCTCGGCTGTGATCTATCCATTCACAGAGACCGATGATGATGTCGAGTCCATGGCGGCGGGCGTGGTCCAGGCGAAGCGGGACCTGCCAGAGGCAACGGTCCTCGTCACGGATGCGGAAAATAGCGGTCTTGATGTGCCGATCGGCCACTTGAGCGGTGCTAGTAGGCTGCTTTCCACCCTCGAGAGAATCAACGTGAGAGGCGTGAAGCGGCTGCCCTCTCAGAAACGTTCGACCGATACGCTCAACGAGGCGGAGAATGTCGTCCGCAGGCGAGCACCCTGCACGCATTGCACGCTCGCACCCCCCGCACGCACTCGTCTACACATGCACGCATGCTACGACCGCACGCTCGGCCGCACGCTACGACCGCCCGCTACGACCGCTCTCTGCACCCTCTGCACCCTCTGCACCCTCTGCGCCCTCTGCACCCTGGACGTGTGTGTGCGCAGCTGCCTCGCGGCGAACGTGTCGGCGCTGCTCCTCGTCGCGCCACCCGTCCACCTGCCGCGCGCGCTGCTCACGACGCTCAGCGTGCTCAAGCGGCTGCGCGGCGCGCCCTCGGCGCCGCGCCTGCACGTGTTCTCCGTCGCGGGTGGCCGCTCCGGAGGGGCGTGGTGGGGCGAGGCGGCAGCGCACTCGCAGGGCGCCGTCGGCAGGACGAGGACCGAGCTCGTGTCTGGGGAGCTCGATCGTCTCGTCTCGTACGCGGCCAAAGGCGACCTCATCAGCCCGACCGAGGCGCTCCAGATGCTGGACGAGCGCGACCGCGAGGTCAGCGAAACGGTCATGGCGGCCTCGGTGACCGCCAAGACACATAATCTCCACCAACAGGGCTGCACAATTGTGTACGGTTGCAAAGAAGGGATCTGCGACGACTGAAACAGAAACGCGTTTATCGCGCCGCGTAAATCGGTCGTTATCGCGGTCGTTTACTCTCGGGTATTTGTGAGATCCCGAGTCGACTTTTTTTTTGCGATTGTAGTTTCTTTTGAAAACCAACGGTGCCTGAGCGAATCCGGGCACACACCACTAGTACGCTTTAGCAGCGAAATACAACCGGCAGAACAGCTTTTGACTTTTCTTTTTTTAACCGGCCCAGGCCGCCGCGCGCCGGCCGCGTCGGCGCGTCGCCGGCGGCTCTCTCGGGGTCTCTACGATGTGTAAGAAAAACCCGCCGGCGGAGCAGCGCGTCGCGCGCCGGGAGACGGTGTGACTAAGCAGGCAGTGTTGTGGTAGGAGCTGGAGGTGACACGGGACTCGAGCGGAGAGCGCGCGCGCCGCGCCTCGTATAAGAGTTAATAAAAACAGGCTTTCAGCGGCGCCCTGGCCTACAGACAAGCGAGCTCAATCACGGGGAACTACACACGTAGGCTACGGATTACCTCTCCAACCGACTATTTCGGCTTGAACGGCTTCTTGGCTACCGCCAACACGTTGTGCACCTGCGATATGTTCACGCAGTAGAAGTGCTTCGCCACGTTCAAACCGTGCTCAGACTCCTCCTCTGAGCACGGCGCCCAGTCTCGTGAGAGGTCGCGGTATACCATCCGCCCGATCACAAGGAGTGCGGCCGAGAGCAGCAGGAGGAACATGACGAAACTCGAGGACGACTCGCTATTTGAGCAGACGAGCGCGCGCATCTCCTCGCGCAGGAAGGTGGACAGAGGCGGCGGCTTCGGGCTGCCCATTATCCGTCCTCTCTCAGGCATCAACCCGTCCTCCTCATCCGAGTCAACATCAAGGCTCTTGAGACTGGTTGAGGACACCATCACGACACCGCAGCTGCAGCGCCGATCCTCGGCAGCTCTGCCCACCCGTCGACGGCGATGGCGCGACGACGTGCGGCAGGGGCGCCGACGCGCGGCGCGCGTTCGCGCGGGGCGCGAAGCTGCGGCACACTTGGGATAGGGTGCATCTGCATGGCGTTTTGTCAGAGGGTTTTGTCAGCAGAACTTCACCCCTCGCCCCGTCAGCCAGCGCGGACGCCATGGGTAAGCGGTGGGCTGGAGGCGGTGCAGCTGGAGGCGGGCGGCGGCCGACGCTCGACTTGGGCAGCGCCTCCACGCTCGGTACCGAGGTGGCTGCTGCCGCCACCGCCGCCGAGAGCACCACCGCGGCGCCACCCCCTGCAAGCACGCCGGCCATTCCTGCCCCGGCCGCCAAGGTAGCAAATCCTCTTTCGGGGTTGATGGCCGGGTACGCGGACTCGGACGAGGAGGAGGATGAGCCGACGACGGGTGGCGAGGTTCAGGCGGATAGCAAGGTGGACAACTTCCTGGCCGAGCTCGAGGGCGCCGGGCTCACCAATGCGGCGGCACAGTGGGAGCAGTGCCTGGATCCGGGAACCAACGCGTACTACTTCTGGAACATGCACACGAACGAGGTCCGTTGGACGCCCCCCGAGGGCTGGGAGGCAAAAGACACCGCCGCAGCCGATGCAGCCACAGCCGAGAGTGCTGCGGAGGGGACTCCAGCGGATGCTACGGCGGCCACGCCCGAGCCCGAGGCCGCCGAGGCGGAGGGCTCGGCCGGACCTGCGGCCGAGGCCGAGGCGTCGGCTGCGGCGGGCGGCTCGAACGACGCGTTGGACGCGTCGCGAGGGACGAAGCGCGCTCGGCCGGCATCGGGCGCCGTGGGCGGTGGTTGTGGAGGTGCGGTTGTTGCGGCCGAGGCGGCGCCGAGCGTGGAGGAGATGCTCGAGCAGGCGGAGGAGCAGGCCAGGGAGCAGGAACGCGCGGAGCAGATCGGTGCGGCCTTCGGCGAGTTTGCCGCGCGGCTCGCCAAGCTTGCTGGCGAGGGCGCCGCCGCAGCAGCTGCCGCTGCCGCTGCCGCTGCCGCTGCCGCTGCCGCTGCCGCTGCCGCTGGGGGCGGGCGCGGGTGCGGGAGCGTGCTGCGACTCCAGATCGAGCTCGAGACGAGGCAGGAGGACTGGGAGGCGGGCGCGCTGGGCGGCGCGTACCTGTGGGAGCGGCTGCAGGCGTGCTCGCTCACGTTGCAGCAGCTCGAGGCCGAGGGCCTTCCCGAGGGGTGGACGCGCGCGTGGGACGGCGGCAGCGCCGCCTACTACTACGCCCACCCCGAGTCGGGCGAGGCGACCTGGGAGGAGCCGCTGCCGCCGCCGCCGCCCGAGCCGCTGCCGCCGTCCGCACCGTCCGCGCCGCCCGCGGCCGAAGAGATGCGGGCGGGCGGCGTCAAGGCGCGCGAGGAGCGCACGCGTCTCAAGGAGGCGCGGCGGCGGCGCGAGGCTGGGCTGCCGCCGCTCACGGAGGAGGAGGCGGTGGCCGAGGCGGCGGCGGTGTACGCCGCCTCCAAGGCCGGCAGGGAGGCCAAGGCCGCCGAACGCACCAACTCCGGTGGCAGCGGCAGCGGCAGCGGCAGCGCGCCACAGCCGCGGAGCCGGGAGGCCAGCGCGGGCGGGGCCGGCGAGGCGGGTGAGGAGGAAGGCGAGCTGACCGAAGCGACCCCGCCGCCCGCCGCCGACGCGGCTGCCGACGCCGACGCCGACGCCGACGCCGACGCCGACGCCGACGCCGACGCCGACGCCGATGCCGACGATGCCGATGCCGATGCCGATGCCGATGCCGCCGACGCCACGGCGGGGGCTGCGGTGCAGCTGTCCGAGGCTGACCTGGAGTGGGCGCGCCGCACCAGCGCGAAGGCGGCGATGCATCCCGCGCGCCTCGCCGCGCTCCAGCAGGCCTCCGCCACGTCGGTCGCCGAGCCCGCCGCCGCCGCCGCCGAGGCGGCGGCGCCGGCCGAGCCGCCGGGGGTCAGTGTGCCGGCCAAGCCGCGAACGAAGCCGCCGGGGACGAGCAAGCCGAGCGGCTCCGACGTCCGAGCCAAGAAGAAGCTGGTGCGCCCCCACGCACACCCGCACCGGCACCCGCCGCCACCTGCCCACCCCTCCGGTCCCCACCGCTCCCGGGGCCGACGCCACCGGAGGCGGCACGCCACAGACGACAGCGTGGGCCCACCATGGTCACGGCGGCTGGCCTGGCGGGCCTGGCTGCCCCCCTCGAGATATCCTCGAGATGGCGCCTCTCCTCCCCCCACCCCCCACCTGCGGGCGCCGCTCGAGAGGCCTGAGGGCCCCGCGGCGGCGCGGTCGCGTCGGGTGGCAACCTCGCACTTTGGGTGCGCGCGTGTCGTCTTGTCGTCATCGCACTGCGCACAGCGCATTGCGCACGCACTTGAGACGCTCGGTGGCGGCCCATGTGCGTGCGTAAGCGTTTGTGCGCGGTGCGGTGGCGACTGCCGTGCCGTGACCGCCGCTGTGGCCCTCTCTCTCTCTCTGACTCGTGCCGACCAGCCCGAGCACCTCGGACGCGGTCCCGGTTCTCCACGTGCTCCGCATGCTTGGCCGATGCATCTGCACACCTCTGCACACCTCTGCACACCTCTGCACACGCCTGCACGCCGCTGCATCCCTCTGCACGCCTCTGCACGCCACTGCACGCCGCGTGGCGCTAGCTTGGCCACTGAGGCGCCTCCCCCTCCGCGCCGCGCTGCGCAGGGCTCGCTGGTGGACAAGTGGAACGCGGTCAAGGCCGAGGCGCTCGAGGAGGAGGAGATGCTGGCGGAGGAGGTGCGGCCGAGGTCCGTCGAGGAGATCGGGCACGCCAAGAAGCAGCGCATCGCCGACTGGCAGAAGGGGCAGCTCGACCGCGCTGGGCCTGCCGCGGGCGAGACCAACGCCAACTTCCAGCCCGTCGGCGACTGGAGGGACCGCGTCGCAAAGGCGCGGCAGAAGAAGCCGCAGACCTAGACAGCCCGTAAACCTCGAAAACGCGTATTAGTTACTGTATAGTCAGTGTGCCGAGTTGCATTCGGGAACACGTCTGGTCAGCCGGACACGGCGAGAGTTAGCAGACAATATTATAATAAAATATTCGAACCATCAACTAACAAATTATATTAAAAAAAAATCTCACGTCGGTCGAGGTGGGTCGTCGCGGTGTACGCGGTGTGGCTCCCTTGTGGCTCCTCCACCCGCTGTGCTAGCTGTGGAGGAGGAGATAGAGGTGTCCGACTCCGGGTTCATCGTCGAG
>Ga0209302_10001928_pt1 | contig 12148 bp, 10 predicted proteins | sample ArcOceMetagenome_2_FD_187445 | JGI IMG/M metagenome (GOLD analysis project Ga0209302, IMG submission 187445) | Marine eukaryotic phytoplankton communities from Arctic Ocean - Arctic Ocean ARC135M Metagenome (SPAdes) (version 2) | ecosystem: Environmental > Aquatic > Marine > Oceanic | place... | reverse complement strand
GGGGGTGGGGGGGGGGCAACCAACGGGGCCAACCCCGTCTCTGGTTGGTGGGCGATGTCAACGGTCTAGCTTGCCCGTCCACGTGGAGCCGGCTACCTCATGAGTGTATTGGTTTTTTTGGCGAATCGGTAGTTTTTGAAAGGAAAAACCAGCGGCACCTGAGGAACAGGCAAACACCACTACCGAGGCAGGCACACACCACTACCGAGGCAGGCACACACCACTACCGAGGGAGCAGGCACACACCACTACACAGAGCTAAATGCGAAACTTGCTCAGGTTTCGCTTGGTGTGTTGACCCTTGGTTCCCCCCCCCCCAAACCCGTTTGGCCTCGCTAGCTACCGCCAGGCCGGTAGGCAGAGGAGGCAGGCAGCCACCCAAGGTCCAACTTGGTGTGTCGCGCGGAACGCGCGTAATCGTGCCTCCGTGAGGATGGCGCGGTGCGACGAGGGCGAGCTCGACCTCTTCGACCAGGAGGGCAACCTCCACCTGGCTCTCAGCTTCGGCTACATGACTACGCCCGGTGACACCACTCGGCAGCAGAACTGGCGCGCATGGGTAGCCTGCGAGGGCGTCGAGCTGCTGAGCGTCGTCGACCATGTCACTTTCGTCGTGCAGGACAGCCTGACCACCAGTCGGCCACACAAGCTCACCGCGCCGCCCTACGAGCTGGCGCGCACCAGCACGGTGCAGGGAAACCATGGGCAGGAGCTGCAGGTGACTGTATCGGTGCACTTTCAGCCGTGGCTCAAGCAGGGGCCGGTGGAGCACGAGCTGCTCGTGCAGCTCCGTGGCCGCAGGGGTCGCAGCTCCGTGGCCGCAGGGGCCGCAGCACCGTGGCCGCAGGGGCCGCACACCGACGACCGCATGGTCGTGCTGCACGACCCTCGGGCGGCACCGGTCTCGTGGAAGCTGCATGAGGGAGCCCCGGGCAGGTGCGTCTCTACTAGTATGAATGTACCACCCGCCTAACCCTGACCGCCCGCCCCACCCATGCCCTGCACTGACTCCTCTTCCCAACCCGGCCCTGAAACCTGCAGGTATGTCTTCCGGCCACCGCACGCCGCTGAGCACGGGCCGCTTAGCGGCTCGTGGAGCGGCGGCCTCGGCGCTGCCGTGAGCGGGAAGCCTCCGTGTATGCACGACCCATCCGCCTTTCCACACCTCAACCAACGTGGCGCCCGCACGGGCTTTGTGCTCGGGCGGACCAACTCGTTCGCTTCGGCCCTCTCGGACAACGGCAGCACCGACGGCGAGGGCGGCGGCGGCGGCGGCGGCAGCGGCGGCAGCTGGGGTTTTGGCGGGGGCGGGGGCGGGGCGAGCGCGAGTGGGTCCGCCTCCTCGGGCGGTTTTCGCCGCTCCATCTCTGAAGGCGGCGGCGGCGGCGGTGGCCACGGACACAGGCGCACCGGCAGCCGGGGTAGCCAGGTACCTGGCTCGAGGTCCTTCGAGGCTCTGCCGGAGCTACCCGGGGGCTCGCCGCCGCCCGCATCCCCCAGGAGCATCCCCCTACCCCTAACCCAAGCCCTAGCCCTAACCCTGACGCTGAGCCTGACCCTAACCCTGACCCTAGCCCTAGCCCTAGCCCTAGCCCTAGCCCTAGCCCTAGCCCTGACCGCATCTCCCAGGAGCTTGGCCGACATCCCCGACCGGCCCACATCCGCACCGCCCGCGCCGTTCACGCCACCGCTGGTCGCTACCACCTCAGCCGAGACACAGGCGGCGGCGGCGGCGGCAGAGGCGGCGGTAGAGGCGGAGTACCGGGCGTTGGCGAGCGGCGACTGCTCGGCGGTTTTGGCGTGGCTGCGACGGCTGGGGCTGCAGAAGTACGCGGCCAGCTTCCAGCAGCAGGCGGTCGACGGCAAGCCCTAACCCTAACCCTAACCATAACCATAACCCTAACCCTAACCCTAACCCCAACCCCAACCCTAACCCTTACCCTAACCAGCAGGCGGTCGACGGCAAGCCCTAATCCTAACCCTAACCCCAACCCCAACCCTAAGCCTAACCAGCAGGCGGTCGACGGCAAGCCCTAACCCTAACCCTAACCCCAACCCTAACCCTAAGCCTAACCAACAGGCGGTCGACGGCAAGATGCTCTGCACGCTCTCCGAGGCGGACCTGCAGAGCGAGCTGAATGTCGGCAACTCGATGCATCGCCGCCGGCTGCTGTTGGAGGTTGACCAGCTGCGCGCCGCCGCGCCGCCGCGCCCTCCTATACCACGGCGTGACCCATCGGAGCCGGCCCCCAGCTTCTCGCTAGAGCTCGTCACGGCGCCGCTGGAGCTGAAGCAGGTGCAGGACCACGTCGCGCGCTCAATCCAGCCCGGTGGCGAGTTCTTCCAGGTCGGCGCTGTCTACCGCGTGTACAACCCGCTCCTCGACCATAAGCACGAGCGCACTGCGCGCGCGCTGCGCGAGCCCAACTCTAATCGTGCCGTGCCGCCGCAAGGGGGCTACTTCCACGGCACCTCGCCCGCTGCCACCGCCCTGATCTGCGAGCACGGCTTCGACCCAACTAAGTGGAAGGGCGGCCACTTTGGTAGGGGGCAGTACCTCTCTGCAGACGCCTCGAAGGCCTCGCCGCGCAAGTACACCGGCGCGTCCGACTGCCGTATGCTGCTAGTCGAGGCATGCCTGGGCAACGTGCTGCCGATGGAGCGCGGCAAGACGCGCGCCGCCCTCACGCCCGAGGGGCTGCGCGAGCTGGGCTACGACTCGGTGGCAGTGCCCGACACCGACGAGATCGTCGTGTACATGCGCTTCCAGGCCGTGCCGCGCTACGTCATCCACTTTGAGCGGTGCGAGCCGTCGCCGCCGCTCAAGGCGCCGCCGCGGCTGCCCGTGGTCTCATACTGCGGCGGCCGGTACGAGCAGCGCCTCGGCCCCGCCGACACGCCGCTAGGCGTCGGCAGCTGCACGCGATGCCTGGCGCACGACACGCGCGCGGGCGGCGCGGTCTTCCTCAAGCTAGTGGGCGACGCCGCCGCCGCCGCTCGCGAGCGCGCGGCGCTGCTCGCGGTCGGCGCGGCTTACGCGCCCGCACTGCTCGATGAGTTCACGCTGGAGCCGCCGCCATGGCCCGGGGCGGCGACGGCGGAGGCGGCAGTGGCGGCGGAGACGGGGGCGGTGCAGGCGGCGCCGGTGTTGGTGCGGCGGCAACCCTCTACCGAGCTGCGGGGCGGCGGGGTGCTCGTGCTCGAGGCGGCCGAGCTGGGCGAGTCCGCCTCCCTCACCGCTATGTGCCGCCGCAACCTTGTCTACGTTGCCAGCGGCGCCGACGGCACCGACGGCGCCAGCGGCGTCAACGGCGCGCTGTCCGCTCAGGACGGCGCGCCGTCGCGCCAGGACAGCGCGTGCACGAGCACGAGCAGTTGCGGCTCGTCCGACGGCGGCGCGCACGAGCACAGCGGCGCGGTGGCGGCGAGCATGGCCAAGGCGGTGGCGCAGCGCGTGCTGCAGTGCGTGGCCCGCGTGCACGAGGTGGGCTGGGTGCACCTCGACCTCAAGCCCGAGCACTTCATGCGCTTCCCATGCGGGCAGTGGAAGCTCGTCGACTACGGCTCGGCACACCGCGAGGGCGCCACCGTCGCACCGGCGCACTCGCGCCGCTACTGCGCGCCCGAACTCGCGGCCATGGTCGAGGCGGCTGGGCTGCACGCGCTACGGCATGTGGAGCCGAGCCTCGACGTCTGGGCGGCGGGCGCGCTGCTGTTCGCGCTCTTCCGCGGCGCGCCGCTCTTCGGCGACGGCGTGAGCTATGCCGAGATCGCCGCCGCCGCCGCGAGCGGCGCCGTGCAGCGCGCGACGTGCAGTTGCGCCAACGACGCACACGCGCGGCTGCTTGGCGCGATGCTTGCCTCCGAAGCGCGACTAAGGCCCGCGGCCGCTGAGCTACTGACCAAGTCCGTGTGGCACGACCCCGACGACACTGTCGAGCGGCGGCGCGTGCAGGTGGCGCTGCTCCTCTGCGTGTATGGTTGTGGGCGAGGGGGTCGAGCGGAACGAGAGGGGCGGGGCGGGGCTGGTGGTGGGGACGGGTCAGGGTCAGGGTTGAGATACGCGCTGGTGAGCCCAGAAGGTTCGCGCAAGGAGCTTTAGGTGTTCATGCTCACCCCCACCCCTGCTCCCACCGCCGCACCTACCCTCGCCCCTACCCTCGCCCTCGCCCTGAGCAGGTGGCCGCCTTCTTCTCCAACCCGCGCGGCGACCTGCGGCTGATGCGCGAGATCGTCGAGCTGCTCGGGGCGATCAAGAAGCACAAGCGCGAGGTGCGCCCCGCCACGCGAGCGCTCCGGCGATGTGCCCCGCCCGGCGTCGAGCGAGCAGCCCCCTCAGCCCCCGCGCTGACCCTACCACGCGCAGGTGCGCCCCGCCGCGCGGCTGAGTGACGTCGCGCGCGTGCTTGATGAGATGCTTCCGCGCGTGATTGCATTCTCGGGCCACGAAGCTGGCGGCTACCTACTCTTCGAGCCCGACGGCACTGCAACGAGCGGCGCGCCGCGCGCCGCGCCGGTCTCCCGACGCACGCCGCACGCCGACGAGTTTATCCAGTTACTCTGCCCCGCGCGTGCACCCGAGCTGCAGTGCCTCTTCCTTAACGCCTGCAAGACGGAGCGCATCGCGCGCGACATCCACGCCTCGCTCAACCTCACCATCGTCTGCTGGCGCGGCAAGGCGCTCGACGCGGCGGCGCGCGCCTTCTCCGTCGGCTTCTACGCCTCCCTCGCCAAGGACGAGCCGCCCGCCGTCGCCTTCGACGCGGGCCGCGCGCAGATGTCACTCAGCGGCTTCTGCGAGGGCGACCCCGACGACTACCTGCACCCAGTTGGCCACGAGCACTTGCGCGCGCCGCGACAGCGCGAGTGTGCTGGCTGCAACCCGCCGGTGCACGGCGAGGTCGTCCTGGTGGGAGGGGGTCGCTGAGTTTATAACGCATGACCCATGGCTTCTCGCTTGGCTGCGCTGCATGCTTGGCTGCCTCACGTTAGGGCAGCGTCCAGCGAGTGAGCGCCGCCTCATATGCCCAGCTACTTTACCGTCTTTATGCAATGTTGTGCTCCTGAATGCGTTAGATCGTCAGCATACACTCTAATGCTAATCCCTATACGATATCATTACGTCAAAACTGTGGCGGAGTTTGGTATTGGTACCATGGTACATACTTTATTGATTTTTAAAATATCTGATGAAAAAGTGATTGACAGAGTCGAGAGTGTCAGTGAGGAAAGTGGAAACGATTTTTTTGTCGTGCTTGTGGCTTTTTGGTGTGCTTCTGAAAACTGAGCACATGGGCAAGCCGTGGAATAACTAGTCAGCAGAGAAGTGGTGGGCATGCGGCCGCCATGTGCGCCAGAAGGCGTGCGCGGTTACGCAGAGCTGCAGAGCAAGCATCGTGCGACGTACGGCGACGAGGAGGAGGCCCGCGAGGCCGCTGGGAAGGCGGCGTTGCTCCGAGCCAAGGAGTCGCTCTCAACCGGCTGGGCGGCACGCCTTGGCTGTGAGCAGCGAGGGCGCCTTGCGGCTGCGGTGCAGCGCCAGCTCCGTGGCGTGCGCCAGCGAGTTCAAACCGTTGTATCGGCGCGAGAGTGTGCGCGAGAGCGAGCCACGAGAAATAGGTCAAGGTTTCAGAGTGCCAGTGTGTGCGTGTGCGGGCATAGGGGTATATGCTCGCGTCCTCGGACCAACGCAATTGTCCAGCAATTGTCATAGGTCAGAAACTTGCTCTCTCCGGAACCAACGCAGAATTTTTTTGGCCAACACGGCGCGAAGCCTGGCGGCGGCAGTTGGCCGCGTCGCTCGCGCCCGCCGTGACGACCGTGCGGGCTCCGAGGCTCGATCGCGTGGCATGCGACCGTCTCGCCGACCGCTGCGCTGCTACTGCTGGAGCTGCTCGTCGCGAAAACAATGGTTTCAACCGAAAGACAAACGGACATGTGTGGCTATCGCAACCAAGAACAAAGCTAAATTCACAAACAATCTTGTGCTTGCTGCGAACGGCTTGTGTCTTGCTTTTGTTGCGTGTGTTTCGCTGGGCTCCCATATACGGGGCGTTCCGCCCTGCGCGCGCGCCACTCTGAAAGAAACGTGGTCAGTAAACTAGCCTTCCCCTTGGGCGATTTGCCTCGGATTTTTTATGAGCGTGCGCCGACCCCAGGCAAGTTGAGCGCGCTGTCTTGGCCGCCTCCTCGCGGCAGCGAGGAGTTGAGCGCGCTTTAGCGAGGATGCAGGTTGAGCGCACTGTCTTGGCCGCCTCCTCACAGCCTGAGCCGAGTTCGACTGGCGGCGGACAGGACGACGTCGAGGGCATGTCCGACACGCCCGGCGTTCACGAGGACGGCGACGGGATCAGGGTGACCGACTTGCCGCTCCAAGTCCTTGGTCTTGGAGCGGCTCCTTGGTCTTGGAGCCGCTCCAAGACCACGGAGAAGGAGAAGGGCAAGCCGACACGCTGCCGATGCGACCGCTCGGGCTGCCTGAAGCGGTACTGCGTCTGCTTTGCCGCGGGCGGCACTTGCGCGCCCGACTGCAAGTGCAAGGACTGCAAGAACGACGACAGCACCGAGGAGCGGCGGGCGGCGCGCGCGGCGGCGGTTGCGAAGATGCTCAAGAAGAAGAGCAACGCCTTCACTCCGCGCGTCGCCTCAGGCGCCTCGATCGGCACCGACAGCGACCAGCTGCACACGAGCGGCTGTAATTGCAAGAAGTCGGGCTGCAGGTTGCGCTACTGCGAGTGCTTCCAGGCAGGCGTGCGCTGTCACGAGAAGTGCAAGTGCTTCGACTGCCTCAACCCCGCCGGCAGCAACCCATTGGCGCGCTCGCTGCAGGGCGCGACCAAGCACATGACCATCGTGGGCCAGCCGGATCAGGCCAGGCTAGCGCGTCTTGGCCTGCCTGGTGCGACGCTCGTGCGACGAGACTCGGCCGAGACGAGCGTCGCGCTTGCACTTGCCTTGCACGACAAGTTCGACTGGCGGCGCAGCTCCACAAGTTCGACTGGCGGCGCGGCAGCGGCCGCGGCCGGTGCAGCGGCCGCTGGAGCGGGGCCGAGCACGGTGGAGCAGTCTGCTGAGGCACCTGCCCCGCCTGCTGCCACCTCGATTGCCTCTGCCGCCACTCCTTCCCTCTCTTCCTCCGAGCGCGCGCAGCTCATGCAGCGGCTGGAAGAGCATATGGCCGCGCACGGCGCATCCCAAAAGCAAGTGGCTTCCGCTGCGGGGCTCTCGGATGCAGGGCTCTCGGGCACACTCAGCATGTGGCTCGGTCGCTCAGCGCGGAACACGCTGTGGCCAACGGAGACGGCGGAATTTGACGCGCTGATCGCTGCGTACCTCAATGAGGCACCCGTCCCGCTTGCTGCTGTCTCTGCCTCTGCCGCCACCCCTAACGCTTCTGCCGCCTCTTCCACCGAGCACGCGCAGCTCGTGGAGCGGCTGGAGAAGCACATGGCCGCGCACCGCCTGAGCCAACTGCAAATGGCCAAGGCGTTGAAGGTCCCCTCTTGTGATATAGTCTCGAGGTGGCTTGGCTGCTCACGCGATCCGCTGCCGGCCGCAACTGAGGCGGAGACCGATGCTCGGATCACCGCTTACCTCGACGGTTGGGAGATGCCGCAAGCTCAGGCGGCGCCGCCGTTGAAGCGACCATCGGAAGCGATCTTACCGGCGGCGGCGCCGAAGCAGAGGACTCGACGGAATCAGCAGTGGGCTCGACGGAAGTGGACTCAGACGACGGAATCGGACGAATCAGAAGAGGACTCAGACGACGGAGTCAGAGGACTCAATGAAGCGCTTATCCCACCTGCTTCAACCTCCGCCTCCGCCTCTACAGAGGGCGTGCCCTGCCCTGAGGTGGGGCCTGGCTGGCGACGCGTGAGCAAGACGCGGTGGAACTCGTCCCACACAGATCACACTTTCTGGGCCCCGGATGGGCGGAGGTTCGCCTCGCTTGTCAAGGCGGTGCGTACTTTAGCTCTGACCCTAGCCCTAGCCCTAGCCCTAGCCCTAGCCCTAGCCCTAGCTTTAGCTCTAACCCTGACCCTAACCCTTACCATAACCATGACCCTAGATGCGCTACGCCGGCGCCGACAGCGGTGGCATGGACAGCGGCGGCGACGGGGGCGGCCACACTCCAGCAAAGTGCAACGAGGCCAGGGATGCCTCCGCCTCCGCACCGCAGCGTGACGCGCTACCCGATGGCTCGTACGCGGTGTCTCATCTCATCGCGGAGCGCAACCTCGGGACGCTGCGGCAGTTCCGCGTGCGCTGGATTGGCTACAGCAGCGCGGACGACACGTGGGAGAATGCGAGGGACATTCTCACGCCTGTGCTCATCGAGCACTTTGAGCGGCTGCGCGACAGTTGTGCCGGCGACGTGCGCACCGCGTTGCGCCTCCAGCTCGATTCCCTTGGGGCGCGGCGGGAACAGCACGGGCAGCTCCTAGGCGTAGACGGCGCCGCATGGCTGCACAAGGCTGGGCCCCACGCCTCCTTCGAGAGCGCTGAAGACGACTCGGACGTGGAGACAGCGATGCGATGGTGGCTGTCTGCGCAGTGGAGTGACGAGGGCGCACAGCAGCAGCCTGCCCAAAAGTGTCCCAAGCGCCCCGATAGCAGCAACGATTTCTGGGTGGCGTGCGATCGCTGCCACAAGTGGCGGAACCTGTACCTGCGCGGAAGCAGCCGCCAGGTGGGCGACAAGTGGTACTGCGAACAAAACCCTGATCCGCTGCACGACGACTGCAGCTACGCGCAGGAGGAGGACGAGGACGAGGTCGAAGAGGCGGACGCGTCGTCGCTGAATGGATTCAAACAAGCCTCAGACCATGCGGCGGGTGGGAGCTTGCCCACCTCGAGCACCTCGAACGCGGTCGGCAAGCGACCTCGCGAGAGCGATCTGGAGCCACCACCCTGGTGCATGCCGCCGCCGGTTGACGCCAGCAAATATGCGGAGGGTCATTGCGTGCGGAGCGCTGACGGCAGCATGTGGAAAGTCGAGGCTTCACGGAGTCGGTCTTGGTCTTGGTCTTTTCGTTGGGTGTATGCGCAGGTGGAGCAGCGCCCAGTGTTGGAGGCCAGGTTGCGGACGGAAAGGGTGCCCTTGGAAAGGACGCCCTGCCGGCACTGCGGCAAGCTTTGCTTTGGAAAGGGCCTCATACAGCATGAGGCCACATGCGCGGCCCGACCAGGCGCGGACGGCCCTGCTCCTACCTCGAACGCGGCCATGTCTACTGGAGCGCCCATCCCACTGTTGCCCATCCCACCAGATCCAACCTCAACCGCCGCGACCGCCTTGGCTGCCGCCCCTCGCGCCTCTTCCACCGAGCACGCGCAGCTCGTGGAGCGGCTGGAGAAGCACATGGCCGCGCACCACCTGAGCCAACTGCAAGTGGCCAAGGCGTTGAAGGTCCCCTCTTGTGATATAGTCTCGAGGTGGCTTGGCTGCGCACGCGATCCGCTGCCGGCCGCAACTGAGGCGGAGACCGATGCTCGGATCACCGCTTACCTCGACGCTTACATCCCACCTGCTCCAATCTTCGCCGCCTCGGCCGCCTCGACCGCCTCGCCCGCCCTGGCCGCCTCGCCCGCCGTCCCTCTCGTCTCCACCGAGCACGCGCAGCTCGTGGAGCGGCTGGAGGAGCACATGGTCGCGCACCGCCTGAGCCAAACTCTAGTGGCGAAGGCGTTGAAGTTCGCGTCAGCCGGCAAGCTCTCGTTGTGGCTTGGGCGCTGTAGGCAGCAGACACTGGGAGCAGCGACCATCTTGGAGGTGGACGCTCGAATCGCCGCTTACCTCGACGGTTGGGAGATGCCGCAAGCTCAGGCGGCGCCGCCGTTGAAGCGACTATTGGAAGCGACCTTACCGGCGGCGGCGCCGAAACAAAAGAATTGGCGGAATAAGGGAGTGGGCGAGACGAAGTGGGCTCGACGGAAGCGTTTGAAGCAGAAGACTCCGATGCTGACCGCCGTGCGCGGCGGTAACCGCTACACGGTCGATCAGAGCGGTGGTTGCAGCCCAGGGGCTAACCCTAGCCCTAGCCCTAATCCTAGCCCTAACCCTAACCCTAACCAGAGGAGGAGGAGGAGGAGGGCGAGGACTACTCCGAGTCCACGGCCGAGTTACTTCCGATCGCCGCGGACTGGCCGACGGCTCGCTTCCCTCCGGCTGCTCCGCCGGTCTGCGACTGCGGCACTTCGTGTGTGTGGCTCCGCCGCCGCTGGTTCTGCGCACGCGACGAGGGTGGCTGCCGCTTTGAGAGCGAGGCGCGGAGCCGCCTAAGATCCTAGCCCTAATCCTGACCCTGACCCTGACCCTAACCCTAACCCTGACCCTGACCCTAACCCTAACCCTAACCAGGCTCTCCCGGAGCCCGCGCCTCTCACGCCGCTCTGCCACTGCAGTAATGCGCGGCCGTGCAAGTGGCTGCTCGGCCGTTGGTGGTGCGCGGGCCACCCGCATGGCGGCTGTGGCTTCGAGCACACGCCGACCTCGCCCGCCGAGCCTGTGCTTGTCGCGGCAGCGCGCGCCGGCGCCTCAAGCGCGGCGGGCTCCATCGGCGCGGAGATGGAGATGGCGCGCGGCTGCGCAGCGATGCTCACTGCATCGGCCTTCGGGTTGGATGACTGGTGCTTCGTCGCGCCCTCTGACTGCGGGCTCGGCCTCTTCGCGCGGAGCGCGCTGGCCAAGGGGCAGCAGATCTGCGAGTACGTTGGGCCGCGCCTGCCGCTGCAGGCCATCGTCCACGGCGAATGTGCGCGCCATCACCACCGCCGCCGCCGCCGCCGCCGCCACCGCCACCACCTCCGCCACCACCTCCGCCACCATCTCCGCCACCCCTCCGCCACCTCCGCTACTGCCGCGCACCACTGAGGCACCCCTTCCCCCTGTCACCTCCCACCTAACCTCTGCCCTTCCCCCGCGCCTCCGAAGCCCCAACCCTCACCCTAACCCCAACCCTCACCCTAACCCCAACCCTCACCCAGACGCGCTCGAGATCCCCAAGACAGGCCTCTTCATCGACGGCGCGCGGACCAACTGCCCTAACCCTTACCCTAACCCTACCTCAGCGTAACCTGAACCCTAATCCGAACCTGAACCCGAACCCGAACCCGAACCCAAACCCTAACCCTAACCCTAACCCTAACCCGAACCCGAACCCGAACCAGGCGCGCGGACCAACTGCCCGGTCACGTGCGAGGCGCCGCTTGCCTGCGCCATCTACGCCAACCACAGCACGCGGCCCAACGCGCGCCTCCTCCACGCGCCTACTCCTGTTGGAAAGCACGCCCCTGCCTCAGGGGTAGGTACCCTAGACCATGGTCGCGTGGGGCTGAGGCTAAGACTGTAGCCGAGGCTGAGGCCAAGGCTAAGGCTGGTGCTAAGGCTGATGCTAGGGCTGGGGCCGGGGCCCCTTTGATGTCGGATGGCACAGGCGGCTGCTCCCGCTCTGACTGTGCACTGGGCGGCCTCGAGGCCCAGCCTGGCCGGGCCGACGATGCTTTGCGCATACGCACGCTTGCGTGTGTGCATCGCAGGTGCCCGCCTCGGAGGAAGCCCAGGACGCCCTCCTGCTGGTGGCGACCGAGCGGGTCCGCTATCCCAAGCCCTTGTAGCTCTAGCCCTAACCCTAACCCGAACCCGAACCCAAACCCAAACCCGAACCTGAACCCGAACCCTGACCCCAACCAGATCCGCGCGGGGCGGGAGATCCGCTTCGACTACGAGCTCGGCGGGCGGCGCGGCTCCTACTGGGGCAACCACAGCCCGCCTGCGGAGACGCGCTGGCGCCAAGTGCTACTGCCAACGCCGCCGCCCGCGTGCCGAGAGCCGGTCATCCACGGTGTGGCATCGCCGCTGCGTCCGGTGCCGTCTCCGCAACTCGCGGATCGCCCCTCTGCTGCGAGCACCGAAGGGTGGCTGCTAGGTCAAGGAACCAACAAGTCGTCGCAACACGCTGCGAGCAGCCTCCTCGTCGGCGCGTGGCGCAGCGAGGAGAGGGGAGAAGGTGGCGGCGGCGACGACGGCGGCGGCGGCGGCGGCGGCGGCGGCGGCGTGTCCTCGCATCGCCGCGAGACGGCCTCGGCCCCGGTCGCTTGGGGTGAAGTTGAAGATGAATCTAACCCTGACCCTTACCCTTACCACTGCCCC
>Ga0209302_10001927_pt1 | contig 12153 bp, 10 predicted proteins | sample ArcOceMetagenome_2_FD_187445 | JGI IMG/M metagenome (GOLD analysis project Ga0209302, IMG submission 187445) | Marine eukaryotic phytoplankton communities from Arctic Ocean - Arctic Ocean ARC135M Metagenome (SPAdes) (version 2) | ecosystem: Environmental > Aquatic > Marine > Oceanic | place... | reverse complement strand
ATTAAAGATGATACGATATGCAAATTACTTAGTTGTTTGATTTCTAAAAACGCATCGAAACAAGGTACAATTGATGAAACTGATCAATTAAATATATGTAATGAAACTGCAAACAAATGTGGAATAGAAATTGAAAAATTGACTGCAACAGCACTTAGACCAACAAAAGATGGTTCCATTGTATCAAAAACTGAAATGACAAGCAAACAAATTCCAATGGACAAGTGCTTAAAATCATTTGATGCTAAGATCTATGGTAACATTAATGGATGTCTTGCTTCAAAAATTGTTTATCGTAATGGTGGACATCAAGTCAATGTGTTTGAGGAGATGGATACACTAGCAGAATGGTGGGAAACCCATAAATGTGAAACAACAGAAATCCTTATTGTGTTGATAGATACAGATTTAAGCACAAAATTAGAGAAGTTAAATGAAAAATATAAACACGTGGTTAATGTCAAAGTGTTTAATCATGTGGAGTTTCAACAATATATGATTGATACATATTACACTGACGAAAGCAAATAATACATATTTTACATCTTCAAGGGTGTAATATCATACCTTCATACATCATACTATTGAAAAAAGTCTTTGATACGCAAATATACTTTGCGCTGTTATCGTGCGTGCTATAACTAACCAAAAACTGGTCAGTGTCAGATATATAATCAAACCCTAACCCATATTCTATACGTTGTTTTTCAAAAGTAAATGCTCTTGAATACTTTTTTAATGACAAGCTCTCTTTATCTAACACCACGACAATATGATAATAATACCGTTTAGTTTCATAACTAACAAGATGAGTTAAAAACCATATTTCGTCGTCTATTATAACACCGTTTGTAGAACCTCGTATTTCTTTGAAAATGCACGGCATATTATGTGTTTTTATTACAGGCACTCGACACACATCTAAATCACCGGATTGGTGGTTGGTATCATCAAGAGAACATATTGTTAATGGAAACCATTTGTAAACGAGTTTTTGTTTGTCTCCGTCATTAAATAATACCCAGTTTTTCTCTATGCGATTTTTATTGTCGATAGTCAAAAGACACGCGCTTGTATTTTCACTAGCAATATCAAGTGTGCCATATTCTACGTGTATATGAAGGTTTTCTCCATAACCTTGTGTTGTTATTTTATTTCCAGTATAATAAAGTTCATTATTGAAAGAAATTAGACGAATATCTTCGGTTCCTTTATATATACCATCATAAGTGTCTTTGTATTTCACCTCAAACTCCTTTTCCAAGACAAGGGTATTGCTAACTATATTGAACACGCCACATATATTTCTCGTAATAATATTGTTCAATTCCACTAGTTTTCCGTTTTCATTGATACTTTTATAACGTCCATTGGTGTCGATATAATAATTTACATATCTGACTGTGGCGATTAATTGATCACCGTGAAGACAAATCGTAGGCGTAGATGGATGAAATTCATATTTATGATCCATCACGATTGTTTTGCCAATATCAGACAGAATATCCATATTATGCCAATAAGGGTTATGTTTCGTATGAATATCCAAAGCATAATACTTGCAATTACTTAATATGTTTTGATAATGAGTGGAAGGTAAAGAAGGAAAATTCAATACATCTACACAATGATTTGACATATCCAGTTTATTCAACTTAACGTAAAACCCCACAATGGTTAGTTCGTAATCTAATTTATAGTCATATATGTCTTTCTCTAAAAAAAGTGCATCACTGTGGAACAAGTCGGTTTTGTATGTTTTTGCAATATCATAAAAATGATAGGCTAACCGATGTTGTGAATTATTACGATAATAATGTATTATTTGATACAGTGTTTCAATCCTACAGGGGAAATATTGAAAACCGTCCAACCACGAACTAATCGCATTTGCATTGTCATTCAACTTTGCATAACATTTACCTTTGTAATAATGACTGCACCAAATTTCTTGTTCCCATCCTTTCAAGTCTATGCGTTTTTTATAATATTCAATTGCTTTTTCATAATTACCACTATCTTTATAGCTATTCGCCAAATAAAATACATATCGTTGGTTATCAGGTTCTGTCTTAAGACCATTCGTTAATAATCGAATATCGCGCTGAAACTTGTCGAGTTTGCTTCCTCCATCGCCGATATCATTAATATAAATACTATCTATTGGAATATGACCCTTTGATAGTTGTCGTGGAGAACTAATATATTCGTGTGTAACTCCGGTATAATAAAAAGACCCATCGTTTTTAATTATACGAATATTTTTATATTGTAATTGTTCATTTCCTTGAGTAATATAATAGCTATCGTTGGTGAGAGTTTGTTTGAATACAGAAGGATCAAAATCTGATGAAATCACTATTTTCATATCAGCGTCCAATAATAATAGATAATCTGCATTCTCTTGACTTATACATTGCTTCAGTGCGTATGTTCTGGTCTCGCCAAAGTTAAAAAATGGTGTTTCTACTATTTTCCCTGTAATATCCGTTTTTGAAAAATAATCCCGAATAATTTCGATTGTTGCATCTGTGCTACCCGTATCGCAAATAACATAACTATCTATCAAATGAATAACACTATCTAATAATCGATCGATAATCTTACTTTCATTCTTGACAATCATATTCAAACATATTTTAGGAAAGTTTGTCATAACTATACAAATGTTCCCGAATACTATTTAAATATGTTTATGGATAATTTTTTTTCAACACATATAATAACTTAGAATGGCTTTTACTCGTTTTCATGATGACCCAAACCGAATAAAAAAACAATTAGAAGAGAGTACTTTTCAAGGAAGATATTATTTAAATACCCCTGGACAGGGTATGGACTTGGATTTTAATGAAGATGCACACATTCGTCTCCAAGGCTGGGGCGCTAATCTACATACGAATACGGTCGGAATTGAAAATGATTTACACGGACTCACTAGACGATATAATCGCGACCTACCCAAACAAAATGAATATACGAAATTTAAAGCACAAAGCAAACAAAATAACTACAAGAGTTCGATGCCTAGAACAGAAGAGAGTCGGGCTAGTCATCCAGCGTGGAGATACAAAGATTTAGAACAATCCCGATGGGAAACCCCGTTTTTGAATCCGCAATATGATTTAGAAAAAAAATTTAGTCATAATATCCAAACACGCATTTTAGAAAAAGACCATTTCATACCAGAAATACCAGTAGTAGGTTCTGAAGATAAGTTTTATTTAACAGGTCCGAGTATTTGTATCGCAGGAAATGAGAAAACGTGTTTTGGAACGCAATATCATTAAAACTTGTAAATTTATAATATGTTAATATACTAACATATTATATATTATAATGGAATTAGCTATACCAGGAGTTGCCTTAGGCTTATTATATATTGTCTCCAAACAAAATGGAGAAACTGAAACTAAAAATGAGAATTTTACTGGATATAATGGACTTCCCAATACGAATATCCCCGATAAAAACTATCCAAGTGAATTACCGATTGTATCCAGTGAGCTAGACAAAACATCTGCACTATCGCAAGTAAACCGATTTGATAGCAATGGTGTTTATACCGATAAATATTTCAATCAGAAAATGAACAAAGAAGTGCAAGACAGTGTAAATCAACCTGAATTTTTCTCTATGACCGGTGAAAAAGTAGGGAAGGATTACTTTCAGCACGATAATATGGTGCCATTTTTTGGAAGCAAACTAAGAACTGTTAAAACCGGTGCAAATTCAAACGAAGGAATAATGGATAGCCATACTGGTGCTGGCTCACAAAGTATTACAAAAACCGAACAGGCACCTTTGTTCAAACCGGATGAAAATGTCCAATGGGCACACGGAGCTCCTAACCAAACCGACTTTATTCGTTCTCGAGTGAATCCTAGTATGAAAATGTCAAATGTAAAGCCATTTGAGGAAGAACGAGTTGCGCCCGGACTTGGTCTAGGATATACTAACGAAGGTGCAGATGGATTCAACGCAGGAATGATGGAACGTGATCAATGGATGCCCAAAACCGCTGACCAACTACGCATTACTACAAATCCTAAAGCAGGCGGTAATTCGTTATTGGGGCATGAAGGCCCTGCAAACAGTAGCATTAATAATCATATTTCTACAAGAGAACAAATGGGTGTGATGGAGAAAAATAGACCAGAAACCTCATTCGAAATGAACTCCGATAGATACATGACTACAACGGGTGCTGTAAAAGGGCAAACATTGCATTCAATTCCTATCGATAGATACGTATCCAGACCCGAAACAACCACCTCTTATACTGGTGCTGCTGGTGCCGATCAAGAAGCTTCTTATGTTGCAGGTGAATATATGCCATCTCATAATCAGCAATTAGGTCCTACACAATTAGGTGTCGCAAACGCAAATAACCGACAACAGGCTACGGCATCAGACTATGGTATCAAATCAAAGAAGGCATACCCCAACAATCGCACATCTAATAAACAAGACGGCTATTTTGGTATGGTTAGTGGAACAGTAGGCGCTGCGATCGCACCATTATTAGATGTATTGAGACCTTCTCGTAAAGAAAACGTCATCGGCACATTGCGTCCTTATCAAAATGCTGGTAGCACTGTCTCTAATTCGTATATTTTCAACCCGGCGGACCGTCCTGCTGCAACCATTCGCGAGACTACTGAAAAATCGAAAAACCACTTAAATATCAACGCCAACCAAAATGGAGGTGCATATCAAGTTTCTGACCAACAAGTAGCATTCACTACGCGTAATGAAACCGGTGATTTCTACTATACCGGTGCAGTAGGAGCAACCGATGGAAATCGCGAATTGAAATCTTACGAAGCGATTGGAAACCAACGCAATAACGATATGAAATCTAGCACGATTGATGGGCGTATGACAAAGGGTAATATGTCGCTAATGAATGCTGATGTGAATATGCGTCAAAAGACTCGCGACGAATCTTTCAAAAACAATCGCGATGCTGTTGGGAATATGCCGTATCAATCACCAGATGTTTCCAATATTGGGCGTATATCCGGAAATAACAATACTCTACCAAGCACAGTGCAAGCTGAACGTAATGACTGGGATATTAGCAGTCAGCTACAAAGCAACCCCTATGTAGTTAACTATAAAAAAGGATTATAAAATAGTCGAATACACCCTTATTTTAGAATATGATAAAAAACTTTTATTATATTCAGTATTTTTTATATTAGTCGTTGCTTGAAAACAGTTTTTGCATATTGATAGCTTCCAAGTTATAAGTGGGTTTAGTAAATAATGCCTTTATCATATCATTATCACGGAAACGAATCGTATAATCTTGTTGGATATTGTTTCTGCCAATGCGACCCATTGCCTGCATTGTCTTTTGTTGGGTTATCGCTGACAAATCTTTACTGATAAATCCGTGGCAGAACTGATAGTTTGTTCCATAAATATAATCAGTGGATGCTATAATCATATACAATCTTTGTTCATCTGCCAGCTTTTTCATAATTTCCATATATCGGTCGTTGTTATGCAACTTGAAGGTGCCAATGCCCAGCAACATAAGTATTTTATAGTTATTGTCTATATTCAACTGCATTATTTCCTTTGCATTATGCTCACCAATGTCTGAAACAAACGCATTCGATACAATCTCGCCATCAGGTGCCCATATTTCTTGATGCGACTTGGTGTTTGGTAAATACATCGGGTCCATTGAAATCAACTTGATCTTTTTCCTGGCTCGGTTAATATCTTCTACTAACTTTTGAGATTCAATAGATAGTTTTCCCACATTCGATGAAGCTTTTTTCTTATCATCTCCTTGCACAGCTTTGTCTCGTTTCTCTTCTTCGTGATAAATAATAGATTCATTCTTCTCAATTTCCTTACTTAGTTTCTCATTGTATTCAATCTTCAACATTATTTTTTCAAAAACAGACGGGTCGATTTTACTTTGTTGAATATAGAATTGGCCGATTTTATCTATATTGTTAGTGAGAAAGATACTAGGACCGTCTGTAAGACTATATGCATCACTCGTCGTGGCCAATAGCCCACCAGTATTACGGTTAATAGCAGTTTCCGTATTCTTTTGGGTTCTATTAATAGATACATCTCCAATTCGTCTTTGTTTAATGGAAGTTAAATGATCATATATGTGTTTCCAGGAATCTTCGGATAAATTCGTGAGAATTTCAAGGTAATGTTCCTTGATAGAGTTCATTGTAATATCAGATATGTTTTTATAATATTGCAAAATAGTCAAAGAACCATCTATATAATTATTATCGCTTACATATACTATGAATGCAACCACTTCTCGCAAGTCAAAATATCTAAGAAGGGTTTTATTTTCATTGCAATGCATTACACAACGCATTAGTTCATCAAAGTTTTCATATAAATAATGGGGCAACGCACAATATGCATCTTTATCAAGAATAGGTATGGATTTCTTACAGTCATAACTCGTAATATTACGAATTACCGCGTCAGGAAAGTTGCGTTTGAAGTCAGTGAATACTGGTTGTAATTCGGTCATAGATGGGAGAGTAGCACACGACAATAAAATCGATGGAATTTTATTCTCTTTCCAGTTATTATGGATAATGTCGTGTAGTTCGTGCTTTTCATAATCCATTGTAATCGTGGGCTCATCCCAATACGTAATGATATCTTCTTTTTCATTGAAAGACATCATATAATACATTGCGGTTAAATACGACTGCACATCACATATCATAATCTCCACTTTTTTGCCATTGCTATGGTCTACTTTACCAATTCCTCCTGATTTCCGATTTACTGTATAATCAATCGCAGAATAATAATGCAAACGAATATCCGACGCAGTATCACAACCAAATGCAAATGCAATCTTTCTATTAACCGATATAGCCGATTTTGCCAAAGCCATACCAATATGTCTAGCAACACATACAAATATGATTCGGTGATGTCCCGCTAGACCGATCGGGGTTAGTGTCTTTCCAGTTCCAGTAGGGGCGGTGTATATAACAAGCGAAGGGGATTTTTCATATTGATTTGTATATAATTCGTTTAATTTATCATCTATTTCGGATATTTGAGTTTCTTGATCTTCGTCTAATTCAAGCTGATTTTGAATCTTTCTGTTATATTCTTCGTCTTGTTTCTGCTTTTCTTCTTCGTCGTCGCCTAAATACATATCGTTTTCAATCCATTGTAGGTTCTGTTGCTGGATTTGTTTCTTTTCTTTACATAGGGTGTGTATATCTTCTTTATTTTTGTTTTCGGCAATGTTGATATTTTCATATCGACCTCTATAGAAGTCAAATACTTTTCGTTGATGGGAATATAATTCTTTATCTGCATATTTCATTAGATATTTGTTTTTTTCGATGAAGTCGTATGCATTTAACATAATATTATCTACCTTTGTCATTGTTTGCGCATATGCAATCGCCGCATCTATGTATTTATTTACAAATTTATTGATATCATGCACTGCCGACTTTTTGAGTTGCAAGAGAGTATATAGATAGAAGGCATAGTCGGTATTTTTTTTATACAAGTTTTTCAGCAACTTTTCAAATAGTTCGATTAAAATATATTCAAATATTTTCTGTTTATTGTCTCGAATTATCGAGTCCGAGTTGTTAATTCGAATTGAATCGCTACCTTTTAATTGTTTTAAGTCTTTCCCTTCCAAAAATTTCATATCCGATAGATTTTCCAGCGTTGTTCCTTTGCCATATTTATTAATACACTCTGTAATAGTATTTTGGAAATACTGTTTAAATATGAACCAATCTACTTCGGGTGTTTTTGCTACCTTTGTATATGATAAAAAGGTAGATGTATCGTTTTTTCTTACATTGGTATCATAATACCCATCTGATATCAGTTTCAGGATTTTTTTTTCTTCTTCAGAGACAGGTTTCTCTATGGTCTCCCATTCTGCACGAGTTAGCTTGTTTTGATAAAGTTCCATATTCTTATTAATGTTGGAAATATATATCATTGTATCGATACATCAATTTTATTATGTGTTATAATAATTCAGAAAAATGATATAATATCATTATTATTGAAATAAATAGAATGTTCTCGCGCTTTTTTAAAAAACAAATAAATCGCGTGTCGTTTGAAGATATGCAATTTATCATTCAAAACGCAAATGATTTTATATTAATAAATACTCTACCTATGACAGAACAACAATATCTACTCCCCAACACTCTTCCTTATGAAAAAGAAGAACTAACTATCAATCAACTATTATCTAATTACGAAACCAGCACAAAACATATTATCATTTATGGGAAGAATACGAATGACGAATCGGTCGAGCAAAAATATAATCAAATCGTTTCATTAGGATTTACATATGTGTTTATGTATTCTGGGGGTATGTTTGAATGGGTATTATTACAAGATGTATATGGGACAGCAGAATTCCCTACAAACAATTATACACGAGACATATTAAAGTTTAAGCCTAGTCGATCACTTACATCGAGATTGTTATTATAATTTACTTCCAAGAACCGAAATGGCGGTGTTGTGCATAATATTATATATCAAAGGTGGTATATATTTAGATATAAAATATTTCAACACAGAAGGTGCCAAACTTATTGACTTAACTGATGCAGAATATTTTATAAGAGATATTAAACCAAGTGGAGGGGGTGTTGCTAATGCGTTATTGGTATGCAAAGCCGGAAATCCAAAACTGTTGAATTGTATAAATAATATATCTAAAAATGTGAAGGAACGGTATTATGGCAGTTCTGCATTACACGTAACGGGCCCAATGCTATTAAAAAAAGAGTTCACAGAAACCGAAATAAATAATATGCGTTTGTCATTAGGAGAAAATGATTGTCCTACAAAGACTTGTATAAATTTAGATGGCAAACCGTTCTTAGCTATGTACAACGAATATTATAATAATAGACCCAATCCCTCCTATTATGACTTATGGACAAGTCGACAAATTTACAAATAATAAAAATTGATTCAATAATATTTCGGTTGTATAATAACAATTAAATCAAATCATACTATATAATGAATCGTCCAATTATCATTTCGATTGAGGGCAACATCGGCGCGGGGAAAACTACTGCCATCAACAACCTAGAAAAACATATGCATTATAACATGAAAGAAACAGATAACAGTATTTTATTTCTGAGAGAACCAGTGAATGTATGGGATACAATTAAAGACTCATCTGGAGAAACGATTTTAGAAAAATTTTACAAAGATAGTGATAAATATGCTTTTGCTTTTCAAGTTATGGCATATGCTACCAGAACTGCTAATATAAAAAATACAATCAAGCAAAATCCGGAATGTAAAATTATTGTTTGCGAGCGTTCTCTTGAAGCTGATAATAATGTTTTTGCGAAAATGCTCAAAGACGACGGAAAGATTGAAAATATTCAGTATCAAATATATGAACATTTCTATCACGCGGGTAAAGAAGATTTGAATACAGATGCGATCATCTATGTCGATTCTTGTCCAACTATCTGCCACGAACGAATCAATCGACGTTCTCGCGATGGAGAAGGGGGGATTAGTCTAGAATATTTACAATCGTGTAAAGACTATCACGACCAATGGTTAATCGAAAATCCACCTATCCCAGTTTTATTAATTAACACAAATGACGACGTTAAATACGACAGAAGCGACCCTGAAGATAAAGGTATAGTATGGTTAGAAACGATGGAACAGTTTATTCGAAGATATATATGAATGTAGTTTCAAAGCTATATACGTGAATAAAAATATAAAATATTATTGATAAATAATAAGATTTCAAATTATTATTTATTTTTTATAGGTCGAATTTCACCACTATTTTTACGGTTTCTTTCTTTATACATTTTACTGCAGATATAGAAAGCTCTTCTCGTCTCTTTCGTGTTTTAGTATTGTCTGTTAAATCGATGTTTGTTCTATTTTTAGAAGTGCTATTACGATTATTCATATCTTGTTCTATTTGTGTATAATGTTGTTCAATATAATCTACAACCTTGTTTTCAATTGCCCATTTAAAAAAATTTAATTGACCAATCGTTGTTTCCATATGTTTATCATTAAAAGGGACCGAAATTCTACCCCATCTACAAAATGGGTCAAATCGTTTTTTTGAATACGACTTCAACTTCAACTTATAATCATTGAATACTTTGAATCGAGTTTGTTGTATATTATCTCCTTTTTTTAGAGGGACTTCATATATAGTATAATTCTTTTTTGCATAATTGGTTACAAACCAGTCAATAATTCGTAAAGAGATTTTGGTTTCACCGTTTATTACACCTATCATAATCTGGAGATTATCAGTATTTTCGTAAAATTCGGTCAAACTGTTCATAATCAAATCATTTTGTGTTTGTAAAGTTGTTGCACAATAAACGCTCATTATTAGATAAACACCCGTTAATATTTATGCAGTTTTTAGGATAATATATATATATATTATATTATATTATGCAAACAACTACTGAAAATAAAATGAATGATTTCTTAAAAACTTTAGAAGAAGAAGACCTAACCACAAATATCTCCAAAATATCTTTCATTTTTATTGCATTTCTAGTAATAGCCGGTGGATATACCACACAAATCTTTTCGTGCAGCACACAACGATTTTTAAGCAGCAATATATACGGTAAGCATCTTATTGGTATTGGCCTTATATTTGTGTTTATTATGCTTGAAGGTGGTTGGGATTTTGATAAGAAAGAACAAGAGAAACATAGTGTAGATTGGTCTAATGGAAATTGCATAGATAGTATGATGTATGCTTTTGTGATCTATTTCATTCTACTAATCAGTTCTAAAATGCGCATTGGATGGAATGCTTTATTATTTGGTCTATTATTTGTTTTATATTTTGTGAATACGCAAAGACTATATTATTTCAATCGTAATCGCATTAATAAAGGTATTAACCAACAATTAATCGATGGCGAAAAGAAGGTTATGTATTCGCTGCCTTTTATTTTAACGATTGGTGTTGTCGATTATTTTTTGTATAAAAAAGCTCAGATGGGAAAGGCATTCAGCTTTTATTTGTTTTTCTTAGGTAGTGCCACTTGTAGAAATCTATAAAATTGACAACTATATTCATATGATAATATAATTATAATAAATTATACTATTATGTTTTCTTGTTTTAACTATCTATGTGGTTTTGGTATATCAATGAACAATATTCATCCAGATATTCAAAACTCGAATTGGAATTCAGTTGAGCCATTTCAACCTGACGTTCATTTTGGAAAGGTAATTAAGGTATATGATGGCGATTCCATTACTATTGTTGCAAAACCATATGAAAATTATCCGGCATATCGGTTTTCCGTCCGATTAAATGGTATTGATACACCAGAACTTCGCACCCACGATGAAAATGAGAAAAAACACGGCTATATTGCTCGCGATGCGTTGTCAGCCAAAATACTTAATAAAATAGTTGTTCTTAAAAATGTAGGTAGTGAAAAATATGGCCGATTACTGGCAGACATTTATTTTGATGATGAAAATATATGCGAATGGATGGTGATTCAAGGGTATGCAGTTAGATACGACGGTGGGACAAAAGTGAAACCAAAAGAATGGCTAGAATAAGTGGTATTTGTAAATATTTAACGATTATTAAATATTTATTTTGTTTTATATTTTTATTTTTTTTACAAGCAGAAAGCAAATAAGGTAGATGCTTAATTACTGTAAGCAGGGCCAGCCATGCCAGACATCACACGAAGCACGTTGTAATTAACGGCATATACGCGGACCTTGGCGGTGTTGGTGCCGGAAACAGTTCCAGAGGAAAGAACAAGCTGAAGAACAGCGTTGTCAATGCGAGAGAAATTGCAACTTCCAGAGGGCTGGTGCTCCTCGGGGCGAAGGGCGAAGGAGTAGATATTGATACCGGCATCAGGGGCACGGGTGTGGTGCTGGAAAGGCTGGACAACGTCGAAGTAAGAACCCTCACGCTCGGAGAATCGGTCCTGGCCGTTAAGCTGAAGCTTGGCAGTGACCACAGGGTTCTCACCCCAACAATGCATGTCAAGGGCAGTCTCGGCAAGAACGAATGTTCCGGCGTCAGACAGACTGGAACCGGCCTCGGTAGCAGCGTTCCAACTGGTCTCGGTACCGGCA
>Ga0209302_10001925_pt1:0-10000 | contig 12155 bp, 4 predicted proteins | sample ArcOceMetagenome_2_FD_187445 | JGI IMG/M metagenome (GOLD analysis project Ga0209302, IMG submission 187445) | Marine eukaryotic phytoplankton communities from Arctic Ocean - Arctic Ocean ARC135M Metagenome (SPAdes) (version 2) | ecosystem: Environmental > Aquatic > Marine > Oceanic... | reverse complement strand
AAATGGCATTGTAAATACCAAATGATTCAAACTATCAGCTACTACACCAAGAGCTCCAAGAAAAATACTTCCAGTAACATTTACGCCAAATATAGAAGGAACAATTCCTTGTAGAGTATCTTCTGTCCAATCAACTGCAGTTGTAAGATAAGACCATGGAAATGTATAGGGGTTGATATAAATAAGCCAAGATATCGCAATTCTAAGAATTACCATTTGTGAATAAAACATCAGACCAATAAATATAACTTCACGAGTAATTTCTAACAGACTAATATCTAAACAAATATTTAATTGGACTTGAATAAATTCTGAGATCCAATCAGGCAAAAAGAAAATATTTCTATAATTTTCAATATAGAAATTATAAAACCCTTCATCTTTAGTTTCATATATATAACGTGGAAGTGTTTCCACTCTTGGTGCTGGTCCAAATATCATCTCAAACCAAGTTTCAGGACGCTGTGCTGGGGGAAAATACGTTATCCGTTTTGGAAGCCTGTTAAACGCGTCATTATTAAGTAAGAGCTTTGAAATAGTTGGCATACCAACATTTTCTGGATACCCATACTGTTGAGCTATATTTTGAAATAATTCTCCAACTTTATCGTAAAATGTATTTCGAACTAAAGCAAATTTGTCATCTAAACCCATTTTGAATTCGTATTAAGATTAATAAATATGTGGTTACTAAAAAAACTATAAGACATAATACTGTATATTAAGATGATAATATAAAATAGAAATATTTAAAAGTATAAATTTATATTTTTATGAATTCTTTAAAATAAATTATACATAAATAATTGGTTTATTATTTAGATATAATATACCTAATAATCTTTAGAAAATATCGATTCTGCAAATTTAGACATGTTATTGTCTAGAAAGGTTGCTTATTCTTAAATTCTAAAGGTAAGCAAATTAAAATTATTCCTCAAGATGATAATTGCTAATTATATCATCTGATACCTTATTTAATGTTTCAATCTCAAAATAGACTGATATATAAAGTAATTTTAATCAATACATATTATTTTCTATAACTTTTACAATCCTTAGATAGGTTTAATTTTGTAAATTCTATAGTTTTTTAATACACTAAAGCATTAAAGAGTTACTTAAAGCGTTAGTTAAAATATTTAGAATAAGCGTATATATGAATATTTTAATTATTTGTTACTATATTAATATTCCATTATTGTTTTCATTATAAAATTGAATATTTTAACTGTTTATAATAATTGATAAATACAATTTATTTTAGATTGTTAGAGAATTCTATTAAATCGAAAATACACTACAATGGAAATTCGATACTGTTATATTCTAATTGTTATCTATTTATTATTCTTAACCATTCACATGGTAAAGAAGATAGGACATAGAGTGCTACGCACATATACTTATAGTAATAACAGGTCAAGGTTATAGAGTAGTACATATATGTACTACTACTACTAACAGGTCAAGGGTAAGGGTACTATATTAATACCTATACATACACAAATTTAAACTTAAAAGAAAAAAGAAAGAGTTAACTTATTATTATAACTCGATTTTCGAAATTGTCAACCCCTAAAATATCAAAAAACTTTAAGATCTAAAAAGGTTAAAAAACTTTAACCTTTTTAAATTGAAAATTAAGCGAATTTTCCAGAAGTTGATGCAATAAGGAATGAAGCATATGTTAAAATATACCCAACAGCGAAATGCACTAAACCAACTAAACGTGCTTGAACAATTGATAAAGCAACTGGTTTGTCACGCCAACGAACTAAATTTGCAAGTGGTGTACGTTCATGAGCCCAAACTAATGTTTCAATTAATTCTTGCCAGTAACCACGCCAAGAAATTAAGAACATAAACCCTGTAGCCCAAATTAAATGACCAAACAAGAATGTCCACGCCCAAACTGATAAGTTATTCATACCAAATGGGTTATAACCATTAATTAATGGTGATGAATTTAACCATAGATAATCACGTAACCAACCCATAATATAATTCGATGATTCATTAAATTGTCCTGGATTACCACCCCAAATTGTCATATGTTTCCAATGCCAATAGAATGTTACCCAGCCAATTGTATTTAACATCCAGAACATTGCTAAATAGAAAGCATCCCATGCTGAAATATCACATGTACCACCACGACCTGGACCATCACAAGGGAAACTATAACCAAAGTCTTTTTTATCTGGCATTAATTTAGAACCTCGAGCATCTAACGCACCTTTAATTAAAATTAATGCTGTTACATGTAAACCTAAAGCAATAGCATGATGAACTAAGAAATCACCTGGGCCAATTGTTAAGAATAAATCATTTTTATCATTATTAATAGCATCTAACCAACCTGGTAACCAAACTTGATTACCAGCAACTGTAGCAGGACTAGTTGATGATGAAAGTAAAACATTAAATTCATAAACTGCTTTACCAGATGCCGCTTGGATATATTCTGCAAAGACAGGCTCAAATAAAATTTGTTTTTCTGGTTGACCGAATGCAACTACTGTATCATTGTGAATATATAAGCCTAATGTATGGAAACCTAAAAATAAAGATGCCCAACTTAAATGTGAAATAATAGCTTCTTTATGTTCTAACATTCGTGCTAAAACATTATTCTTATTTAATTCAGGATCATAATCACGAACAAAGAATATAGCACCGTGTGCAAAAGCTCCAACCATTAAGAAACCAGCAATATATTGATGATGAGTATATAGAGCTGCTTCTGTTGTAAAATCTTTTGATAAAAATGCATACGGAGTTAAGGCATACATATGTTGTGCTGTTAATGATGTAGCAACACCTAAACTGGCTAATGCTAAACCTAATTGCATGTGTAAAGAATTTGTGATTGTTTCAAATAATCCTACATGACCTGCGCCTAATCGGCCTCCTGGCGGTCGGTGAGCATCTAAGATTTCTTTCATATTATGTCCGATACCAAAGTTCGTTCGGTACATATGACCAGCCACAATAAATACAACAGCAATTGCTAATTGGTGATGTGCAATATCACTTAACCATAACGATTGCGTTTGTGGATGGAAACCACCTAAGAATGTTAAAATTGCAGTTCCTGCTCCTTCACTAGTTCCATAAACATGTGCAGCACTATCAGGATTTTCAGCATAAACTGTCCAATTACCAGTAAAAAATGGAGTTAAACCAGCAGGATGTGGTGGAGTCGTTAAGAAATTATCCCAACCAACATGAACGCCACGTGATACAGGAATTGCTACGTGAACAATATGTCCAGTCCACGCTAATGAACTAACACCTAATAAACCTGACAGGTGATGATTTAAACGTGATTCATTATTTTTAAACCACGATAAACTTGGTCTGAATTTTGGTTGTAAATGTAACCAACCTGCAAATAATAATGCAGATGAAAGTAATAATAATCCAATTGATCCTGCATATAATTCTTGATTAGTGCGGAAACCAATTGTGTACCACCATTGATATACACCTGAATATGCAATATTAACCGGATAAGAATTTCCTTTACTAAATGCTTTTAAAGCAGAATCACCAAAGTGTGGATCCCAAATTGCATGTGCAATTGGTTTAACTTTTAAAGGATTACCAACCCATTTTTCGAAGTTTCCTTGCCAAGCAACATGAAAAAGATTTCCAGAAGTCCATAAAAAGATAATGGCTAAGTGACCAAAATGTGATGCAAAAATCTTTTGGTACAAGTTTTCTTCTGTCATACCATCATGAGCTTCTAAATCATGAGCAGTTGCGATACCATACCAGATTCGTCGCGTTGCTGGATCTTGTGCTAGGGCTTGGCTAAATTTTGGGAATTTAGTTGCCATAATTATAAAATACCTTATTTATATAAATTTTAGTTATTAATAAAATATTAATTAATGTTTTTAATATTTTATGTCTGATGAATGTAGTAAGCTTTGCGTAGGAATTTAACTAATTGATATTGCACGTGCTAAGAAGAATGACCAAGTCGTTCCAATACCACCTAGTAAATAATGAGCTAATCCAACAGCACGTCCTTGAGTAATACTTAACGCACGTGGTTGAATTGCTGGTGCAAAGTTTAATTTATTATGTGCCCAAACAATTGATTCAATTAATTCTTGCCAATAACCACGACCACTAAATAAGAACATTAAACTAAATGCCCAAATAAAATGAGCTCCTAAGAAGATTAAACCATATGCTGACGAAGCAGATCCATATGATTGAATTACTTGTGAAGCTTGTGACCATAAGAAATCACGTAACCAACCGTTAATTGTAATAGCACTTTTTGCAAAATTCCCACCAGTAATATGTGAAATACTACCATCGGGTGAAATTGTGCCCCAAACATCTGATTGCATTTTCCAACTGAAATGGAAAATTACTACTGAGATTGAGTTATACATCCAGAATAAACCTAAAAATACATGATCCCAACTTGAACTTTGACATGTACCACCACGTCCTGGACCATCACAAGGGAAACGGAACCCTAAGTTTGCTTTATCTGGAATTAATTTTGAACTTCGTGCATATAATACACCTTTTAATAAAATTAAAACAGTAACATGAATTGTAAAAGCATGAATATGATGTACCATGAAATCAGCCGTACCTAATTGAATAGGCATCATTGCAATTTTACCACCAACTTCAACTACTTCACCACCAAAGGCATAACTAGTAGTAGCTAAAGCATTCGGAGCTGTTGTTCCGGGTGCTAATAAATGAATATTTTGAATCCATTGTGCAAAAATTGGTTGTAATTGAATTGCTTTATCTGAGAACATATCTTGTGGACGTCCTAATGCTCGCATTGTGTCATTATGAATGTAAAATCCAAACGCATGACAACCTAAAAAGATACAAACCCAATTTAAATGTGAAATGATTGAATCACGGTGTCGTAAAACTCTGTCTAATAAATTATTATAATTATTAGCAGGTGTGTAATCACGAACCATAAAAATTGCTGCATGAGCGGCACCACCTACTACACAGAATCCACCAATCCACATATGATGAGTAAATAAAGAAAGTTGTGTAGCATAGTCAGTTGCAATATAAGGATATGGTGGCATTGCATACATATGATGAGCAACAATGATACTTAATGAACCCATCATAGCTAAATTAATTGCTAATTGAGCATGCCATGAAGTTGTTAAAATTTCGTATAACCCTTTATGACCTTCACCAGTAAAGGGTCCTTTATGAGCTTCTAAAATTTCTTTCATACTATGACCAATACCCCAATTTGTACGGTACATATGGCCAGCAATAATAAATAAAACGGCTAAAGCTAAATGGTGATGAGCAATATCACTTAACCATAATCCTCCTGTTACAGGATTTAAACCACCTTTAAATGTTAAGAAATCTGAGTATTCACCCCAGTGACCACTAAAAAATGGAGCTAATCCTTTTGAAAAACTAGGATATAGTTGACTCATTAATTCACGATTAATTAAAAATTCGTGAGGTAATGGAATTTCCTGTGGTGATACACCAGCATCTAACAATTTATTAATTGGTAAAGCGATATGAATTTGATGTCCAGACCAAGATAAACATCCTAAACCTAATAAACCAGCTAAATGATGATTCATCATTGATTCCGCATTTTGGAACCATTCTAATTTAGGTGCAGCTTTATGGTAATGGAACCAACCTGCAAATAACATAATTGCTGACATAGCAAGTCCGCCAATTGCAATCCAATACAATTCAACTTCACTTGTAATCCCTTCAGCACGCCACATTTGGAACCAGCCTGAAGTTGTTTGAACACCTTGGAAGTTACCTCCAACATCACCATTTAAGATCTCTTGACCAACAATCGGCCAAACAACTTGAGAACTTTGTTTGATATTAATAGGGTCATTTAACCAAGCTGAGTAGTTAGAAAAATATGCACCATGGAAATGCATTCCACTAATCCATAAGAAAATAATTGCTAACTGTCCAAAATGGGCACTAAAAATTTTACGAGAAACTTCTTCTAAAGAACTTGTTTGACTATCAAAATCATGAGCGTCAGCGTGTAAATTCCAAATCCAAGTAGTTGTTTTTGGACCTTTCGCTAAAGTTCGAGAAAAATGACCTGGTTGGGCCCATTTAGCGAAACTAGTTTCGACTGCGTCTTTTTCAACAAAGACTTGCACATTATTTGTACGACGGTCGGTTGAGCTTATTGCCATTAATATTTCTCCTTGTTGGGAGATGAAAATCTATGAAACTCTCATAAGTTAGAAAAACAGTTTTGTTTGTTCATATGAGTTTTCTAATTTATGATTATACACAATTAAAAAAAAGATTTCCGATAAAAAAAAGGACCAGAAGAGAAACAAAAGAATAAAGGTGGAGTGACTTTCGGGGGAGGATTTCCGGACCCAATGGAATTTGGAGTCCCGTCTTTGGTCCAGAGTGCCTTGTGGATCGCCAACTATTGCCGGATATGGTATAGCAAATAATTATAAAATAATTATAGTTATTTTATAATTAATAATTAATATGAATTAAAACATTTTAGTACACATTAATTATTAATTTAAAACTTTTATTTCATTTGACCTTTTATAATACTATCTGTCAGTGCAGTTAATATTAATTTAATTGATCGAACTGCATCATCATTTCCTGGAATTGGAATGTCAACTAGATCTGGATCACAGTTTGTATCTAAAATTGAGATCACTGGAATACCCAATTTACGACATTCGGCAACAGCTGTTATTTCTCGTTTTTGATCAATAATAATAACAACATCTGGTAAAGCCGACATATTCTTTATACCATCCAAATATTTACGTAATTTTACTAATTCTTTTCGACGTAAAGCGCCTTCTTTTTTTGTTAATAAATCAAATGTTCCTAGGGATTCTTGATTTTCAAGCTCTTTTAATTTTGCAATACGTTCTTTCATAGTTGTCCAATTAGTTAGCATACCACCTAACCAACGATGGTTTACATAATATGAATTAGATCTTATTGCTTCTTGTGCAATTAATGTTGTTGCTTGACGTTTAGTACCAACAAATAAAACTTTTTCATTTTTACTAGCAGCAATCTCTAAATATCGCATTGCCTTTTTTAACAAAGTTGCAGATTGAATTAAATCAAGAATATGAATGTTATTTACTTCACTGTAAATATATGGAAACATTTTTGGATTCCAGCGATGAGCTTTATGACCAAAATGAACTCCTGCTTCTAATAACTGTGATAAACTGATATCAGACATAATATTTTTAAATTACTTATTTATATATATACACAAATTTTAAAATACACAATAGCAAATTTTAATTAGTTTGTCCAGTTTCTGTAGAAGATACTAAGGGTAAATCAAGAAGTTCTGATCGATTAAGTTTAAGAGATTTATTTTTAAGTGAATACTTTTTAAAAGAATTTTTATAATTTTGCGATCCTGTTCCAGCTGGAATTAAGTGACCAATAACAATATTTTCTTTTAAACCTCGTAACCAATCAATTCGGCCTTCAATTGCAGCTTTTGTAAGAACTCTAGTTGTCTCTTGAAAACTTGCAGCAGAGATAAAACTTGGATTATTTAATGCAGCTTTTGTAATTCCAAGTAATAATGGAACGTAACATGCTACTTGTTTATTTTCACTTGTTAAAATTTTGTTAATATATTGAATGTGATATAGATCAATAACTTCTCTCTGTAGTAATGGAGTATCACCTTCATAGGTAATTAAAACTTTGGTTGTCATTTGTTTAATGATAACTTCTAAATGTTTATCATTAATCGTTACACCCTGTGATTTATAAACTGATTGTACAGAATTTAAAATAAACAGTTGAACTTTTTTAAAACTTTTATGACTTGCTTCATAATTATCAGTTAATCTTGCATATTTAAATGTCTTAGTTCGGTCACATAAAAATAATTTTAATAATCCATAATAATTAAAATAAACTTTTATAAGTTTGTGAGGGTTAATTTTTTCATTTTCTTTGATAGAAGTTCCAACTTTCTGAAATTCAAAATTGACATCTAAACTTGTTTTTTGAGATAATAAACCTTTTTTTTGATTAGTAGGAATACGTTTTATCATACTAGTTTTTTTACGAGCTTCTAAAATTTCTTCAATTCGCGGCAGACCTTGAACAATGTCACCTGTAATTTCTTTTTCAAGATTTAATAATCCAAGAGTTTTTCCAGATTCGATAAATTCTGTATTTTTACAAAATACACTGTTTACATCCTGTTCGAAATAGTCTTCAGTTATAGAATATAACCCAATGGCTTTTGTTGATTTTGTAAAAGGTTGTTCAGTAAATTTTAGTAATGTTAATTGACTTTTTGACTGATTCGGAATAATTTTTCGATTACTATTTAAAATTAATTCTGAACTTTGTACTAAGACTGTTCTATCAAATCGAATGTTATTTACTGGGGGTTTTTTAGTTATATTGGGACGTAATATTGTTTTAACTTGTGAATTTAGATTATTCGTTGTTATCGTGAATTTTTTTAAAAATTGAGGAATTAAACAACTGTAAAATTTTCCTCCATTTTTTAAAAAAAGCTTTGAAAATTCCGATTTTAAAGTAATTTTTTTATTTTGAAGATTAGTTGAATTTAAATTTTTTTTTATTAATAATTTTTTTAAATCGTAATAATTTACGAATATATTTCGATTAGTAACAAAATTTATATTATTATTTAATTGTGGAATTATTTTATATTGTAAATTTGTTTTTATCGTTAAATTCTCATTTTTACAATTTGGGAAAAAATAAGGACGACCTTTTTGCACAGTAAATACTTTGTTATTTTCAATAATAATTTTACCAGTTTTAACTAAATTTGATTTACTCATAATAAAATCATTCAATTTTTTATTTGTAACTTCAGATTTATTGATAATGGTACAATCATTATTAGAAATTAAGAATATTTGTTTTTCATTATGTTTCTTTATTTTAAATTTTACTATTTCAAGTGAATTTGAAGTAAGAGTTTCTAAATAACCTAAAATATTATAATTACTTACAAATTGATTTTTTTGAATAAGAAAACAAGGATCGATATTTTTGTCTCTTAAATTTGGTGAAATATAGTTATTAAGTTGAATTTTTTCAATAACATTAAACTCAACTAAATTTTTATATTTATTATTTGATAATTCAATATTAATATGTTTTTTAGAAAGATTATTTGTCTTAAAAAGTAAAAGGTTTGCAATCAAATTAAGACTCTGTATTCCAGTGATCCGTTGATTTGATTTATAAAAGTAAACTCCTAGTGATTCAAAATTAAACTGTAATTGAGAATTAACATTTTGTTGTGCAAAAGGCTCAGATTGAGCTAAATACGGAAATTCATAGATTTGAATTGGACGAACTAAAAGTCGATCCTGATTTTTTCCACTAAGACATTCACAGAATGATAAATCTTGAAGCTCAACATTAGAAAATAAAGCCTCTCCAGGATAGTAGACTTTTTTCTCCACTTTTTTCAATTTTTTACCTTTATAAACTAACCCAGATTTAATTGAAATTATTTGGATATTATTAGGTTTTGAAGTAAGAGTAACAATACCTGAAGTTTTTGAAAATAAATTAGGAATAAGTTCGAATCCTTTTGAAATAAAATCCCCATCTTCAACAAACACGATATTTTGTTCACATTTTATTTTATGAATTTCTTCTCCTAACCAGATAATTGTCCGAGATTTAATAATGGGTTTTTTAGCTCTATAATTTAATTTTAAAAATTTATCGATAAATTTCTTAAATTTAGATTCTATAATTTCTAATTTTTTTAGTTTACGATTAGCATTTAATAATGTACGTTGAGCTCTAAGTAATTTACGAGGAGCATTTTCCTGCTTACGTTTAACTTTATTTAGTTTACGGTGGAGTATTTGGTGAACTTTATTGTTTTTTTTTGTTTTTAAAAGATTTTCAGTTAAGAAATTGATATCCCATTCGGCTTTTTTAATATCCCATTTTGCCTTCT
>Ga0209302_10001923_pt1 | contig 12158 bp, 7 predicted proteins | sample ArcOceMetagenome_2_FD_187445 | JGI IMG/M metagenome (GOLD analysis project Ga0209302, IMG submission 187445) | Marine eukaryotic phytoplankton communities from Arctic Ocean - Arctic Ocean ARC135M Metagenome (SPAdes) (version 2) | ecosystem: Environmental > Aquatic > Marine > Oceanic | place... | reverse complement strand
ATCTTTATCTGTATTTGCGAAAGTAAACAACTTAGGGTTTATAGAAACTCCTTATAGAGAAGTAATTAAAGGATCTGTTGATGTAAAAAAGGAACCAATCTATTTAAGTGCTGAAGAAGAAGAAGGGAAGAAAATTGCCCAATCTAATTTAGAACTAGATAAAAATGGAGTTATTGCAGGAGAAAAAGTAATTGCACGTGCAGAAGGAGATTTCCCTGTAGTTACGCCAGATACAATTGATTATATGGACGTTGCTCCAAATCAAATTGCATCAATTTCTGCCTCTTTAATTCCTTTCTTAGAGCATGATGATGCCAACCGTGCCTTGATGGGATCTAACATGATGCGTCAGGCGGTACCATTATTACGTCCAGAATCTCCAATTGTTGGAACTGGGTTAGAAAGAAGAGTTGCAAAAGATTCTAGAATCTTAATTAATGCAGAAGGAGCAGGAGTTGTTGAATATGTAGATGCAAATAAGATTACCATTAAGTATGACAGAACAGACCAAGAGAAGCTGGTAAGTTTTGAATCTGATGAAAAATCTTATAACTTAATTAAGTTTAGAAAAACCAATCAAGGAACATGTATCAACCTAAAACCTATAGTAAGTTCAGGAGATAGAGTTGAAGAAGGTCAGGTTCTTTGTGAAGGATATGCAACACAAAAAGGTGAATTAGCACTAGGAAGAAATATGAAAGTAGCCTTTATGCCTTGGAAAGGGTATAATTTTGAGGATGCAATTGTAATTTCTGAAAAAGTTGTTCGTGAAGATATTTTTACTTCTATTCACATAGATGAATATTCTTTAGATGTACGTGATACAAAATTAGGTACAGAAGAATTAACCAATGACATTCCTAACGTTTCTGAAGAGGCTACAAAAGACCTAGATGAGAACGGAATGATTAGAATTGGAGCAGAAGTAAATCCAGGAGATATTCTAATTGGTAAGATTACACCAAAAGGAGAATCTGATCCAACACCAGAAGAAAAACTATTAAGAGCCATTTTTGGAGACAAAGCTGGAGATGTAAAAGATGCATCTTTAAAAGCGTCTCCATCTTTAAGAGGTGTAGTTATAGATAAAAAGTTATTCAGAAGAGCGGTAAAAGATAAGACCAAGAGAATTAAAGATAAAGAAGCAGTAGCCTCTTTAGAATCTTCTTTTGTATCTAAATTTGAAGTTTTAAAAGAAGACTTAGTAGATAAACTATTTCAATTAGCTAGCGGAAAAACATCGCAAGGAGTATTTAATGACTTAGGTGAAGAAGTGTTACCAAAAGGTAAAAAATACACTCTTAAGATGTTAAATGCTGTAGATGATTATATTCATTTAACTTCAGGAACTTGGACTACAGATGCAAAAATTAATTCTCATGTTAGTGAGTTAATTCACAACTACAAAATTAAGGTAAACGATCTACAAGGTGTATTGCGTCGTGAGAAGTTTACCATTTCTGTAGGAGATGAATTGCCAGCAGGAATTTTAAAACTTGCAAAGATTTATGTTGCTAAGAAACGTAAGTTAAAAGTAGGAGATAAAATGGCTGGACGTCATGGAAACAAAGGTATTGTTGCCCGTATTGTTCGTCAAGAAGATATGCCATTTTTAGAAGACGGAACACCAGTAGATATTGTATTAAATCCATTAGGTGTACCATCACGTATGAATATTGGTCAGATTTATGAAACAGTTCTTGGTTGGGCTGGTCAGAAATTAGACAGAAAATACGCTACTCCAATTTTTGATGGAGCTTCTTTAGATCAGATAAATGAATTTACAGATGAAGCAGATGTGCCAAGATTTGGTCATACCTACTTATATGATGGAGGAACAGGAAAACGTTTCGATCAACCAGCAACTGTAGGTGTTATTTACATGATTAAACTAGGCCACATGATTGAAGACAAAATGCATGCTCGTTCTATTGGACCTTACTCGTTGATTACTCAACAACCACTGGGTGGTAAGGCACAATTTGGAGGTCAGCGTTTTGGAGAGATGGAAGTTTGGGCATTAGAGGCTTATGGAGCTTCAAGTATTTTGAGAGAAATTCTAACAGTAAAATCTGATGATGTTATGGGTAGAGCTAAAACATACGAAAGTATTGTTAAAGGTGAAACCATGCCAGAACCAGGATTACCAGAATCTTTCAATGTATTAATGCATGAGTTGAAAGGTTTAGGTTTAGATCTAAAACTAGAAGAATAAATTTATAGCATATTTCTGGGTGTATGTTACATATACCCAGAGATATACTTATCTAATAAGGGTCTTAGACCCAATTTTAATTCGATACCATTACCATGGCAAGAAAAAACGAGAAGTACACCGTAAAAAAGTTTAACAAAATCTCAATTGGTTTAGCATCACCAGAATCTATTTTAGGAACGTCTAAAGGAGAGGTGTTAAAGCCAGAAACTATTAACTATCGTACACACAAGCCCGAACGAGACGGTCTTTTCTGTGAGCGTATTTTTGGTCCTGTAAAAGACTTTGAATGTGCTTGTGGTAAATACAAGAGAATTCGATACAAAGGAATTGTTTGTGATCGATGTGGTGTAGAAGTAACTGAAAAGAAAGTACGTAGAGATAGAGTAGGACACATCAACTTAGTTGTGCCTGTTGCTCATATCTGGTATTTTAGATCGTTACCAAACAAAATGGGATACTTATTAGGATTACCATCTAAGAAGTTAGATATGATTATCTACTACGAAAGATATGTTGTAATTCAACCAGGTATTGCAAAAAATATTGAAGGAGAACCATTGCATAAAATGGATTTCCTAACCGAAGAAGAGTATTTAGATATTCTAGAAACACTTCCGAAAGAAAACACGTATTTAGATGACACTGACCCAACAAAGTTTATTGCTAAAATGGGGGCAGAATGTTTAATAGATTTATTAGCTCGTATAGATTTAGATGAATTATCATATGAATTAAGACACAAAGCAAATACTGAAACATCTAAGCAACGTAAAGCTGAAGCTTTAAAAAGATTAAATGTTGTTGAAGCATTTAGAGATTCTCAAAAGAATAGAGAAAACAAACCAGAATGGATGATTATGAAAGTAGTTCCGGTAATACCACCAGAATTACGTCCATTAGTTCCATTAGACGGTGGTAGATTTGCTACTTCAGATTTAAATGATTTATATCGTAGAGTAATCATCAGAAACAATCGTTTAAAAAGACTGATGGAGATTAAAGCTCCAGAAGTAATTTTGCGTAATGAAAAGCGTATGTTACAAGAATCTGTAGATTCATTGTTTGATAACACACGTAAATCTTCAGCAGTAAAAACAGAATCTAACAGACCACTAAAGTCATTATCAGATTCCTTAAAAGGTAAGCAAGGACGTTTTCGTCAAAACTTATTAGGAAAACGTGTTGATTATTCTGCACGTTCTGTAATTGTTGTTGGACCAGAATTAAAGCTGTCTGAATGTGGTATACCAAAAGAAATGGCAGCCGAACTTTACAAGCCTTTTGTAATTCGTAAATTAATTGAAAGAGGAATTGTAAAAACAGTAAAATCTGCAAAGAAAATTATAGATAGAAAAGAACCAGTTGTTTGGGATATTCTAGAAAATGTAATTAAAGGACACCCAGTTTTATTAAACCGTGCGCCTACATTACACCGTTTAGGTATCCAAGCATTTCAACCAAAATTAATCGAAGGAAAAGCAATTCAGTTACATCCATTAGTATGTACCGCTTTTAATGCCGATTTTGATGGAGATCAAATGGCTGTTCATTTACCATTAGGGCCAGAGGCTATTTTAGAAGCGCAATTATTAATGTTAGCTTCTCATAATATCTTAAATCCTGCAAATGGTGCACCAGTTACTGTACCTTCTCAAGATATGGTATTGGGTCTGTATTATATGACCAAAGAAAGAAAATCAACCAAAGATGTACCTGTAAAAGGGGAAGGTTTAACTTTTTATTCTCCAGAAGAGGTAACTATTGCTTTTAACGAAGAAATGGTTGAATTAAATGCTGGAATTAAAGTAAGAACATACGATATAGACGAAGAAGGAAATTCAGTGAAGAAAATCATTGAAACTACTGTTGGTAGAGTCTTATTTAATGAAGTTGTACCGGAAGCTGCTGGATATATTAATGAAGTATTAACTAAGAAATCTCTTCGTGGAATTATTGGTGGTATTTTAAAAGTAACAGACATTCCAACAACAGGTGATTTCTTGGATGAAATTAAAAACATGGGATATAAATTTGCCTTCCAAGGTGGTTTATCTTTCAGTTTAGGAGATATTATTATTCCAGAAGAAAAAGGAGCTATGATTGCTGAAGCCAACAAAGAGGTAGACGGAATTGTAATGAATTATAACATGGGTATGTTAACGCAAAAAGAGCGTTACAATCAGGTAATTGATATTTGGGGAAGAACCAACAATCAATTAACAGAATTGTCTATGAAGCGTTTACGTGAAGACCAACAAGGATTTAACTCAGTATATATGATGTTAGATTCTGGAGCTAGGGGATCTAAAGAACAGATTCGTCAGTTAACAGGTATGCGTGGATTAATGGCAAAACCTAAAAAATCTACTGCAGGTGGTGGAGAAATTATTGAGAATCCAATTCTTTCTAACTTTAAGGAAGGATTATCTATTCTAGAATATTTTATCTCTACGCACGGTGCTCGTAAAGGTCTTGCCGATACGGCATTAAAAACTGCCGATGCAGGATACTTAACACGTCGTTTAGTAGATGTTTCACAAGATGTAATTATTAATGAGCATGATTGTGGTACCTTAAGAGGACTGGATGTAATTCCATTAAAGAAAAACGATGAGATTGTAGAATCTTTAAGTGATAGAATTGAAGGAAGAGTTGCCTTACAAGATGTATATCATCCATTAAATGAAGAGTTATTAGTTGGAGCAGGCGAGGTGATTACCTCTAAATTTGCTACTGCTATAGAAGCTTCAGGATTAGATGTAGTTCAGGTTAGATCTGCATTAACATGTGAGTCTCAAAGAGGAATTTGTGCAAAATGTTATGGGCAGAGTTTATCTACTCTTAACAATGTTCAAATTGGTGAAGCTGTAGGAGTTATTGCAGCTCAATCTATTGGAGAACCAGGTACGCAGTTAACACTAAGAACTTTCCACGTTGGTGGAGTTGCTGGAAATATTTCAGAAGAAAATAAATTAACAGCGAAGTTTGATGGTAAGGTAGTTATAGAAGATCTTAGAACAGTTGAAGGAAAAGATGCAGACGGAAAAGTGATAGATATTGTAATATCTAGAACTGCTGAGATGAAAGTAATTGATAAAAAGACAGATATTACACTTAGTACAAATATTATTCCTTACGGGTCTGTAATCTTTAATAAGAAGATTAAGTCTATTAAAAAAGGAGAAGCTATTTGTCAATGGGATCCATTTAACGGTGTTATTGTTTCTGAATTTGGAGGTACTGTGAAGTTTGACAACCTAGAACAAGGAATTAATTACCAAGTAGAGGTAGATGAACAAACAGGTTTCCAAGAAAAAGTAATTACAGATTCTAAGAATAAGAAAATTATTGCTTCTTTAATTATAGAAGATAAAGATGGTAATGCACTACGTTCATACACGCTACCAGTTGGAGCTCATTTAATGATAGACAACGGAGAAGCTGTAGAAAGTGGTAAAACATTGGTAAAGATTCCAAGAAAATCTGGAAAAGCTGGTGATATTACTGGAGGTCTTCCAAGAGTAACAGAATTATTTGAAGCACGTAACCCTTCTAACCCAGCAGTGGTGTCTGAAGTAGATGGTGTAGTTTCTTTTGGTAAAATTAAAAGAGGTAACAGAGAAATTATTGTTGAATCTAAAACGGGAGATATTAGAAAGTATTTAATTAAACTTTCTAACCAAATCTTAGTTCAAGAGAATGACTTTATAAAAGCAGGAATGCCTTTATCAGACGGAGCAGTTACTCCTATAGATATTCTAAGAATACAAGGTCCTTCTGCTGTGCAACAGTACTTGGTGAATGAAATTCAAGATGTATATCGTTTACAAGGTGTAAAAATTAATGATAAACACTTTGAGGTAGTTGTTCGTCAGATGATGCGTAAAGTAAGAATCATAGATTCTGGAGACACTTTATTCTTAGAAAATCAATTGATTCATAAGAATGACTTTATTCTAGAAAATGATGCTATTTACGGTATGAAAGTAATTGAAGATGCTGGAGAATCTGAAAATGTAAAAGCAGGACAAATTATTACTGCTCGTCAATTAAGAGATGAAAATTCTTTATTGCGCAGAAATGATCATGCCTTAGTTGTTGCACGTGATGCACAACCAGCAACAGCAGAACAAGTATTGCAAGGAATTACAAGAGCTTCTCTTCAAACAAAATCGTTTATTTCTGCGGCATCGTTCCAGGAAACAACAAAAGTATTGAATGAAGCTGCTGTAAATGGTAAAGTAGATTATTTAGAAGGATTAAAAGAAAATGTTATTGTAGGTAAGAAAATTCCAGCAGGTACTGGTATGAGAACTTATGATCATTTAATAGTTGGTCCTAAAGAAGAAATCGAAAAAAGCTTTAATTAATAATAGTCATGGCCGAAGATCAACATAAAAAAGGGCAAATTAATATTGAGTTAGACGAATCTGTTGCGGAAGGAACCTATTCTAATCTAGCAATCATCAATCACTCAGTCTCTGAGTTTATTGTAGATTTTATTAGAATAATGCCAGGGGTGCCCAAAGCAAAAGTGAAGTCTAGAATTATCTTAACGCCACAACATGCTAAAAGGCTTTCAAAAGCCCTCGCTGATAATATTTTGAAATTTGAGAAAGTCCATGGTGAAATCAAAGATTACGAGCAACCACCAATTCCAATGAATTTTGGACCAACAGGCGAAGCATAAAGTGTAAATTTTATACGATATGATGAAACTTGGGTTGCTCGAAATGTACCACATTTCAACCACCAATTCCAATGAATTTTGGACCAACAGGTGAAGCATAAAGTGTAAATTTTATACGATATGATGATATCTGGGTTGCTCGAAATGCTTCACATTTCAACCACCAATTCCAATGAATTTTGGACCAACAGGCGAAGTATAATTACTAAAAAACCCAAAACATTTGTTTTGGGTTTTTTTATGATGTAGTATTATATTTTTAGAAAGATTATATTTTTCTGGTTTTGTTAAGCAACCAAAAATCTGCCAATACCAAAGCAGTTAAAGCTTCAATAATAGGTACTGCTCTTGGAACCACACAAGGATCATGACGTCCTTTGCCCATAATGGCAGTTTCTTTACCTTTAGAGTTTATGGTTTGTTGTTCTTGCATAATAGTAGCAACTGGCTTAAAGGCTACTCTAAAATAAATATCCATACCGTTGCTAATCCCTCCTTGAATCCCACCTGAAAGATTGCTTTTGGTAGACCCATCTTCGTTAAAGATATCATTATGATGGCTACCTTTCATCTTGGTTCCTTCAAAGCCACTACCAAATTCGAAGCCTTTTACGGCATTTAAGGTAAGCATTGCATTTCCTAGAGCTGCATGAAGTTTATTAAAAATAGGTTCGCCTAGGCCTACAGGAATGTTTTTGGCAACACAAGAAATTGTTCCACCAATGGTGTCTCCTTGTTTGCGTATTTCTTTTATTTTTTTAATCATTTTCGCAGCCATTTTTTCATCTGGACAGCGAACAATATTAGCTTCTGTTTTTGTAAAATCTAATTGGTGGTATTCTTTACTCATTTCTAAATCACCAACAGAAGAGGTATATGCATTAATAGAAATGTTAGCAATTAACTGTTTTGCTAAAGCACCAGCTACTACCCAGTTTGCAGTTTCTCTGGCAGAAGATCTTCCTCCACCTCGGTAATCTCTAATACCAAATTTTTTATCGTAGGTAAAATCTGCATGAGAAGGTCTGTACACATCTGTGTTATGAGAATAATCGTGAGATTTTTGATTGGTGTTTTTAATGATAAAACCAATAGAAGTACCAGTTGTTGTCCCTTCAAAAATTCCTGAAAGAAATTCTACAGTGTCTGGTTCTTTACGTTGGGTAACAATAGCAGATTGGCCAGGTTTTCTTCTATTTAATTCTTCTTGAATGGCATCAAAATCTACCACAAGACCAGCAGGAAAACCATCTATAACACCCCCTATAGCAGTGCCATGAGACTCTCCGTAGGTAGTTAGTTTTAATAAATTGCCAAATGAATTAAAAGCCATTAAAAAAGATCTAAAATTTGAGAAGCTAAGATACTATAAAAATCAGGAAACCATAGTTTTATTGCCATTGCTAATACCATAATAATAAGCACTTTTTTTACGAATTTATCACCCTTATCTACAGACCACCTACTCATAACCCAGCCTCCAGCCGCATTTCCTACAGAAAGGATTAAGCCGTATTTCCAATTAATACTCTCGTTATAAGCAAAAACAGCAACGGCCGCTAAAGAATAGATAAGGACTACAGATACCTTAACAGCATTACTCTTTACCAAAGAAAATTGATTAATACTAGACAATAATACCAAGATAATAAAGCCTACTCCGGCTTGTATAAAACCACCATACAAGCCCACAAAAAAAAAGGCCACCATACTTAACCAAAAATGTTTTCCTGTAATTCTTTCTAAGGTGTCTTTTGTGCTAGCTTTAGGTTTAAAAACCATGTAAGCTACAATAACAAGCATAATAATACCCAGTATTTTATTAAATAGTTCTCCTTCTATTTTTACTCCTGCAAAAGCACCTATTATAGCACCAATAGTAGCCGGTATGGCTATGTAAACACTAAAAGGGTAGGTGTTTATTCCTTTGCTTTGAAAGCCTTTTACGGCAAATATATTTTGAATTATAATAGCTATTCTATTGGTTCCGTTGGCTATGTTTGGTGGCAAGCCTAAGAAGATTAACATGGGTAGGGTAAGTAATGAACCACCACCTGCCAGGATATTAATTACCCCTGCAATAAACCCTACAAGTACCAACAATATATAGTCTACCATTTTGTCGTATTTATTTTATAAAAGTATTATAAATAAAGAAGAAATACCCCCTAAAAATAATCCATTAAAAAAAGCATAAATGCTTTTACAAAATGAAAAGCTTTTCTATATTTGCATCCGCTGTCAGTTATTTGATAGCAAGACCGGAGAAATGGCAGAGTGGTCGAATGCGGCAGTCTTGAAAACTGTTGACTGTTACAGGTCCGGGGGTTCGAATCCCTCTTTCTCCGCAAAAAGAAACTCACAACGAAGGTTGTGAGTTTTTTTGTTTTCAGAAATGTCAAAAATTTATTTTCGTAAATAACTGAAAACAAAAAACTAAACACACAAAGTGTGCTTGAGTTTCTATGCTTGCTCAGAATTTCCTGTTGGGATGCACGAAGTGAACCCCTCTTTCTCCGCAAACAAGCGCAAAGCTTAAAAATAAAAACCACCAAGTTTTACTTGAGTGGTTTTTTTACTTTTTAAGATGGTTGCGAGCGGAGACATCTTTTTTTTTAATATGGCAATTGCTACCGCTAGTATTTACTAGTGGTAATACAGATAAGTATTTTATATAAACATAAAACCACCTTAATTTCTTACAATGGTTTTCTAGCTTCTTATCTTCTTACTTGCCTGTGGTAGAAAGGCTTTTACTGCCACTAGTTACAAACTAGCGGGAGCGGTGACTTTATGCTAATCTGAAGAGATACAATAGAAACATCTATCAGTAAAAACCCAAAAAAATCAAACCGAAAGTTCATAAAACAGACACTCCTTGTCTAAAAAATATGACTTTCCTTTTAGGGTAGGTCTTTATGAGATGATGTATAAGCCTTGTAAATTAGTGATTTGTAGTTTTTTTTTAGTTTCATTACCCAATTACAAAAGCTGTTAATTTTTTTTAACAAAAACCATACAATGTTGCCAAGGAAGATTATTTATATTTTTTTTGAGTTTAAAGCCAGCTGCTTCCATTTCTTTGACAGCTTGTTTTTCAGACATCTTGTGTATTTCTTTAATAGGAACACTAGAGTCTTCACTTCTGTATTCGATTAAGAATAACTCTCCATTTGGTTTTAAGGCTTTTTTTATTGAAATAATTATTTCTGCTGGAAAATTGAATTCATGATATACATCCACCATTAAAATTTTGTCAATAGAATTAGATGGTAAATGAATACTTTTTTCACTTCCAAGAATAGTTTCAATATTTTTAATTTTACCAGACTCTTTTGTTTTTTCTATCACCATTAACATTTCTGGTTGAATGTCTATGGCATACACAAGGCCATTCTTAGTTAAAGAGGCTATTTTAAATGTATGATATCCAGATCCAGCACCTATATCTGCAATAACATCATTGGGTTTAATTCTCATGTTTTTAATTAATTTAGAAACATTTTCCTCTTCCTCTCGTTCGGATCTTTCTAACCAATCAATTCCTTCAAAGCCCATTACATAAGCAATTTCTCTGCCCATATACCATTTTCCAATTCCGTTATAATCTCCTGTTTTAAATGTGTAGTTATTGTCTTTATTGGTGTTTTGACCCAAAAATTCATTGGAAAATAAAAACATCACTAATATCAAGATTAAAGTAGTTTTTTTCACTTTTAAAATTTATTTATATCTTTTAAAAACATCGCTCATATAAGAGTTAAATATATTTCTTAAAGCATTGGGCATATTAAATTCTTTAGGCATGCTTGTTCTGTATTTTTTTAAAAGAGGGTAAGCTCTTCTGTCAGAATCTTTTGTTGCTAAAAAAAAACTATCATTATGTTCTTTAGAAATATTTATATTTTTGGTAGCTAATATATCTCCATTATTATCTATAATCTCAACTGTAAGTTTTACATAACCAGAAGCGGTTAATTCATATTTATACCCTTCACAATACCATTTTTTAACCGTACCATCTTTTTTCTTTTTTTCTTTTGTATTTGAGTAAAACTCCTTGCTTTTAATAACGGTTGGACCAGCATAATATCTAGAAAACTTAAACTTTACTAATTCATCAATATTTTTAAGTTGAGCTTTTCCTTTATCATTAAGCATCCCTAAATTTCTTAATTGAATTTTGTTACTAATTTCTGAATAATTAGCAAAAGTGTAATTATTAAAAAACCCAATTGTATTGCTAACCAAGTCCTCCATTGCATTTTTATTCCTTCTATTGTTACTTAAGTTTCTTACAGGGAAATAACCAATATTTAAGATGGATAAATTCAGAGATTTATCTAAATATGCATTAATGTCTTTGTATTCTTCAACATAGTTTTTAGAATTTTTAAATATTTTGTAGGCCTCTCTATACTCGTATTTGTTTTTGGCATTGTTAAATACTTTAATTCCTTCAGTGTAAAATTCATCAGCTGCATTATTGTTGTAAGCATTCAGCAAATTCTCGGCTTCATTTCTATTTTTTTCATAATCAACAGTATGAAGTAAAATGAACTTTTGTTGTTTTGAAGACAAGCCTTCAGATACTTCTAGTAATTTTTTTTGAACATTGTCTAAATTAACATAGGTGATGAAAATTTCTTTCATTGACGCTACAGATTGGTAGTCTTTATAAGGAATTGCATTGGCTTCTAACTCTTTGATATAGCTGGCTGCCCAAGTGTTTATTTGAGATAGCGCTTTTTCAAAAATATCATTAGATTTTTTAAAATTCTTTTTCGCTTTTAGAGACTCTATAGATTTTAGTGTTGCGGTCACATAATCTTTTTTGTTTAGAGCTCTTTTTGCTTCTCTATAAGGTTTTCTGAAGTTTTGAGCACTAATGAGTTGAATACTAAAACACAAAAGGATTATCAGGCTTAATTTTTTCATCTTTTTTATAAATAGAATTTGTAAGTTTATAATATTACTTGCAATATATTTTGGGGATGAAAAAGCATTAAACTTTTTACTATACATATGTAAAAGTATTACTTTGCTTTTTAATAGCAAAAAAAAGTACTGTATTTAGTTATTATGTTCATTTTTATTTTTTTACTAATTATAAAGTATCTTTGAATTATCTAAAAAAAAAAATAGTCTCGTTATTTCTTTTTTGATATACTCTCAGGTGATTAACAGGATCTTATTTTTAAATTTTTAAACACACACACACATGAAAAAAATAATGATTCTTTTTGCTTT
>Ga0209302_10001922_pt1 | contig 12160 bp, 6 predicted proteins | sample ArcOceMetagenome_2_FD_187445 | JGI IMG/M metagenome (GOLD analysis project Ga0209302, IMG submission 187445) | Marine eukaryotic phytoplankton communities from Arctic Ocean - Arctic Ocean ARC135M Metagenome (SPAdes) (version 2) | ecosystem: Environmental > Aquatic > Marine > Oceanic | place... | reverse complement strand
GCACCCTGCGCGCGCAGGCCCGCCGCACGTTGGGAACTTTCACCCTTCAGGAAGTTTCAAGACGGCGCGGAGTTGTTTCACTCATCCTGTGTGTGTATAGTAGTGACCACCCGGCCAATGGTGTCCGAGCTTGATCGAGGGTGGCACGGCCGCTTCCTCGTGAGTCCTCGGGGCAATAAGCTCACTCCGCCTAGCAGCACATGGCCGCTGCTCACCCCTCCTGGCCATGCTGGGATCTCCCCGCCGGTGCAGCTCGAAGATAAAAACGGCGGCTCGCCACAGCTGTCGATGAGCGTGACTTCCGCTGCGCAGGCCATCAGCGATCTGCGAAGAGAGCTGCTGACCGAGATGCGGGCTGCGTTGGAGGAGAGCCTAAGGACGATGCGAGTGGAGGCACGGGCAGAGGTGGAGAGGGTGGTGCACGAGGCACACGCTGAGGCGGTCGGCGCAGTGGCGACGTTGCGGGCTGGGCTGAGTACAGTGCTGGAAGCGGCACGAAGTGATGCGCTTAGAGCGGGGCATCAGGCGCAGGCAGAGGCGCAGGCAGAGGCGCAGGCAGAGGCGCAGGAGCGAGCGGTGGCGGCCGAGGCTGCGGCAAGGGCGGAGGCGCAGGAGCGGGCGGCGGCCCGTCAGGAGGTGGGGCTGCGCACGCGACTGCAGCACGCGATGAACGACTCTGCGGTGGCTCGCGAGGCGGTGCAAGCGGTGCAGGAGGAGGTGCAAGGGCTACAGAAGTCGCAGGCGGCGGCGGCGCGGCAGGCGGCCACGTGGGCCAAGGAGTCTACGGGGCTGCGGCAGAGGGTGGCGCGGTGCGCGGCGGCAGCGCAGGCGGCGCAGGAGGAGGCGGCGGTAGCAAAGGAGGCGGCGGCGGCAGCGGTGGCACCGGCAGCGGAGGCGGTGGCGGAGCTACGCGCCGCCGAGCACTCACGGGCACTCAGCCGCAGCTCCGCAGCCGCCGCGCAGCTCAAGACCTTGGCTGGCGCACAGGCAGCACAGCTCAAGGCAGGGCTGAGGCAGGCGCGTGCGGAGGCGGCGGCAGCGGCGGCACTGGCAGCGGAGGCGGTGGCGCGCGGCGTTGCGCGCGAGGCGCAGCAGGGTGTGCTCGAGGAGCTGGCGGAGCTGAGGGCGGCGGTGTCGAGGGCGGCGGTCGAAGCCGCTGAGACCAGAGGCGAGGCGCTCAGAGTAAAGCACCAGGCGCAGGCAGAGGCGCAGGAGCGGGCGGCGGTGGCTGAGGTTGCGGAGGCGCAGGCGCAGGCGCAGGCGCAGGCTGCGGCGCGGCAGGAGGTGGGGGTGGAGATGGGGGTGGAGCTGGGGGTGGAGCTCCCGCAGCTGCGGCAGGAGCTAGCAGAGCTGAGGACGGCGGTGGAGGGAGCCACAGACGAGAGCGGCGCGGCAGTCGACGCCATCGCGCGGCTAGCGGTGAGCATTGCCGCAGCACGTCTCGCTCGAGGGGCCAGCCTGCAACCCGCTGCACTGACTGAAAGCTGCACCCCTACGTGCCCAGGCTGCTGCCCTATGTATCCAGGTAAGCATGCAGTCGCAGTACGACACGCTCGAGGGCCTTGCGCTGAAGGGCCGCTCCGCCGCAGCCTCGCAGGCGGAGGAGGCCCGTGCCCTGGCCGAGACGAGTGTCCGGGCCGAGGTGGGCCTTTGCGTTCGAGCGCATATATGCACACACGCACGCGCATGCACACGCATACGCATACGCACATGACCACATGGACATGGACATGGACATGGACATGGACATCTACATGGACATGGACATCTACATGGACATGGACATGGACATGGACACGGACATGGAATGGACATGGACATGGACATGGGCATGGGCATGGACATGGACATAGACATAGGCATGGACATGAACACGCATACACGCCTGCACGCGCATGCAGGCGCGTGCACACATGCACACGCACACACACGCAGGTGGGCTCCTGTGTCGAGCGGCTACTCCGCGACCTGGAGGAGGACGCGTGGCGGAGCGAGGCGGCGCGGCTGCAGCACGCACACGCGACGGCGGAGGCGGCGCTGCGCAGTCGGCTGGAGGGCGCTGAGGCGGGCCTTGCACAGTCGGGTGCCGCAGCGCAAGAAGCCCAGGCTGAGCATGAGGCGAGGCAGGAGGCGACGCTCTTCGAGCTGCGGGAGCGGCAAGCAGAGCTGGAGGCGGGCCTCACCTCACTGCGCGCGCAGCAGCTCGAGCAACAGCAGGAGCAGCTCAGGCTCGAGCAGGGCGTATGGGGGGCTGTCGAGGGCGTTCAGGAGGCCATGGCAGACGTGAGAGGGGCGGTGGAGGCCGTGGAGGAGGCCGTGCAGGTGGCCGTGCAGGAGGCAGTGAAGGGCGTGGGCGCCATGGGTGCGGCCCTGCGCACCGAGATGCGCGCGAGCGAGGAGGGCACGCAGCTCGCACTCGCGGCGGAGCGGGAGGATCGGCTGGCGTCGGCCACCGAGGTGATTGCGGCGGTGACCGAGCTCCGCGTGGCGAGTGTGGCGACGGAGTTGGTGCGCTTCGATGCGGCGGAGGCGGCGGAGGCGGCGGAGGCTGCAGCAGAGGAGCGGGCGGCGGCGCGACAGGAGCTGAGGCAGGAATTGGGGCAGGAGCTGAAGGCGGAGCTGCGTGCCTCATTAGCGGAGAGCGCGGTGGGCGCGGGCGCGGAGGCAGAGGCGCGATGGCTGGAGATGGGCGCGGCTGTGCAGGCGACGGGGCGGCGGGTGGAGGCGCTCGAGACCGCGCTCGGCTCACACGCGGCGCGGCAGGCGGAGGCGGCGGCGGCGGCGGCGACGACGCGCGCGCAGGACATGCGGCAGCTGGGCGAGGCGCAGTCGGTCGCACTCAAGATGCTCGCGGACGAGATGCGCTGGCTCGACGAGGAGCACATGCGCTGCCGTGCGGAGGACCGAGCGGCGCACACGCACGCGGCCGCCGAGCTGCGCAGTGAGGTGGATGGCCGCCTCGGGTTGGTCCAGAGCCACGCAGAGGCGCAGCTGCAGAGCGCAGCGCAGCACGTTGAGCAGCTCGACGGTGCGGTGGCACAGCTGTGTGCACGCATGGAGACGGCGCGTGCCGGGGAGGTGGCGCCGCTCGCCAAGGAGCGAATCTCCGAGCGCGAGGTCCACCTCGTGCCGACGCAGGCCCGGGATGATGAGGCGGTCGGCGAGACGCAGGCGGCAGCGGAGGTGGAGGAGGAGGAGGAGGAGTTGCCGGCCATGGTGGAGGAGCAACTGTACGCATATATGCGACCACCACGGCATGAAGCCAAGGCGGCGGCGCAGACGGCGACCGCAGCTAGCACGGTGGCACCAGAGGGGTTTCAGGAGGCGGGGATGGAGGGTGGCGAGGAGGGTGGCGAAGCGGCGGGCAGGGAGGCAGACGGGGAGGCGGACGAGATGAACGAGAAGGCAGAGGCAGAGGCGGAGGCGAAGAAGGCGCGTCTGGCCAAGTGTGTGTGGCCGCCAGCTGGCATGAATGACCCAGAGGAGCAGGCGGCGTGGTGGGTGGGGGCGGTTACGGGGCGCGGGCAGCCGGAGGGCACGTCGCTGCAGGCGTGGCTCAAGTCGGGTGTCGTGCTGTGCGAGCTGATCAACACAGTCTCGCCGGGCAGCGCGGCAACGCCGAGCACGAGTGAGATGCCATTCCGGCAGATGGGCAACATTGCCGCCTACGCCGATGCGGCGCGGCTCTACGGCGTGCCCGAGCCCGATATGTTCGTCACGGTCGATCTCTTCGAGGGCAAGAACTTGTCTGCGGTCGTGCAGCACCTGCACTCGCTCGGACGCGTCGCGCAGCAGCGCGGCTTCTCCGGCCCGGCGTGCCTCGGCGTGCGGCTCGCCTCGAAGAACGTGCGCCAGTTCAGCCAGGCGCAGCTTGACGAGGCGCGCACCATACCAGCACTGAGGCTGCCATGCGACCTGATCTGCGGGAGGATGCAACCCCTGTGCATTCGAGGCTGTCACCCTATACGTCTTGGGGGGAGTACACCTGTGTGTACCTAGCCCGCAACCCTACGTACCCAGGCACGTGCCATGCCGGCGCGCTGGACCAACAACGGTGGCACGCTACCCGCCTCGCCGCCCACCGCCAGACGTGCCACCACCTCGCTCGAAAGCTCGGCGGCGCCCTCGTCGCCACGGACGCCCGCGCGCAACATGCCCGCGCCCTCCGATGTGCCGCCTCCATCGTCGAGCGACGTGGCGTCGCCTCCGTTGGTGAGCAGCATAGTCGAGGCTGAGGCGTTGCTCTGGCGGGTGGACGATGCGCAGGAGCAGGCGGCGACGGCGACGGCCGCCGCCGCCGCCGCCACGGAGGCGGCGTCGCGCGCTTCCGAGGCGGCGGCGTCAGCGGCGGAGGAGGCGGTAGCGGGGGCGACTAAGGCAGTGGAAGCGGCGACGCGTGCGTGCGAGTCCCACGCGGTACGTGCCGAGCACGCGGCGGAGCGAGTCGAGGCGGCGGCGGCGGCGGCGGCGGCGGCGGCGGCGGCGGCGGCATTTGCGGACGGGGAGGCGGAGGTGGAGGCGGAGGTGGAGGCGGAGGTGGAGGCAGAGGTGGAGGCGGAGGTGGAGGCGGAGGTGGAGGCGGAGGTGGAGGCGGAGGCGGCCGCGCTTGCACCTGCCCGCCGGCTGCTGCGAGCTGCCGCCCCGCTGGCCGACGCTGCGAGCGCTGCGGCGCTTCGGGTGCCGCTGCCGCTGCTGCAGATCAAAGGGCCAAAGCCCAGCCGTGCGCGCAAGTCAGTCGCGATGCACGTGGCGATCCCTGAGGGCCTTGTGAAGCTCAAGCCGCGCGACGCCAGCGTGTCGGCCGAAGGGACAAGGTGGCTGCTGCACGCCGCGCATGGGCCATGCGCACACCATGCGCACACGATGCGCACACCATGCGCACACCATGCGCACACCATGCACACCCTTCTGCCAGGCTGCTGCTGCATACGGAGCGCAAGCAGAAGCTGGCCCTGCCTCTGGCGAGCGTGAGCGCGCTGCGCGTAGGGCCGCGGCTGCACCCCGCCCCATCGCAGGCTCCTTGGCTGCACTTGGGCATCGAGACCACATCTGGAGGCGAGCTCGAGCTCGTCGCCCCCGACGCGGACGTCCTCTACAGCCTGCTGCGCGGCCTTGCCGCCCTGGTCCCTGCGGAGGCGCGGCCGAGGCTTGGCGAGCTCGCATGGGTGCGTGCGCGACTGATCGTCACGAGGCTCGCCGAGCGGCAGGGCCTCACCTACGTCCAGGCGTGGACTCAGATCATAGTCGAGGCGGCGGCAAGTGCGGCCACGTTTACGCCGTCGCGAATGGCGCTCTCGCTGTCACACGACCGCGGTGATTCCTCGCAGGCGAGAGTGGGTGCGGTGTCGCCAAAGCGTTCGCTGAAGGGCAGATCACTCTTTCCGTGAGCTTCCTTCTGCTTCGTGGACTCCAGATGGAGAAAAGGGCGTTCATGCTTTGTGCTCGGTTCTCATCATAGTAATAAGGACTGCGTAATCCACCCTCTTCTTTATAAATATGAAAGACGACCCCGCTCCACCACGCTTGCCGCCGCCCGCGGGCCGCGCCGCCGACCCCCGCTCCCCGTCATTGCGTCAATTTCCCCCCCACACACAGAACCCGCCCACATACTTTATATGTTTTATATCGGTCCCGACCTGTGTGCACGAGAGGGCGGCTTCTTGCGGGTCGAGCTAAGTTTGATTAGCGCGTATTACTGTGGGACGTGGAACAGACAAGACGCTAGTTTGAGTGAGCACCCCGTGTGTGCGCTTGTTCTGCAGCCGCCGGTGCAGGCTCACGCGCGCCGCAGCCGTGGCAGGGAGGGCAGGGAGGGCAGCGGCGAATTGTAGAGGAACATGCTTCCGATGACCAGCAGGAGGCCCTGCATGAAGCCGACGCTGGGTAGCACGCCGGTCGAGACCGCGGTGAAGGCGCAAGTGGCGAGGATGGCGACCGCCGTGGCGTAGGTCTTGAGTACGTTGTCCGCGTGCTTGACCACCCCCGCAACGAGTAGCCCACCGCCCGCGGTCAAGACAGTCACGAGCCAGACCAAGGGCGTGAACCCAGCAAGCAGGCCGTGGGTGCGGACGGTTGCTCGCGCGGGGGCGCTCAGAAGAAGCAGCGCGGCGGCCTGCTCCATAGTGAGTATAGCCATAGTAAGTAGTGCAGCGCGGCCCGTGCGCCAGGGTAAAGAGGCTCCAGGGTAAGTATGGCCATACTAAGTAGGCGGCCTGCGGTATGGCGAAGATGCCTTGTTGGACGTTGCGCATCCACAGCGAGGCGGGGGCGCATGTCTCGTCGATCTCGCAGGAGAGATCGGCCTCCTTGAGCACCTTAGCAGAGCAGGCGTCGCGGTGAGGGCTAGGGGTAGGGCTAGGGCTAAAGCCAGGGCGAAGGCTTAGAGGTGGGGTTGAGGGTTGAGGGTTACGAATAGGGCTAGCATCCTTATAGTAACAAATAGCCACCCCCGAAACGGGCGGGCGCCTGCGGGCGCCCCCCCAACAAGCCGGCCCGCTCGACTTACTAGTATTACTGACTATTAGCACCTTCTCAAAGTAGACGTTGGCAAAGCCTGAGAGTACGCTCGACGCCAGCACTGCCGCGACACCCAACGCCACCATCGGCGCCGCGCCGCCGGCTGATGCAGCGACGCTCGCTGCGCCCCCGGCCTTGGCCGCCACCTCAGCCACTTGAACGAGCCCCACGCCTGCCGTGAGCAGGCCGAGTGCAAACCACTGGCGCGGCTTGAGCACCTGCTTGAGTATTGTCACAAAGAAGAGCGCGGTGACGAGTGTCTTGGACTGCGACCACAACTGATACGCCGTTGGCGTTAGGTTGGAGAGCGCCACGTAGAAGAGCACGTTCTGCAGCCCATAGCACAGCGCAGGCACGGCCATCCGCCTAGTGTCGCGCCATCTCACCACGACGGCCAGCCACACCTCCGCCGCCGCCTGCTTGACCCCACCCTCCTCGTGCGTGATCATCGCGAGGCACGATGATAGCTTGAGACACTCCGACACGAGCACGGCCGCGCTGCCCAGGTAGAGCGGCCGTCCCGGGAGTGGGCTGATGCTCCGCGTGTGGGTGACGAGGATTGTCGACGCAGAGTTCTGGAATACGAGGAGCAGTAGCAGGACCCACTTTAGCGGCAGCGGCGAGAAGAAGGGTCGCAGTGGGGCAGGTGCTGCCTCGCTGGAAAGCTCCGTATATGTGTAGATATCTGCCTCATCGCGTGCGATTGGCATACTGTCTGAACCCGCTGCTGCGGTCATCCTCATGCAGCTTGGTGCGACGCTAGGCGCGGTGCATAGTTGCGGTCGGACCGACGGTGCATGCAATAGCGAGGGCAGCAATAGCGGCAAGAGGAGCATGAGTGCTTGACGTCGCTTCGAATGCCGTCGGTGCCCACGCTCCGTCTCCGGACTCCGAGTTGGATGCAGGTTCTCAATGAAGGGAGGTCAAAGCACGTGACACCCATCCAACGCTGCGCGAGCCTGCCGCGCCCACCTGCCTTTGGGCCGCCGGTCGTGCATGTACGACAACAGCGAGCAGCAGCCGCAGTAGAACGCATAGAGGGGCTTCGCTCAGCGCGCGGATCTTCGGCACATGCGGCTCTGCCGGTTCAACCTCTCGCATAATGATAAGATAAGATAAGATGGCTAGTTTCACTCGTACTTATCTTATTTTTTCGCGCAAAATACATCCGTGCTCTGACCGAGTCTCAGAGAGAGCAGAATGGCGCCGAGTGGAGGTGGGTGCGAGGAGGTCTCGGCGGGCGTGGCTCCGGCCCTCCGGGAGATCCCGACCGAAGGCCATCGGGACGGTGGACACCAGCAGCAATAGCAGCAGCAATAGCAGCAGCAGTAGCAGCAGCAGTAGCAGCAGCAGTAGCAGCAGCAGCAGAATGGCGAGAGCTCCATCATATTGATGCAACCGTGTTGTGCACCATGGTCTGGTCCTTGGCCTCCTCAGAGCCTGAGTATCGGCTATGGCGTCAGATACAGTACTCGGGCTCACACGGGCCTGGCCAGCTCGACATCCATCAGCACCGCAAGCTGGAAGTCGCGGTAGCTCAAGCCTTCAAGCACGACCGTCTGCAACTTGACATGCACAACTTCTTGCCACCGGCGCCCTTTGCCTTTCCTCCGCTCTAGCGTGAGGGTTGGGAAATGCCCGTCATTGAACGACACTGCGGCGAGGGTTGTGAGCAGCTTTGCGCCTCGCATAAAGTTGGTGACTTCAATCTCTCGAACGAGCGCTGAGTTGTCCTCTAGCAGCGTCCAAGCATCGCCGACGGTAAGAAGCATCTCTGCGCACTGCGATTCAGACAACGGTTCGCCCTTGTTGTCGTACGGATCACAGATCGCACTGGGCTTTCCTGCGGTGGCGTCGTATGATTTCTTCGCCTCTTCCCTCCTCCTGGCGATTTCGCTCGATGTGATGTCCGATACATGCCGCACGACAGAAAGAGCAGGTCGCTGCGTCCGAGGCGCTAACGCGAGCGCCCGCAGCAATGGCGACACCGTGCCTCCCAGCATCGGATCGCGCGCGCAGGAGGCGGCGGGGAGGGAAATGCGGGGCGACCTGCGAAGGCATCTTGAGACCACAGCCAGCCAGCCAGACCACACGCTCTCTCATACATGCGCGAAGTCGTGTGCGGTCAGGTTCCCCAGAACGCAGTTCCATTTGCCCGAATGCACCCGCCGCTGCTCCCGCCCGCTCCGCCGGCGACCCCCCGTGCCGCAACGCAACGCACGCACGCGAGGCGCGATCAGCCGAGCAGCCGGGCGACGAGCTCCGCCTTCTTGCCCTTGTCCGACAGCTCGCGCTCCTGGCAGAGCGCCTTGAGCTCCGTCACCTTCATGGCCGAAAGCTGCTCCTCGCTCTCCGGCGCCGCCTCCGGAGCAGGCGCGGCCTTGGCTGCCGGGGCCGCCTTCTTGGCTGGCGCCGCCTCCGCTGGCGCCGCCTCCGCCTCCGCCTCGGCGGGCTCCGGCTTCTTCGCGGGGGACTTTGCTTTCGCCTTCTTGGATGCGGGTGCCGCCTCCTCCGCAGCCGCCTCTGGAGCCGCCTCCGGGGCTGGCGCCGGCTCTGGCGCCGGCTCTGGCGCCGGCTTGCCGCCGCCCTTGCCGCCGAGGCAGGCCGCCAGGCCCTCTCCCTGCGCGGCGGCTGCCTTGGCCGCGCCCTTCTTCTCCTTCTTCGCCAGGCCCTTGGCCATGCCTTGCTCCACAGCCGCAGCCACACCCGCCCCCGCGGAAGTCACCATCGCGGCGATGGCGGCCTTGGCTGAGGCGGAGCGGGGCACGTGGGCCGGCAGCGCGGCGGCCAGCACGCCGACAGTCTCGAGCAAGACCATGTCCTCGCTCCCCTGCGCCACCACGGGGGTATTGGCGGGCAGCGAGCCCTGCCTCACCCACTGGACCATCTGCTCCTGGCTGAACGGACCCTGCACCTTGCCCGACGCGTCGCCGTAGAACCAGCTGCCGGGTGGGGCCTCCGTGACGGCCGCCGTCACTTTCGCGGCCGCCCCAGCCGCCGCCGCCGGCGCCTCCTTCTTCCCTTTCTTCGCGGCCGGCGCCGGCGCCACCACCTCCTCCTCCGCCTCCTCCTCCTCCGAGTCGGAGTACGTGACCAGCGAGGCGGACGGCGCGGCCGGCGGCTCCCACTGCGTCACGCCTTGGGCGGCGTTGCAGTAGTACCAGCAGCCGTGCTCGGCCGCCCAGCCGCAGCTCCAGCCCGCGGGGAGCGCAGGGGCACGGGCGGCGGCGGCGGCGGCAGCGGAGGCGGCGGTCGCCTGCGCGTGTATCTCCCGCAGCTGGCGCGCCGCGAGCAGCGCGAGCCGCTTGCCCGTGGGCGTGTAGTGGGCGAGGGCGAGCACCTCGGCGGCGGCGGCGGCGGAGTCGAAGACCATCGTGGCGTAACCGTCGCGAGGCGGGTGGACCACCTCGAGATGGTACGGCTCGAAGATCTTGGTGAGCGTGCTCGTGCCGTAGGACGAGTCTGTCCCCATGCGCACGCACACCAGCCGCGCCTCCTCCGCGGGGTCTAGCGCGGCGGCCGGTCCACCCTTGCCGCCACCCTTGCCGCCACCCTTGCCGCCGCCACCCTTGCCGCCGCCGCGCTGCACCGGTGCCGGTAGGCTGGGCAGCATGCCCGTCTTGCCATCGTCGCTCCGCCACGTGCCGCTGCGGGGGTCCACGAGTACGCCGCGGCCCTTCAAGTCCAGCAGCATCGCATCCGCCGCGCGGTAGTCCCTGTGGGCGCGCAGGGCCTGGTACTGCCGCAGCAGGTCGTGGATTTCCTCCTCGAGCGGCCTCTTGCGGTTCTGCGGCGCAGAGGGCTCCACCGGATCCGCCTGCTTGGTCACCGAGATGCGGCATCCGTGCAGCTCCCGCCCATTGAGCTCCGAGGCCGCCTTGTCACGCTCGGCGGCGAACCCAAAAGACACCGATGCGCCGCCCATGCCGCCGCCCCGCCCCGGGATCAGGCGCACCTCCTGGACCGTGTTGTAAAACGGCTCGAGGAATGCGCGCACCATCGCCTGCGTCACGTCGGTGCCCAGCCCGTTGATCGTCAGCCGACCCACCGATCGGGCCCCTTGTTTCTCAAAGCGCTTGCCCCAGTTTGAGCCGCCATTCTGAAACGACTGGAAGATGTCGCCCATCGAGCTCGAGCCCGAGGCGTCGAGCCCGGACGACATGTTGGGGTTTCCGGCGGAGCGCGGCATGCCGCTTGCGAACGCTGGTTAGCGCGCACCCGGCGATGTGAGCACCCGGCGTTCCGCGTCGGCGATTCGCGACACGATCAGCAAGGGGGGAAATTGAAAAGGCTGATTTAAAAGGGGCCCATTGAACAGCCGGTGTAGTGAGCGCGCTTTATTTAAGGGCAGCTTGGCGCGGAAAGGGCTGGGTGCAGTTTACTTTCACTTTATAATTATAAGAGATAGAAAATCGTCGGATTTGTGCTCTGAGAAATCCGTCACCCAAGGCAAGACATGTACCTTGTTCAGTCTGACCCCTTGTTTATCCATCTATCTATCTGGCAGAACTTTCCAACACCGCGCGCTGATCGCACGCTAGCGAGGCCCACCTAGCTAGAGGCCCACGCTAGCGTGCGGGCCTCGCTCCTCCACACCGGAGCTGCGGCTGTTTCTGCTTCTCGTACTCCTCGTCGCCACCGCCACCGCAGCACTCCTGCTGCTGCTGCCACTCGCCGTCCTGCGTCACCTGCTCGTCGACCCGCCCGAGCTTCATCCACATGCCCAGCTGCCATGCCGCTGCGGCGGCGTGCGGCTGCGGCGGCGACGGCTGCGGCGGCGACGGCTGCGGCGGCGGCGGCGGCTGGCTCACCGAAGGCGGCACGGCTGCAGGTGGCGACGGCGACGGCGGTGATGGCTGTGGGGTCGGCGCTATTGTCAGGCTAGAGCCATCGAACACACTACATACTCGAACACCATCAGGTCCCCGTGGGCCAGTTATGAGGGCTCCACCCCTGATGGTTGATTAGGGAGGCGGACGACGCGCAATGAGCGTCCGCTCTTCCAGGTGGGGCCCGGCCCACGGGACACATATACACACACACCTCATTCTAAACCATGTCTTTTCTTCCATACTCACCCCATGCCACGTACCCTCATAAATTGGTACACTGCAAAGTTTAAGGTCATTACCTCCATGTGCAATCTCGTAGGCCCAGCCCACACCCTAGCTCTCGGGTGAGGACATCAGCGCCGCCGGCAGCTCGCTGCTGGGCTCAACCGCAGCGCTAGAGCTGCCCGCACCGACAACGCTCCGCAGCCCACGTTGGATACCGTGCTTGCTGCCCATCTTCTCGCCGCCGCCCACCGTGTGGGCCATGAAGCCGATGCCGCCCAGCGGCAACAGCTGCGTGTGAGCGACGTATGGTGCGTCTGCAGAGGCAGCCGACTTGAAGAAGACGCTCTTCTCAGCTATCTTCCGCCGCGTGCTGTCTGGTTCGCCCGCTGCCCTAGACTGGAAGTCACCACCCTCCTCCCATGCCCGCTTGGCACTCTGGCCGATGCCCTTCGGCGTCGACGACACCCGGCTGCAGATCGTCGGGGCGCGCAGCTGCGCGGCCAGCGTGGCAAGCTCCTCCGGCGTCGCGATCAGCTCGAGCTCTCCATCCACGATCTTCACGTGCCGGGCGAAGTTGAGCACAGCCT
>Ga0209302_10001921_pt1 | contig 12160 bp, 10 predicted proteins | sample ArcOceMetagenome_2_FD_187445 | JGI IMG/M metagenome (GOLD analysis project Ga0209302, IMG submission 187445) | Marine eukaryotic phytoplankton communities from Arctic Ocean - Arctic Ocean ARC135M Metagenome (SPAdes) (version 2) | ecosystem: Environmental > Aquatic > Marine > Oceanic | place... | reverse complement strand
GGTCAGTTTCGTCTACCTGCGCGTGGAAACCCGCGCTGTGCAGCTTTTTCCGAACCTCAAGGGCGTACCCGCGGCTCGCCTCGGAAATAGGAACTAACATGACCTGCCTCGGCGAGATCCAAAACGGCCACTTCCCCGCGAAGTGCTCGGTGAGGATGGCGAACATGCGTTCCACGGAGCCTAAGATCGCCCTGTGAATAATGACGGGCCGCGCGGGTTCGTTGTTCTCAGTGACGTAACTCAAGTTGAAACGGATGGGGAGCTGGAAATCCAGCTGTACGGTGGCGCACTGGAACCGGCGTTTCAGGGCGTCGAAAACGGTGATGTCGATTTTGGGTCCGTAAAACGCCCCGTCCCCGGGGTTCAGTTTCCACTCCCTGCCTGAAGCGTTTAGCACCTGCGTAAGCGCGGCTTCGGCTTGGTCCCAGATCTCGATCTCGCCGAGGTACCCCTCCGGCCTCGTCGAGAGCTTCATCTCGTACGTCAACCCGAACACCTCGTACACCGAGTCGAGGAATTTCAAAAACTGCGAAAGCTCGTGCTCCATCTGATCGGGGCGGCAGAAAATGTGCGCGTCGTCCTGCTGGAACCGCCGGACTCGGGTCAAGCCGTGCAGCGCGCCACTGAACTCGTTCCGGTGCAGCACCCCGAAATCAGCCAGGCGCATGGGCAGCTCCCTGAACGACCGCTTGCGGTTGCCGAACATCACGCAATGCCCGGGGCAGTTCATCGGTTTCAAACCGAACTCTTCCTTCTCGACGTTGAAGGAGAACATGTTTTCCTTGTAATGCGCGGCGTGCCCGCTCGTTTTCCACAGCTCGAAGTTGTAAATGTTCGGCGTCACGACTTCCTCGTACTCGTACTCCCAGTACTTCTCTTTGATGAAGTTAATTAAGTTGTTGTAGATCTTGGTGCCCATGGGCAGGAAAAAGCACGACCCGGGGGAAAGGGCGTTGAACATAAAGAGCTCCTGGGTCTGCCCGAGCACGCGGTGGTCTCGTTTCTTCGCCTCTTCGATTCGCAGCTTGTACTCCTTCATCAGCTTGTCATTCGGGAAAGTCACCGCGTACACCCGCACCAGCGGGTCCTTGGTGACGTCCGCGCGCCAGTGCGCGCGCGAGCACTGTGATTGTAAAAAGAAGTGTCAGCCTTGAATGGGAAAACAGAACAGTCTCGGGATTTGGGAAATGCAAATACGCACCTGGTTTACGCTTACGCTTTTGATCCACGCCGTGTCCGGGAGGTGCGGGCCTCGGCACAAATCCACCATGGGGCCGCAGCGGTAGCACGAAATCCGCGCATCTTCCGGAAGGTTCGTGATGAGCTCGACCTTGAACTTGTTCTCGGTGAACATCTCAAGCGCTTCTTCGCGCGTGACTTCGATTCGCAAAAATGGTTGCTTCTCCTTGAAGATCTTCTCCATGCGCGATTGGATTGCGTCGCGTTCGTGGTCGCTTAACGTCCGTTCGCCGAGGAAACAATCGTAGTAGAACCCTTCCTCGATTGATGGGCCGATTGTTAAGTCCGCGCCGTACTCCAGCTCGAGTGCCTCACCTAGGACGTGCGCGCTGCTGTGCCAATAAAGCTCCTTGCCTTCGGGATCGTCAAAGGAAAACAGTTTCAACGCGCAGTCGCCTTCCAAGGGTCGCCTCATGTCCCAGTCCCCTCCGTCCACGTGCGCCAACAGCGAGGCTTGCGCTAGCTTCTTGTGAATGCCCATCGCGATGTCCCAAGGCGTGGTCACGTTCCGGACCGCTTCCTTGATCGCACCGTCAGGCATCACAACCTGGATGGTTTCGTTCGTAAGTTTCGCCGCTTCCTGCTTCTCGCCCTCCCTCGCGAAGTACTTCTCGAACAACTCGATGCGCTTGGCGTAGTACGGGGACTTCTGCTGGAACGGGGTGGGGCCCGCGGGCTCCGTGGGGGCGCCCGCCGCGGGCGGCGCGGAAGCGTCGGCCATGGTGCGGGACGCGAGGCGTGCGTCGGTGTGGGAAGGCGCGCATATCCAACGCGATCGGAAGCCGCCGGAGAGGCTGGAGAAAAACCCTTTACAATTTCGCCTCAGAACGCGCTAAAGGAACCGGCACCAAAATTTTGTCACTCGCACACATCGACGCGGTTCCCTGGCGACGCGTCACACTCCGCCGCGCGGTGGCCGTCGCGTCCCGCAGTCTCGCACCCCTCCGCCGCAGTTCTTCCCGCTGTCATGTCCATCGCAGCGCTTTCCGCGACGCCGCCGCACTCCATCCAAGCGCGCGTCGTTCCCGTGAGGCGCAGGGTCACCTCGTCACGGAATGCATCGACGTCATCGTCGAACCGTCGCTTTTCCCGAACCTCTCTGAGAGCTGCTGCCACCGAGCAGGTGACCCCCGACGGCGTGTTCGACACCGCTCCTGCGTCCCTTCCCGTGACCCCCAATAAAGACCCCCCCATCGTAGTGGCGGTCACGGTAACCGTGCCTTTGGCGTGCCCCGTGTCCCTGAAGCCCCTGGACTCAAAAGGTACGTATTCCATTTTCTTCGCCGTGAATGTTGTCCTCGTCCGCGCGTAGCCCAGCTCTTTCGTTCCCAAATCCAACGACTGTTTGCCCAACAATACTGACACTTTTCTGGCAAAACTCAAAGGCTTCGCCCCCGAATCCGGGTTGAGGTACGCCAAGGCAGATGGGGTTTGGAACTTAACCATCGGGAGCGCGGTGAACTCGAAATCGGCCGGGCCGGTTTCCTTGACCGACCTCGCGCGGTCTTTCCTCCCGAAAGACCTGAAAGGCCTGTTGCCCACTTCTGCTTACATGGGCACCGCAACCTTCGAAACCCCGCAAGTCGCGTTCGCGTACGAACGCGGGTGGCGGGATTCGTTCAAGCGCGCCGGGTTCCCCGGGCCGGAGGAGGAGTTCGAGTTGGCGCAGGCGCAACTGCTGCCGCACGCCAAACACAAAATCTTACTAGACGCTAGCTGCGGCAGCGGTTTGTTCACCAGGAGGTTCGTGCAAAGCAAAAACTACGCCTCCGTGGTGGGGCTCGACTTCAGCGCCGCCATGCTCACGCAGGCGAGGGCGTTCGCCAAGGACGAGGGGCTGCTTTCCAATGAAGATGACGAAACCGACGAAACCGACGAAACCGACGGACTCGTGTTCGTCCGAGCGGACATCGCGCGCATCCCGTTCCCGCAAGAATCAATCGCGGGCGTACACGCGGGCGCGGCGATTCACTGCTGGCCCGACTGCCGCGCCGCCGTGGCGGAAATCGCGCGCGTGTTGGAACCGGGCGGCTCGTTCTGCGGCACCACGGTGCGTAGTGTGTTTCACCAAATCCCGCCGACTGTGTCAAGCCCCTCTGTGACTACACTAGTCATTAAAAGGAAGTATACTACATACATCACAAGTAGACTGTTTGCCCATACAGTAAGACTCAAGACTGACACTTATTTTTTACAACCACAGTTTCTTTCGCCGCGTTTACCCTTCGCGGATAACAAAGCGCAACGTCAAATCGACGCGGTGTTACGGGAGGTTTCCGACGCGATCGCCGGGCCGGGAGGCCAAAGGGGGTTTCGACAGTGGAACGTGCTTGATTTGGAGGAACTGATGGTGGAGTGCGGGCTTGTTGATTTCAAGGCCGACGTCCGCGACCCCGGGTTTGTGTTTTACGCCGCGCGGAAACCGAAAAAGTGGACAGAGGAGTAAAGACCGAATGAGATATGTAGTACACTAGTTTTGCGTGGTCGCTATCTTTCCCTCGTACTATCATACCCATACAAATAACACCTCCTTAACCTAACACCTGAAAAGTTTTTTTAATCGAATATCGAGCTAACTAGTACCTCCTCAGTATTAAACAAGTAACCCTACCCCCTACCCCCTTCCCCTAAATATCGTCCCCTAGTTCCTGTTCGATGCGTTTGACGCACTCCCCGACCGTTGCGCCTGTTGCCATGGTTTCGGCCAGCGCCACCACCACGCCTTTGTGCCTTCGCAGAATGGAAATAACATTAAGCACCGCCCACCGCACTTCGCTGTCGCTTTTCTTTTGCGAGAAAGCCAGCGCCCTTAGCATGCCATCGAGCTGCCGCACGTCACTCACCCCGCCCTCCGCGAACCCGAACTCTACGTACTCCATCCCAATGCCCGCCAGCGCGACGCACGCGAACTTTCCCAAGCTGGCGCTTGTGATTTTCCCAAGCGCGACTTCTTCCTGGAACTCGCCGTCGCAGAAAGCGCACCCCGCCTGGACGTTCAGGGCGTTGTACTTCTCCCACGCGTCTTTGGATGACAGCGTGTACCCTTTCGGGAGGATGCCCATCAGGTACGCCACTAAAAAGTGCGCGGCTTCGTGCAGGCGCAGGCGGGTAACGTACTTACGATAAATAAAAGAAAGTATCAGAATGTAATTTGTATGAGCAAACAGTGCACTTGTGAAGTATGTAGTAAACAGCAAGTAGTCACAGAGGGGCTTGAAACAGGGAGGCGGGATTTGGGAAATGCAATACGTACCTGAGGCGACGTGGCTTGCGCCGCGGTATCCAGCGCGAGCGCTTCTATGCCCCCGCCAAACCCGATTTGGTCCACCGCAACGGCGCCGCCGAAAAAGGTCAGAGAGGCGGCTATTTGCCGCCCATCAGGGTGCGCTGCGAATATCCAAACACCGACGAGCACCACGAACCCCCGGGTGAACCAGTCTCGTATTCCCGAAATCGTGCTCTCGGTTGGCGACAGCAACTTGTCCGCTTCTATGTCGTTCAACTTCAACTCGCTCAGCGCGTAGTCGCGTTTTGGAACCAACCGCGCGGCGCCGAAGCCCCGAATTTTTTGCGCAGCTTTCAGCAACGTAATCACGGCAAGTGCTTCGGACTCCGCAACTGACGCGGTGCGTTTCTGTTCCGACGCGTAACCGTCGTCGCCGGTGGCGTCAGCGGCTTCACCTTTCATGGCGAGCGCCAATTGCGCATCCACGAACCTCAAGGATTCGTCAACCCCGCCCTGCACGACTTCCCTGATGTTGCTAGGGAACGATCCAGGTGACAGTTCCGTGGTGCGTACCTCGTCAACGGCATCGGCGTCGTCGTCTCCGTTGGCGAACACGGAGACGACGACGCGCGTGGCCCTTGTTCCGGGGGAGACATGGAACGGAACGAGGGTGCCCACGACGATGGGGGGTCGTCGACCCCCGCGGAGGACCCCCGCGGCCACTGCGACGCTCGTCGCGAGCGTCGCCATCACGTGCCACACGTCACTGGTGTGTCCGCGCTGCGACCCCTATACAAACACTCGCGGTGTCGATGTCCGAGCAACGCGGGGCGACGAGTTGTGGCGCAAAGGCTTTGGGGAAGCACACGTGGCAAAACTCGAGTTTTGGCAACTTTCGGTGGGAGATCTCCCCTCGCCGAGTGGCATGAATACGTCCTCGTGATTGGTTGATTCGTCGTCGGTTTTGGGCTTGCTTTTGGCCATTCACGTCCATCGGCGTTGGTGCACCACGCGCGCCGCCCCAGCGCCACTCGTTCGCGCGTTCCGCACGTCGCATTCGTCTCGAAGCTCGTGTTCCTCACGCATACGCCATGGCCGCCATGTCCGCCGTCGCCCCCGTCTGCCTTCGTGCCTCCGCTCCCGCCACACGCAAGTCGCGTGCCGGACGCATGAGCGCTCGCGTCGTCGCGCCCGCCGCGCTTCGAGGCTCCGCCGTGACCGGCCGCCGCACCCAGGGCATGTCGGTACGTCCAGGCACCACTCTCCACCGTTCCCACGGCGTGCGTGACGCGAAACCGCGTGGTGAACTGACGAAACCGGAAGCGTCACGCCCTACGATCGCGGCCTCCCAATCGCGCGTTGTTATCGGCGCCGGATACCGCAAAAGACGATACGTCGGATCTCGGTTCTGTTTTTGGCAAAAACGTGAATGTTTTGGCGTTTTTTGGAGACGAGACGAGACGCGCCGTTTTTGGCGACGACTGGCTGACAAAACCTCCCTCACCCCAAATCGCAGGTTCGCGCGGACGCCATGAAGGACGCCATGGCGAAGTACAACGAGATCACGTTCAAGATCCCCCCCGTGGTGACCGCCGCGGCGTTGCCCGTGGTTGCGATTTCGGTGCTCGCCAAGACGTTGACGGGCCACGGCCTTCCCGGGACGATTCTTGGGTCAATCGAGGGTAAGGGCCTTTCCCGCCCACCACATTCCGCCTCCCTGATTGCCCATACTCGTACCAGAAGGGACGTCTTACCTCTGCCCTGACTGTTTGTCCATACATCACGATACACAAGACTGACATTTATTTTTACAATCAAAGGCCTTTCCTGGCTCATCCTGCCTCTCGGCGCCGGGTCGTTGTTACCTCGCCTCGGCGACGTCGGCAAAGCGGGCGACGTGGGCGAGGTTTTGAAGATTCTGACGCAAAAGGAAAGCCGGGCGTACTCCGGGTTTGGCGAGGATTCGCGCGGTAAAAACGGTACGTGATGTGTTACCCTTCCCTGTTTACTCATACGCAGTACGAAAGGACTAACACTTTTCTTTACAATCACAGCTACGGAGCGCATCAACAGCATCACCAAGAAAACCGACCCGAACTCCCCTTTAGGGATGCAGATGGCGGACATCGCGAAACGCAAGGCAGAGATTGACGCGGAGAGCCCGGAGGAAAAAGCGGCGCGGGAGAAGCTACGCGCGGAGCTCGCCGCCGGTGCGCTTGGTTTGGGCAAATCCATCTCGTCGGATTCGGAAAAGGAGGCGGACGAAAAAGGCCGAGACGGCTTGCTCGCCAAACCAGTCACGCAAACCCTGAAGGAATCCATGACCGTGGAGAACTACGACGTGGATGTCACGAAGTTCGACGACAAAGCCCTGGGCGGGAAGCTGAACCTGTCCTCGCCGGACGTGGAAAACGCGGGCGTCCCGAAAAACAACAAAGGAGACAAGTGGCGGGAACAGTACCGCACCGAGGAGAACAACGCCGGGAAGGCGGAGTGAAAGTGATTCTCCACGATTAACAGATGTGTGGGGTGCGCATTACGGCCACGTACGTTGTGTTCAAAGTATCATTAATACGCATTCTTTCTTTTTATCACAACGAACAAGCAGTGAATACCGATACTACATCACGGCGGAAGCAGCGCTTCTTGGAGTTTCGCCTTGGCCGCGGCGGAGCGCGTGGCGGCGTGCGACAGTAACGGTTCCCTTCCTATTTTCTCGCCGAGCGTTTTGAGCAGCCCCGCGCACGCTGTTTTCGCGTCCCCTCCCTTGCCGTTCATCAACACGCTCATCGCCGCGGGGAGGGCGTATTTGCTGACAAGGGTTGGTTTCTGGTCAAACACGCGGTTTGCGAGTTCCGTCAAAACGTCCAGCATGTGGGGAACCGAACGCGCGGCGCCGTAGGACACGGCGTGCGAAACGTGCTGTACTAGTAAATGCGGCGACACGTTTGCGAGGAGCGATGCCATCGCGTCCACGGCGGCGGATTTGGTTTTCTCGTTGACGCTTTTTTGTAACAGAAAGTGGTCAACGTCTTGCACATCGCGACGTGTGGACAACAGTCACGGGCGCTTTCGGGGTAAAACAGCGCGTGTCGGATTTGGGAGAAAAGTCCCAACGCGTACCTCCCTAAACCCCCGCCCAAGCCTGGTACCAGGGAGGATAACGCAGCTTGCGTGGAATCGCGCATCAGCGGAAGAAGTTGCGTGACGCACTCCAGCGTCCGCGTCTGTACCTTGGCGTTGCCGTCCGCGAGGCGGGGGACGATTAAATCAAAAAGCGCCACCACGGTTTGGTCGTCCGCTTCCCACCCGGTTCCGCCGCTGCTCGAATTCGCAGTCGCCGTCGCGCACGCGATTTTCTCAAGCCGCACCACGGTTTCCAGCCGCGTGTCCCACTTCGTTGAGGTTAAATCGGCGCTTAAAAGTTTCAGCGTTTCAAGAAACTTTTCGCTCCTCAACTCCAAACCGGCGTCTGATTTGTTTTGTTTTTCCTTTTCCCGCCGGCCGCCGAAGGCGTGCTGCGAAAGAAGCTCGTCCCCCCCAATCAGCGACCGCGCGGGGGAGGCGTTCGGGGTGCCATTTGGGGTTTTCCTTCCAGGCGTCCACCCCGCTCCTGATCCTCGCTGAGGAACCGGCGGGGGTCCTTTCTCAACAACCGCTGATACGATAAAAAAGAAAGTGTCAGTCTCTCGTAATGTGTATGAGTAAACAGTCAGGGTAATCAGAGGAAATAGTCCCTTCTGGTACGAGTATGGGCAATCAGGGAGGCGGAACGTGGTAGATGGGAAAATTCCTTACCCGCCGCGACGCGCGATTTGGCGTCGCCGAGTTTCTTCAAAAGCCGGTCAAACTCCCCGGGTCCCGCCACCGCGGCGAGGTGGCACAAGCTCCGCTTCGCCATCGTCCGCGTTTCAAGTGACCCGTCCTCCAACAAAGGCACCACGCCTGTGAAGGTTTTCTCCAGCAAAAGCACGGTTTGCGGCGACCCGGTGAACGTCTTCGCATCCGCCGAAGCGCAGCACTCCTCGACGTGCCACGCGACTCGCGAGCGGACTTTGGGGTCTTTGTGAAAACAGTGCGGCACCAGCGCGCTCAGGACTTTCGTTGTGGAAAGGATCTTCGCAAAGTCGCCCACGAGTTCGTCCGCCGTGTCCCCGAGCCACGTGTTTTCGCCCGCCCGTTTCACCAGCGGTGGTACCAAAAAACCGAGCTCGGCTTCCACCGCGCTCTTGTCCAGAAACAGCAACATCTCCCGCACGAGCTGCGTCGCGATCTTGGCAATTTGCGACCGCAGGGAATCCACCGCAGGCACCAGGGCGGCGCATATCTGGTGCAGACTCTCTTTGATGGCGTCAGGGTGGTGTTTCACCAGCCGCCTCAGTTCAAGAAGGGACTCGTACTGCTCCTGCCAGTCCAACTCCATGGGCTTCGCGGCGGCGGCTTTCGCGAGGCCCGCTAGCGACGCGCGCGCCGCTAGCTCCGGGTCGGGACACGGAAGGAGTTCCTCCGTGGAAGGGTCGTCCAGGGGCGAGACGTTTTGGTCAACAAGCGAGTTTCGCAGCGATGACCCTTTGTCTTTCGAGATATCCCCCGACCCGGAGGAACCGGGCAAACGGCGTTGCGCTGACGTTTTTGTTTTTGCCGTGACAGACGGAAGGGGCTGCGACGAGTGCCTCGCCGGCCGCGAGGCGCTCGGAGACGGTCGGGCAGGCGGCGGCGTGGTCGCGGTTGCCGGGAATTTCGGCGATGCGACGTTTTGTCGTCTCGCGAACGTATTCGGCGTCGACACGCCGCCGGGCGCGAAGGTTTTGGCGGGCTCCAGGTCCGTGGTGGACCGCATCAAACCGCCTCCCGAGCCTTCGCGCGCGCGAAGGCTCCCTTCCCGCGACCCCGCGCGTCGTTGTTTCAGCGCAGTGAGTTTCACACCAGCGTCGCTGTTCGCGGGGGAACCGGGTGGCGGGCCGGACGGGCGCCGACCGGTAATCGTGGGCGACATCGCCCGCCGCGGCTGGCTCCCGAAACTCCCGTCGCTCCCGTCTCGGCGCAGCGCGAGTCGATTTTTCTCCGTCGCCGAGTCGGGGGATTCGCACTCCTCGTCGCTCACCGAAACGGAAGTATCACCCCCCCCAGTTTGCGGTTTCCTGGTGGTGTCCGTCACGACACCGGAGCGCGGAGTGGATGTCGCGGCCATCTTCGCATTCGCAGCCGCCGCCGCGCGGCCCAGCGACGTCGCCGTGACCGCCCTCGGCTGCCGCCGCGGCGTCTCCGTCTCTGTTTCCGCCTCCGTGTCCTCGCTGCTGTCCAATGACGACGTGGAGCGCGGCATCGTCGCAGACGGCGCCCGTGGGGACCTCCCGATCATCTTCAGCAAGCTGGCGTGAAATCCGCTCGGCTTGGTAGTAGCGCCGAGGCTTTCAATACGCGACCCGGCGCGGCTCGCGGCGCGGCTGCTTTGCACCGACAATGGGAGGGTTTCCAGCTGCCGCCCGAGCGCGTCTTCCGGCCGGGGCATGGTCAGAACAATTGTGGCGCCTTCGCAGTGCACGATCAGGCCGTCGGACGCGGTGCGGGGTAAGCGCGGGTCGGAAAACCGGCGCTGCAGCGTGCTGCGCAGCGCGGCGCCGCACGCGGCGCCGCCGACGGAGGCACCTTCAGCGACGCCCACCAGGCGCCAAACTTCGTCTTTGCCGTACCGGTCGCACGCCAGCGCCAGCGCCTCCACCGCGGTCGCCCTGGTGCGTGTCAAGTCCGTTGTCCAGGCGTCACGTCCGGCCGGGCCGCCGCCCACTTCCCCGGATTGCGCTGCCGCGACTAGCCACGCGACCAAACGCGCCGGGTCGACTTGTTTGTGTGGAAAGTGCTTGTCGTCCAACATCAGCCGCGTCAGCGCGCACAGCGCGTCCTCCTTGAACCTCGCCGTGGCCGGTCCGCCTGCCGTGCGCGGGTCATCGAACGCACTGAACAGCGCCTCGACCGTTTCACGAGGCAGGGTTTTGTAAAGCGTCGCCACGGAGCGCATGTTCGCCTGCCTCACCACGTGCTTGTTGTCGCCGAGTTTTTTAACAAGCGTCTTTACAATCTGCCCCACCACGGGTGACGCGTGCGCCCCAACCTTGACCAACAGCGCGTCCCATATCTGCAACGTGGTTAACGATATTTTGAAGTTCGGGTCCTCCAGAAGCGTGTTCAGGAAAACCGCGAACGCGTGGAGCGAGGGAAGCACCGCGTTCGCGTTCGGCAGGTCGGTCACGAGACGCCGCAGGTGCTCGATAGCGTCGGCGCGCGATTTCCAGTTGCCCAAATCGCGAAGCGAGCTCACGGTCCCAGAGGGGACGAACCCGAACTCCACGCGGCTCACCAAAACCGCCGCGGTCATCGGGCGTGCCGGCGAGACGCAGGGAACCCGCGCCGGATGCGAACGCACGTGCTCGCTTCAAAGGACGGGAGGCGGAGGTGGCGAGGTTCCTTTTTCGTCCCGCGGATATTCGTGACTGTTACGTCGGTCAAGGCCAACGCTGACGTTGGCAGCGGGGATGGGTCGTCGCAAGACCCTCCGAACGAAAACCTGGTCCGCGCACGGCACTAAACGTTTACGCCGATCCCCCACCGGACACACCGACGACGTGGGAACCACACTCGTTCCCCACGCCGACGCAGCACCCCACACGCGCGCGGTCGAACTCCGCCCCGTTCGACTTTTGGATTGACATGTGGGTCGCTGATTTTCCTTTTCCGACCTCTCGGACTTCGCTCAGTCGGCCAAATTTTTTTGACGACAGCTCGAGAGGTCATTTACGAGTTAAAGTGGTTCGGGTGCCTACTAAGATCGCAGAAGTTGAGAAGGATGACCTACCCGTGGCTCCTTTTGTGTTTTGTCGCGTTTTGTGACACACCGTCAGCGTGAATGAGCGACTGCAAGAGCCGATCGCGCGAATCATAATTGCATTAAAACTCTTCCTCCCCATCCATTCATCATTTGTTTTTCTTCGTCTCCCCCGCCCCCAACAGTTTCTTCGCTTCCTTGACGAACATCGCAACGATTCTCCAGCCCCACATGATTGACACGGCGAGTATTCCGAACCCGCCCAGTTTCACGATAAGGTCGTTTGTGGGACACGCGATTGTTTTCCACACCAGCGGCGGTCCCACGACTATTCGGCACGCCAGAAACACGCTCGCGAAGGTTAGGTTGTTTAGTGAAAACAAGGTGGTGTTCTTCAAACCCATTTCAAGCAACAACGTGCGCAGGTGCAGGGACGGGTTGCTGACTTCCATTAAAAACAAACACGCGCACAGCTCGGCGCCGCTCTTGCCGTGAAGCACGCCGCTCGCGAGCCCGCCGATGGTGAAAAAGTGGTGCAGCACGGATTCCAACTCGCCCGACACCGAACAGTACACCAGGTCGTACACGAAGTACGACAACGAAACGGCCATGCACAGCTGCTGCGGCTCGGTGTTCGGGCCGCCTACGTTGTTGAACATCCCGGCGAAGCCGTTTTCGAAGCACAAGTAGGAGTAGTAAATCGCCACCACCGCGTGGATGATGGACACCACGCGGTTCGAGAAATCCGCGCTGTACTTTCGAAAAAACCCGAGTCGGATCACAGCGAACAGCAAAAACCAACCCACGGTCCACCCGGTCATCTCCGACGCGTATTTGACCCTTGTTAAAAGCGCCATCACGGTCGGGGGGGG
>Ga0209302_10001918_pt1 | contig 12164 bp, 8 predicted proteins | sample ArcOceMetagenome_2_FD_187445 | JGI IMG/M metagenome (GOLD analysis project Ga0209302, IMG submission 187445) | Marine eukaryotic phytoplankton communities from Arctic Ocean - Arctic Ocean ARC135M Metagenome (SPAdes) (version 2) | ecosystem: Environmental > Aquatic > Marine > Oceanic | place... | reverse complement strand
GCACGAGTTTGCGCCGCGAACGGCGGTTCGGCGCACATGTTAGCTTTGATTGGTGCCGCTGCCGCCGTCTCGCCCCCTCCGCCACCACCTAGTCCGCCGCCCCCCCCGCCGTTGCTGCCTCTCGGGCTCGGTGACACCGCCTGCCAGGATCTATCTCTCCCGACGGGCCACAGGGCCGTGTACACAGTGTTCGGAGGATCAAACACGCAGGGCGCCAACGCCGTGGCGCTAAATTCTAAAGGTGCCACGATGTACGGTCATGGCAACCCCTCGTTTGCCCATCTGCTAGCCAAACGGTTGAAGGACACGCACGTCGCCAAGTGGAACGCCGACGGCGGCTCGGGCCCCATCCTTGCGGGCACATGCGCAAGTATGTTCGTGCCTCCCGACACCCGGCTGGGGACGATCGAATACCTACCCAACCTGGGATACATACACGAGGACAAGGCAGAAGTGGGCGCGATCAAAGCTATGTTGCACATGATGCGTGCGCGCGGCGCAGCAGCATTTCTCGTCAACATCGTCAGTGGCACCAAGCGATACGAGAACGACGCACGGGGTGGTGGGCAGGGCTTGGAGTGTCGCAAGCAGAACTATCGCGAGAATGTCATCGGTTGCATGGGCCGCGTGCGGCTGCTCGCGTTCCGCGATAAGCTTACTCACGCGGCAAATGAGACCGGTGCACAAGTCATCACGATCGATGCGGATGAGGTGCCGCACTTATTCGGCGCCGACTCCTTCCACCTCAACGCCAACGGCCACCGAACGGTCTTCAATGAGATTTGGAGGCGCTACCGCGCGCTCCCGTGCGCCGAGCACCGCGACCGAGCACGCACCGAGCTAGGTCGAAAAGCAAGGCCTGTATGACCGGCCGGAGCCGCCCAAGCGGCTGATTGGCCGAGACTGGCCGGGGCTTTGGGCAGCCCATGGTCTGGTGCTGACGCAAGCCCCCGGAGCGCCAGCTGGCCGAAGGCTGATCCAGCTTATTTTCGGCGTAGGCACCGAGGCGGACGAGGACATCGGAGTGTCGTGCGCGCTCGGCGACGAGCTCGAGCCCCTCGTGGGGATTGCCGATGGGTTTGAGCGCACCGACCTCGCTTCGGCGCCCGGCAAGGCACCAAAGGTCGGGTGGACGTCCAAGCGCATGTCCGCCGCGCTTGCTCTGTGCACCAGGCTGCCCCGGGCGCAGAAGGTGGCGCACGAACGAGCGCAGCCGGGCTTGATCACGCTGAATGAGCGTGACGCAAAGAAGCTGCCCCTGCGGCCAGGCTTCCCGTACCGCATTTCCGTCGGGCTGCAGGCGAGCCACCCGCGGAACCTGCCTCGCTTTGGCGTGGCGCGTGTCGACTGCGTCGGCGCGTGCAACTGCACGTGTGATGACGCCGGTGAGGCCGTGACCGACCCTTCGGGCTGCAGGCTCGACACGCTCTCCAACACCTCGGCAGTGACCGTCACCACGTACCTCAACCTCAAGGTCGCCGATGTGAATCCGGATCCGGCGTCCACGCCCGCAACCGAGTGGGGTTGCCCTGTGGACGCTTGCGTCGTGCGGGTCACAAATGCGGCCGATGATTTGGAGACCCACGTGGACGAGTATGGCAAGCGCTCGAGGGTCATTGTCCGCGCGCTCATAGTTGGCCTCAACGACTGGCGCACCGATGCCTTCAGCAACCCAAAGAAGTTGTGGAAAGGCGGGATGGCCAACGTGCGGATGCGCGCCTAATATCAGTATGTTTATTCTCCAATAAACTACAATGCGCACATGACATGCACATGCACATGCACATGCACATGTCCATGTCCATGTCCATGTCCATGTGCATGCACAATCATGCACATACATGTGCTGTGTGCACATGGCATGATTGCTGGGCATGTGCATGTGCATGTGCCCGCTCACAGAGCCCCCTCGCCCCTGGCGCTCAAAAAACCGATGGGCACGTCGGGAGAGCGATAGAAAACCCTTTTTCCACTACCCCCCCCCCCTGCCCCCTGCAACCTGCCCCCTACACGTTGCACCCGATTCTAAGGGGTGTTGTGTGTTGTGTACGGTAGACATGACGGTAGATCGGACAGCCACACGGCACACCCAACTCCCACGTGACACACGGCGCAGACTGAACCGGGACGGTACGCTCTGTCAAGCGGGGAGCGGTGTGGAAGCATCTCCTTCTCCCGTTGCCAAATCAATTGCCTGATTGGACACTCTTCATCATCTTCAGCTCTTCCTTCGACCATGGTTGTCCGAGCTCGTTGAGCTCACCCAACGCCTTGAGCCGCCCGGTGACATGGTGCGGCAGCAGGGACTCCATCTTGTAGTGCTCGTGCTCTACGCTCCAAATGCGCTGCGCAAAGCGAGGCGGCTTTACCGGCTCCGGTATTGCGGCAGGCGCGGCAACCTCCTTTCTGGGCTGTGTGTGCCACGCGCCCTCTCCGTAGACGCTAACGCTCGCCTGCGAGACCGGGCGCTCCGACTTGAATGGGTAGGCCGCGGCCTCAAACGCGCGGCTGTCGTGGTCCTGTTGCCTGTTGGCCTCCTTCATCATCTTCAGCTGTGACGAGAGCAGAGCAAGGGTCAGCCTCGGCTGGAGGGTCAAGAGCGGTGTGTGGGTAGGGTGTCCCCCGTGCATACCTGGACTTCCAGAGGCATGGGCATCCCCATGGTGGCGTCAAAGGTGGAGAGGTTGACCAACTCTGCCGGGGGGACCTTCCGGGCCAGTGCCTGCCAAGTGGCGCACTCCACAAAATGAGAAAGCCGTACGTGGGAGACTGTGGCGGTAATGGTAGTGCAGCCACCTCCTTGCCGTATCTTTTCTCCCAGGTCCCGACGGACCGGTTCGCACGGCCGATAAGCTCACGGTAGATGTTAAGGCCGACCGTGTCGTGCGTGGGCACATCCATCTGCGCTGCTGGTTGACGTCGTCTACGAGCTTGCGCACACGATGAAACCGATGTGAGGGGGGGGTGCAGATGCAAGCCCAGACGAGGACTGTTGGTGTGGTTTCACCCCTCCCAGAGAGGCTTCTCGACACTCGAGCAGCCGCCGGCCCACCGCCCAGCAGCCACCTGCCAGCACGCGAGAGAGAGCGCACGCTGGCATATGTAGAAACTGTTCGTTCATCATGGCTTCACCTTCAGACTTTATTTGGAAAAATACACGCCGCATAGGGTAATATTAAATCAACACAATTCATGGCTGTTCTTCTTCAAAGACCAAGTCGCCAGCCGCGAGCCCGAAGAGGGTCTCGTGGAACTTTCTCCCTGCCGCCGGTGGAACGTACCCGGCCGCCTCCCACTCCTCGCGCTTGTCCCACGCCAGCTGCACGAGCGCGTCGTCGTTCATCCCGCAGCTGCGCACGAGCCGCACGATCTTCGCCTGGAAGTGATCGTTCTCCTCGCGAAGGACAGCGAATATGTGCTGCCAGTGCTCAGCGGTCACTGGCTCGTGAGCCAGCGTGTACTCGTGCAGCGCGCCTACTGCGGGCCGCGCCGGCCGCGTCAGCCCGTCAGGCTCCGGGACGCATTGCGGCAGCTGGTACACCTCTTCCCTATCCAACGCATCCTTCGAGGCGAACGCCCTGCTCGCCTGGGGGGGTGGGGTGTAAGGTGAGCGACGTGGGTCGGGGTTGGGGTCGGAATCGGAGTCGGGATCGGGGTCAGGGTTGCGGGTCAGAGTTGCAGGTAGGAGTGGGTATGGTGAAGAGATGGGGCCTCATAGCCCAAGCCCAAGCCCTCCACTCCCGCTCACCTGTAAGCAAGCCTTGCTCGAGCCAGTCAAGCTTGAGCGGCCCAGCTCGTACCGCTGCTCGCCACCGCGCAGCCGCACCGACACCGTGTATGTACCGCCCTCGTACGTGTACTCCGAGCTCACGGCTGGGTGGTACTGCGCCTCGTAGCCTTTGCCTTGCAAGAGCTGGAGCAGATCCCCAATCGCCTCGGTGGGCACGCGCGTGGCGGCGGGCGCGGCGGCGGGCGCGGCGGCGGGCGCGGCGGCGGGCGCGGCGGCGGGCGCGGCAGCGGGCGCGCCGTCTACTTCCGTGGAAGTGGAAGGCAAGTGCGCCGCAGCAACTGGCACGGTGTGTGCGCACGCGAGCGACTCCGCCGCCGCCGCGGCCTTTTCGTCCTCAATGAGCCGCTGCAGGGCGGGATCTGCGCTATCTAGGCGCGCAAGCACTCGGCGATAAGCCTCCTTTTTGGCCTGCTGCTTTCGCAAGCAGCCCTCCACCTGGCTTAGCACCTCGCGGCAGCGCTTGAGGCGCACCACCCATGCGAAGCTCTCCATGCCGAGCGGCGCCTTATCGTCATCCAGGCACTCCTTGGGCAGACGTTGTAACACCAACTGAACCGGGTCCGCTCCGTTGGCCGCTGCGGCCGGTGCCGCCGCTGCCACTGCCGGTGCCACCGCCAGTGTCGCCGCTGCCACCGCTGGTGCCGCCGCCGGTGCCGCCGCTGCCGCTGGTGCCGCCGCTGCTGCCGCTACTGCCGCCGCTGCCGCTGCCTCGGCCTCGGCCTCGGCCTCCACAAACACCATCTGCTCCACCTCCACCGCGATCGAGTGCTGCTCCCCCGCCGCATCGCCCGCCGCATCACCCGACGCGTCGCCCGCCGCGTCGCTCGCCGCACCGCCCAAGTCCTCCGGATTCAGCCGCCTACGCGCGACCGCCAAGTCCTCCTCGTTCAGCCGCTTAAGCTCGCGCTTCACCTTGAGCCCTGCCAGCACCCTCCTCGCCTCCTTAATATGACTCAGCGCCTCGTCGCAGGCATCGCGAGAGTCCGCGCTAGGAAAGAGATCAGCGCGGAAGATGGCCCACGTCGCATCGAGGTCGCCCCCGAGCTCCAGGCACACTAGCCCGACCAGCGCCTCGTACACGTCGCCCACCCGCTTGATCTCGCCGCCCTCGCCGCCGCGCTCCCCTCCGCCCGCCGGGGTGTCGGCGGCGCCGCTGCCGGCCGTGGCGCCGCTGCCGTTGGCGCCCGAGGTGAGGGATGCGATGGCCGAGCTCGCCTTGAGATCGACGCCCTCGATGAACTCATAGATGGTCTGCCTCTTGGCCGCCTCGCCGTCGCCGCCACCCACCGCAGGCTCGGGGAAGAACCGTTTTGCGAGCTTCTTGCCAAACCGCCGGACGAGCAGCGTGGCGAGGCGGCGGTTGTTGACGTGCTCCGAGCGCAGCGCGGTCAGGTCGCCGGCGCTCAGGTGCGGGTAGCGGTGGCGCAGCTCGATGCGCACGGCAAACTCGAGCAGCGCATCGCCCAGGTACTCGAGCCTCTGGAAGGGCGCTTTGCCCGACCACTCGAGGCACTCGGCGAGTAGGTCGCGCCGGCGGGTGAACTCGCAACCAAGCAAGAGCTGCGCCAGCTCCGCGGCCTGGTCCGGCACCGTGCTCATCATGGACCGTGGCTCATCGGCACCGTGGCTCATCGGCATCGTGGCCTTGAGCTGCAGCGCCGCACTACCCCACCGCACTGCGCCAGTAGATGTAGCAGCTGACGCGCGGTTGGCCGGTGGCGCGATGCACTCGTCGAAGAGATGCTTGGACGCATCGAGCGCCTGGCAGAGCGCTCCAGGCGGCAGAGACACCATCGCAACCTCGCCCATCGCGTTCGCCGCGTCTGCCGCGCCCGCCGCGCCCGCTGACGTGGGTGACAGCGTGGGCGACGGCAGTTGCGACTCACACGCGACGCCGAGCAGCGCCTCGACCAGGTCGGCCTGCTCCTTACGCGTGAGCAGCTGCCGCCGCAGCTCGGGCAGCGGCTTGTTCAGGACCTGGAACGGGCGGAGCAGGCAGAGGCCGGGCAGCCCGAGCACCTTGCTCTGCCTGCACAGCGTGATGTTCCACTGCAGTGGCTCGGCGAGCGCCTGCAGCTGCCGCAGGTTAGCCTCTTCCATCGACGGCATGGCCATCGTGCGCATGATGGCGAGGAGCTTGAGCACGCCGTCGCCGAGCCACTCGAGCTCCTCATAGTCGGCGCAGCCCGTGCGGTGCGCCTGCCCGCTCCACGCCCTCTGCGAGTCGTCGACCATCTCCGCACTGGACGACGCCGCCGTGAACGCGGCGCACACCAGCGGCAGCGGCAGGGGCGCCACCGCCCTCAGCCCGGCGCACAGCAGCGCAGTGCTGGCGGCCTCGGAGTCTTCGGCGGCGTCGGCAGCGTCAGCGGTGTCGGCGTCGTCGGCGTCGGCGGTGGCTCTACCGCCCTGGGCGTTGGCGTTGGCGTTGGCGGGCGCGCCCTGAGCCGTCGTCTTCTCGTGCAGCAAGGCAACGTGCTCGAGGCGCCAGAGGATGCGCCGCAGCGAGGTGAGCGCGCCGACGTCCGAAGAACGCAGCGGGATGGCACGCACCTGTTCAGGTCAAGGTCAGGGTCAGGGTCAGCGTTAGGGTTAGGGTTGGGGTCGGAGTCAGGGTTTAGGGATAGGGTGTGCGCACCTCGTCGCGGCGGAACTGCTGCCGCTTGCTCTCGCGGTTGACCCACCTGCCGTCCTCCTGCCGCTCGCGCAGCGTCTTCACGCTGCGGCCACGCTTCCGGTAGCACCCCGACACCGTGGCACCGTCGATGCTGACGTCAGTGAGCATGATCTGCCGACTGCACATTGGCTTGTGGGCCGCGAGGGCGCACATACGCAGGTTGCCGCCGCCGCTGCCGTCCCCATATGACTCAAGCTGCACGAGCGGGCCGTCGGACTGCTCGTAGGTGGGCCAGTCGCACGTGGCGAAGAGGCGGATCGCCAGCTGCATGAACGGCCAGTCGAGCTCGTGGGGGGAGGCGGCAGCGGCGGCTGCGTCGGCGTCGGCGTCAGCGGCGGCGTCAGCGGCGGAGGAGGAGGGGAAGGAATTGCTGGCACGCGTCAGCTTCAGCGGTACTGCCAACCAGGAGCCGGGGGGGGCAGGGAGGCCGGCGAGCTCGCGACGGTGCTTCCCGGCGCGACTTCTTGCTAACTTCTGCTCCTCGTTGCCCTGGTAGGCCTGAAATGCCTTGCGCCTCCTTTCTTTGCAGGTCGCACATCGGATCGACCTCTCCTCGCAGGCTGATCGGCAGGACGCACATTGGATCGCAGCAATGTGCTGCGGCATCACCTCCTTTGTGAGCGGAGCACCGCCCGCCGGAGCATCCATGCGCGATGCACCGTCGCCGTTCTCGATCTGCATCGCCACCACGCCACCCGCTGCGCCATCGGCCGCGCCTCCAGCCGCGCCTCCGGCTTGCCGCACCGCCATCTGCTCGAGGCCGCGCAGCAGGGCGTCGGCCGTCAGCCCCTGGGCCGGGTCGATCTCCACTGCGACACACCCTTGCTCGCGCGCGGCGTGCACGCAGCGCTGGCTGTCGTCGTAGAGCAGCAGTTGCTCGGGCTGCGCTTCGAAGTACGTGCAGGTCGCCTCGAGGTGCGCCTTCTTGTCACTCGCGCCCTGTGCGTGCCCAATCTGCACAAAGTCGGCCGCGCCCTCCGCGCCCTCCACGCCCTCCGCGCCCTCCACGCCCTCCGCGCCCTCCACGCCCTCCGCGCCCTCCGTGCTGGTGGAGTGGAGCCCGCATGCGTGCAGGACGGCGCGCGCGCGCTCCTCGGTGGGAGATAGCGAGGCGAGCGCAAGCTTGAGACGACCGCCCGCGCGGTGGCGCGCCTCGCGTAGCGCCGCAAAGACCAATAGCACCTCCTCGTGCAGCTCGAGGTGCGCAAGCGTGCCGCGCTCACCGTCCTCGTCCTCGCCGTCTTCATCTTCGACGTAGACGCCGACGGTGCCGCCTACCTCGTTGCGGATGAGATTGCCCTCGGGGAGCTCCTCACACCGCCCCCACCACAGCGTGTCGTCGAGGTCGAGCACCACCACCACGAGCGGCGGCAGCGCGGCGCTGACGGCGGCGGTGGAGGGTGCGGCGGCGGGTGCGGGTGCGGGTCCGGGTGCGGGTGCGGGTGCGGGTGCGGGCGCGGCGGCGGCGGCGGCAGCGGCGGCGGTGGCAGCGGCGTCAGTGGCGGCTGCGCCTTGCCCAAACAGTGTTTCGAAGATGACGAGACCCAGCTCGGCCGCCGTCTTGCGCCCGCTGTCGATGGCCGCCTGCCAGCGGTCGCACGCCGCTGATGGTGCGGGCGTGTCGGCGTCGCACGCCGCTGCGTCGCTCGCCGCCGCGTCCCACTCCCGGGGCTGCGGCGTCCAGGAGCCTTTCTGGCGGTCGAAGGCCATCAGTTGCGCCGGCGCCTGCAGCGAGGCGTGCAGCGGCTCGACGATGTCGCCCGCCGAGCGGAGCAGCTCCTGCGAACCCACGAGCCAACTGGTGATGACGTCACGGTCGTTGCGGCTGAGCGAGAGCTGGCGTAGCGGCGTGATCACGCAGGGTTGCGCGCCGGGCGCGATACCGACGCCGAAAGCCAGCGTGACGGACTCAGGCAGCAGCAGGGCCACGCTGAGCTCAACGCCGCCCAGTCTGATGAGGTGCAGCCACGGCCGCGTCCACCACTCGGCATCGGTGGCGGACAGGCAGCGTGGTAGCCGGCGCACGACTGGCTCCGCTGTGTGGAGTATCCTCATGTTCTCGCGCCGCCCGCCGCGCGCCTGGTGCATGAGCCGTGAGCGGAAGCGCTCCCTAGCCTCGCGGCGGCCGACGACGTCAAGGTGCTCGTCAAGCACCTTGAGCTCGTATAGTCGCCGGCAGCCGTCCAGCGCAGCCAGCTGGAGCGCCTCGGCTTTTGAGGCCACGAAAGCCGTCCACGGGCGCCACTCGCCGTGCACAGTCGCAGAATCAGACTTGTGCTTGGGCACGAGCAGCACCCGTTTGAGGAGGTCCTTCGGGTGGGTGGCGCACAAGCCGACTGACTCGAGCAGCAGTCGGCAGCGGAAGCCGCCCTTGCGTAGTGAGCTTGGCAGCTGCTCCTCGTTTTCGGATTGCATGGCGTTTCCAAGTCGCTTCTCGATGAGGAAGTGGGTGTGGTCGTACTTCTTGCTGCGATTGTCAGTAAAGTGGTGGTCACTTGCCGTGAAGTCGAGGTCCACTTCATCGCCGCCCTCTGCTTGGGAGAGGGGAGGGAGAGTGGGTGGAGTAGGACGGGAGTGGGCGCCTGGGACTAGTGTACGGGAGAGTGTGATGTGAGGGTTGGCGGAGCGGGCAGGGTAGGTAGCGTGCCGATCCTGACGTCTCTCTCGCCGTAGACGCGGTGGAGCAGCGCCTTAGCCTCCTCGATGGGGAGCAGCGCCCCCTCTACCGTGCGCAGGCAGCGCGACTCGTCCACGGGCACTGCCTCGATGTGCGTGCGGGTGGTCGCCGTCGCCTCTCGCCAGCTGCGTGGGAGGATGTAGTGCTGTCGCTCCGAGGCTTGCTCTTTGAGCGCCGTTTTGACCCGCGCCTCCCACGCGAGCCGCTTGGCTTTCTCGCCATCCTCCACAGCGTCGTATAGCTTCATCTCGACGTAATCTCCCTCGAGATCACGCACGCGGCCCAGCCCCTGTTTCCGGTGGGCGTGCGAGCATAGTGCAGTGCATGGTGGCATGGTGCATGGGCATGGTACAGGGCGTCATGGACATGCAAGGCATGCAAGTCATGCGCATGCCTGCACGTAATTGACGTGCGATTTCGCGGGGTCGAAGCGTACGACACAGTCGCAGCTCTGCACGTCGGTCCCCTCCAGGAGCACGTCCGTGCAGACCAGCACGCGCAGCCGATCCTGCTTGTTGTTGAGCTGTTCGAGCCGATCCTGCTGCTGCGTCGCGTTGGTGCTCACGCCGCTCGCGCCCTTTCCCTCGCCGACGACAAAATCGACGCGCTTCTCGCCTCGCGTGCCCGCCTCGCCGAGCTGGCCGAGCATGGTGCCGAGTAGCTCGGCATGGTGCTCGAGCGTCTCGGCCAGTAGCCGCGCCGTGAGCCGCTTGGTCACGAACACGAGCGTGGAGCCGGGCTGCCACTGCTTGAGGTGGGCAGCGAGCACGCACACCTTGTGCGACACGAGCGCCGCCATGCCCGGCGCGTCGGTGGGCACGGCAAGAACCCCCAGGCTGTCCAGCCTCGCCCGCCCCCGCTCCAGCTTTTCCCGGCACTCCTTGCGCAGCCGCTTGTGCAGCTGCTCCGCGGCGTGTTGCTCCGTCTGCGGCTGAGACGGCGCCGCCGCGCCAGCCGCCGCGCCCGCCGCCGCGCCCGCCGCCGCGCCCGCCGCCGCGCCCGCCGCCGCGCCCGCCGCCGCGCCCTCCGCCGTGCCCACCGCCGCGCCAGCCGCCGCGCCAGCCGCCGCTCCTGCCGCCGCTCCTGCTCCGCCCTTCTGCTCGTCACCGTCGTCAAGCACGCCTTCAAAGACGTCCCTGTGACGGACCAGCCGCCCGTCAGTGCTCCTTTCCCTGAGCTCGTCGAGCGTGATGTCCACTAAGCGCACCGCCGCCCACGCGCCGATCTCGGCGTCAGCCTCGCGCACAGTCTCCTCGAAGCGGTCCCACGTCTTACTAATCGTGTCGTACCGGTGCGCCTCAGGCGGGGAGTGCCGCGCACACTCCGCCTCGCTGAGCGACGGCCTCGCCTTGCTAATCACGTCGAGCAGCTGCTTGATGCGTGCGCTCGGTTCGGCGCGGGGGGTGTACGTGAGCTCCTTGTGCTGCGGCCCTCCCCACTCTGCCCGGCGCGCGAGGGCAGCGGCTTCAGCGGTGGCGGACTCAGCGACAGGGGGCTCAGCGATGGCGGGGAGGCACGGCGGCGGGCGGTACGGCGACCTCGATGCACGGGCTGCGGGGGCAGGGTATGTACGGCGCACCGAGTGTCGACCACGCAGTGGCCGCCTCACTGTCGACCGTGGCGTCGAGGTCGGCCTCGATCCTCGCGAGCGCGTGGCGGGCGCCTTCGATTGTCTGGTTCTCTACCTTCGGTGGCCTCTCGACAGGCGAGGCAGTCAGCGCGAGTACGCGCGGCCGCATCTCGACTGGCAGCGGGCGATAAAAGTACTGCATGAGCACGGAGTACGGCTCGGAGCCATAGAAGTGGTGCGCCTCGTCGAAGACCAGCAGGGCGATCTGGTCGATCGAGATGCGATTGTGCTGGAGCGCGTGCAGGAGCTTCATTGGCGTGCACGCCAAGACCTGGCAGCTCTCAAAGACGTGGCCAAAGTCATCGTGGCCAGCCTGCAGCCTGCTCCCACAGATGCCGATGGTGTGGTGCCGGTCCATGCCGTCGCCCATGCTGTCAAGCCCTAGCTCGTCCTTGATCGCCTCTGCTTGCTGCACAACGAGAGGAGAATGCGGCGCCAGAAAGATGATGCTGCGGGTTCGTTGAGCGGTTCGTTCGCGCTCGAGCGTCATCTCGATCGCGTTGATGGCTATCAAAGTCTTGCCGCTGCCTGTCGGTAGGACGACAAGCAGGTTGCGATCCATCGCCTGCTTGGCGCAGCGCTCCTGAATCCGCCAGCGATCCAAGTCCTTCGCAGCCTTATAGCGCGGCAGATCGGCCATGGTGGCTGCCATGAACTCGTGAGTTGCTGAGTTTAGGGTGATAACGAGCGGTAAGTTTGCATCTATCCCTTCAACTAAAGACGAGCAGTCATCAACTTTATCTGCTGTACAGCTACACACGTCGTCGCTTGCGACAAGCGCCCCCCTCCCCCACACGAGTTACACCCCGTTGTTTTACACACAGTATCAGAGCAGAGTGCAGGCAGCGGGCTGATACAGGGGGAGAAGAAGGAGGTCGCCATCCCTTCAACCCCTCCCCTGGTGAACGAGTCGGTACGGGCCCGCCCCCCGGGGTCCGTTGTGGTAGGGGTCGCCACACGCCTTTGGTCGCAGCACAAGCCGCATAGCGCGACGAGGAGTGCCGCGTGCCCATGATCGGATCTCTCCCACCGAGATTGCGCCGAGATTCGAGTGCAGGCGTGCGAGATCTTGCGGGGTCACTCGACCTCCACAGCCGCTTCCTGCCCTTCACTCGACCTCGGCCTAGCAGCATGGACAGAAGGTCGAGCGCGCAAACCTGCGGGCTCGCAAAAGAGCTCTCGTATTAAGTTGAACCATCCCACCGCTAAAGAGTCTACCTCGTACCGTTTTAGTACTAGCAGCATTTAGAAACTCTCTCATCACACTCATGTCATTCCTCGTTTCCGACATGCCCGTGAGCTTCACTGACGATACGCCCCAAGACAGGGCCCCTGCTTGCACGGTGCTTGCTTTTTCAAAATCGTTTCAATAAAAAGTTCGCGCAATCTT
>Ga0209302_10001914_pt1 | contig 12174 bp, 14 predicted proteins | sample ArcOceMetagenome_2_FD_187445 | JGI IMG/M metagenome (GOLD analysis project Ga0209302, IMG submission 187445) | Marine eukaryotic phytoplankton communities from Arctic Ocean - Arctic Ocean ARC135M Metagenome (SPAdes) (version 2) | ecosystem: Environmental > Aquatic > Marine > Oceanic | place... | reverse complement strand
TGAGGGTGAGGGTGAGGGTGAGGGTGAGGGTGAGGGTGAGGGTGAGGGTGAGGGTGAGGGTGCGGGTGCGGGTGCGGGTGGGGGTGAGGGCGAGGGTGAGGGCGAGGGTGAGGGTGCGGGTGCGGGTGGAGGTGAGGGTGAGGGTGAGAGTGAGGGCGAGAGTGAGGGTGAGGGTGAGGGTGAGGTGGTCAGGGCGAGGTGGTGAGGGCGAGGGGGTCAGGGTGAGGTACGTAAGGGGCTTGAGCACGAGCCATGGCGCACCGCGGTGCGGTGGTCGTGGCCGCGGTCACCGCTGAGCCTTGCCACGACGTACGCGTTAGCCTGCAGGCACAAGAACGCCGCAGGAATCAGCGTCGGTGCGCGCTGGCTCCGACGCGCCGGCACCGCAGCCGTTGGGTGAGCCCGAGCAGTGGAACTCCACGTCCAGTGGGGGGGTACTTGGCTCGAACCCGAACCCGAACCATGACCCCGACCCGAACCCGAACGTCCGGTTGGGGCACTTGGCTCTGGGCTGTCTCTGCGTGACGCACTAGAATGGAGCCCGCCCAGAGCCTAGCCCCCCCCCCCATCCCCACCCCCGAAAAAGAGGGCGTGGACGGCCGTGTGGTGATGCCGTGTGATGGTGCCAGACTTTCAGCCTTACGGCGCGACCGGGCCAGTCTGGCCGTCGGGCGACGGCAGGCCGGATGCAGACTCGAGAGTGACGTGCACCTTGCCCCTTTCGCGCGCCATCCACGAGCCCCGCAGCTGCAGATTCCCGAGGCCCTGCAGGAGCGGGATGTGGCGGGTTGCAGCGCGTGTGTGCAGCGGGGGGTGCAACGGGGGGGTGCAGCGCGGGTGCAGCGGGGGGGGCAGCGGGCGTACAGCGGGCGTACAGCGGGGGTTGCAGCGGGAGGGTGCAGCGGGGTGCAGTTACCACCGCGGGCGCAGGAGCGCGCACGTGATGCATGGGTGTGTGAGGGTGCATGACGCAGGCGCGCGCTGGGCATGCGTTCAGACCTCGCCGAGCGCCACCATCATCTCGCACGCGGTGCCCACGAGGAGCTCGGCGAGGTCGACCTCGGCACGCCCCATGCTTGTAGGGGTGAGAGGGTCCCAGGCGAGGACCTCGACGAGCATCTTTGGCGTGCACAGCTCCCCGCGCTTGCCTTTCCACACGAGCCGCTCGTTCCACATCGGGAAGAGCGTCCGTTCCTGCTTCTGGCTTTGTTGCTCGTTTCCGCGTACCGCAAGCTTCACGAACGGGCTCGGCGCCGGTGTACCGACACGGGTCGGCTTTTTGAGGCCCGACGCAAGCACGACCTCGATGACCACCTCGCCCAAGTCGGCAGCATTCGCCGCCGCGATCTGCTCAGGGCTCGGAGCGACGGAAACCAGGTTCGCCCTCGTAAACTTCCTCGTGAGCGTTCTTTTGAGCGCTGGGTTCGGCGGAGTGATTGAATACTTTGCGGGGGGGCTGACAGTAGTCGGTTTATGGTGATGGTGGTGTCCTGGTAGATGATCATGGATGATGTGTCCTGCATCCCCAAGGAGATGCATTGCCGCCGCCGCGCCGTTGTGTAAGCTCTGACGCCGTGTGCTCCTATCATAATGGGGCTCCTCCTCCGCTGCCCCCGCAGGCTTCTTCATGAGTCCCGTCAAACCGGTGGTCTTCCTGAAGAGGGAGCCAATGCCAAGAAGAGGCATGCTGCCAGGTGGGCGCGTCTACGACTTGATAGGCCAGCCACTTGAGGTCGAGCCGGGTAGCGAGAGAGGCTGGAGCGACGGTGCCGGTGGCCGCGGGAGTGGAACGCCCTGAATGCGTCGCGGCGAGTGCCTACTCAACTCAAAGCCTCACTTAGCTGGTCGTACTTGCCGCAGACTTAGTTCAAACCCGTCCAAAACCGCTCAGGGCGGAATCAACGGACAGGGGGTGCGGTGGATTGTCATCGGTTTTTACACTTTCGTCGATTCGCGTCAGGTGGCAGGGGTGAAAACAACGCGGAAAGTCGGCAATGTGGAAGCCGATCACACTCCACAGGGCCGCCTAGTCACGCCCAGCCCACCCACCCACCCATGGATGGATGGACAACGCTCGGCACGCACGTCGTCGCCGTGCCGGGCGGGTTCGTACAGCGCGCGCGTCGCAAGCAAGCAAGCAAGGGTTCCCAGCGAGCTAGTTAGTCTCTCTCCCCAGGCCTCTCCCCAAACCACATACAGTCGTAAACACTCACTCACCCCACACTACCTACCCTCCCTCCCTCCCTCCCTCCCTTGTTGCGAGTCTTCACTCGTACGTAGCGTTCACAGTACGAGTACTGTAGTGCCCGCCCTCCTTTGGGAAAGCCCTGGGCTTTTATCTGGGCTCACACTCAGGTTGAAACCACAAACGCGCGGCAGGCAGCGGCGCTCCGGCTGCCGGGCGGGCGGCCCATGGTCGAAACAGACAGATAGATAGATAGATCGCGGCCGCGCGCTGTTGGTTGGTGGTAGAAGTTCCAAAGGGGGGGGGACTTCGCGGCGGCGATACAGAGAGAGTCCGAATGGGCCAGGGGTGTGGTGACGGCGGGCGGCTGGAACGCGCCGCTTGGCCACGGCCAAGCGGTCTCCCTCCCTCCCCCCCTCCTCCCTCCCTCCCTCGCGCCCTCGCACAACTAACTACCCCTTTCGTTTCCCAAACCACATAAACACAACCCACACCACCCTTGCTGCGAGTATTCACTCGTAGCGTTCACAGTACGAGTATGTAGTGCTCCTGCTAGTGCCCCCCTAAATGGTCTACGTGACGTAGTCGAAAACTTCCGTCCCTCCGTATTTGGGCATCGCGTGCGGCTTTCTGTCGCAAGCGGGGTGTTCGTGTTCAGCGTGCTCGTCAGCCCAGAGCTCTCCGCGGATGATTCAGGTGGCAGTGGCCTCGCAGGCTGTCGCAATGCTGGACCTGGGCGAACCGGCGCTCTCCCACGCCATGCCCCAACTGCAATCTGTGGCGGGCACGTCTTACAACCCGCCAGAGAGAGAACTAGACACACGAGTGGCGCTGAACGATCAGTGGCGTGGCGTGGCACAGTGGAGAGGTGCGGCACAGGTTCCATCCCGGCGATTGCGCACCGAGGTACGGGAGCCGATGCCGGGTGCGTGGAACTCCACCATCCTTTTGGGGACCCACCATAAGTCGGGGACGGTGCTACTGGCCAAGGTGTTCCGTATCGCTGCGAAAGTATTTGAGGTGCCGCGCCACAAGAACAACTACACAGCTTGCGCACGCCTCTTTGAGACCCATGCTCGGGGCATTTGCATCGATGAGCACGTCAATGCCAACAGCATGCGGGAGTGGCTGCGGCCGCAGCAGCCCTTCATCCATGCCGTGCGACACCCTCTGGAGATGTGCGTCAGTGCATACATCTACCACAAGCAGGGCGCTGAGCCGTGGCTGCTCAAGCCGCTGCAGGACTTTGGCGGAGTAAGCTTGATGCAGCCCTACAAGACGGTCGACCCCACGGAGGGCGTGCGCTTCGAGTGCCGACGAATGGTCACCGAGCTCGTAGAGTCGGCGATTTTGTACAATCGTACGCAGCCACCCTCAACTGCCCCCCCCCCCGTCCGTCCCCGCGGCCAATTTTCCCCGCAGTGGACTCACCCGTTACGTGCGCGCTGTGGCGGCAGGTACACACCGGCGGCGGAACGTGCTAAGTATACGCTTCGAGGAGTTTGATAGCGACTTTGACGACGCCTTCTCTCGGATCTTTTCGTTCCTCGACTCCGGCGCGGCGATCCCCAGCCTGCTCAAAGAGGCGGCGCAGTACGACCTGAAGCGTGCACAGCCGGGTGACGAAAAGCATGTGAGTGCCTCCGAAGACAAGGCGCCCCTGCGTGCCTTCATCCTCGGAGACGCACTGCTGCGTGGCCTGCTCGACAGCTTGAGCACCCTGCTGGGCTACACGCCCGGCCGCCTGGTCGGCCCGAACGAGCTGTGCGACCAGCTGCGCTCTCTCTGCGCCACGACAAACGTCAAGTTCCTGCAGTGGTGCCTCTCGGGCCGGGTGGCGCTCGGGCAGATCGCATCCTTGCCCGAGTGCGGAGACGACTCGCGCCCAGCTCGAAGCGTACCGCTCCCAGCTCCAACTGCTTTTCTGCGTAGTGCTGAGTGGTAGCGGTCTGTCCTCTAACAATATACACAGAGAGGTCTGAAAAGGGGGAACAAAGACATGTAAAAGACATGCGAGACCGCGGGCGGCGCCGGCGGGCCCCGCGCCGCCGCCCCCGGCCGCCGGGGGAAAATTCTTGAGACTTGACGCACTTGAGTAAGAGACCGTGCTGAACGCGCCTCACCCCGCCTTACCGATCGCTCGCATGCTTGAGACTTGAGTATCCCGCGTCCCTGCTCTTCATTCACAATTCACAATTGGAGTTTTTTGCGCACGGCGCTTTATTTAGCTTTTAGGGGTTCTTCTAGCTATATACGGCCCTTTAGGTACCACGTACACGCCTGTTACACTGGTCACTACGGTCTGCGCGTGCGCCCGAGCGTGCAGGCGCGTAAAGTTAAAGCCGTAGAGGTTTACCAGCCGTATTCAATACTTGTATGTTTACGACACCTATTTTCCTTGAGGTAGTAAATGGGCCAGTCCCTTAAAGTCGACTTGTGGTGTGGTGCACGCCTGGGTGGGGCAAATTGTAACGTTTTTCGCGTATCGTCCCCCTAGCCGCCCCCAGGGCTCCCTAACGCGTACCCAGCCCGGGAGGGTCACTAACCCGACTCAGGGCCACCATGGGCCGCCTTGGGAAGCGCCTCAGGTAGAGTGCTGGCTGCTCAGGCGTGAGCTAAGGGGTAGTGGAGGTGAGCCCAAGCCACCGGCCTACGGTAGCACCGGGTCATGCCACCGCGCGCGCTCTGGCTCAACAGCAGGGTGTCAGGTTTAACCATTAACGTTAAAGTGGTGTTAGACCAACTTGACTAACACCACTACTGCCAAGGTGAAAACACCTCACTAACACACCAACATCTGGCAGGTGTTAGACTAGGGTGTTGTTAGCTGCCTACCCCCTTCCGACCTCGCTGCCGAAGAGGCTGGCAGCAGCGCCGACCAAGCTGTCCTCCTTGCTTGAACACCCACAGCCCATGGCGAGAACGGCGAGAATGGCTCGTCGCGCCGGCCAGCCATTGGTTTAACAGCAGACTAACAGTACAGTATGCCTGGTTTAACATTAAACAGGCTGGTCTTTAGCTGGTCTAACACCACTTTAACATTAAACCTGGGGCCCTTGACTAACACTGCGGATGGGAGAGCCACTATTCCGAAAATCCGTGTTCAACCTGACACCCTGCTCAACAGCACGCAGGTCCCGGGCAACGGCTGCCACCTTGCATGTGTTCAGGCGGTATCTCGGGGCACCTCCTGAGCACCAGCCCTAAGCGCGCGCGCGCGATATGAGCTCAGGCTGTCACCTCTGTCGTTATCGACGATGACGACGTTGAGTGGCAGCCATGTCATTGCGGGCGCGGCAGTGGCCGTGAGCAGCCTGGGGAGTGCGCTGGCGATAGCCATGATGGTGGGTGGCGGTGGGACGCCCCCCTTGGCCGCGTTGCTTGGTCCAGACTGGATCCGCGCACCGGGTCGGCCACCGTCTTGATCGGTTCCAAACCACTTCCCACGCTCCTGAATGCACAGGAGCCGCCTGAGCTGAAGCTGTGCTTTAAGGCATGGGCCCAGGGTGCCTCCGTGCCTTAAGACAGCTAACGTTACCAAGTCCGGCCGTGGCCGCCCCAGGCCGCATCGTGTTTTGGAACTCGCGTCTCAGTGGGACGGACGAATGACAATTCGCCCACCCCGTGTCGTGTTTATTTTGGCTGTCTTGTAGTAGTAATAAATTCTCTCACTTCAGGCAAAACGTTACAATAGAAGATGCCCCACACAGGCGTGCACACCACACCTTGTGGGAGTTAGTAAGGTCTTTTACTATGTGTATGTCTCGTCTATACGGCTTTATTTTACGGTAAAGCAGTACATGTCGTTGTCGTAACTCGTATGTGCGCTCGGCGTAGAGGTGCGTGTGCCTTCCGGCGTCCGGATTTAGTCCGGATGTGTGGGAGATACAAATTACAATTGCTCTCGTACCACAACGTACAATGGTCAATGCCAAACTGCAAACAAGAAACATGCGGGGCTTGTGCGGGGTTCGGGTTGTGGCGGTTGCGGCCATGCGGGCGTAATCCGTAAATACCGTTTTGAGAAGATAAACACATACACGATAATCGATATGCTCCGGCTACTGGTCGCCTGCAGGCCACCCATCGGCTGCCCTCTCTGAACCGTGTGGGGTGCCTGCGGGACCTCACATTAACTCCGTCTCCCCCTACCCGCAGGCCCGTAGAAGAGCTGTGGGTCATGCACACCTCCCATTCCTGTCTCCTTGTCTCTGCTCGTCTGGGCTCGGTGGGCCGCTGTGGGGTACGAGCGCGCGCGCGCACCTCATCTCGCACCACACCTCCCACCTCGCGCCGCACCGCGCGGGAAGTCGGGCTACAGCGAGGGGAGGGGGGGGCACTCCTGTTGCACCAGTGACGTCCTATCAGCGCGAGCTTCTCTCGGGCTTGAGCGAGGAGGAGACGCGCGCGCGGTGCGGGTCGGCGCCGTTTTCGTTCTGGTGTCCGTTTGGCTCCTTGACGTTGAGGACGAAGCGCGTCGAGGGCGGCGACGGCGTGAAGCTCTTGAACGCCTGCACCTGCGGCGACGACGGCGGCGACTGCGCCATGTAAGAGGCGAGCGACGAGGTCGACGGCTTGGCAGTGGTCGAGACCACATCCTTGACCCTGAGGAGGTGTGAGTAGTAGGTCAGTACGTAGACAGGTATCACGCACCACGTCAAGCACGCTACACAGCGGCTAGTTGGCTAGCTCTGTTACTACGTACCTGAAGAGGCCGCTCTCGACAATCTCATGGAAGGTGGCATAGTCCGCGTCGAGCTGGCGCACGTCCTCGTGCACGAGGTTGACGTTGCCGCACGCTGTGACCGCGTCGATCGTCTTGGAGATGGGTCGGCCCACCTGGTTAGGGTTAGGCTCAGAGTTAGAGTTGGGTTTAGGGTTCGGGTCAGGTGTCCGGGTTCGGGTCAGGTGTCCGGGTTCGGGTTCGGGTTCGGGTTCGGTTTCGGTTTCGGTTTCGGTTTCGGGTTCGGGTTCGGCCCACCTCCACCGCGACCATCTCATCTTGGTACGACTTGAGCGCGCGGATCCGAGCCATCTTCTGCTTGTCGATCTTGTCCAGCGTGCCCTCCACCTGGCTGCGCATCTTCGCCTCCATAGCGAATGCGTTCAGCCCCGTCGCACCGGGCAGCGCGGGCAGCGCGGCGAAGGCGTCCGGCGCAAAGTAGGCGTCGAGCAGCGCGCTCACCTGGTTAGGGTTGGGGTTGGGGTTGGGGTTGGGGTTGGGGTTGGGGTTGGGGTTAGGGTTAGGGTTAGGGTTGGGTCTAGGGTTAGCAGGCGTCGAGCAGCCACAGCTCACCGCCGAGTAGCCACAGCACGCCTCGGCCATCGGCGCCCACGTGCCCTCGCCGCCGTGCACCCTGCAGTTGAGAGAGAGAGAGAGATAGTGAGTAGTAGAGAGGTATCACGCACTACCTACTCACAGGGCTCTCGACGTAGAGCACGCTACTACGTTGGCAGGTTACTAAGTGACTAAGTCACGCGCTTACTGCCTCGCCTGCAGTTGACCTCGATGAGCACGGGACCGCGCGGCTCCAGCTTGATCTCCGAGTGCATGCAGCCGTTCTCGATGCCCAGCGTCTCGAGCACCCCAAAGGTGTAGTCCACCATGGCCTGCAGCTCGGGCTCGTCGTCGATGGCCAGGAAGCGCATGCCTGGGATACAGACGGTCGCAGCCTCGGCCTACGCTGCAGCCTACAGTTGCAGCCTGGCTGCCTGCACGGCTGCAGCGTGGGTGCCTATGCTGTTGCAGCCTCCAGCGCATGGGCATGGGGTTGCAGCGTGTGGGCGAGGGGCGCGCGCCGTAGTAGACGACGGGCGAGCCGTTGTAGATTCTCTTGTCGTACTTCCAGATGGCGACGCACTTGTGCACACCGTCGCGTGAGACGCTGTCCACCACGTACTCGTCGCCCACGAGGTACTCCTGCACCAGTACCTCGTACGTGGTGAGGCCAAGGACGTTGCGCGTGCCGTCCAGCTTGAGGAAGGCGTCGCGCACGTCCTGCTTCGAGTTGCAGATGGTCACGCCGTCCGAGCCCGCGCCCTCGCACGGCTTCACCACCGCCTTGAAGGCGCCGCTCGTTATGGGCCAGCCCTTGAGCACGCGCTCGACCTGCGACGTGTATACACGCGTCTGTGTGCACGCGGATCGCAGGCATATGCATGTATGCACGCGTTGGGGCTGTACACGGGCGTGCGCGTATCGGCTGCATACGGGCGTCGTGACTCACCTGCGACATGCCGGTGACGAGCGACTGTATGCACGCGTTGGCGCCCGACTCGCGCACCGCCTCGGTCTGCAGCCACTTGTTGCGGCGCAGTGGCGACAACTTCGTCCCGTTACCACGCTGACCCAGCTCCTCGGCGAGCGCGTCGCCCAGTAGCACGCCGGTCTCACAGCCCACGAGCACACCCTTGATACGCTCGCCGCCGATGGCCCTGACCGCCCTCGCAGTGGCCTTGAGCTTGCCCTCCATGTGCTGAACGACGCCGATGTACCGCAGGCTCAGTCTCTTGTCCACGTAACCCTTGAGCTCCTCAGGCACACTCTCGGACCACACAGCGATGATGGCGAGGCCGCGCTCTACCGCCTGGGACGCCAGCACGGCGCCGGTCGAGATAGGATCGATAACGACGAGGACGTCACGGTCGGCCGATGCGCCACACGTGGCGACCCACTCGACCGTGTTGGACAGAGCATTCCCCATGGAGTTCTGGACGGGGTTGTTGCAAAAGCACCTCGATTCGCCCGAGCAAAAAGCAGCGCTGGATTGTAATTCGCCGATAATTCGCCGACGAGCGACATGCGACATGGAGGTCGCGCCGGGTAAGTAACCGAAGCGTCCGTGGTGAATTCCGCGCATGCATGCACGCATAACGAACACGATACTGCATACCTTTTTTCATGATGAAAGACTCGCAGAAACAAAGAGTCCTGATGGCGGCTCGCCACACCGCGCTGTTGTCGCGCCGTACCGGCGCACCTGCATGCATCGGTGCATGCAGGGAGGGGTCCATCCACGCCATCGAACGGAACACCGCCGTCGAGTTGCCTGCGGTTGGACGAATGCAAATTAGGCGTGTGCGTTTCGCGTGATCCCCTGCAGCGTTCAGTCCGAGAAACTGCGACCGCGCCCGTCTCGCGCTTTCGCAATCGCGGGCAAGGCGCGCGACGCCGATCAATGAGCAAAAGCTTCCTCGCCGCGGCCGCCGAGCGTACCGCGGAGGCCGAGAGTGATCTGGCCGAGCTGCAGCGTGGCACGTGGGCCACCGACCGCGTCGGGTGAGGCTACCACGGCCACTCTGCCGCCGCTCGGCACTTGCACCACTCGCCCGTGCTACGATTGGCAGGTACGACGCCACGCGCATGTACTACCGCTGGACCTTCATGCCCGCCGGCAAGGAGCGAAGCCGCTCACTCGCGCTCATCGCCTCGCGTGGTGTGCACGATTACACCGACCGCGACCTGTACACGTTTGGCGTGTACACCGGAGAGTCGCTAAAGTTCTGGCTAGAGCGGCTGGCCGCGCTCGGCGTGACGCACGGCCCGATGTGGGGCTTCGACTCGTACGAGGGCCTGCCCGCCGAGGCCGAGGGCAAGAAGCTCGAGAGCAATGCATGGCTGCCGGGGGCCTTCAGTGCGGCCGACCAATTCGACGCCAAGACCTTCGGCGAGGTGAAGCGGCGCATCCTCGAGCGCTAACCCTACCCCTACCCCTACCCCTAACCCTGCCCCTACCCCTACCCCTAACCCTACCCCTACCCCTACCCCTACCCCTAACCCTAACCCTAACCCTAACCCTAACCCTAACCCTAACCCTAACCCTAACCCTAACCCTAACCCTAACCCTAACCCTAACCCTAGCCCTAACCCTAACCCTAGCCCTAGCCTCAATCCCAACCAGGTGAAGCGGCGCATCCTCGATCACGTCGGCCCGGCGGGCGCGGCGCAGACGCAGTTGATACGCGGCTTCTTCTCCGACTCACTCACGCCTGGCCTCGCGGGGACGCGTGGCATGAAGCCCGCGCTCCTCGTGGACGTGGACGTCGACCTCTACATCTCGGCGTACCAGTGCCTTGACTGGATGTTCACGCACCGGCTGATCGTGCCGGGCACCGTTGTATACTATGACGACGTCAAGGAGGTCAAGGCCGAGGACGGTGGCGAGCTGGCGGCGCACGAGGAGATCACGGCAAAGTACAGCGTCAACTGGAGGAAGGTGCACGACTCTTGCTGGGAGTGCCTCTCTGTTGGAGCCTACGATATCGATTGAGCCACACCACCTTCGCGCACCGGACCCGTGCATAGCACTGCCAGCAGCACGCCGCGCCCGTGGTGCTCTGGTGGGCCGCGCCGCGCGCTCGATCGTTCCTAATGCCTCACCCCAATCCGCTAAATGATATATGCAAGTCTGAAACTTCTAACTGTGTTGCGCGCTGGCTCGACTGCACGATCGCTAGTGCAGCCCACGATCGCTGGTAGCAGCCTACGTGGTAGCAGCCCACGTGGTAACAACCCACCCCGTCTTGCTCATGCGACTGCTATCACGTGGGTTGTGGCTGCGTCTCCGCCACGGCCCGCCGCCAGACGCGCCGCCACCGGACATGGAGCAGCCCTCCGACGTGGAGCACTGGGAGCTCACTCTCATTGGAAGTGCGCCTGTCATTGCCTGCTTTGCAGCCCTTCTCGCAGCCTTCGCGCTCTCAGTTTGCCTACTGCGTCACCGGCTCTCGGGCGACGAGAGTGAGGAGCGCGAGGAGGAGGGCGAAGCAACGCATCACGATGCGACGATGAACCAGCAGCGCGGCGCCGCCTTATACGAGGCTGCCGCCATGGCCACTGCACCGGTGGAGCCATCGCCAGGCCTCTCGGCGGGCGGTGGAGGGAAACAGCTGCAGGCAGATGGGGTCGTTTGCCTGCGTGGCGTGGTGAGCGACGCGGCGTGCGATGCGCTCCTCCACGTCGTGAACACGCAACTTGCCGCATTGCTCGCCCAACCGGGGGGGCGCAGGGTTGCTAGTTTTGAGGCGGTGGCGGAGGCGGAGGCGGGGGCGGAGGCGGGGGCGGAGGCGGGGGCGGAGGCGGCGGCGGAGGCGGCGGCGGAGGCGGCGGCGGAGGCGGCGGCAGCGGCGGCAGAGGTTGCGGCGGAGGCGGAGGGCGACGCAGCACATGGCGCAGCATCCCTCGTGGAGGCGCGTCGCGCGGCGGGAGAGAAGGAGGCGCTCCTCGGCGCCGTCCTCTGCCGGCAGGAGAGGTACGACCTCAAGCTCTCTCTGCAGGAGCCTGCCGTGCTCACAGCCCTCACAGAGGCGTTAGCAGTAGCGGGGCCTGCGTGCGCGCACGTGCTTGGGCCGCAGCCGGAGCTCTTCGAGCTGGGCGCGCTGGTGGCGGATAGCGGCGCGCCGCGGCAGCCGGTGCACCCGGACACGCCGTGGCACGACGCGGCGGCGGTGGTCTCGTGCTTCGTGGCGCTGCAGCACGTGGAGGCCGAGATGGGCGCCACCCACTTCTTGCCACGCACCCACGCCGACGTCGACTCGCACGAGGCTTACCTGCGCGGCCAGCCGACTCCCTGGGGCGCACCGCGGCCCGCCGTGCCGCCGCCGGCCGGGCGCGGCGCATGGGATGAGCTGCTGCAGCGCGCGCCGTGCAGCGCACCGCTGCTGCGGCGTGGTAGCTGCGCGCTGTTCGACTCGCGCATCCTGCACTGCGGCAGCGCCAACAGCAGCGGCAGGCGGCGCGTCGTCTTCTACTTCTCGCTCAAGGCCCGCGGGCATGGCAACGACTGGAAGGGCGGCGGCTTCGTCTACCCCGGCACGCTGCTCGACGAGCTGCGTGGCCAGTACTCGCTTGCCACTGACGCCACCTCACTTGTGCCTTGCCAAGACGTAAGGCCGTGCGTGGAGGAGACGAGGAGCTGAGGAGCCCTGGACGTGACGGGGTGGGAGGAGGCGGCCGCACCGGCGTCCGTGGGGGGGGGTGGTAGCATGGG
>Ga0209302_10001913_pt1 | contig 12182 bp, 8 predicted proteins | sample ArcOceMetagenome_2_FD_187445 | JGI IMG/M metagenome (GOLD analysis project Ga0209302, IMG submission 187445) | Marine eukaryotic phytoplankton communities from Arctic Ocean - Arctic Ocean ARC135M Metagenome (SPAdes) (version 2) | ecosystem: Environmental > Aquatic > Marine > Oceanic | place... | reverse complement strand
CTAACCCTAACCCTAACCCTAACCCTAACCCTAACCTGGACGGAGCAGAGGCACATGACCATCAGCGCGGGCACGGCACCTGGCTAGGGTTAGGGTTCGGGTTAGGGTTCGGGTTAGGGTCAGGGTCAGGGTTGGGGTTAGGGTTGGGGTTAGGGTTGGGGTTAGGGTTGGGGTTGGGGTTAGGGTTGGGGTTGGGGTTAGGGTTGGGGTTAGGGTTGGGGTTAGGGTTAGGGTTGGGGTTAGGGTTGGGGTTGGGGTTAGGGTTAGGGTTGGGGTTAGCGTTAGGGTTGGGGCTAGGGTTGGGGTAAGGGTTAGGGTGAGGGTTGGGGTTAGGGTATGGGTTTGGGCTTGGGTTTGGATTAGATGAGCACGAGGCCGCCCGCCCCGCCGCACACGGCGCATGCGTCGTCATCGCTGTCCAAGGCGAGGCGCACACGTGTGAGTCGCAGAACAAGACCCCAAGGCCTAACCTGAACCCAAATCCGAACCCGAACCCGAACCGAAGCCGAAGCCGAAGCCGAAGCCGAAGCGAAGCCTGGCCCTAACTTCCGGCAAGCCTAACTTCCGGCAAGCGGCATACCAGTCGGGGCAGAGCCAGGTCTTCTCGGCGGCGGCTTCCGGCGGCGGGTCGAGGCAGATGCGGTGGAAGGGCTTGGCGCATCTGGTTAGGGTTAGGGTTCGGGTTCGGGTTCGGGTTCGGGTTCGGGTTCGGGTTCGGGTTCGGGTTCGGGTTCGGGTTCGGGTTCGGGTTCGGGTTCGGGTTCGGGCTCGGGTGACGTGGTGGAAGGGCTTGGCGCACTCGGCGGAGGCGCAGACCAACATGCCCTCACCCGCGAGGCCGCACACGTTGCACCGCTCGCGCGTGCACAGCTCGCGCTTGGCGGCCGGCGCCGACTTGGGCGGCATCGATCTCGACGAGCTCGAGATCGTGGCGGAGGTCGAGGTCGAGGTCGAGGTGGTCGTGGCGGCCGCCGTGGTGGCGTCGCTGGGCGTGGCACTAGGCGCGGGGCTGGGTGCGGTGGTGTCTTGGGTGGCGTCCATCTCCATGAGGTCCTCCTTGTTAGGGTGAGGGTGAGGGTGAGGGTGAGGGTGAGGGTGAGGGTGAGGGTGAGGGTGAGGGTGAGGGTGAGGGTGAGGGTGAGGGTGAGGGTGAGGGTGAGGGTAAGGGTAAGGGTGAGGGTGAGACCAGCCGAGCCAGCGCACCTCGCCCAACTCACCTCGGCACACGGCGCATCTGCTCGGGAAGGGGGGGGCGGGAGTGAGGGTAGGGGTCGAAAAGGGGTGTGCAGACAGTGCACATGCAGACCTCCAATCGCCCTCGGGCACCGCGTCGAGCACGGGCACCGAGCAGTGCAGGTGCCACGCGCGGGGGCAGTCGTCGCAGAGCAGCAGCTCCCCCGCGCCGCCGCAGACGGCGCACGCGTCGGCGTCGCAATCTGGGCAGAGCCAGCCTTCGGTGCCTGGGTGGCCGAGCATACATGCACATGCACATGGCATGCGTACCATGCGCATGCGTACCATGCACATGCGACATGCGACATGCGACATGCACATGCACATGCACGTGCACATGCACATGCACATGCACACGCACATGCACATGCACATGCACATGCACATGCACATCCCATGGAGGAGCCACAGGAGCCGAGCTCGGGCACGGCGAGGGGAGGGGGGGGGGGGGGGGGGGGGGGGGGGGGGGGAGGAGGGGCGTTATGACCACGCTGCGCGCGCCCACCTCTGGTGGAGGGTCGAGGCACCTGGTAAGGGTTAGGGCTAAGGCTTAGGGCTAGGGCTAGGGCTAGGGCTAGAGTCAGGGCAAGGGCTAAGGGCTAGGGCTAGGGGTTAGGGTTAGGGTCAGGGCTAGGGTTAGACGGCGGTGGGTCGAGGCACAGTAGGTGGAAGCGCTTGCCGCAGGCTGCCCCGCCGGAGCACTCGAAGAGCTCAGCCTCGCCCACCGCTGCGCCGCCGCACACGGCGCACGCGGACAACGCGCCGGGCACCCCACAGTCCTCCGCCGCCACCTCGCCGTAGCCCCGCTTACGGCCGCGGCCTCGAGCCTTGCCGCCAGCCGCCGGCTGTGCGCCGCGGCCACGGCCACGAGCGCGGCTCCCGCCGCGCGCGGGGTTGCTTGGCGCTGGACTGGGGCCGCGGCTGCTCGCCCCGCGGCTCGGGGCGCGTGACGCTGGCGCCTCGGGCGGGCAGCCCACCTGCACTAAAGGCATGCACCATACGGGCATACACACGCTGGGCAGGCGCGTCTTCAACCATGCACGCGCTTCGCGTGTGCCATGCACATGCCATGTACGCACCCACCTGCACGAGAAGCTCCTCCACAGCAGCGGCCACTTCCGGCTGGACACCTTCAAGAAGTGCCTGCGCGGTGAAAAAAGAGCGGTCAACAAGCCCCCGTAGGGTTAGTCCGCCCAGCAAATCTGCCTATTGTTCGAGACCGGCCGAGGCTTGAGGCGGCGCTAGAGCTCCCGTTAGCCACAGATGAGGATTGCAGGTGGGCGACTAAGCCGAAGACGCCAGCCCACTGATTGCACACCCGCGCTGGCGCCAAGGCCCTGAGGCCGACTGGTGTTGGAGTGGTGCAGCTGCGCTTCCGGCCGACGCGAGACTGCACGCGCGCGGGGGGCTTCACACCGCGCAGCACGATGCGCACCTTGCTTGCCTGCACTGACATTGAATGTGGTGCCGTCGGTCGGGGACGCGCTGGCTGAGAAGCGCTTCGAGGGCCTGACTGAGAGTTGCTCGGCCGAGGCCGGAGGGGGGATAGATAGACAGATAGCAAATAGATAGATAGATAGATAGATCTATCTAGATAGGAAGAGGCAACGAACGAACGAACGAACGAACCTCTAGACTACGACGCTACAATTGCAACGTCTCACCTCCGAAGAGGCACCTCCGAAGAGGCTGAGCACTATATGCGGACGTGGCGCGGGTCCGAGTCGCGCCACCAATTCAGGGAACAAGTCGCGGTTCGAAAAAAACTAGCAAGCTGGAGCGCGCCGATCGGGCAGTGCTGGAGAGTGCCACCGAGTTGGGCTGCCTGCAAACTTTCAGCGGCTGACACTGACAGGTTCTCTTGCCAGAAACTAGCAGCACGGCAGCGGCCCACGCGCCGGCGTGCTGTCTGCATGCCGCGAACAGCGGACGTATAGGGTGAACCGAGCCGACCCTTGGCCTTCTTACAGTTGTACTTGTCTGAAGTATCTAACAAAGACAACAGAATGTATATGTTCACTCGGCAGAATAGTGAATAGTGGTTTCACATACTACTCTGTGCGTGTCTTGAAACGCTACGTAGTTATGGACGTGCGTTTCGCCCAGCTCAGCTTCGGCGTGCCCTGCATGAGCTCCTTGAGCGCGTCGAAGCCCTCGCCCCGAAAGGGGGCCTCCAGGCGAACGCGCCAGCACTGTCCCCGCGCGCGCCAGACCTCGCTCATCCCCCGATGCGCACGCACAATGGTGTAAGACTCAGGGTCTGCCGGTGAGGCGCCTGACGCCTTCTCGAGGCGCAGCGTCAGGGGGCCCGCGCTCACACGCAGCACGGCACAAGGCTTGATCCACATGGGGTGACGGTGTCGGTGGCAAAACTTGTGCGCTGTATTATTCGACGCCTCGAAGCCGAGGAGCTCCATCCAGCTCAAGGCGTTCATGTCCGCGAAACCCGAGCCCAAGCCTAAGTAAGGGCACAGGCGCGGCTGGTTGCGCGGCGTGTAAGGGTGCCCATCGTGCGCACCGACCGGGCCTGCCTGTTGAAGGCTTGCTTGCTTGCCTTGAGTGAGCTTCAACATAGAGCCAGGCAATCTAAGGGGCTGTATAAATACAATCCATGAGAGACGGGTGGGGTGGGGTGGGGGGGGGGGGGGGGGGGGGTGGGGGGGGGGGGGGGGGGGGGGGGGGAGTTCCCCGATTCTCCGCGGGGGGAGTTACGGACCTCCGGCGCGTAACCCTAATTTTTTCCACGAGTTGCTCAGTCTAAGGGGGTAGCGGACTAAGGGTACTACTTCCCCCTTACGCACCACGGGTCATGGGTAGTGGTATTGTTAATATTGACCTGGCACGAAACGAACTCGCTCGTTGCGTTTCGTGTGGGGCGAGACGCGAGAACTGCGAGTGGACCGCCACCGGGGCGAACCGTGCGCGCGACAAAATGGGCACGATCATGGAGATGCGCCGGATGTCCGAAGCCATCGAAAAGGAGCGCAGGCACCTGCTGAAGCCGACTTGGACGAAGGATTCCCGGGACCTCGAGGATTTGCAGGACCTGAGAGGCTACACCACAAAGCTCGGCGACTGCCACGCCATGCACCGCTGGAATGTGCAGCGAGACGCTAAGCCGGCGGTCTCGCCGAACCACCGCCCGGGACAGCTGTCGCAGAAGGTCTCGGTGCTCTCTGAGCTCGCCCAGGGCGTGTCCACGGAACTATCCAAGTTCCAGGTGCCCGGCACTCATTCCAGGCGCGTCCGTGTGTCGCTCCAGTCCAAGCCGACCGTGCATCACCGTTCGGTCGCGAACATCGACCCACGCACGCTGGACGAGCATTCGATGACGAAACTCCATGAGCTCGGGAGAATCCCGCCGCTTCCCCCGCCGCCGCCCATCAAGGCGCGGGGCCCCCAGGTTATCGTGGGCACCGCCGCCCGCAGCGCTGCCGCATGGAGCGATGGCACCCGCGCCCTCTCGACCTGGGAGCTCGGCCCGCGGGGCGAGCGCACCGCCGGCATCGCCGCGGCGCGCAAGATTAAGTTGGACCAGGAGGCGCAGGAGGCACTCAGCGAGCTGCTCAAGGTAAACGAGAAGCGCGGCCGGCGTCGCGGCAGGCCCAAGGACGAGATCGACGGCGCCGCACCGCGCCACCCGCTGCAGAACCCGCAGGCGTCGCTGCGCGGCAACTGCCCTCGCTGGGCTCGCCCGCCGGAGCAGTGCGACGCGTTTTCTATGGTGATCCCAGCCGTGACGGCGGAGGGTCCACCTCGTGGTACGGGCGGTCCACCCTCGTGGTTCGGATGGACGTAGTTATTTACACTTTTGACGTTTACCGCCCCCGACTTAGTTCACACTCTGCACAGTCTCAGTCAGCTCGCTCAGTCTCACGTCTCCACGGCACACCCCACGGCCACTAAAGCCGTATATACGGCGGGTAGTGGAGCGGCCACGCACAGGACACTGTGTCTGTGACACGTGACACGGGGCCAAACAAACGTGAAACGAACTCACCACGGGAAAGGCTTCGGCGGGGCGCCATTCGTCGGTACCATCATGAACCGCCCCGTACTCTCCAGGCTCATCGCGTCGATCGTCGCGAGGATGCCGCCTATGTGCATGCACATGCACATGCACATGCACATGCGGACATGTGCATGTGCATGTGCATGCGTTACAACATGTACATCTGCATGTGCATGTGTATGCACATGTACATGTGCATGCACATGCACACACATGTGCATGTGCATGTGCATGTATCGAAAATAAGCTGGCTCACGCTGCGACTAGCCAGCGCTCTGGAGGCTCCTCTCAGAGTCAGATTTGAGGTCTCAGGCTGCCCTGGCCAGCCTCGGCCAATCAGCTGCTTGGGCGGCTCTGGCCGGCCATACCAGGCCTGTTCTCGAGATGTTTCCCGACATAGTATGCCGCCCGTCGCCTGTCCCACGGGCGCTGCGCCCATCTTTTGCATGACGGATACTTCCCCGCCAAAGTTGGTCGCGACGAAACCAGGAGCGACGGCACACACGGCGACGCCCTTGCCCTTGAGGTCTGCGGCGAGGCACTTGGTGACCATGTTGGCCGCCGCCTTGGACGTGCGGTACCCGTAGTTGCCTATGCATTTCGTCGAAAACAAGGCATTCGTCGAAAACAAGGCCCGCCAAGAGGCGGCGGCCAATTCGGCCTCCAGCACGCCCCGCCAGCGCCAGAACAAGCTCAGGGCGGCCTCCAGAACAAGCTCAGGGCCAATCAGCCTCAAGGGCCGCGCTGACCGGCCATAACGGCCTTGGTTTTTGACATAATAGCAGTTGCCGCCCGAGCCGTTGTCGCCGATGGATCCGAGGCCGGTGTTGATGACGACCACCTTGCCACCGGGCGTGGCGAGCTGGCCCATGAGTGCCTTGGTGACGCGCAGTGGGCCGAGCGTGTTCACCTCGTAGGCGTTGCGCATCGCATCCATTGTGATCGTTTCGAGTTTGTACTCTGCGAACTGCGCGAAGCCGCCTTTCTGGGAGGCGCCGGCGAGCGAGCCGGCATTGTTTATCAGGACGTCGATTGTCACCCCAGCGAGCGCCGAGCGGGCAAGCACGCTCACCACTCCATCTTTGGCCACGTCGACACCCTCGATGATCGTCACGTCGCCGACCACCTTGCTGATCTCATCGACGCCGCTCCACGAGGCTGCACGCTTGCGCACGAGGGCGAAGACCTTGTCGCCGCGTGCGGCGAGCGTCTTGACCAGGTCGAGACCGATTCCCGCCGTCGCTCCGGTCACTACCACCGTCTGCTTTACGCGCGGCTTGGGAGTAGGCTCAAAGAAGCCGAAGCCCTCGAGGTAGATGAGCATGAGCGGCACCACCCAGCAGAGAAGCACCGCTGCGAAGGTTGCCACCAGGTCAATCGGGAAAGGCTCAGGCGGAGCCAGAGGCTTGGCCCACGGCATGGCACCAGAGGCGACGGTGAGTACGATGAACATCTGAAGCCAGAGGACGAAGACGAGGCGCGGGGTACGGGACAGTGCGCGCGGCACAAGTGCAGTTCGGCGGGGGAGAGTCGTCAGCGGACGGCTGCGGAATATTTTCTTATCTATCTCCGTAATGGCTATCCAACATTCGTCAAATTATTCGTTTACAACCCCCGCCGTTTACACATCCCCACCGGTGCAACCGCCGCGCAATGCGCAGGCGTGTGTCCACCAGTGTCCGCCCTCGCCCAACTGCCCCCGCCCCCCACCCACCCCACGGCCACCGCCCACTCGGTTGGGTCTCCCATCAGCCACATGGCACAGCACCTCACGTCCTCCTTGCGAGTCAGGGCGGTCGCTCCTCGTGAGCGCCACTGGCCCTGCTCAGTGCTCACGCCGGCGCGGCCGACACCGCGCCAGTAGCACATGCGCGCTCCACCGCCAGCGTGCGGCCTTACGACTTGACGCGGCCAGGCGAGTTGAGCTGCGCGAGTGAAGCGTCCTTGAGCGGCACGCTCTTGCGCGCCTTGATCGCCCCCGGGGCGCCCATCTTGGCCGCCTTGGTCGCCGTTGAGGCGGGCGGCGCGGCCACCGCCTTCCGCAGCACCTCAGGATCGGAGCGCGGGCGGCGCGGCGTGCCAGCAACCGCTGCCTTGCCGCCGCCCTCGCTGCTGCGCGCGCTCGATGGCTCGGATACCGCGCCACCGCCGCCGCCGCCCGCGGCACGCTGCAGCCGCGCGAGCAGCTCGGGCTTCTTGCCGTCGGCGCTCAGCCCGTGGCTGCCGAGCAGCGCACGCAGCTCCGCAACCGGCTTGCCTGCGGCATGCTCGGCCGCCTGCGGTGGTTGGGGGGGGGGGGCGGTGGGCGCCATGAGGTCGGGCTGCCGGCGCGGCTGCCGGCACGCGAGCCGGCGCGGCTGCGCGGAGTGGTGGCGCGGCCGCAGGCACGCGGCAGAGAGCTCTGCAGTGAGGGGAGAGAGGCGGGGCCGGTGTGCTGGTGCACGCGGGAGCGACGGTTAAGGGCGTAGGCGAGGAGGGAGGTGGGGGTGGGGACGGGCGGTTCACGGGCGGAGGTGCGTACCTCCTTGAGCGCGGCCGTGGAGATGGCGGAGGTGAGCTCGGCCTCCTTGGCGGTGTCGTCTTCGCCCGTCTGCACCGTGAGTGGCGCAGATGCCTCGGCCTCGGCCGCCGCCTTGGCCGCCGCCTCCGCCGCCTCCTCCTCGCTGGCGTCGTAGGGTGTGTCGCCGTTGGCCTCGAAGTGCTCGCGCAGCGAGGGCTCCGCCGGCGTGCGCGCCACGCGCTCCGTGAAGCACTGGGGCGCGCGCGCGGGCAGCGCCACCGGCACCACCGCGTCCGACTCGCCGCGGAAGCCACCTAGCTGCGTCACCACGCCGCCCACGGCCTCCGCCTCCGCCTCCGCCGCGGTCGCCGCCGAGGCCGCTTGCGCCGCGTCCCGCGCCGCGCGCGCCTCCGCCGCCGCGGTCGCCGCCGCCGTGTGCGCCGCCGCTGCCTCCGTCGCCTTGGCCTCCGCAGCCACCAGGGCTGCCGCCGCCGCGTCGGCGGCGCCGCGACGCGCGCCGCACGCGGCGCTCCAGTGCGCGTCCTGCCCGTCGCCGACCGCCGCCGCCGCCTTGCCCTGCGCCGCCACACTCTTGTTCAACGCGGCGAGGCCGCCCTCGGCGCGCGCGCGCGCCTCACCGCCGCGCGAGAGCAACGCCTCGAGCGCCACGGGCCGCGCCGCGCGCATCGCGCGCATCGCCTCGGCCTCGGCCACGAACGCCGCGCCGCGCGCCGCCGCCGCCGCGCCGAGGCCCGCGCCCAGCTGCTCGGCCTCCTCCGCGGCCGCCTCCGCGGCCGCCCGCAGCGCGGCCTCACTCTCGGCTGAGTGCGCCTCGGCGGCCTCGACCCGCGTGTGGCCGTCGGCGCTGTTGGCCTTGAGCTCCGTCGTAAGCACACCCAGCGCCTCGACGCGCGCTGCGTGCGCGGCCTGCCGCTCGCGCACGGCGCGCTCAGCCACCGCGTGCATGTCACCCGCCTCGGCGAGCGCGGTGCGGCAGCCCGCGTCGCTCTCGGCCCACGCGCGCGTGAGGCCGGCCGCCGCCACCTGCCGCTCGGCCGTCGCCTGCGTGCCGGCGTCGAGGCCCTTCTGCGCCGCCTCGCCCTCGGCGACGCCGCGGCCGACTGCCGCCGCCACGGCCTCGTTGCTCTCGCCCCACGCCTGCACTGCCGCCTGCACCACCTCGCTCGCCGCGCCGTGCGCCGCGCCCGCCGCCGCCGCCGCGCCGCCCGCGGCGTCGGCGTCGGCGGCGACGGTGGCCGCGCCGTCAACGGCGGCGCGCACACCGCCCGCCAGGTGCTGCGCCAGCCCGTCGAGCTGCGTGCTGAGCGCCTGCTGCACGCTCTTCATCACCGCCTCGCTCAGCTCGTCGCGCAGCTTGGCCTGCGCGCCCAGCGTCTGCTGCAGCGCCGCCTGCTGCGCACCGAGCTTCTCGCGCGCCGCCGCGAACTCGGCGACGCGCGCCGCCGCCGCCGCGTCGACGGCCACGCGTGCCGTGCGCAGCCCCTCGGTCACCGCCGCCGAGGCATTGCCCTTGGCCTGCCCGTCGAGCGCCTCGTTCAGCACGGTGCGCTGCGTCTTGAGTGTGGCCGCCACCGCCGCGTGCGCGCCCTGGAGCGCCTCGCCCGCGCCGTCGAGCGCCGACAGCACCGCGCCGTCCTTCTGCCCCGCCTGCTGCGCCACCGCCGCTTGCGCCACCGCCGCCTGGCAGCCGTCCAGCTCGGCCGCTGCCGCCTCGGTGGCCGCAAGCGCCGCGCCGCCGAGCGCGTCGAGCGCACCGCTCACCTGCTCCTCGAGCCCCTGCGCCGCCTTGACCTCGTGCAGCAGCGCGCGCAGCGCCTCCTGCTGCTCGCGCAGCCGGCCCTGCCCCGCCTCGAGCCGCGTCGCCGCTCCCTTGGCCGCCGCCTCCAGCTCGGCCTGGAGCGCCGCCTCGCGTGCCGACAGCGCCTCACCCGCCGCGAGCTGCCGCGACTCGCCCGCCTCGGCCCACTCGCCCAGCCCGGCCTCCGCGCCCTTGGCCGCCGTCTCGAGCGCGGCGAGGCTGCCGGCCACCTCGGTGTGCGCCTCAGCCGCCGCCGCCGCCATCGTTGCCGCCTGTTGTTGCAGCCCATCGCACCCCGCGCGCAGCCGAGCAGCTGCGTCGGCCGCTGCCGCCTCGAGCGCCGCCGCCGCCGCAGCCACCTCGGTGCTCCCCGTCGCCATCAGCTCGGACGCCGCGCCGCGCAGCGCCTCCGCCTGCGTGCGCGCCGCCGCCTCCGCCTCGGCCGCCGCCTCCGCCGACGCAGCGCGGTGCGCGACCAGTAGCTCGGTGAGTGAGGCCAGCCGCGCCTGCGCGGCGCCGAGTCCCTCGCCCGCGGCGTCGCAGAAGGCGCCGCGCCGCGCAAGCTGCGCGGCCGTCTTGGCGACGGCCTCGGCGAGCGTCGTGTGCAGCCCCTCGGACTCAGCCTCGGCGCTGCTCAGCTTGTGCAGCAGGCTATGCGCCTGCGTGGTGAGCCGTTCCTCCGTGCCGCGCCGCGCGGCGAGCACATAGCTCGTCTTGGCGAGCTCGTGCTTGGTGTCGCCCAGCTGCACGCCGAGGGCCTCACACTCTTTGACCGCCTTCTCCTTGGCCTCGGTCGCCGCGATGATGTCGCTCTCCGCCTTCTCGGCGCGCGCCACGATGGCCGCCTGCTCTGCGCTCTTCTTTGCAAGCTTGGCCTCGGCGTTCTCCATGCGAGAGTGCAGGTGCGCCATCTTGAGCGTCAGTGCGTTCCAGTCCTCGCAGACGGCGCCGCCGCTCTCGGCGCTGCCACCCACCGACCTGCCCGCGCCGCCACCCGCCATCTCGCCCGGCGCCATGACATGGTAGTACGAGGTGGCCACCGGCTTGTTCTGGATGCCCTGCGCGTCCTGGGCGTACTTGAGCGTGGAGAAGGACTCCTCAACGGCCATCACCGACGGCGAGAGCGTGGCGATGATGAGCGTCTTGCACCGGCCGCCGAGCGACTCCTGCAGCAGCCTAGTCAGCTTGCTGTCACGGTACGGTATGCGATCCTTGGAGTTGTTCGAGCGGAGCGTCGAGATGACGCGCCCCAGCGTGAGCAGCGACTGGTTGATGTTCTTGCGCTCGCGCTCGAGGGACGCACAGCCGTCGCCCGCCGCCTTGGAGTGGGGGGGGGGGGGGGGGGGGGAGGGGGGTGAGAGGCATGCAGGTTGGAAAGGGGTGAGGTGGCGGTCGGTGATGGTGGTGGTGTCAGTGGCGGCGGTGGTGGTGGCGGCGGCGGGCGGGGCGGGTGGTGGCGGTGGCTGCGGGCAGAGAAGTGGGACGGGTTCGCTCTGACCTTGGCACACTCAGAGCCCGCAAGGTCGACCATGTGCAGCTTGCCCGAGCACTCGACCATCCCGTCGTCGGTCGGCGACTTGGAGGTGACGCTCAGCGTGAAGACGCAGTGCGAGCGGCTCGACGTCTTGTTCATCTTGGTCTCCTGCACCTGCCGACGCTCCTGCGCGCGCCGGATCAGGCGCAGAACGTCGCCCGAGGTCGACACCTGACGGCGGGAAAAGTGCAGGGACGTCCTCTAGAGGAGCCTCTCGGGGGGCGGCTGGCCACGCAGGCCCGCTCCGACTCCCAACTTACGCCTCCAGGGCTGCCGTGCGGGGCTGCGGCGCGCTTGCTTGTAGGGTCGGGCCAATGCGCGGCGTCTCAACAGCGCTCCAACTCACCGTGTGCTCGGAGAGACCGTGCACGAACATGCCCCGGCCCGGCTTGGTCAGGGTGCCCTTATCCTCCATCACGATCAAACCCTGCTCGCGCGGCGTCTTGTCACCCGCCGGCGGCGGCTTGATCGGCGCTTTCTTGAGGGTGACGGGCAGCTCGACCAGCAGGTCGGTCAGCTCCTCGTTGTAGATCTCGAGGTACGAGGCGCTGACGCTGAACTCGCTATACTTGTCCTTCTTGCCCAGCCGATCGAAGATGGCCTCAACTGAGCGCGGGATCACGCCCTTCTCGTTGGGGTCCATGACGTCGCCCTCCATGGTGTGTGTCTTGCCCGTCCCCGTTTGGCCGTAGGCGAATACTGTGGCCTCGTAGCCCTGCATCACCGAGTCGATCATCGGCTGCATCGGGTCGAAGACCTCGCTCTGTGTCGTATAACCCGTAAACACGTGGTCGAACGTGTACGTCTGCCGCGTCTGCCGGTTGCCGCCGCCGCGCACGATCGTCACCTCCTTGCGCTCCTCCGAGGCGTTGATGATAGGGAGCACGCCCTGCTCCTCCTCCCGCGCGTTCATCGGCCGCACGCGCACGGCGACTTCGATGCTGCATGATTCATCCAACGACATCGTTCTCTTTGTCTGTGGTTCTTGGACGCGCGATTGCCTGAGCGAGTCGTCCCCCGTGTGGTTTGAAAATCGGGGTTTTGTCCCGCCCCCCCCCCCCCCCCCCCCCCCCCCCCCCCCCCC
>Ga0209302_10001912_pt1 | contig 12182 bp, 9 predicted proteins | sample ArcOceMetagenome_2_FD_187445 | JGI IMG/M metagenome (GOLD analysis project Ga0209302, IMG submission 187445) | Marine eukaryotic phytoplankton communities from Arctic Ocean - Arctic Ocean ARC135M Metagenome (SPAdes) (version 2) | ecosystem: Environmental > Aquatic > Marine > Oceanic | place... | reverse complement strand
ATTAACAGGTCAATTGGTCTTTTTTAAGTCAAATACACGTCAGCGACTGGCTATGAAAGATATTCTTATACGGGAAGAATGTGAACGCTCAAAAATTTTAGAAGAGCAGTTAGCTAATTTAGAAGATGGAGATGATTATGAGGGTTATCTTTAAATTTTTAAAAATAAAGGTTACCCTTAAATTTTTAGAAGAGCAGTTGGGTAATCTACAAAATAAAGGAGAAATATTATATGGTTAACGTGGGCTTAGGACCGAGTATATTTTTAGGTTTTTTCACAATCAGCGCGGTCTTTTGGTTATATACTATACGTACTGTTAAATATGATGTATCCAGAGATTCAGATATTTTTTACACTACATTGGCTATTTTATATACGGCAATCATTGTTTTTCACGGTTGGCGCTTGGATCCAATCCTCTTACTTGCTCAAATGATCTTCGTTCTATTAATGTTGTGTCTTGGTTATGAGAATATTAGACTACGTGGTGTCGTTAAAGCACAGAAAGACACTAAAAATAAAGTAGCTAGAGAAAACAAACGTTATCTAGCTACTGCAGTAGAAGATTTAGAACAAATAAAAGAACAGTTAGAAATAACCAAAAAAGTCGCAGAAGAACAACGTGAGATCGCAGCAGGATTAACAGGTCAATTGGTCTTTTTTAAGTCAAATACACGTCAGCGACTGGCTATGAAAGATATTCTTATACGGGAAGAATGTGAACGCTCAAAAATTTTAGAAGAGCAGTTAGCTAATTTAGAAGATAAAGATGATTATGAGGGTTATCTTTAAATTTTTAAAAATAAGGGTTACCCTTAAATTTTTAGAAGAGCAGTTGGGTAATCTACAAGATGAAGGTTACCTTTAAAATTTTAGAAGATCAATTGAATTACTTACAGGATGAAGATGAAAATATACTTTAAAATTTCAAGTAGTTTGGGCGGTACTGGATTCGAACCAGTGACCATCTGCTTGTAAGGCAGACGCTCTACCACTGAGCTAACCGCCCTTTCTTATAACATTATAGTAGTATGTATTTCTAATTTTGTAAACCTTTTAGTTTTTCATGTGGTAAGAGTGATTTAATAACTCGTACCACTTAAAATTAGATTTATAAATTACCTTTTTTTAGAGCTAATACTAGTACCACTACCGGTCCTGCTAATAAAATTAGAGCTGTTGAAAATAATTGTCCAATAACTTGTAAATTTAACATATTTATTTAAAGTGTTTTATTCCGGAAAGTAATTACTTGAAATATAAATTCCGCTTACTGATTTAAATATATATCATATTAAAATGAAAGTAAATAAAATTTTACGGTTTTAAGAAGAGCTCAAATATTCAGTATGCTTTTACAAGAAGTATAAAAACAGTCGAAAAGATTGAGGATTAGCTTATCAACAATTGTATTTTACGTCTGTTTAAATAAAATCAAAGTTATTTAGATTCTTATTAATGTTATAATCAATTCTTTACGTGAAATGATGCCTCGCATAGTGGAAGCGAGTCGTATTTTGTATCTTTAAAGATTTAAAAGACTACGTTTGAGTTTACTTTATAGGCATTTAGTTGTAAAGTATTCTAACATTTTGTGAAACCATAAGTGATTTAATAATATAAATGGGTATCGGTTTTGGGTAAATTTCGTACATTACCATTAGTAATTAGGATCAAAGCTAATCTTTTACTCTTATACACAAATTAGAGATATTTGCGTATTAGGATCTGTTAATTCTTTATGTAAGTTTGAGGAATATAAGGTTTTGGAAAAAAGAGTAGCTCTAATTTTTTATAATATAAAAAATACTTTGCTATTCTCGGGGTGTTGCAAACTCTAGACTTTGTCAATAGATTCAACAATAAGGTAATATCATATAGTGAATAGTATCATAACATACTTAAATATTAATAAAGTAAATCAAAATTTATGGGTTTTTTTTAAAATAAATTATGATATGATCGATTATTATGGGTTGCTAACTCAATGGTAGAGTACTCGGCTTTTAACCGATAAGTTCTGGGTTCGAGTCCCAGGCAACCCAAATTTCATGTTTTATAAACTTTAATGGTTCTTAAAATGAATAGTTTTAACAGTATAATATTTATATATACATATAGGATTGTCTAAAATAATGTCTATTGATGAAGATTTTGAAAAGTTGATTTGTGTTTTTCCGAAATTAATTGAACCTATCCTTCAAAATCATAAATGTAAAGATCTTTTAGTTGAAGTCGTAATGGATTTAGGTCGTCGTCCTGAGGCACGTTTTTCTACTCATGTTGAATATTTATCTTCAAAATTAATTACTTGGCAAGATATTGATTATTCTGTTCGTCGCTTGAGTAACTTTGCTGATGATAATAGAGCGGGTATTGATAATACTTTACACCGTATTAGCTGTATTCGGAATCGGCAAGGTTTAATTATTGGTTTAACGTGTCGTGTTGGGCGTTCTATTTATGGAACAATAAATATAATCCGTGATCTTCTTGAATCTAAGAAATCAATCTTAATTTTAGGTCAACCAGGGGTTGGCAAAACTACAATAATTCGTGAAATTGCATGTGTTTTAGCAAATGAAATGGAACGGAGGGTAGTTATTATTGATACATCAAATGAAATCGCTGGAGACAGTGATGTGCCTCATTTGGGCATTGGGCGTGCTCGGCGAATGCAAGTTCAACAAACCGACTTACAACATCAGGTTATGATTGAAGCAGTTGAAAATCATATGCCTCAAGCGATAATTATTGATGAAATTGGGACACAATTAGAAGCATTTGCTGCTCAAACGATTGCTGAACGAGGTGTTCAACTTATTGGAACTGCTCATGGTAATGTTTTAGTTAATTTAGTTAAAAATCCAATTCTATCGGATCTAGTTGGTGGTATTCAGTATGTCACTTTGAGTGATGAAGAAGCAAGACGACGTGGAACACAAAAAAGTATTTTGGAACGCAAAGGTTTGCCGACTTTTCAATTAGCAATTGAATTAAACGACCGTTTAACATGGACTATTCATGAAAATATAGAAAAATCAGTTGATATAATTCTTCAAAATTTAGAACCAAATTTACAAGTTCGAAAGTTTAATAGGGAAGAAAATTTAGATATTTATTTGGTAAACTCACCTTTTGATTCATTTTTTGGAATAAAACTAATTAGGCCTTGGCAAAAACAGTTCAAGCAATGTCCAATAAGTTTACCAAACAATCAAATTTATGCATCATTTTTTCGAATTTATTGTTACAGGATTCCTTCGGTCCTGCTAGAAGACTGTTTTTTATCCTTTCCATTTAAATTTTTTGTTACCACTAATTTAAATTTAGCGACTGTAGTTTTATATTTTGTTTTGCCATTCTCTGATATTAGAAATATTCCATTTAAAGTTAATAATGATAGCAAAAATATTATATTTTTGAAAATTACTACTTTAAATCGCTTTCATATTAAATTAGCCTTACGGAAACTTTTTTTTATAAACAAATAGTTAATGATAAATTTTTTCCTTAACTTTTTTATATTAAAATACATAAATATGATAAATTATTTTTTATTTGGTTTTTCACTGTTTTTTTAATTAAAAATATTGTTTAACTTATCCTAAAGAAATATGTTTTATTATCTATTTTATATAATTTTTAAAATCTAAAATATAATAGTATAAGAAATTTGGTAGTAGTTTTTGTTTAATGTAGACATTTAATGAATGGTTTGATAATATTGGTATGATCGGGATATAGCGCAGTTTGGTAGCGCGTCTGCTTTGGGAGCAGAATGTCACAGGTTCAAATCCTGTTATCCCGATTGGATAATTTGTATTAATTTATTATTAATAGTTGACATCCCTTAAGGTTTGTGATTATATAATATTTATTATAGTTTAGCCCCCATCGTCTAGAGGCCTAGGACACCTCCCTTTCACGGAGGCGACAGGGATTCGAATTCCCTTGGGGGTATTACATAATACCCATACAAATTTTACATAATAATAAAGAAAACTTAACTGTATTTTTTCGATAGTATGTTTATAATAATTATTAGGACAAAACTTATATTGAAGCGTAATTTTATTTACGTTTAGAACTATGAGTGTTCTTAATTTTTTTATCTTCATAAATAGAAATATATGACAATTAATTCACAAGAACGTGAGGTTAAAAAAGTTAAAGTTGTTGTAGATCGCAATGTTATAGATACGACTTTTGAAAAATGGGCAAAACCTGGTCATTTTTCAAGAACTTTAGCAAAAGGTCCAAAAACTACTACATGGATTTGGAATTTACATGCCGATGCTCATGATTTTGATAGTCAAACAAACTCATTGGAAGATGTATCAAGAAAAATTTTTAGCGCGCATTTCGGACAATTATCACTTATTTTTCTTTGGGTTAGTGGGATGCATTTCCACGGTGCTTATTTCTCAAATTATTCTGCCTGGTTATCTAACCCAACAGGTATTAAACCAAGTGCTCAAGTTGTTTGGCCAATTGTTGGTCAAGAAATTCTAAATGGGGACGTTGGTGGTAATTTTCAAGGTGTTCAGATTACTTCTGGTTTTTTCCAGCTTTGGCGTGCAGAAGGAATCACTAGTGAAGTTGAGCTTTATTGGATTGCCTTAGGTGGTCTTGTTATGGCTGGTATTATGATGTTTGCTGGTTGGTTCCATTATCATAAAGCAGCACCTAAACTAGAATGGTTCCAAAATGCTGAATCTATGATGAATCATCATTTAGCAGGTTTACTTGGCTTAGGTTGTTTATCTTGGTCTGGTCATCAAATTCACATTGCGGTTCCAATTAATAAGTTACTTGACGCAGGAATTGCTCCTCAAGAGATTCCATTACCTCATGAATTTTTAATTAATCGTGAATTAATGGCTCAATTGTATCCAAGTTTTGCTAAAGGTTTAACTCCTTTCTTTTTATTTAATTGGGGTGAATATTCTGATTTTTTAACCTTTAAAGGTGGTTTAAATCCTATTACAGGTGGCTTATGGTTAAGTGACACAGCACATCATCATTTAGCTTTAGCAGTTTTATTTATTTTCGCTGGTCATATGTATCGTACAAATTGGGGTATTGGTCATAGCATGAAAGAAATTTTAGAGGCTCACAAAGGTCCATTTACAGGTGAAGGGCATAAAGGTCTTTATGAAATTTTAACAACTTCATGGCATGCACAGTTAGCTATTAATCTAGCAATGGTAGGTTCATTAAGTATTATTGTTGCACATCATATGTATGCAATGCCACCTTATCCTTATATTGCTACAGATTATCCAACACAATTATCATTATTTACTCATCATATGTGGATTGGAGGATTTTGTGTGGTTGGTGGTGCAGCACATGCAGCTATCTTTATGGTTCGTGATTATAATCCTTCAATAAGCTATAATAACTTGTTAGATCGTGTTATTCGTCACCGTGATTCTATCATTTCTCATTTAAATTGGGTTTGTATATTTTTGGGAACACATAGCTTTGGTTTATATATTCACAATGACACTATGCGTGCATTAGGCCGTTCTCAAGATATGTTTTCAGATAAAGCTATTCAATTACAGCCTGTTTTTGCGCAATGGATTCAAAATTTACATATTGCGGCACCTGGTAATACAGCGCCAAATGCTTTAACAACAGCTAGTTATGCCTTTGGTGGGGATGTTGTCGCCGTAGGTGGTAAAATTGCTATGATGCCTATTAGTTTAGGAACGGCTGATTTTATGGTTCACCATATTCATGCCTTTACAATTCATGTAACGGTTTTAATTTTACTTAAAGGGGTTTTATACGCAAGAAGCTCAAAATTAATTCCAGATAAAGCAAATTTAGGTTTCCGTTTCCCTTGTGATGGTCCAGGTCGAGGTGGTACATGTCAATCTTCATCATGGGATCATGTATTTTTAGGGTTATTTTGGATGGTGCGACCCGTAGTAATTGAATTATTTTAACTCATATTATATTAGTATTACAGAGGAAGAAGCGTTATGATTATTATTACACATGTTATCAGTTTAATAAAAATTTGGGTGTGCGGTAGGCTTGTTCCCTATATATTCTTTGATGAGATAGGGGAGATTGTAGGATTGGTATTTATTGTATTCTTTGGGTTTTATAGTTACACTAAAATGTTCTTTAGATCGTCTACCAAATCGTATCTTTCGGCTAAACGAGTGGAATCTTATTTTAGTAAGGAGTCGCCAAATTATTATCGATAGTCTCGATATCAATACATTTAAAAAGGGTGGAACGATTTTTATTAATTCGATTAGAACCGTTAAGTCTTATTATCAGAAGATATCGAAGAAGTGCAAATTTTTTTACTCCATCATCTAATTCGGTTTCATCCTGGTATATCTCTGTCAGGAGGATAAGAAGAGGCGTCTGATTGTTGTGGCTAAGATGATAAAGTTAACATTTGGCGTTATCAAGTTTTTTTAGAGTGATACTAAGTTCAAGGTATTAGTTACGTCTATACTTTATTACCTAGTAACTAAGCTGGTGACGACGTCTGTCAATTTCGTGTTTTGGTTTTTGCTTCATGCTTACTGGTTTAGATTACGAATCGTTTCTCTTATCAAGACTCGCTTTGATGTTTATTTTTTCGTGTATTGAGGTAGTCACTAGTTAGCTTGATGGTTATGGTATTTTGTCGTTTGTGCTTTATGTCGTTTTCACCTTCTGTAGTTATTGGTGGTTTTAAATAGCAAATTTACCGACTTAAGATAAGTAATATAACATTTTCAAATTAGAAAAAATTCATTTCAAAAGTATAACTGTATTTTAATGGGGTTCAATTCCTTCGAGATGCCTGTGTCTCGCCCAAGTTTTTTACTGAAAATGAGTGGTATCATTTAAAGTTTTAGCAAAGAAATTTGGTATTCTCTCATGAATAAATTGTTAACTTCAATCTTTGAAGTAGTATTTAAGCACGTCATATTCAAAATAAATAGAAGGTTTAAATCCTTCTTTAGATATCATTTGCTAGCTATTTATCTTTATATTTTAGTTATTATAATTTATAATTTTTGCAAATGCCTTTGAACGACTAATATTCGTCCATATTAAGTCGACAGGAATCAGCGGAAAACCGTAAAATGGGGTCGTGTAACGTACAATTCTAAAAGAGAAAAGATTATTATAATACGGAACGGTGGAAAGCGTATAGCAAGGCCTTTTTAAGGCGGATAACTAGTTCATATTAGCTATATCGTGAAGGATCTATAAGAGAAGCATTTTTAATGTACTAACAAAGTATTAAAATACGCTGACGCTTATGGGGTCCAAGATTATTATTTATTAAAAATTCAATTGGTAACATATGAGCTTCATAGCGTGGAAAGATGTGAATTGGCCAAGTGTTGATTCTCGAGTATTCCGATATCAAACTAGAATATTTAAAGCTTCAAAGGATAACAATATTCCGAAGGTTAGATGTTTACAGAAGCGTCTTTTAAAAAGTTTAGATGCTAAACTTGTAGCTGTAAGATGAGTTACGACTTTAAATACGGGTAAAAAAAAATTAAGTTTAGATAAACAAATATTTGTTACAGATTTACAAAAATGTCAATTAGTAAAAAGATTAAAGTTGGACAGTAAAGGTCTATCAGTTCGAAGCTCTTACATTGGTAAACTGGGCAGATTAGAAAAACGCTTTTTTAGTATCTTTATTATCGAAGATAGGGCTAAGCAAGCTCTTTGTAAATTAGCTCTTGAACCAGAATGGGAGGCACGTTTCGAGACAAACTCTTATGGGTTTCGTCCAGGACGCAATTGTCACGATGCCGTGAAAGTAATTTTTTTAGCTCTTCAAAACAAGTCAAAAGAAAAATGTTTTCATAAATATATTTTAGATGTGGATATATCTAAATATTGGGGTCGAATCGATTCTGACTATCTTCTCAATAAACTTGAAACGTTTCCCGAAATCAAAGGGTATGTAAAATTATGGTTAAAAGCAGGTACCATAAAAAAAAATTTAGACGAAAAAGAGGAAATTAATCTTTTAGAAAATATTACGGGTACGTCACAAGGAGAAATTATATTACCACTTTTATCTAATATTGTTTTTCATGGATTAGAAAATCATATGAAAGAATGGATTTGTGGTAAACTTTTGTTTGCAAAAATAAACAATGACAATATAAAGTATAAAAGTAAATCATTTACTTTTATTCGTTATGTCAACAATCTGGTGTTGATCCATAAAGATGAAAATATTATTCGTGAAGCGAAAAAAGAGATAGCTAAGTGGTTTTGGGATGGTCCTTATTTGAAACTTACTGAAGAAAAAATATCTATACGCAATACTAATAACAGTTTTAACTTTTTAGGTTTTACATTTATTACTATCAGTAAAAATAACATTTCAACAATCAAAGTTTATCCTAGTAGAAAGTCACAAGCACTCTTACTTTTAGAAGTTCGTAGTATTCTACAAAATAATCGTAGTGTTTCATCCTACACCCTCATTAATTTTATTTACCCAATTATAATTGAATGGGCTCATTATTATAAGTATTCGGAATGTTCATTGGTTTTTAAAAAATTATCATATCTTATCGTTCAAAAGCTTCGTGCTTGGGTATTTCGTAGAGATACCCGCAATGGGAGAAAAGTTATCAAACAACGTTATTTTCCAAATGATCAATCTTATTGTTTCGAAGGTACGCGATATTACGATAATTGGATTTTAAATGGAAAACAGTTAAGCAAACATTATATTCCTAAATATAATTGGCTTCCACATATGATTTGGGTAAAACGTGAAAAATGGATAAAAATTAACGGGAGAAAATCACCTTTTGATAGGGATAATCTGTATTGGGAAAAACGTATACAAATAGAAGGTAATTATACTTTATGGCAATATAAATTAATCCAATTGTAAAATAAATTTTGTTTCTGTGTAAAACTATTTTTTTAGTTGATTCAATTGGTAAAGTTGATCTTATAGTTTTTTGTTTGATTGGTCGAAAAAAATTATATAAAAACTTATAGTGTTTTTCTCAAGATTGTCACGTCGAGAAAATTAGAGTTGACGGCTCTATGGAGCAAAATAAATAAATCTTGGGCAGGAGCCGGATGAGGTGAAAGTCTCACGTCCGGATCTGTCGACGGGAGCTTAGGTAACAAAGCTTCTAGTTTAACTACAATTCAATTTCCATTGTTATTTTTCATTTTAGTTGGAAAATGCAATCAGATGTTTGGGGTACAGTTAGCCCAACAGGTACGATTTCACATATTACTGGTGGTAATTTTGCGCAAAGTGCTATTACTATCAATGGTTGGTTAAGAGATTTTTTATGGTCAGAAGCCTCGCAGGTTATTCAATCTTATGGGTCTGCTGTTTCTGCATATGGTTTAATTTTCCTAGGTGCTCATTTTATATGGGCTTTTAGCTTAATGTTCTTATTTAGTGGACGTGGATATTGGCAAGAATTAATTGAATCTATTGTTTGGGCACATAATAAAATAAAAGTTGCTCCATCTATCCAACCACGTGCTTTGAGTATTACACAAGGTCGTGCAGTTGGTTTGGCTCATTATCTTTTAGGAGGTATTGGGACAACATGGTCATTCTTTTTAGCACGTATTATTTCGGTGGGTTAATTTTTAAAAAGGTAATAAAAATATTATGGCAACTAAATTTCCAAAATTTAGTCAGGCTCTAGCGCAAGACCCAGCCACAAGGCGTATTTGGTATGGTATTGCAACAGCCCATGACTTAGAAAGTCATGACGGAATGACAGAGGAAAGTTTATATCAAAAAATTTTTGCTTCGCACTTCGGTCATTTAGCAATCATTTTCTTATGGACTTCCGGTAACCTTTTTCATGTAGCATGGCAAGGTAATTTTGAACAATGGATTTTAAACCCATTAAAAGTTAAGCCAATTGCACATGCAATTTGGGATCCACATTTTGGTGAACCAGCATTAAAAGCGTTTACTCGTGGGGGGGTTAATTATCCAGTAAATATAGCATATTCAGGAGTGTATCATTGGTGGTATACAATTGGTATGCGTACCAATAATGATTTATATATTGGTTCACTTGGTTTATTAGTTTTGTCGTCTATTTTATTATTTGCTGGATGGTTACATCTTCAGCCTAAATTTAAGCCAAGTTTATCTTGGTTTAAAAATAATGAATCACGTTTAAATCATCATTTATCAGGTCTCTTTGGGGCTAGTTCATTAGCTTGGACAGGTCATTTAGTGCACGTTGCGATTCCAGAATCACGTGGTATTCATGTTGGTTGGGATAACTTTTTAGTGACACCACCGCATCCTGAAGGTTTAAAGCCATTTTTTAGTGGTGATTGGTTAGCTTATGCTAATAATCCTGATACAGCAAAACATATCTTTGGTACTAGTGAAGGTGCAGGTACAGCTATTTTAACATTTGTTGGTGGTTTTAATCCACAAACACAATCATTATGGCTAACTGATATTGCTCATCATCAATTAGCGATTGCTGTTGTATTTATTGTAGCAGGTCACATGTATCGTACTAATTTTGGTATTGGACACGATTTAAAAGAAATTTTAGATGCACACCGACCACCTGGTGGTCGTTTAGGTGCTGGTCATCGTGGTCTATTTGATACGATTACAAATTCATTACATATGCAGCTTGGTTTAGCCTTAGCTTGTTTAGGTGTAGCAACATCATTGACAGCGCAACACATGTATGCGTTACCTTCTTATGTTTACATTGCTAAAGATTTTACAACTCAAGCTGCTTTATACACTCATCATCAATATATTGCTGGATTTTTAATGGTTGGTGCTTTCGCTCATGGTGCAATATTCTTTGTTCGTGATTACGATCCCGAAACGAACAAAGATAATGTATTAGCTCGTATGCTAGAGCATAAAGAAGCTATTATTTCGCATTTAAGTTGGGTCTCATTATTTTTAGGCTTCCATACTTTAGGTTTATATGTCCATAACGATACAGTTGTTGCATTCGGTCAACCAGAGAAACAAATCTTAATTGAACCTCTATTTGCACAATGGATTCAAGCCGCATCTGGTAAAGTAGTGTATGGCTTTAATGTTTTACTTTCATCTGCAGATAGTCCCGCGACATTAGCAGGGACAAAAGTTTGGTTACCAGGTTGGTCAGAAGCTATTAATAATAATAGTAATTCATTATTCCTTACGATTGGTCCGGGTGATTTTTTAGTTCATCATGCTATTGCGTTAGGTTTACATACTACAACATTAATTTTAGTTAAAGGTGCTTTGGATGCTCGAGGCTCAAAATTAATGCCAGACAAAAAAGATTTTGGTTATAGTTTTCCTTGTGATGGTCCAGGCCGTGGTGGCACATGTGATATTTCTGCATGGGATGCTTTTTATTTAGCTATGTTTTGGATGTTAAATACAATAGGATGGGTTACATTCTATTGGCATTGGAAACATGTTACAATTTGGGGTGGTAATCCAGCTCAATTTAATGAGTCATCAAATTATATAATGGGATGGTTACGTGATTACCTATGGTTAAACTCGTCTCCATTAATTAATGGTTATAATCCTTTTGGGATGAATAGTCAAGCAGTTTGGGCATGGATGTTCTTATTTGGGCATTTAGTATGGGCAACTGGTTTTATGTTCTTGATTTCTTGGCGAGGTTATTGGCAAGAATTGATTGAAACTTTAGTTTGGGCGCATGAGCGAACTCCATTAGCAAATCTTGTTCGTTGGCGTGACAAACCTGTTGCATTATCAATTGTTCAGGCACGGCTAGTTGGTTTAGTACACTTTGCTGTTGGTTATATTCTAACTTATGCCGCATTTTTAATTGCTTCAACGTCTGGAAAATTTGGTTAATAATTTATATAAAAAAAATTATTACAAAGGAATCTAAAATAAGTTAGGGTATTTTTTTCGTTGTTAGCTATAATAAATTTTGTATCTTTTTAATTAAAACATAAAGGTACTTTATAGTTGGTTCTTATTCTAATTATATATGGAGGTTTTGTTAAAGTGTCAATAGTTGGTTCTTATTTTAGTTCTTATTTTAATTATATATATAGAGGTTTTGTTAAAATGTCAAATTCAACGGACGATGGTAAAAAAGGCAACAATGAGAATACGGACGATACTAAAAAAGGCAACAATGAGAATACGGACGATACTAAAAAAGGCAACAATGAGAATA
>Ga0209302_10001911_pt1 | contig 12184 bp, 11 predicted proteins | sample ArcOceMetagenome_2_FD_187445 | JGI IMG/M metagenome (GOLD analysis project Ga0209302, IMG submission 187445) | Marine eukaryotic phytoplankton communities from Arctic Ocean - Arctic Ocean ARC135M Metagenome (SPAdes) (version 2) | ecosystem: Environmental > Aquatic > Marine > Oceanic | place... | reverse complement strand
CCGAGATTGAAGAACTAAATGCGACAAACGGTACGTTATCTGAGACAGTCAGTACACTGTTACCTGTCATTACCGATAGTTTGTCTACTGTCCGTGCAAACAAACAGAAATTAGACCAGTACTATGCTCAGTTTAAGACACAGGTAAAGACTGTAGTTAAGGAAGCAAAGTTCTTTGATGAGAATGAAGTGTGTCCTACGTGTGACCAAGACATTGCAGAAGAGTTGCGCCAAGAGAAGAAGAACTCTGCGACTACTAAAGCGAAAGAACTCAAGACCACTATGGATGAGGCAGAAGTTCAACGCAAAGTATATGAAGATGAGATAGTATCTCTAGAGTCTCGGATGTCAGAATGTCTTGCTGACCAGAATACTCTGCATAATAATAACCAGACCATCATTCGACTTCAGAGGTCTGTTGATAAACTTCGTTCTGATCTAGATGGTATGGCTGCTAGTTCTGGTGATATGGGTCAAGCGAATACTGATTTGACTACTTTAGATACCGAACTCCACGAGAAAACCGACGAGAAGTATGTCCTCAATGAGAAGGCATCTTATAATCGTATCGCAGCCGAGTTACTCCGTGATACTGGTATCAAGACCAAGATTATTCGTCAGTATATTCCGGTCATTAATGAGTTGACCAACAAATACTTGCAGATTCTGGACTTCTTTGTACACTTTGAACTGGATGATAGTTTTAATGAAACCATCCGGTCAAGATACCGCGACACGTTCTCTTATGACTCGTTCTCTGAGGGTGAGAAACAACGTATCGATTTGTCCCTATTATTTACTTGGCGTCAGATTGCCAAGATGAAGAATTCGGTGTCAACTAACTTGTTGATACTTGATGAAACGTTCGACTCTTCGTTGGACGGTGAGGGTGTAGATAATCTTATGAAGATCATCGACACACTGAAAGAAGATACGAACGTGTTTGTAATCTCTCACAAGACTGAATTGGAGGATGCTCACTTTGAACGTAAGCTAACCTTCGTTAAAGATAAAAACTTCAGTCGAATGAAAGAAAGTACTTGACATACGGGTCGTATTGTTATATAATGGTCACCTACTAATAAGGAATAACACAATGGAATTATCTAGTCGCACGGTCGAGATTCTGCGTAACTTCTCGACAATCAATCCAAACATTGTAGTCAATGGCGGTAACGTCCTAAAGACTATGTCGATAGCAAAGAATATAGTCTCTCGTGCAGAGATCGAAGAAACCTTCCCGAATACTTTCGGTATATATGATCTCTCAGAATTCTTATCTGTGTTATCATTGGTGGATCGTCCATCAATCACTTTCGGTGATAACTTCTGTACCGTATCAGACGGTAGTGGATTATCATCTGTCAAATACTTCTACTCTGATCCTGAGATGCTTTCTGCACCTAAGAAAGATATCGTCATGCCTGAGTGTGAAGTAAAGTTCTTGCTTACTAACGAAACCCTAAGTAAGATCAAACGTGCGTCGTCTGCACTTGGTTATGACAATATCTCTATCCGTCCAAACGGAAATTCTATTGAGGTTAATGTTGTTGATGCCAATGATTCCACGTCTAACTCATATTCTATATTAGTTGAAGGTGACTTCCCTGAAGGAGCGGACTTCAACTTTATCATGGGTGTGGGAAATATGAAACTGTTAGGCGGCGACTATGAAGTCTCGGTTTCTACTAAACTAATATCACATTTCAAATCAACTGATTCCGAGACGCAATACTTTATTGCTCTTGAAAAATCATCTACGTACGGAGTATAACATGACTGAAGAACAAAAGACTTTAAATGACCTATCTAACCGAGTGGCGAGATCTTGTATTGCGGTTGTCGATACGGTAGTAACTCGTGGTGGTTTTAAAGGTGAAGAACTAACTACCATCGGTCAATTACGTGACCAAGCGATCCAAGTAGTAGCACTCTATGAGAATGTTGCGAAGGCGTTTGCAGAAGAAGAAGTGAAAGCTGATTCCGAGTCTAAGAAGAAGAAGTAACCCCCTTATCGGTCTCTTGAATCACAATGTCTTTGCCCAAGATATGATTTGAATTGAACTTATATATAGTATGCCTATTTGATTCAAGAGACCGACCCTAATTGTTAAAGTTAAACCCCAATATCGCAAAAGAATCCGCAGTACATGTTTTGACAGGGGCGATGATTAATTACCCTCTTAACATATTTTTTCTGTGGTTAATTATAGAAAGGTGGGGAATAACAGATCCTTTCTGGATCACCAACATAATCACTTTTTGGTTCTCCATCACTGCCTTCACTCGCATATATATAATAAGGTCATATGCAGAAAAACGTAGGTTAAATAAACGCTCGGATAGCTCAGTTGGTAGAGCAGCTGACTTGTAATCAGCAGGTCGCAGGTTCGACTCCTGTTCCGAGCTCCATTTCTTTTATTGAAAATAAATACCCTTTACTCTTTACATGAGAGGACAAATGTAGTATAATGTCCTCATTGATTTATTATTATATTATGGAGTACCAACATGAGCAAAGAATTTTTGTGGGTAGAAGCTCACAGACCTAAGAAAGTTTCAGAAACAATCCTTCCCCATGAGTTAAAGCAGACCTTTCAAAACATTGTAGATGGCGGAGAAATCCCAAACATGATGTTCGCTGGTACTGCTGGTACTGGCAAGACAACTGTCGCTAAGGCAATCTGTGAAGAACTAGATCTAGATTACATCGTGATCAACGGTTCGGAAGAAGGTAATATCGACACTCTGCGCGGAAAGATTCGCCAGTTTGCATCATCGGTCTCTCTGTCCGGTGGTTATAAAGTAGTTATCCTAGATGAGGCTGACTATCTAAATCCCCAATCAACGCAACCCGCTCTCCGTGGGTTTATCGAAGAGTTCTCTAACAACTGTCGTTTCATTATGACTTGTAACTTCGAGAACAAGATCATCGAACCTCTTCACTCAAGATGTTCTAAGTACGCCTTTAACTTTGATAAGAAGACCATGACCTCCCTATGTGGCGGATTCATGACGAGACTTCAAGGGATCCTCGACGGAGAAGGTGTTGAATATGATAACAAGGTTGTTGCTAATCTCATCATGAGACATGCTCCTGATTGGAGACGTGTGTTAAACGAATGCCAGAAAGGTTCTATATCTGGTACACTGAATGTTGTCAGTAACCTCAGCGTAGATATCTCTGACACCTACACCCAGTTGTTCACTGCACTCCGTGAGAAGAACTTTAAGAAGATGCGATCGTGGGTAGTAAACAATATTGATGTTGAACCAGCGACAATCTTCCGTGGAGTCTATGACAAGATGTATGAACACGTCTCGCCAAATAGTATCCCTCAGTTGGTATTAATCCTCGCAGACTACCAGTACAAGAATGCGTTTGTTGCAGACCACGAGTTAAATCTTGTTGCATGTATGACCGAAGTTATGGCTAATGTAGAGATTAAACCTTAATGTCTGGCGCAAAGACTAAGAGTTTAAGTCCGTTTGACTTTCTAAAGAGTATCAACGACACTAAGATCAACCTTATTGATATGGATGAGAGTAACATTAAAGCCTATAATGGGTTCATGGTTAACAGATCCCTCTCTTATTTTTCAGATACAGTCATATTATCTAACGAAATGAACAGATTACACCATTTAGATGCCAAGATGCAATATGACTTTCTTATAAATATTGTAAGGAAAAAGAAGAGATTCTCTAAATGGGACAAACCTGAGCAGAGAGCCGATATTGAATGTATCAAGGAATATTTTGGATACAGTGAAGAGAAGGCAAAACAAGTTATAGGGCTCTTAACGGAATCGCAAATAAAAACTATCAAACTAAAGGTAGCAAAAGGTGGAAGAGAATAATCTTGTCCAATGGAACTCTGATATGATGCTGGAAATCAGCTTATCAGAACCAGATGACTTTCTAAAAGTCAGAGAAACATTAACCCGTATAGGTGTAGCGTCTAGGAAAGACAATACTCTATACCAATCGTGTCATATTTTGCATAAACAAGGTAGGTACTTTATCGTCCACTTCAAAGAACTGTTTTTGTTGGATGGTAAGAAGTCTAATCTAGAAACTACTGATATGGAAAGACGTAACACTATCGCCACTCTGCTTGCAGACTGGGGACTAGTTGGAATCGTTAACAAAGAAGTATCTCGTGATTGCGCACCAATGAGACAAATTAAGATTATCTCATACAAAGATAAATCCGAATGGACATTACAACCAAAGTATAATATCGGGAACAGTTAAAGTATGTCAGATTATTATGGTATATTTGAGGATAGAGAAGAAAACATACGAACTAAAACTCCATTTGTAGGTCGATTGCCATTTGATATGGGGTCGACCTACAACTGGAATGAATTTATGACTATGATGGATTCTCATCCCAAAGATCTGTATGATAGAAATTCGGATAAAATGCGTATCGGATTAAACTCTTTCCACAGTCGCGGTAGTGCACCGGACTTTGCCAGAGGGATTTATGAAGAGATGCAAGAAGTATTCACCCTACACGCCAACAAGATCACTAACATTGCGTTCAGTGGTTTTGGACGTGACAGTGGATCTTACCCTTGGCATAAAGACGGAATGGATGTCTTCTTAGTTCAGGTCATCAGTACCGTAGGACTAAAGGTTGAGGGTATTGATAATAATGAAATGTTTGACTTTGAGCCAGGCATGTATGCTTACCTACCGCGTGGTACGCATCATCAAGTATTTCCACGCGAATCTAGGGTATCCTTCTCTTTTGGAATAGAGGGTACTCCAGATCCCTCAATATATTACTAAACCATATCGAATATAATAAAATAAAGTGTTAATAATTTACTTTCCATTTTTATAATTTGTATAAATAGTACCGGATGTGCCGATGGTCGGGCATCCATTTTAAAACTTGCTAACTAATTTAGGAGTTAACAGCATGACAATAACAGCAAAACAACTGTTTCCACGTTCAGCATTTGTCGGTTTTGATACCATGATCGACGAATTAGACCGTATCTCAAGGCGCTCGGGTGACATATTCCCTCCGCACAATATATTGAAGACGGGTGAGGATCAATACCTAATCGAACTCGCGATCGCTGGTTTCAGCGAGGATGAATTAGAAATCGAAGTAAAGAACCGAACACTGACCATTCGAGGACAGCACAAAGATAACGGAAGAGAGTATATCCATAAAGGGATATCTACAAAACAGTTCGAGCGGCAATTTAGGCTGTCGGAGTATGTTGAAGTAATAGGAGCTGATTTCAGTCAAGGACTACTTGCCATTAATTTGGAAGTCATAATACCTGATAGTCAGCGGCCTCGTAAAGTTGAAATTAATGGATCTAAATCTTTAGACCCACAACTATTAAACGAGGAGATCGTAAATGAATCAAAAAAGAGTTCTACATCATCTAAAACGTCATCATAGACACTTTAGATTCGAAGATGTAAGCTTGACTTTGGCGATAGTAGGAGTATGTTATACCATGTTCCTATGTTTATTACCATTGGTCTAGATAGATAACTAAGGGGGAGTCAAATCCCCCTTTTTTTTGTGAGTGATATGAAAGCAATCCAAATTGTAATGAAAGGAGACGAACGGTCTGAAGAGTATGCACATCTCTCGCGACGTTCTTTTCAACGTGCCATCGACGATGGTTACATCGACTCCATCGAAACCTTCGATGCAATCACCCCCCAATCAGAAAACTTCCAAGACCATGTAGATAAGTACACTTGGTCTAAGAGTTTGATGAGAGTAGATTTAGAATCTTCTAATACAAAAGATGACCACTCACCTACAGAGAAGGCTGGGATGTGTTCTCACTGGGAACTTATGCGTCAACAAGGAGAGTCTGACGAGAAGTTCTGGATCATGGAACACGACACTTGGTTGATAGAAGAACGTTATGAAGCGTTTAAACTTCTCTCTGAGTATTCTGAAAACACCCTCTATGCAAACATCGGACTGTTCATGGGTATGTACTGCATGGACAACGGGTTTGCTCACTGGAGTCACCACATGATGACTACCAGACAATTCCCTATCAACTGTGGCCCATACTGCGTTCTACAACGTCTTTTCAGAACATACACAACTGACCACCTCACTCGTCCAGAAATTAATTATTACGGAATCCGCAATACCGCCTTGCATCCTTGGGCTGGATGTGATACAATAGGCGTAGGTCGTGACATTGGAATTTACTTCAATGAGCAGGACAGACATAAGACTGGCATCCCAACACCAACGACTCAGTTGATTTCAAAACGTCTGAGTGTTACTCAAGATCATCATGGGTATACTGACAAGAAACAAGCAGAACCTTGGACTAGACATAAATTCTTTAAGGTAATTGATTGACAAGGCGTGTTTATTAGTGTATAATGTCCCCATTGATTACGAGATTTCATTATGATACTAAACCAAACCGACTCCCTTTACGCTGCAAGTGTCTTTACGGACTTCTTTTCTAACTTCGATCGAATCGACGATTACATGCGTCAGGTGAAGATGGATAGGATGAAAACCTTCCCTGCCAGTCTGCCTGGCATGGGGCCTGAGACAGATCTGTTCGACAACTTTGATATGCATCCAAATGACATGGAGTTTGTTATACACCCATGCCGTCAAGACCAGTTCATGACCTACATGGAGATTACCACATCTGCTCCAGTAGAAAAGAGTATCCCCGGCAAACAAATGTTGTGGTTGGTGAAAGAAAAGAATTCTGGTTTGATTTTGGGTATGATTCGTTTTGGTTCTCCCACAATCAACTCTCGCCCTCGTAATGTGTGGTTAGGTAATCCTCTTGATAGTATGAACCCCGAAGTCATGAAACGATTTAACCAGTCATCGATCATGGGATTCAATATAGTTCCCTCACAACCATTCGGGTTTAATTACTTGGGCGGTAAATTACTTGCTGCGATATGTTGTTCACATATGGTACGCGAAGCTCTAAACAAAAAATATCCTTCTGCGAACATTTGTATGTTCGAGACCACGTCATTATACGGTGACGCTAAGGGGGGTATGTCCCAGTATTCAGGTATGAAACCTATTCTACGTGGCAACGGTCAAACCGACAGTGCCTTTGCACCTTTGATAAATGACGACAACTTCCGCAGTCTCAATGATTGGTTCAAACAAAGGAATGGTGGTGATTACTTAGTTCCAGCTGACGCGTCCTCTAGAAAGTTGAAGACGCAACAGAAGATGGTGTCCATTATCAAGACCTCACTAAAAATACATGATATGGCCGCATACGATAAATTCTGTCAGACATATAAAGATGCCCTTGGGTTGACGCAACACAAGAATTCGTACTACAGTACCTACGGGTTTGAGGCAAACTCTGTTAAGGATTACTTGAACCTAAAGACTGACACGTTGATCAAGGCACCTAACTACGATAGATTTGAACTTGAGAATATCATAGAGTGGTGGAGAAACAAAGCATCCAAACGTTACGAGACTCTTAAGCAAGACGGTCGTCTACGTACAACTATTGAGACGTGGAATGTAAATGCTGATGATATTGATATTATTCGGTAAAAAGTTTTAAAAAAGTGTTGCCAAACGTTTCTAAAAGATGTATAATAGGTACTTAGTTAATCGAGTTGAGAGAGAAAATATTATGAAAATTATGCGTTTTCGAAAAATGAATTCTGTGTCTCGCAATCTTTACCATGTGGACTATCATAAAGTTATTTCCCCCTTCCAGAAAGCCGACCTTGCTTTCCAAGCGAACAAGTTCTCTCGTTGGGACAATATTCAGAAACAATCATACATCACTGCATTGGTTTGTGGTTGCGCGCCTTCTAAGTTCATTTTTGCTGATGTTGATGCTTGTTTAGAAAGTGCAGTTGAAAACGATGTTAGAGATGACATCAAATACTTCCAATACTGGAAAGACAAAGGTGTTAAGTATTTAAATATTGATTCGAACAACCGCAACAACGTAATTGCTGCCTTCAAGGAAGGGGTGGTTAAGATTCGTCACGGTGAGTATAATATCGATGACGCTAATGTTATGGTCGATTCTGAGTCTGATACTTATGAAACTTTACCTCCGGTGTTACGAGCCGCTTTTGATGACGCTATGATCTCTATCACTGTTTATACAGACGCTACTCGTTCGGAATTATCTGAATTGTTCATCTGTGTTAACGAAGGTAAACCACTAACCAAGATGGAGATGTTGAACTCCTACATCACTGTCGTTGCTAACACTGTCCGCAAGCTTGCGGTGAAACATGAAGACTATTTCGCTAAACAAGGGAAGTGGTTCACAGACACCGCTCTGAACCGAAGACATGTTGATGAGATGATTGCTGAGTGTGCGTTTGTTTATGCATACAGTTTAAAGCCCAGTATTAAGATTGAAAACCTCTATCGTGATGGTTCGGATGGAGAATGTAAAATGTCTTCTTTCCAGAAGACATTCAATGCGTTCATGAAAGATGTTATGACCGTCGAAGCATATGCAATTTCTAACCGAAACTTAGTGTTTGACCTATTTGTCATTTACATGGAAATGCGTAACAAGAAACTGAAAATCAATAACAACGAAGAGTTTTTGAAATCTTATATCAAAGTTGTCGCTAACCTTATTCTTGATGAAACGTTCTATGAAATTCCTAACGCAAAAGAAATGAAACAGTTCTCTAAGATGGTTGGTGGTCGTCAATGTGGCAACAACCAAAAACGAAATGAATTAATTATGAAGTCTTTTGATGTAACGTCACTCACTACAGAGATGGATTCGAAACGTACTTACAATACACAAGATAAGATGGTTCTTGCAGCTTTAGGAGATTTCGGGACACCTGAAGGTCACGACATCCAGCTGTCTAGGTTACATACCAATGATTATCATGGTGGTCATGTGAAACCCGCTAAGTTAGGAAAGGAGGTCGGAGGAACGACATATGATAATGGCGTAATCCAAAGGAAAGAAGATAATCTGGCTCTTGGTGGCAACGAATTACTAATCTAAGTTCTATAAACAGGGGGGTTGACAAGACCTCCCTTTTCAGTTATAATACGTCCTTACTATTAGGAAATTGACCTATGTCTAAAAAATTCTATACTTCCGTCGTCAGATATGGCAACAAATTATTGGTACGTGGTTACGACGAGACGGGAAATAAAATTAAGACTCGTGTGCCTTTCAAACCCACCCTATTCATGTCCGGAGAGAGTGATGATGGGTGGAAGACCTTAGACGGAATTCCGATGCAGCCCGTAGTCTTCGACTCCATGTCGGAAGCGAAAGACTTTGACAAACGTTATACAAATGTACAGAACTTCACTATTTCTGGTAATACTAACTACACCGCTCAGTTCATTGCAGAAGAGTGGCCTAATCGAATCGAGTATGACCGTAGTCTAATCAAGACCGCAAATATCGATATCGAGGTTTTCTCGGCAGAAGGTTTTCCCTCACCAGATGAAGCAGCGCACCCTATCACCGCTATCTGTATGCGAGAAGATAGTGGCACTTACTGGGTCTGGGGTTGTGGTGAATACACTCCGAGCCGTGAAGATGTTGTCTATATCAAATGCGACAATGAGATCGATCTCATCCGTAAATATATTCGTCGAATGGAAGAATACTGCCCAGATATTATCACTGGTTGGAACACTCGTTTCTTCGATATTCCTTATATCATAAACCGTTGTTACAAACTGTTCGGTGATGATACTCTGTCAAAACGTATGTCACCGTGGAGTCTCGTTCGTGAACGCAACACCACCATTAACGGCAAACTGACTCAAGAGTATATCCTAGAAGGCATCGAACAACTCGACTACTTGGAAGTCTTCAAGAAGTTCACCTACAATACTCTAGGACAACAAGAATCATATCGACTCGACCATATCTCCCACGTTGTGTTAGGTGAACGTAAACTCTCGTATGCTGAACATGGAAATCTCCACACGTTATACGAGAAGGATTACCAGAAGTTTATTGACTATAACGTGAAGGATGTTGAGTTAGTTCATAACCTAGATGTCAAACTCGACTTGATCTCTTTGATACTCACCATGGCCTACAAGGCGGGAGTGAACTATAACGACACTCTTGGCACCACTGCCATCTGGGATACTATCATCTATCGTATTCTGAACAAACAACATATTACGGTTCCCAAGAAAGTCGAGAAACCTAAGACACCATATTCCGGTGGTTATGTGAAAGACCCACAAGTTGGATCTCATGACTGGGTAACCTCTTTCGATTTAAACTCTCTATATCCTAATATCATTGTTCAGTATAACATGTCGCCCGAGACTGTCATGGATGGATTCCAGAACGGTGTGTCTGTGGATAAATTCCTAGATGGTACCGCAAACATAGGACAGCCAGGATACTCTGTAGCTCCTACTGGGATTCGATTCACGCATGATCGTGAAGGTGTTATCCCTACCGTAATTAAACAGTACTACACCGAACGACGCATCATAAAGAAGGAGATGTTGAAGTCCCAACAAGAGATGCAGACAAATCCGTCCAAGGAATTAGAATATAAGATCTCTTCTCTCGACAACCAACAGATGGCGATCAAGATTCTTATGAACTCCCTCTATGGTGCGTTGGGTAACCGATGGTTCCGTTACTTCGATCAACGTGTTGCAGAGTCGATTACTCTTGCTGGTCAACTTGCGATTAAGTGGGCAGAACGTGCAGTGAATGGTGCGATGCAAGATGTTCTCAAAACAGATGAGGACTACGTTGTTGCTATCGATACTGACTCTGTGTATATTCGCATGGGTGATCTGGTCGAGAAGTTTTCTCCGAACAATCCTGTTAAGTTCCTAGACAAGATATGTTCCGAGCACTTCGAGAAAGTTTTGGAAACATCTTATGCGGAGATGGCACTCGTCACTGGTGCGTATGAGAATCGTATGGAGATGGGTCGTGAGGTAATCGCAGACCGTGGTATCTGGATGGCGAAGAAACGATACATCCTGAACGTCCACAATAACGAGGGTGTCCAGTACGCAGAACCTAAACTCAAGATGATGGGTATCGAGGCAATCAAGTCATCAACTCCTTCGGTTGTCCGTGATAAGATGAAAGAAATCTTTCGGGTACTTGTGGAAGGCACCGAGGAAACTACACAGGGATTTATCCGTGACTTCAAGACTCTGTTCAAGTCTTTGCCTCCCGAAGAGGTGTCATTCCCTCGCGGAGTCTCCAATCTTGAGAAGTGGAGAGATCGAGATACTATTTTCAAGAAGGGGACTCCTATACACGTGCGTGGATCCTTGTGTTATAACAATCTAATCAAGGAGAGTAAACTAGGCAATAGGTATGAACTGGTCAAGCCAGGCGAGAAGGTAAAGTTTGTCTATCTGAAAGTTCCAAATCGTCTGGGTGAAAATGTCGTGGCGTATCCTCAACATCTCCCCGAAGAACTTGGTTTGCATAAACATGTAGATTATGACCTAATGTTCAGTAAGACTTTCCTAGACCCACTCGAACCAATTCTGGACGCAGTTGGTTGGACGGCAGAACCTCGTGCCACACTGGAAGATTTCTTTGGATAAGATTATAGAACATTGCTTCACCAAGGATGAAATATCAATTTATAAGAGAATACGAATTCTCCAACAAACTGTCGGGAGAAGTTTAGAAAATTATATACGAGACAACTTCCTTAGTGAAGACGATGGTGTTATATTCGTTGGCCGTGATAAGAATAGACCAGAAGGCGTTGATTTCATTATCGATGGCGTAGAATGGTCGGTAAAAAATGCTTGGAACACCGACAACCATTCTATGAAAAAATACAGGGAAGATAGAAATATAAACCATTGGTACAGATTGAATAGAGACGGCTCGACCAATTGGGAAAATTTATTCGTTAGAGGGTTGTCGGAAAGTGGATTTCTAGAGTATATTACTGGAGAACAACAAGCATCATTGGAAGACTTTTTTGGTTGACAGACACCCAACGTTATGGTATAATGGTCACATGAATTACGAATTAACTATATTTAAAAATCAGTTCGATAACAAGACCCATCGCCATATGGTTCTTGACGATTGGGATAAGTTCGTAAATGTCCTGAAGAACATGTATAAAGAGAAAGGAGAGAAAGGTGGAAATAATTCTAGTCCTCTTGTTAGTCCTGCTGTTTTCGAAGTGGATACTACGCGTAGTAATAA
>Ga0209302_10001910_pt1 | contig 12186 bp, 6 predicted proteins | sample ArcOceMetagenome_2_FD_187445 | JGI IMG/M metagenome (GOLD analysis project Ga0209302, IMG submission 187445) | Marine eukaryotic phytoplankton communities from Arctic Ocean - Arctic Ocean ARC135M Metagenome (SPAdes) (version 2) | ecosystem: Environmental > Aquatic > Marine > Oceanic | place... | reverse complement strand
AGCGGGGAGTGACTGCGTGCGCTCGTGGTGTTCCAGGCCCACTAACCACCTTGACATGGAGACGGTCGACGTCCTGGCGACGGCAGTGCGCGAGTTCGCAGGCGCAGTCCTCGTGGTATCCCACGACACCTACTTTCTCCGCCATGCCGCGAACAAGTTCTGGAGCCTGAGGGACGGCGCCGTCGCCGAGTTTCAGGAATTGGACGAGGCAGCGCGTCACGCCCGGACAAATAAAACTGTTGAGTTAGATTAGAGAAATGCGTCACGCTGCTTCGTGAGTCACTAGGGGCGAACCACGCTTGGGGACCTGTTTGTAGCAGTGTGCGTGGTCTCTAGAACCGAACCCTTCACTGCATCGCTGAGCACTTAGACTTAGTACCCAAATGGTTAGAGGCTGCGCGCCGCGCGGGCGCCCTGTACTCCTTGAGGGTACTTGAGCCCTCTCTCTGGCGTCTGGGCCAGCGTTAATTATAGTGTCGTATAGTTGGGTTCGGCCCGGCTGTGTTGCTCGAATAAACTCTGAACTAGCTCTGTTACTGAACGGCGGATACTGTCTCGTCTGGACTCTGGACACAGTGCAAACAGCCCCAAAAAGCATGCAATCCAAACTTGCAAAGCGGGGTCCCGGGCGAGGGTCAAATCTGCCAAAGTCGCGCCGACCCCTTACGCCTAGGAGCGACCCCCGGGTGGCTCTGTGCGGGGTGTCTCGGGTGTCGCATGAGACCAAGCACTGCGCTGTGCCTGCTCAGAGCCTTGCCGTGCCGCAGCCTTTCGCTTAGTTTCGTTAGTTGGCACCAAGGCCCAGACGCGGAGACCCTTGCCGGCCGCGCCCGCCGCGCCCGCCGCGCCCCCCCGCCCCGCGGCCAGCGACCTCCGCCTTCGCAGCCTCCGCCTTCGCTTCGAACCCAGGCTCAGCAGCTCCCGCCCTGGCGCCGCGCCCTCCCCGCCCGCGGCCTCCGCTGTGCCCTTGGCTGTCTCCGAGGCCGCGACCGCCGCCGCCGCCGCCGGCTTTTGCAGTGAGCGCGGCGGCTGTAGTGGGTACGGGCGCGATGGCCACGGAAGCGGTGGCACCGCCGGTACTGGAGAGGCGCTGAAGAGACGGTAGCATGTCGTCGTCGTCGTCATCGTCGCGGTCGCCCCACCGCGGCGCGGGCATCGTAGCCTTGCCCGCGCCGCCACCGCCACCGCCACCGCCGCCACCACCACCACCGCCGCCACGTCCACTTCCGGAGTCGCTGTCAGTGAGAGGGCGCGGCACAGCCGCGGCTCCTAGCGGCGCCTTGCCGCTGGCTACGGGGGCCGCGACGCTGTCGCTCTGCTGTGCGTGCTCCGCGCTCGATCCCACGCCTGCGTACCATAGCACTGCGTAGTGCATTATGCCGCGCGTGCCATCGCCCAGTGCATCAGCCGGTGCATCGTGCAGTGCACAGGGCATGCCGCAGTGCATTGCATAAGGTAGTGCGTTGCACGGTCCTTTACGTACTGCATTGTATAGTAGTACGCTCTGCGCCTGCCCGTGCTGCGCCCGCGCTGCCGCGGCCGCCGTCGTTGCCGCCGCTCCCGGCCACCCGACCGCCCCGCTCGCTCCGCAGCACGCTGCGCGCCGCTTCCGCCACCGCCTCTGGGCTGCGCACCACCCCATGCTCGCGCAGGCTCAGCGCGAGCGCCGCCTCCAGCTGTGCCGCCTCCCGCGATCTCGAGCTGACCTCCCGCGACCCCGAGGCCTTGCGCTGCGGCGTCTGCAGCACCGAGAGGTCGCGAGGCGGCGCGAGGTCGGCGGCGAGATCGCGAGGCGCAGCGGCTCGGCTGCTAGCCGCCGGCCTGCCCGGGGGGGGTGGCGCCGGCGAGCCCGTCTCGCGCGTACCGCGCGCGCCCGTCACCCTGTCAGCCGCCCCTCCCTTGCCGCCGCTCCGCCCAGCCGGCCGAGTGCTCTCCACTGGCCGCGCCGCACCTGCCACGAGGCTGATGGCGCGGGGCCCCCTGCCCTTGCCCTTGCCGTTACGGCCGCCGTGCGGTGAGGCCACCAGCCTGGTGGTAGCGGGTGCCATGCCGGACCCAATGCGGCTTTGGGAGATCGCCTCCTCGAGCTCTGCCGCCTCCACCATCTCGACCGCCGAGATCGAGATCGCCCCCTCGAGCTCGGCCGCCTCCACCATCTCCGCCGCCTTGCCACGTTCCCTCTGCTCGAGCCCCCATGCCAAGGACCGGTCGGCCTCCTCGTCCCACTCAACCTCCATCGCGGCCAGTGCCGCCGCCTGCGCCGCGTCCTTCTGCAGCTGTAGATTTTGGAACACCATTTGACGAAGCAGCGCGGCCTCCTCCTCCTCGGCAAGCTCCTGGGCCAGCCGGGTCGCCCGTTGCTGCTGCTGGCGCTGCGCCTTGGTGGCGCGGCGGCGCAGCTGCTCTCCCGAATCGAGCGCAGCACCCGCTCGCCCCGCCTGCTGAGATGGGTCCTTGCGAGTTGGCTGAGCGTAGCCGGTAAACCGGTGGAGCAACGACCTCAACTCGGAGCGCCGCTTGGCGCATAGCCACAGGACGCCGCAGATGATGGTGCATGCAGCAATGGAGCCCGTGCTCAAAAGAATGCTCATCGAGACGATGGCCCACGAGACGAGCCCCGCCTGGTTCGGACGCAAGTCTGCGGGGCGTTACGTAGCGGACCGCGCGTGTGCCTCGTGTGCATGTAGGCCGTCCGCACCAGGGTGTCCGCATTGTAGTGGTAGGGGGCCCTTCGGGGAGTACATGTACACGTGACCGCCGACTCGAATGCATGAATGAAAATAATCAAACCACACACGTCACTGCCTAAACAGGACCCGGCGGCCTACGTCCCTGGGACACCGACACTGGGTCAATACCACCTAAATACCACCAGCCTAAGTTAGGGGTAGTAGAGGCCTAAGTGAGCGCTCCGCGCGCTGTCGCCCCACCCTCTCAGTGTCGTGTCGGGTACAGTCCGCCTAGATAAGATAAGATAAGATAGATAATCTTATCTCTTCTTAGTCCGCCTAGGACTTTTTCCAATTGTCCTAGTACATACAGGATAGTATTAAAACTGCAGTATTTAATACTCAGTATGTTAGAGATACTGCCCAATTTCGATTTGTACTACACCCAAGCACAATCGTCCTCAATCATACCAAGGGGGATATTGAGCGGATGACGGTTGATCACGTGATTGCATTAATTGCATACACAGTCTCACAGAACTGAACACACTCATGCAATCCTTGCACCGGTTCAAAAATGCGATCTAACTTGCAATCCCACAGTGTCCCGATCGGGACTCAGGGTGCAGACCCCGTGATCAGCGATTTGACGTTGGCTGACTCTCCCACCCACCATATACATATATGAAACCTTCCTCACGCTAGCAAGCGCGACGCGTTGAAGAAGCCCGCGTTGTAGTTCCGGTACGAGGTCTTGCTGCACCCCTCCTGGACGAACTGGCGGCAGTCCCAGTGCCGTATCACGCCGCACATCCACGCGGGCTCCGTATGGCCTCGCCCCTCCCACTGGTCCGTCCCGCACACGTGGATGCCCCGCAGCTCGGCGGACGACGCCCGTGCGCACTCGCCCGGCATCGGCGTGCGCGCGTGTCGCAGGTGGTTGTAGCAGCCAGAATAGTTTCCACCGCGCTCGTGCTTGCCGGCTGCGTCGCGGCGAGGCCGGAGCCCGGCGGCAGCGGCGGCTCCGGTGGCGGCGGTGGCGGAGCCCACTGCGCCGGACCACGCCAGGGGCCCGGTCACTCGGATGACGCACTGGTGAGGCCCGCGGCAGCGGTCCTTCGCGTTGTCCCGCAGCTTCTCTGCCTCGCGCAGCACGTTCGCCGCGGCCAGCTGGACGAAGCTCCGCATGATCGGGTGGTCGGGCGCGAATATCAGAAACTCAAAGGTCCAGCTGGGGTTGGCGACGACGGTGGCGTCGGGCGGCACGATGGCCCTCAGCGGGCCGCGCAGCTCACAGTCGAGGTCGGCATACACGCCGCCGCGGCGGCGGAGGTAGACGCCGCGGAAGAGGTCGGCTCGCTGAGCCCCCAGGACCACGGCGCGGTAGGCACGCTGCTCGTCGGCGCTCGCGTGCTCGCGCATAAAGCTGGTGCAGTGTGCATCGGAGAAGAAGCGATACTCGTACTCGGGGTTGAGCGCCCACCAGGCGCGCATGTGCCGGAGGTGCTTGTTGGCGGCGTGCTGGAAGGTGCGGCCGATCTGCACGATGCGGCGCGGGACCACCTGCACGGCTGTCGCTGCGAGCAGCGTGGCGTTGGCAGGCCGAATCCACGAGATGTTGTCGAGGACGAAACCGAGCTGCGCCATGCGGGCGCGTCCCCACTGCTCGTGCGTCGGCGACGCGTGCGCAGTGCCTTTGCCTTTGCCGGAGAGCCATCGACGAGAGCTCGTCGTGGTGGAGCTCATGCCGCGTGGCACTGCCGCAGTAGCAGGGTTTCACAGTTCGACTATGTTTGATGCGGGTGGAACTTAGCCAACTCCTGTCATTTGGAGTGCAGTGAACAGTGCTGTTGGTTGGTATTGTTCCGGAGAAAAACGAGCGCGAAAAAGTTGCCGAATCCGATTCGTGGCACGCGCCCCGCTTGGGCGGCGGGCGCGGAGGAATGCAGATCGTCGTGCCGTGTACCGCGCTGCTCGCAGGCAGTCTCGATAAACGCAGTGAGTGGATGCGCTCGTGGAACCCGCGCTTCGTCGTGCTCACCACCGAGGCACTGGCGTGGCACCGGGAACCGACTCCCGGGAACCACGAAGAGCCCAAGCGTCGGACCGTGGTGCTTAACTCGGCGATGACGTTTTCCGTGCGGGACGGCTCGCTGCACCTCTCGCAGCCGGGCTGCACTTCCCTCTGCTTCCGCGCGGCCAGCGACGAGGAGACGCAGGTCTGGTTGGAGACGCTCAGAGATGTTGTGGGCACGCTCAAGGCAGAGGGACGCGCTGCGCGCTGGCACGCGCTGAGCTGCGTGAAGCAGCTGCTGACGAGCGCGCCGCCCTTTCTCGAGCTCCCGCACATTGGCTCGCGCAACCTGCGCCAGCGGCAGCTAGACAAGCTCTTCTTCACCGTGAGGCGGCATGACGAGGCCGAAGAAGAGGTGCTGCTGTACATGATGCGGCTGCCGGAGGGAGCGGTGGCGTGGGCGTCGGCTGAGGGTCACGCCTTTGAGGAGCTGCTCGAGGTGCTGCGCCTCGCTGACCACCCCTTCGTGATGAACCACCTCCATGCGGAGCTGCTGCCGGCGACGAACCGCGTCGCGGTCTACCGCCGCTACATGCCGCGCGGCTCACTGCGCGACGCGCTGCACCGCGCGCACGCGCCGCGCGACCCGCACGGCGTGAAGTACTCGCCGCAGCCCACGGGTTACAGCTCTGGCGACAGAGGCGGCTCCCCCGCCTCCCCTGGCGTGGCGCCTACACCCCAATGGGCATCGCCTGCGGACTCGCGCGGCGCTGCTGGCGGCAGCACGCCTCCCGGTGGCGACGGCGGCGTCGGCGTCGGCGAAGGCGTGGGGCCGTGGCCGCTTGGCGAGCAGACGGTGGCGAGCTTTGGGCGGCAGATCCTGGAGGCGATGTGCTTCCTGCAGAGCGTGGGGCTGCCGTGCGTGCACGTGCACGCGGGCAACGTGCTCCTTGACGGCAGCGGCCACTGTCGTCTGAGCGAGGTCGAGCTCGCCCTGCTCCGTGCCCCCTCCGCCGGCGAGCAGCTGGCGCAACCTGCCCGCGCCGACGAGCCTGACGAGCCCAGGCGCGGCGTCGCCGAAGCGGGGAGCACCACAGCGGATGTGCGGCTAGCGGGCGGCTGGAGCATCGGCGGTGATGTGGTGGCATTTGGCCACCTGCTGTTCGAACTGCTCACGGGGCGCGAGTTCACGGAGCAGGAGCTCGCGCACTGGCGGCGCGCGCTCCGCCTTGGGGTGCACACCGCCAAGCCGCCGTGCACCGCCGCGCCCGCCGCATGGCATGTGCTGCGGCGCATCTTCGTCCCGGAAGCGCTGGAGCACATGCCAGCGCTACAGGACCTTCCCCTCGCGGCAGACACGCCGCAGCAGATGCGCCGCAGCAGAGGCCGGGAGGCTCAGGGGCCGACGGTGGCGACGTTGCTGCAGGAGCCCTTCTTCCGCGACGCCCTGGACTGCTTCCCCCGTGGCGCCGCGGCGAGCTCGGCCTCGGCCTCGATCTCGATCTCGACCTCCGACCCGGCCCAGATAGCGCTTCTCGCCGCGGCGAGGCAGCACTATGGCATGGTTCACGCCGGCCAGGCACCGGCGCCTGAGGCGGCAGCGGCGTGCTGGGGTGGCAACGGCCTGCTCGAGGGCGGTGTCGTGTTGCCAAGGCGGAACACCTCCAGCTGCGCCGGGGGCCTCCGGGACGAGCCAGCATCCCCCGGCTGCTCTCCCGAGCAGATGACATCGTCGGGCTCCCCCGCGAGGGTCGTATCTGCTTGCTGCTCTCCCAGCCCTTCCGACTGCTTGGCCCTGGCCGAAGCCTCTGCAAAGAGCGGCTCTGGCTCCGCCGCCGCTGCAGCAGCGCCCGGCAGTACTGACGCCTCGCCAAATGAGCCGGCCTCGCGCGGCAGCGCGGGCGCGGCGGCGCCGCGCCACGCCGAGGGCTGCAGCTCGCCGCAACTCTCCGCGCCTCGTCGCACCTCTCCGCAGCCTGCTGAGGGCGGCTCCAGGCCGCGGGAAGCTCCGGGATGCGGCGAGATGTGCCGAGACGCTTCGAGACGCAGCGAGGCGCCACTCGAAGCTCCACTGGCCACGCCGCCGCCGCCGGCCCGCCATCCCGCCCCGGACACTCCTCCCGCTGCCACTCGCGGCGTTGACGAGCCTGCCATCGCCCCCCCCTCCGCCGCTCCCTCCGCCGCTCCCTCCGCCGCTCCTTCCGCCGCTCCCTCCGCCGCTCCCTCCGCCGCTCCCTCCGCCGCTCCCTCCGCCGCTCCCTTGGCTTCCTCTCCCTCTCCCTTGCCCTTGACCGCGCCCACGCCCGCTCTCGACGCCGCCCCCACCTACACCTCCGTCCCCGCCCTGCTCGCCACCGCCACCGCCGACAACCCTGCCCCCGTGGCCGCGCTCATCCCCGCGCTTGCGTCCGCTCCCACTCCCGAGCCTGCCCCCACCCTCCTCGTTGCCCCCGCGGCTGATCCTGTCTCAGTCCCCGCTGCCGCCATTGCCGCCGCTATCCCTGCCGTTGCCACTGCCCCCGCTGCCAGCGCCCCTACCGCCGCTGCCACTTCTGCCGCCGACCCTACCAAGGCTGCAGCCCCCCCTGCGCAGTCCCTCACCAATGGCACTCGTCCCACCGCCGCCGCCGCTGCCGCCGCCGCCACCCCTCCCGCTACCGCCGCTGCAGCTCCTGCCTCCGACAATGACCCTACCGCCACTGCCGCTAGCGTCGTCGCTCCTACCGCCGCGGCCGCCGCTCCCACCCTTACCGCCGCCGCCGCCACCCTTACCATCGGCGCCGCTGCTGCCGCGCCTGCACCTGTCCCATGTGCCGACAGCCCGCCCCGCACGGTCGCCGCTTTGCCCGCCACAGACTCTGCGCTGGTCGCACCCCCGCCGCACGCCAACCCAAGGGGTGATAACGAGCGACGCAACCACCTGCGTGACCAACCCGCCGCCTCGCCGCCCACCCCACCCCGAGCGAGCGCGCCCGCGCCCACCGCAGCGTCGGTTCCGGCGGCGGCGCCAGTGCACCCGGCGTCGCAGCTGTCGGCGTTGGAGGTGGAGGTGCAGCTCGACAGGGCAGCCAACCGAAACCGCCCCTCGCACTACCAGTGGATTGCGGGCCTGCTGCAGCAGATTGCCGCCAACAGCGCGCCTCTGGTCTCGGACATGCAGACCGACGAGAACGGTGTCCCGCTCTTCATCGTTGCGGGCGCTTGCCCCTCAATGTTCGCGTCGATGCAGGCTGTCATGTACGTCTCGATGCTCGGTGCCGCCGCGCCCGCTCTCGACTTTTGGTGGATCAAGCCGCACCATGCGGCGCCAAACGAGCTCGAGCCGCAGACGCTGTCTAAGCAGCACGCGGGGCCGCACAAGAACGACCCTGGCCGCTCGCGCGCCGTCTACGCGCCGATCGCCTCGCTCATCACCTCGGGCGCCATCAACGGCGGCGTGCGCTTCGGGCTTGCGGAGGCGGCGGGCAGGACACGCGCGTTCGTGGAGGATGCGCGCGGCGGCCGCCGCTATCTGTGCCTCGTGTGGCAGGAGGATTGGTCGAACCCGCTCGCCCGGAATAAGTTCATCGCGGGCAAACTTGTCTACCAGAAGGAGCCCGGCGCGACGGAATACTACGCCTGCGAATACCGAATCGACAACGAGACCTTCTCGATGCCGCCCGGCCCGGAGCACGCGGTGGGCAGCCCGCTGCCGGAGGACTGGTTCAAGATCGGCTGGTGATGACAGAGCCTTCTCTGCATTATTTAGGATGGGCCCGGCCTGGTGCTGGGGTGCATTCTTGAGGAATTAGCGCCCGCCTCGTTTGACCAGGACAAGTACAGCGGTACTTTACCTGTTTGATCGTGATACTGATAGCTGTCCATTTATATTTTTATTTGAATGCTAAGCAAGAGGCAAGAGACACGGTATTCGCTACCGTAGCGGCGTAGGCCCACGGTCATCGGTCTTACAGTATTCCTCAGAGCTCAGTCGAGTGTCAGTCGTACTTTAAAGTGATTAGTGAAGAAGGTCGACATTTCGAAATTTGTGGCGGCTGGCACCGCAGCAGCGAGCAGGGTGGCAGGGCTGCACACCTCCGAGGTGACACCTGTGCAGCCTCTACTGTACCCCTTTTACTGCAGCTCTCCGCAGAGAGGATCGGCGCGCGGCGCTCGCTCCACTTAGATACTTTACTGCGCACTATATCTGCGCACTGGCCACTGCGCGGCCACCGGCCACCACATATCGGGGGAACCGTTTCAACCGTAGAACGGGGAATGCAATCGCAATCGGCGGGACCTCTCTCTAAAGTACGACTACACTACGTCTACGACGCGAGGCGAACTACTTAACATACGCACTCAGCACTCCATGTGGCCTTGTGGGGGGGGCGCGTAATCGCGTACGAGACAACACTCAACAGCACACACATCTCCACCCCCTTAGCTTTCGGAGGCTAGGATAGCCCGCGCCGGTACCCCTATACTACAGATGCTTGCCCGCGGCTCTCCGCGCCGCCTTCTCCCTCTCAAGCTCGATGCGAGTGGCGTCGACAAGCCACTTGCCCTGCGCGTGCAGCCGCTCAGGGATCATCTCGTCAGCGCGCCTCTCGCTCAGGTCGAGCAGCGTGAGCTTGCACCCCGCCTCGAGCAGCAGCCGCGACACCGCGAGGTGGCCGCCGCGCGTTGCGGCGTGCAGCGCGGCGCGTCCACGCCGAGACTGCGCGTCGACGTCAGCGCGGCTCTCGAGCAGCACCCGGCACGCGTGCATGGCGCCCGCCTCCGCCGCGAGCTCGAGGGGGTGGCTTCCCGCCCTGTTGCCTTTGCTCGTGCCCACAACGTCGGCTTCCAGCAGCACCACGCAGCACCGCGGCCGGTTCGCCGCCGCTGCCACGTGCAGCGGCGTGTCACCGGCCGAGTCTGCGACGGTGGGGTCGGCCCGCAGCTCGAGTAGCCGCTCGATCGACGCCAGTGCCCCTGCGTGCGCCGCCGCATGCAGCGCTCCCCGCCCGCGCAGATCGAGCGGCGGCATGCCGGAGCCGATGGCGCGACGCCAGAGTGCGGCGAGTGCCTCGGGGCGGTTGGCCTTGGCGGCGAGGTGTAGCCCGCACTCGAGCTGCGGCCCGAACCCGAAGAGCCATGCTCCGCCCGCGCCCTGCTCGACACCCTCCGCCTCCGCCTCCGCCTCCGCCTCCGCCTCCGCCTCCGCCTCCGCCTCCGCCTCCGCCGCCTCCGCCGCCCGCGTCGCACCCAGCAACGCGGCACACCGCAAGGCCTCCCGCGCGCCCCAATGCGCCTCGACCGCGTACCGAAGCCCCGCCTCCGCCTGCAACGGCAGCGCGCCCGCGCGTACTGCCGCCGCACACGCGGCGGCGGCGGCGGGGTCGGTGGCGCGCAGGGTGACGAGTGCGGGCGTGCTGCCGCACTCGGGGTACAGCGTGTGCCACGCAGCCGCCTCCTGCACGCACCGCAGCAGCGACCCGCTCAGCGACACGCCCCGCTCGTCGGCCACCACCTCCACCGTCTCCACCGCCGCCGCCACCGCCGCCACCGCCGCCTCGCGCGCCGCCTTGGCCTCCTGCACCGCCTCCGGTGACGCTTGCCTGCCTGCCACCGCCGTTGCCGCCGCCGCCGCCACCCCTATTGCCGCCCCGGCGGCGGCGGCGATGGCGGCGGCGTCAGGCTGAGACGGCAGGCTGCGCATCGTCAAAGTCAGGGTAAGGATGCGGCGGCGCGAGCGCTCCTCCACGGGCACAATGTCGGCCTCGGCCTCCTCGACCTCCTCGACCTCCTCGGCCGCCTCGGCCTCAGGGCTCTCCTCGGTGACGCTCTTGTCGGGCGGCGCGGCCTCGGCGGGCGCGGCCTCGGGGATGGCCGAGACGCCCGAGGTGGCGTGGCGGTGGAGCCGAAGGCAGTTGCTCTGCCGGAGGGCGCAGTGCAGCGCGTAGGCGAGGCGCGCGTCGCTCGGCAGCCGGCACCGCATGTGGAGGAAGGCCGCGTCGGTAGAGGCCGAGGGCGGCACCCACCCGAGGGCCTTGAGCTCGGGGAGGAGATTGAGGCAGACCGGCAGTAGCGGCCTGTGCAACTCGAGCAGCAGGAGTGCGGCCGCTTCGGCCTGTCGCACACCCGGCAGCGACAGGAGCGCGGCCATCGCTTCCTCCGTGCCCAGAGGGCGCAGCCAGGCGAGGCTCGCAGCTTCAAGCGCTGCGAGGAGGGCGTGCAGCGCTGCCCCTCGCCCCTGCACCCATGCCGCCAGCGCCTCCGCCTCCGCCTCGTAAACGTGTGCCTCTACGGCGCCTAGCGCCGTGCAGAGCGTGTGCAGCGGCAGGCGCGCCACGGCGCGCCAGCACAGCGGGCCATCGGCAGCGGGCTCGCCGCTCGCCACCTCGGTGTCACCCGCCGCGTTCGCCACGGCGTCACGCAGCTCGTCAACCACGTCGAGCAGCACCTCGGCGCCGCTCGAAGCTGGTGCGAAGGGCGCGCCCAGCAGCAGCTGCACGAGCGCCGCCAACAGGTCGCACGACGTGGCGCCCCGCGCATCTGCCGCCAGAAGCGTGGGTTGACCCACATCCGCCGAGCTGAATAGCGAGGCAGATATCTGCCGCTTGAGCTGCGCTGCCGTCGGAGCCGCCCAGAGTGGGTAGGGTTCCTCGGGCGCCTCTGGTGCCGCGCTGCCCTCGGCTTGCGGTGCCAGGGCAAAGCGGCGCTCGCTGCAGCCTCTCACGGTCGGCTCTCGCTGCTCCGGCGGGGCCAGCGTGTCCCACTGCCGCAGAAGGCGAGCTAGCAGCGGCGGGTTGGAGGGCACTGGGTCTGCGCAGCGGCCCAGCGCTGCATCAAGCCTCAGCGTCTCCATGTGTGAGTCGATGCGGAGGGCGAGGGACAGGAGCATTCGCGCACGGTCATACTCGCCCGCGCCCAGGGCAGCCTCGCTCCCAGAGAGGATCAGCGCCTCGGTCATCGCTGCCGCGTCGGCGTCGGCCATGGTTTGCGGCGAGAGAAGTTTGGGGTGTTAATCCGGGCGCGTTTGATTTTTCTGGAAAGTGCACGCCGAGGGCCACCGCTCGATCGATCCGCGATGCTCCGCAGCCTTCGGGGCGGGCCCTTGGGCGCGCTCGGTGGCAGCGCACGGCGCGCTAAGCCTGCGCCCGACTCGCCGCAGGAAGACGTCGTGGACCCGCTCATGAGCCGCGGGCGCCCCTTCAAGCAGACGGCCACCGCAGATGCCATCCCGTTCTCGACCTCGACGCCCGTCTACACTGAACTGAATGGAATTAGAATCACACCTAAATCACACCGTAGAAGTCACACGCTGCTGAACTGAACTGAATACACCGCATTCCCGACCCCTCCCAGTTCCGACAATTCCTGTAGGGGCGAAACCCTGCAATAAACCCTCGCGCGTTCAGGGCACCTCTGGCGCACTCCGGCAGAGCGCAGAGGACCTGCAGCGCTGCGACAATGGCTGCTCTGTCAGCTATTGACGCAGGCACGCCTGCGCCAGCCATCCGCTTGCCCTTAGACCCA
>Ga0209302_10001909_pt1 | contig 12191 bp, 11 predicted proteins | sample ArcOceMetagenome_2_FD_187445 | JGI IMG/M metagenome (GOLD analysis project Ga0209302, IMG submission 187445) | Marine eukaryotic phytoplankton communities from Arctic Ocean - Arctic Ocean ARC135M Metagenome (SPAdes) (version 2) | ecosystem: Environmental > Aquatic > Marine > Oceanic | place... | reverse complement strand
GGGGAGCTCTGCAGGAGTGCCGCTGGCCTGAGCCAGGCCAGGGCAGTACCCAGGTCTCCGGTAGTGCCAGATATACCTACATGATCAGAAGCCCCCGCGGCAAAGGTAAACTTGCGCGGCGTCTAATCTGGTGATGACAGTTTGGGGCGAGAAGAAAAAACGGGACGCAAATTGCGCGGAATGCCACCAGTTCCTTCATATTCCATGGAGACAGATCTTAGCCATGGAGAGATGCGCGCTCGTCGCCGGGCGGTCGAGCAAAGGTTGTGCCCGTTGGTGGGAACGCGGCAGGGCGACCACCAGTTAAACAGGTTTTCCGCATCGTATCTTATCTTATCCCGCACCCGGCCGACCCTCGTCGCGCCGTGCCCTCCGCCGCGGCTAGGAAGACACAGGGCGCGCGTGTGCACCCGCCGATACCTCTGGACCGTCCAAGCGGCACGCCCAGCGTGCACAGTGACCGTTTTTCACCACTTACGGGCGGATGCTTCCTACCTACCGCGCGCGCCGCCACTTCCTCTGCGGTGTGCGGTCCCTTCCTACTCGTCCCGTGGCTCGCCGGAGGACGATGAGCAGAGGTCGGATAAGTATTCCGAGCGCATCCAGCGCGAATTCGCAGCTTAATTAAGTATTTGCGAGCACGGGGTAGACGAGCCTCGGCCACCAAGGCCATGCACTCGGAAGCCGTGAGCAGCGGAGCGCCTTCCCGACGGCTTTCCGCGACGTTTCATCACTCAGGCTGCACCCCATTACCCAGATAGCCCCCTCCCTTACCCAGACGAGGACTCGTCTTATACACGTGGATATGTGCCCAAGCTCCGGCGAGAAGAGAGGCCGAGAGGGTCACGCGGGCCCGACGGACGATCATCGCGTTCAAGGCAAATAAAGTACTCACTCCGAGACTGGTGAGGTGAGGGGTGATAACCAAACCACCAATCGCGTGGTCGGCCGCGTCCACGACAGCCCACCCAAGCCACATGGCGGAGTACGTTGAGCGGCACGCGATCGCGGCCACGCTGACGGCGGCGGTCAACGACACGATCAGCAAACTTCCCGATAATCCCTACGGAGCGATGGTGCGCTGCAGCAGCAGCCCTGGTTAGCCTGGCCGGCACCGGTGTGTGACACGAGGTGTGCGTGTGTTGGCAGGCGACCTACCTCCAGGAGACGCGCACGCAGACAGTTGCACCGGTGCCGACACCCGAGGCCGGCGCGCAGCTGTTGCCTGGTATCGAGGCCTACCTGACGCAGCACGACGTCTACCAGAAACTCGACGCACTCGTCAAGGAGCTGGTGGCGCGGCAGCCGGAGGACCCGATCGACTTTCTGGTGCAGCGCTTTCAGGTGGCGTGCACAGCTGCTGCGGAGGCTGCGTCGCCGCGCGTAGAGCCCCAAGCCCACTAAGCGTGCGCGGAACGCTTAGAGGCTGTGAGCGAGGCCGCAAAGCTTCGGTCGAGCCGCTGCCAGCCCACCCACCCAACCCCTGACCGCGCTGCGCAGGCGATGGGCTCGCAGTTCACCACGGTGAGCCAGGTGCGCGAGACCTTCGTCGATTTCTTCGAGAAGAAGGCGGGGCACACGCGCTGGCCCTCGTCGCCCGTCGTGCCTCACGACGACCCCACTCTGCTCTTCATCAACGCTGGCAGGACAGCTGGTTGAGAGTGGTGCCGGCGCTCGGTGCTGGCAGCACTCCTATCGGCCCGCCCGGATCCCCGCAGGACACAGAGGGTTCGGGTCATGCCTACTCGCTCCGGGCTACCTAGCCCGCCCAGGCGCCTCAGGCAGCGTCGTGCGCCTACCCGCAGGCTCTCAAGATGAGAGGCCTGCCGAGATGGCCTGAGATGGCCTGAGATGGCCTGAGATGGCCTGAGATGGCCTGAGATGGCCTGAGATGGGCTGAGCTATGCGGCGCCTCCTGAGGCCCCTGGGCGGCCTGGGCTTGAGCTACGGTCTTTTGGTGCGAGCGGTGCATGCCTACTGGCCCAGGCCTAGTGGCCGTGTCCAGTGCCGCGCTTGCGACCACCAGGCATGAACCAGTTCAAGCCTCTCTTCCTCGGCCGCTGCCAGGAGGGCACCGCCATGTCCAAGCTCACGCGCCGCGGCTGGCTCAAAGTGCCCTCGCTCGCGGCAGCCTGTGCAGTCACCTACCGCCCTCAGAGACCTGCCCGCTCGCTCAGGGCGCCCGAGACGAGAGACAAGAGCCCTCGCCGCTTGGACGCCGAAGAGAGGTGGCGGTGGCGCTCTGTTGCCTGCCCAACGTCCCGATCTCGCCGTCTCTCATGATCCAGGCGCGCGGCCAACTCGCAGAAGTGCATCCGCGCGGGCGGCAAGCACAACGACCTCGACGACGTCGGCAAGGACAACTACCACCACACCTTCTTCGAGATGCTCGGTCACGCCGCATGGGCGCAGAACTCCGGGCCTGGCCTCTGCCGCACTTGTGCCCCGCCCCGCCCCGCCCCCGCTGCCCTGAAGGTTCGGACCGCTCCTGCGCACACCCGGGGTGGCGACAACGGCAGCAGCCGCGGCGCGGCTTGCCGCCGCACCAGAAGCAGCGCGCACACGACGGCGCGCCACCGCCACAGCCGCAGCCACAGCCACAGCCACAGCCACAGCCACAGCCACCGCCACCGCCACCGCCACCACCGCCACCGCCATCGCCACCGCCGCCGCCGCCGCCGCCGTCACCGCCGGGATCCAAGTAGGCTGGCTGTCGCCGCCCTCGTGCGGAGTCCCATCGCGGCCCAGCCCCAAGCCCGGCCAGATTCGGCCAGTTTGGCCGTACGAACGGCCTTCTCGCCAGCGTGCGCCAGCATCTCCATGCGCACCCAGCTGGTTGTGGGCCGTCGCAGACCCCACGCTCCCCTCCCACGCCCTGACTCGCAGCGTGGGCCACCCAGGCGCCGTGCCGCCCAGGAGCCTCCGGAGGCGCTGTGCCGCCCATCTCAGAGAGGCCCCGAGCTGAGGACCCTGCCGCCCTTGGCTCGCAGGCAACTGGAGCTTTGGCGACTACTTCAAGGAGGAGGCGATCCGCTGGGCGTGGCAGCTGCTGACGGAGGTGTACATGATCCCCGCCGAGCGGCTCTACGTGACCTACTTCGAGGGCAACGACGCGCAGGGCGTCCCGGCCGACCTCGAGGCGCGCGACATCTGGATGAAGGTCGGCGTGCCGCCCGAGCGCATCCTCACGGGCAACATGAAGGACAACTTCTGGGAGATGGGCGACACCGGGCCGTGCGGCCCGTGCTCGGAGATCCACTACGACCGCATCGGCGGGCGCGACGCGGCGCACCTGGTCAACGACGGCTGCGTCAACGGCCACAAGGAGGGCGAGATCGTTAAGGGGCACCACGTGGGCGTGCCCGACCCCAACGTGCTCGAGATCTGGAACAACGTCTTCATGCAGTTCAACCGCGAGAAGGACGGCTCGCTCACGCCGCTGCCCGCGCCGTGCGTCGACACGGGCATGGGTCTCGAGCGCGTCGCGTCCATCCTGCTCGGCAAGACCTCCAACTACGAGATCGACGTCTTCACGCGCCTCTTCGACCGCATCGGGCAGCTCGCGCCGCGCGCGCAGAAGTACGAGGACAAGTACGACGACGACGACCCGAAGGACGTCTTCATGGCCTACCGCGTCATCGCCGACCACATCCGCACGCTCACCTTCGCCATCACCGACGGTGCCCAGCCGTCCAACGAGGGGCGCGGCTACGTGCTGCGGCGCATCCTGCGCCGCGCCGTGCGCTTCGGCAGCGAGAAGCTCGACGCGCCCGTCGGCTTCTTCCACCAGCTGGTTGACGAGCTCGTCGCGACGCTGGGCGATGCCTTCCCTGAGCTGCGCAAGGACCCGGCGCGCGTCAAGGAGATTATCCAGGAGGAGGAGCTTAGCTTCTCCAAGACGCTCAAGAAGGGCATCGCCGAGCTCTCCAAGCGCTGCGAGAAGCTGCCCAAGGGCGGCACGCTCCCGGGCGAGGACGCCTTCTTCCTCTACGACTCGGCGGGCTTCCCGTACGACCTCACGGAGCTCATGTGCGAGGAGCGCGGCCTGAAGGTCGACAAGGCCGCCTACGAGTCCGCAATGGAGAAGGCGCGCCACCAGTCGCGCGCCGGCGGCAACTTCTCCAACAGCATGCAGATCGAGATGGCGGCGGACGAGGTCGACACGCTCAAGGTCAAGATGGCCATCCCGCCGACGGACGACACCGCCAAGTGGGAGTGGGACTCGGCCAACGCCAAGGGCGCGGCGCTCGCCACAAAGGTGCGCGCGATCATCGACGTCAAGAAGGCCTTCCTCAATGAGGAAGCGCCGCTGGTTTGAAATGGGCCCGGCCCTCGCTCACCACAGCCAGCACCCCACTGGCCCACCCGGCATGGCATCACCCGCAGTGCAGCCCAGGTCGCCAAGCGCCGCCCTAGGGCCCCAGGAGGCGCCGTGCCGCCCTGTCCCGCCCTGTCCCGAGGGCCGCCCGCAAGGCGAGGGCTCCGCCCCCTTCAATCTTACAGGTGACGCCGCCCCCGGCCGGAGGTGCGGAGGACGCTGGCCTTGTGGGCGTGTGCACGGAGAGCACGAGCTTCTACGCTGAGGCGGGCGGGCAGGTGACCACATACATGCACATGCACATGCGCATGCACGCGCACATGCACACGCCATGCACACGCCATGCACGCGCACATGCACACGCCATGCACAGCACGCGAGGCTTGTTCACGCGGTTTGAGGTCTCCCGTGTTCGAGATCGCTCTTAGCCGCCGCCACAGTATTCGCGCGGCGCTCATACCTCGGCGCGGAGCTGCGGCCTAACTAACTGTAGCCACGCCGCCCCGAAGTTGCAGCCGCCTACACTCGCCGCACCTGCCATGCACACGCCGTGCGCATGGGATGCACCATACATATACATATGCATATATGGCGTGCACCCACCGTGCGATACACCATGCGTGCACCGTGCACACGCCGTTACGCGCCATGCGCGCGCCACGCAGGTGGCCGACACTGGCACGATCACCACGGCAAGCGGCGCGAGCTTCGCCGTCCACGACGTCAAGAAGTTTGGCGCCTACGTGCTGCACGTGGGCGTGGTGACCAAGGGCACCCTCAAGGTGGGCGACGAGGCCACCCTCGCGGTCGACTACGCGCGGCGCGCGCCGATCGCCAAGAACCACACGAGCACGCATATGCTCAACCTGGCGATCAAGGGCGCGCTGGGCGTGGCGTGCGACCAGCGCGGCTCGCTGTGCGATGTCGACAAGATGCGCTTCGACTTCGCCTACGGCACGCCGCCTCACACACCCTCGCACACCCTCGCACCACACCCTCGCACACCCTCGCACGCCCTCGCACACCCTCGCACACCCTCGCACACCCTGGCACCACACCCTCGCACCACACCCTCGCACCACACCCTCGCACCACACCCTCGCACACCCTCACGCCTCTTCACCCGCCCACAGACACCCTCGCATCCCCTCACCCCTTCACACACCCTCACCCACCCTCACCAGGCAAGCCGATGACCGTCAAGCAGCTGCAGGACACGCAGGAGCGCGTCAACGCGCAGATCGCCGCCGGGCTGCCCGTCAACGTCGAGATCTCGGTGCTCTCGGAGGCGCAGACCATCAACGGGCTGCGCGCCGTCTTCGGCGAGCAGTACCCCGACCCGGTGCGCGTGGTGGCGGTGGGTGGCCCCGGCATTCGCCCGATGATCGACGCGCCCACGACGGACGAGTGGGCGGAGTACTCGACCGAGTTCTGCGGCGGCACGCACGTGGCCAACACGGCGGAGATCAAGTCGTACGCGCTCATCACCGAGGAGGGGCTGGGCAAGGGCGTGCGTCGCGTGCTCGGCGTCACGGGCGAGAAGGCCGAGGCCGCCTTCGCCGATGCCGCCGTGCTGCGTGAGCAGGTCGAGGCGGCCAAGGCGCTCGACGGCGAGAAGCTCGCGGCCGAGAGCGCCGAGCTGCTCAAGCGACTCGAGGCCGCCACCATCCCCGCCGTCGACACGGCGGCCCTGCGCGACGCCATCATGGCCCTCAAGGCCAAGGTGGTGGCCGCCTCCAAGGGCGGCGCCAAGGCGGTGGCCGCGGCGGCGATCGCCGAGGCCGAGGCGCTCGTGGGGGCGGCCGCGTCGCCGACGGCGCCAGTGGTCGCGCTGCTCGCGGCGGAGGCCGACGCCAAGGCGCTCGAGGCGGCGGTCAAGGTGGTGACGGCCAAGCTGCCCGAGGCGCCCGTGCTGCTCATGGCGGCGGGCAAGACGCTGGCCGCGCTCGCGGTGGTGCCCAAGGCGCTCGAGGGCAAGCTGCCCGCCGGCGAGTGGCTCAACACGGCGCTCGCGTGCTGCGGGGGCAAGGGTGGCGGCAAGGCCGGCCGCGCGAATGGCAACGCGCGGGACCCGGCCAACGCCGCGGCGGCTTTGGTTGCGGCGAAGGAGTTTGCCTCGTCCAAGCTGGGCGTGGACTTGGATTGAGCGCGGGCTTGGGGGGGGGGGGGGGGGCGGAGAGGGCGGGGCGCGGCGCTTGTTAGTCGCCGTGTCACGCGGAAGGCAGTGAACGCGTGTACAGAGAAAGAAACGTGTTTTTGCTGCGTTTCCATTTTGCCTGTTTCGTGTGTAAAAAGCGTATTTGCCCACCGGCGATCTCGGACAGCGATCGGATCACCAAGACGCGATATAACATATATAAACAACTTTAACAAGAGTTAAACGGTTTCGGTTATATTAGTTATTACCACCGGACCCCCCCTCACATCAATTACCACATTTACATTTCTGGATGGACTTTCTCTAGACACTCTCAGCCGGCGAAGAGCTTGCTAAGAAACAGGCTCCACACGTTGAAGGCAAACGCGGCGGCCCCAAAGGCGCACACGCCGAAGACGGCGGCGTCGCCCGAGAAGCACGTCGTGTGCGGCGTGGCGCGCCCCGCGCGGCCCCACCGCCGCACCGAGGCGCGCAGTGCGGCACGCTGCAGCGCGGCGGGCACGAAGAAGACGATGGCGAAGCCGGAGAGGCCACAGAGCGAGAAGACGAGGGCCGTGTCGCGGACGAGGGCCGTGAGCACAAGGGGCGGCACTGCGCACAGCGCGGCCGCGACCTTGTGCAACCCTGCCTCGGAAATACAGCGCGGCCGCGGGAGTATCTCCACCAGGTTGGAGGCTAGGACCGCGTTGAAGAGGGGGAAAGCGGCACTCGTTGTGAGCAGGGGGAGCACCATCACCCAACGCGAGATGAGCGTCGCCCACAACGGCACTGGCGCGCCGGGCGGCGCGCCGCCGCGGAAGCCGTCGAAGTTGAGCGTGATCAGCGGCGCGGTGTGGTGGCCGAGCAGCAGCGCCGCCGAGGCCCCGAGCAGCAAGTAGAGGCCGAAGCAGGTGCCGATGGCCGCGCCCACCGCCGCGCGCGTGTGTGCGGGCTGCGCCGCCGCGCGCACAAGCGACGGCACGCTCTGCTGCAGGATGAACGAGAAGAGGAAGGTGGAGAACGCCGGGCCGAAGGCGCCCAGGTTTAGCACGAGTGCGCGGAATGCCCCTGGCTCCCCCGCCGCCACCCCAGCCCACCCACCCGTCACCATCGCCTGCACCGTGCCCACACCCGCCACGTCGCCCACCGTCATCGCCATGGAGTGGATTGACGGCAGCGCCACTGCATCGGGAGGCTCCCAATGGCCAATGCCGCCCCACTGGTCTGGTTTGCTGCTGTGCGCGGAGCTCCACAGCGCGTGCAGTAGGAGGACGATCATCAGCGCGAGGGTGCCGAGCCTGGATGGCCGGAAGGAGGCAGTGGAATCGGCGGCTTTGGAGGCGGCTACCGCTACCCCACGCTGCCGAGGCAAGTGGCGGCGTGGCCAGGGGCCCGGCGTCTCCCCCCGTGAGCATCGAGCCGCCAGGCTTGCCCTGAGGAGGCGCAGGAGCCGAGCTAGGGTACTGCCAAGGGAAGGGAGGACGTGTGGCCATGCTGCAGCGCGTGGCGACGGCGAGCGGCGGCTGCAGGGCCGCAGTGCCGCCCAGCGTGCTGAGCGGTACCATCAGCCCCGCGCACAGCACGAGCAGCAAGAGCGGTGACAAGCCACGCAGCAGCGCGCCTGCGCAGGTCGTCCAGATCGCGCACAGCGCCCACATGGCCGCCACGTGCAGACAGCAGATGGCCACGATCCTGCATGTGCAAACGCGCTAGATGGGCGACGCTGGCGGCAGGCTGTGCTGCCGCTGGGGTCTGAACGGCGCGCTCCTACGGTGTGCATGGAGTGCATGGAGCAGCCCATGGCCGACGCCGTGCGTCTCGCGCGGCCGAAGGCACCACCAAGACGCACCACCAAGACGCACCACCAAGACGCACCACCAAGACGCACCACCAAGACGCACCACCAAGACGTGCACCACCAAGACGCGCACCTTCAACATGCTGGCTTGCCACACGGTGCGCACGCGCCAACCGAGGAAGAGGTTGCAGAGCTGCGTGACCTCGAGCGCCGAGATATCCGCTGGGACAGACCAATCCGGCCGCCGGCCGCGGCCGCCGCCGCCGCGCCGCGTGCTCCCCGCGCGCGGGAACTCGTAGCCCGACTGGCGCGCGTCGTGCTGCCCGCCGCTCTGCCACGGCCTCCCGCTGTCCTCCCACCCCGGCTGCGCCTCCGCCTCCATCGCCGAGGAAAGGCCGCTGACCAATCCGCGCGCCAGTGGATACTCCGGCGGTGGAGCGCTGCCCAAAGTGTCCGCCGAGCTGCGTGACACCTCCTCCGTCTTGCGCCGCAGCACGCCTCGCGGCATGTTGTCGGCACCGGCCTCGTCGTAATCGTCGTCGTCAGCGGAGGCAGCGGAGGCGGAGGCGGCGGAGGCGGCGGAGGCGGCGGAGGCGGCGGATGTGCCGCGCGCGGCCGATGGCGCGGCGCCCGTGCACGCCTCCACGGTGTTGTGCCGCAGGACGCGGCGCGGCACAGTGACCGAGCATGCGGGGGCGAGGTAGGTGGGGAAGTCCGACACCTCCGCAGGGGCGTTGTACATCAGCCTGCGGTCGGCCTCGAGGTCGGCCTCGTCGTCCGCCTCCGACCACGGCGTCCGCTCCACCTCCTCGTCCTCCAGGTGGCCCTCGTAGGAGGCCTTCTCGAGCGCCGCCGCGAGCTCCTCAGAGAAGGACAGGTCGCGCCGCAGCGGCGGCGGCGGCGGCGGCGGCGGCAGAAAGGCCTTGGGGTCGAAGGCGTTGTAGTCGAAGCTGCTCGCGTAGGTGTCTGCGCCGCCGCCGCCGCCCAGTCCAACGGCCAGCCCGATTGGCGCGCCGCCACTGCCGCCGGCGCCGCAGTTACCGCTGCAGCCGCCGCTGCCGCCGTCACCGCCGCCGCCACCGCCACCGCTGCCGCCACCGCTGCCGCCACCGCCGCCGAGACATGCACCTGCGCCATACAGGTGGCCGCGCCCCCAGTCCTTGCGAACGTCCTTGCGCGCTCCAAAGTCTTCGCACGAACTCTCGACGGAAGTGAACGTCGAGCGGCTTGGGGTGGTCGAGCGGCTGTCGGCGGGCGTGTGCAGGAGGCTGTCGCCCGCGGCGGAGCTGTTGTGCGAGCTGTGGCCATGGCCGTGGCGCCCTTCCTCGGGGTGCCAGGTGCGGCTGCTCGACATGGGCAGCAGCTGCAGCGGCAGCAGCTTGCGATGCTTGCCGCGCTGGTAGAGATTCATACTCATGTACTCGCGCTTCAGGCCCATCCGTACGCCCTGGTGCGAGCCCGTTCGCCACGAGCGGTACGCCGCACGATACCTGGTTAGGGTTAGGGTTGGGGTTAGGGTCAGGGTTAGGGTCAGGGTTAGCAACGGTTAGGGTTAGTGCTGTCCAGCCGTACTCGTCCAGCTTCCGCTCGCCCTTCTCAAGCAGTGGCTCGTTTAGCGCTGAGGAGCGCATGAACTCTCCGGCCGGCGGCAGCACGCTCACCTCGCCGTTTGCGTGCTGCACGGTGCGGTGCTTCTGCAGGCGCGCCAGCTCGTTCTGCAGCGCGTTGGCGCGGTCGCCCACCTCGAGCAGCCATGAGCACGTGAGGAAGGATATCAGCGCCACGGTGACAAGCGACAGCACCGATGCGACGATTCCGGCTGAGGCCATGGCGTAGGGCAGGCCGAGCACGCCGGCACCCAGCGCAAAGTTCACTGCCGTGGTGAAAATAGTGAGCGGCGACGCCTCCGCCATCGCCCAGACTGGTCTCGGGGCCGCTGGCGCTCGGCGCCGTTCCTGGCACCGCGGACGGGTCCGCCTAACGCCCCCCCCCCCCCCCCCCCCCCCCCCCCCCCCCCCCCCACCCCCCCCCCCCCCCCCCCCCCCCCCCCCCCCCCCCCAGACAGGACATTCTGTCCCCACGATTCCGGCGACGCCAGCTCTGCCTCCTCGCTCTCTCTCGCTCATCGCACCGCTCGTCGCTCGTGAAACGATATGGGAAAGTAACTTTTCCCTTTTGTCCGCCCTTATTCCGTCCCTTCCACCCGCCTTTTATTTTACCCTTTTTCTTTCTTGCAATTTCTTCTCAAAATGTATTCAAAGTAGGCAGCGCCCCAGCCCGCTGAAGTCGCTCGCGCAAGAAATGCAGGGGTGGCAAGTCCGCGCGAGTGGCCTCCTCGGGCAGGGGTGGCAGCCTCTGACCAACACAGGGTGCGTAGATAGATGTGCGCTTCGGGAAGCGGACGTGTGTGGGGGGGGGGGGGGTTGCGGGGATGGGTGCCCTGATCTTCTCGTGAAGAGATCGGGGCGTGCGATGCCGGTGGGCTTGCGCTTGCACCACGCGCGTGGGGAGATACCCGTACGCGGTGCCTTGTCGAGCGGCGGCATGACACGTCGCCACCGCCACCGCCCTAGGCCTTGCCCAGGTCGATCTCCTTGTTGCCCGCCAGGGTGGGCGCCAGGGTGGGCAGGCTGGTGACGATGGGCAGGCCCGAGATGGAGTGTGCGAACTGCTTCTTGTTGGAGAGGCGGAAGACGCAGAGGAGCGAGAGGACGCCGACGGCCGCGGAGGCGAGCGCGAGGCCCACCACCGCGATGACGAGGGTGGCGTTGTCGCCCTCGAGCTCGGTCACCCGAGCCCGGAGGTCGGAGGCCTGGTCGTTGAAGGTGTTGGTGGCCGTCACGAGAGCCGCTCCCGTGGCGATATCGAGAGACTCCTGCGCGTCGAGCGCGGCCTCGGTCGCGAGGGTGATGACGTGCTGCTCGTGCAGCACCGAGCCCATGTTCTCGACGGGCTCCACGTAGGCGTTCATCCACTCCATGCCCCCCGTCTTGGTCTCGCCCGAGTGGTCGATGCTGCAGCGGGAGCCGGCATAGATTTGCAAGTACGGGCAAGCCTTGAGGCCCGAGGCCGAGGGGGGGTTCCACGACGGCGACATGCCGTCAGCGTCGTCCTTCAGGGCGCCGGTCCACGGCGAGTGGCCGTCATCATGAGTGAGGCCGTCATTGGCGGAGGAGTACTGATCCACCTTGAACCACAGTGTGTGCTGGCCCTGCCAGACGCTGTTGGAGCCGGAGTAGTCGTCCTGCACCTGGTCCCTGAACGAGCAGCCGAGCTTGAGCTGCAACCCGATGTTCATCAGGTGGTCGTTGTGGAGTGCGTCGTCGAGGCTGTCGGCCGTAAAGATGATCTTGTCCGGGCCGGTGGTGACGGGGCTGCCGTGCGACAAGTAGCGGTCCTCCTCTGCGAGATCGTACGAGGACGTATCAACACTCCACCCCGCCGGGACCTCCGGCTTGGCGCTCACCACCCCGCGCGGGACGTGGATCACCATCTTGGTCGTGTGCATGTCGGCGTGGCCGTGGGGGATCTTGATGGAGGTCTGGAAGTAGCCACCCGAGGCCGCGCCGTAGTTGGGCACCAGCGACACGTGCGCCGACGATGAGCTAAGGAGGAGGAGTGCGGAGATCATCTTGCCGACGTGTGGATGCGAGGTCCATCTTGGGTACCCGATGAGCCGCCGCGCCGAGCACTTTTACACGAGATTGTATCTCCATCTGGCGGGTGGTGCGTGTGGAAGTGATTAGAACGGCGTCTCTTGGGCATTTCTTGGCCGTTACAAAGCGCCGGCCGCGTCGAGCCGCGACAATATTTTTCGAAGTCCGGGACGCCGCGGGCTCCCCGCCCCAGCGTCACGCAAGCATCCGGTAGTCATCGGGGCCGGGAGCGCCGCTGGGCAATTTGTCCGCGTGGCACTCGCCGACGCGGCCGGGCGCGAG
>Ga0209302_10001907_pt1 | contig 12195 bp, 5 predicted proteins | sample ArcOceMetagenome_2_FD_187445 | JGI IMG/M metagenome (GOLD analysis project Ga0209302, IMG submission 187445) | Marine eukaryotic phytoplankton communities from Arctic Ocean - Arctic Ocean ARC135M Metagenome (SPAdes) (version 2) | ecosystem: Environmental > Aquatic > Marine > Oceanic | place... | reverse complement strand
ATGTTTGGGCTACGCGGCGCTCCACTTACAGACGCTTGCGCCGCAAACACGGCACAGCACAAAACAATCATCCATTTAAACACATTTTTCATCATCATCTTTTTCTTTATCTTCCAACCCTCGTAAATCCCAATCATAATTATGCTGTTCATAATATCTTCTCCTTGCTTAAAATTCATTCATAATGGGTTTGATCCCCCGAAGCTTGCTTCGACTTATTTTGGAGGGAAACGCTCCGTCGTTTCCTACGACTGGCCAAGCGAACCCAGCCCGACGTAAGGAAACGACGGAGCGTTCCCCTCCAGCTCCACTCATGCCTGCCCCGGGGATATATCTTTATACACAAGTCTGTGGGTCGTAAGGTTAGCGGAAAAAGCTCCTTCCCTTACCAAGGGAAGGAGCTTTAATCAGTGCATTCATCACGTTAATTAAAAGATACATATATATATAAGAGACCAGTGACGTTGCTCTCTTCGCTTAAAAAAAGCGAGTGAGTCAGGCTAATCGATCTGCTTTTCGGTTCGCAAATAAGCAATCAAGTCTCGAACTTCCTCTTTAGTTAAATTATCCAGCAGTCCTTCGGGCATCATGGATGTTTCGACTTGGTTACGAGAAATGATATCTGATTTCGGAATGATGAACTCCTGGCCAAACATATTGAGCACGACACGCTGATCATCTTCACTCTTAATATTCCCCGAAAACATACGACCACTCTGCGTATTGATATTTACGATTTGATAGCCTTCTCCAATAGCTTCATTCGGATTAATGATGTTGAGTAAGATATAGTCCAGGTCAGCCCGGTTCGAACCGGTTAACTCAGGGCCAATAATACCACCGGAATCATAAAGTATATGGCAAGCAGCACAGCTACGTTGAAAAACCTGTTTACCATTCTGTAGATCGGCCTGTGCAATTACATGCTCAGTCAACATATCTTTATAACGCTGAATCTCCAGCTCCTTATCACTCAAAGATTCAGAATCCTCACCCCAAAAGTCTTTAAACCCAGGCCCTAGCAACTGAACCATTTGTCTGGCAGCAGCTGCCGAAATATCAGACTTTGGAATGTTTAACTCCCCGATTTGTCCACGTATTTTCTCTCCTTTTAAAGCTTTGAATAAAACCTGAGCAAACCCTTTGTGTGACACTAAAGTCTGAATCACAGCCTCCTTTTGTTCTTTGCTGTAGTTGTCGTATCTCGCAAGGATATCTCGAGGGATCCAGGCGCGTGGATCATTCCGATCAGCAGAATGTCCATAATAGGCCAGCGCTTGTAATGCAGTGACACTTAGCTCTTTATCCCTGATGTATTTCTTGATCATAGGGAGCGCAAGCGGATGCTGGCTCTCCGCTAGAAATAGAATACTTTCCTTACGTTCCTTTAAAGGCTTGGTCGCATCTTGCACGGTATTTAATCGACCTTCGACCGCGGCAGCGCTGCCTAAATACCCTCCGACTTCGAGCGTCAGCTCCTGCATTTCTTTATTACCACTTGCAGACAACTTCGATTCAAGTGCTGGCCAGCCCTCTGGGACTCCTTCGATAACAACCCCTCTCGCGCCGTAAGCAAACCCCTTCATTAGATCGAGCACCAATGCTTCATCGTCAATCCTAGTAATAGTAGACACGATGACATTCAGTTGTTTCGCATCCGTCACACGCCGAGCGATGAACGTTCTTAACAACGGAATTTGACAGAATTCAGCAGATTGAATCGCTGCAACAGGATCTTCAGCAACCAAAGGCTCAATTCCAAACCAGATCAATTTGGGTATATTGTGATCCTCACTATCTTCACCATGCGCCATCAGATTGTTCGCGATGGGCCATACCGAGGATTTTGGAATTCTCTGCAGAGCGACCGCGAGATAGCGTCGAACAACCGGTGATGGGTCCGACTGTGCCATCGCAACGAACTGGCTCAATGCCGCATCGCCAGGATCCTTATCTTCGCAAAGCAATTCAATTGCCCAGCCTCGAATATACTCTTGCGGGTGCGCAAGCAGCTTTAACAAGTCTTCTGTCTGCAAGCCTTGTGTCACATGCAGGGTCCAGAGCGCACGCAGCTTTTTGCCAACAGCTTCGTTGCTGTTAAACATCTTCCATAAATCCTGATGCACCTGACTACCCAGCTTGCCTGAAGCGGCCCGATACTGCAGCAATGTTCTGGAACGACGCACATACCAATCGTTACTATGATTTTGCAACTCAACCAGCTCATCATCACTAAGTGCTGCCAGATTCATTCCAGTGATCCCTGTCGCCCCCTGTGGAGCGAGGCGGAAGATACGTCCTGTATCCTTATGATTTACAGCTTTCCCGCAGATATCAGTGTCGTGCCAATCAAGCACATAGACCGCACCTTCAGGGCCTGTTTCGATACTAAACCCCACCCACTGAGGATCATTGGCCTTCATCATTTCAGAACCGTGCGTTGCAACAAAACCGGAGTCCTTTGCAGTCAGCTCATCTGAGAGCACGTTCCCCGAATGCATATTTGCCATGACAGCCTGACCTCGATATACCTCCTCAAGTAAATCAGCCTGGTACACACGAAGCCCACCATGCGCAGACCGGTGACGGTGCGTCGCGATCGTTTTGATATCATCATAGACGTATGGGTTAACGTGGCGACCGGATTGACGGTGGTAAACACCACCATTGAAAACGTGGAAGATATGCGGAATCACGCACATGGAAGCGAACAGCTGCCCCTTATCGTCCCAATCAATCCCCCATGGGTTACTAAAACCATGCGCAACGACTTCGAAGCGGTCCTTGGTGGGGTGATAGCGCCAAACCCCGCCATCGATATACTGCGGATCCACCGTTTTTATCGATGTCGGGAATGCGTCTCCAGCTTTGAATACACTGCCTTCGCCCACCGGTTTGCCCACCTGCGAACGAGTAAAAACTCCCTGGCAACCATAGAGCCACCCATCGGGGCCCCAGCTAAAACTGTTCAAAATCTCATGACGATCCTGAATGCCCCACCCCGTTAAACGAACTTCGATCTCTTCATCCGCCTTGTCATCATGGTTCCTGTCAGGCACGAATAATAAGTTTGGAGGCGTGCCCAACCAGAGCCCATCAAAGCCAACTGCAATGGCCGTAGGGAATGGAATATCGTCCATAAAGACCTTCTTGGTATCCATTTTTCCATCACCATCGGTATCTTCTAATATGGAAATGGTACTATCACCAGAAGCAGAAAAGCCCTCCCGCCGGGTCTCATAATCTCGATTCTCAGCAACCCACAGTCGTCCTTTATCATCCCAGCAAAAAGCGATGGGCTGCGATATTTCAGGATCAGAGGCGAATAGGACAGCCTCGATACCATCCACAGTCGTCATCTTAGCCACGGCTTCTTCACCGGTTAAAAACGGCACTAGAGGTCGTCCATATTGGTCAACCCCGCCCTCAGCCTTAGCTTCTTCGGCAGGCTCCACGCCTTGAGCTTCTTGACCTGCCCACTGTGCCCACGCTTGATCGATGAAATTTTTATCACGCTGCCCGGAATAGACAACGAAACGATGTTTGTAATCTAAAACACTGCCTTTCTCGATCTTCAAGGCGCCCTTACCCGTGGAGGCAATACCTACACCATATTGCCCGTCCACTCGCCAAAGCCCCGGATAGCCTGGATTTTCGGGGTGGTCAAAGAGTGCGACATGCCCCCAGTCATCACGCCCTTCGATCTCCATGCCTACGTTTAGCCATTTTGCGCTTTGAGCATTCGTTGCTTTAATATTTGGCCATTTTTCGATTTTAGCATTCGTTGCTTTATTCTTAGCTTCATTGGAATTCAGGGCTCCTGCCTGTATGTCCTTTGAATACGGCATACGTAAAAAGAGGCCGCCATAGGCGTTTTTCTTAATCGTCAAATCAACCAACGCTTTGCCTGACCAATCGAGGTCGACCAAGAACTCCTGCCCAGCATCAGAGACTGTCCAAATTTGTGTCTCTTCCATCACAGAGCTGCCGTCTTCAGCAAGCAAATGATAGACGGTCTTCCATTTCACATCCGCTCCATGGTGCTTTAGAGTCTCCATGGATTGTCTCTGCCAGTAACTCCCTTCAGGGTGATGGAAATAGTCGCGACCATTCACTCCCGTAAATGCCCAATAGAGACCCGTTTGGTGTTTGTGGTGACCAGGACTGTTTTGCGTGAATACACCTTTGCCGTCCGGCGCGACGATGGGGTGAATGAAAGGACGAAAATCCGCCTTCGCATTTTGCACCAAATAGGCGGTATCATTACCTTCCCGATACACTGAAATGGTCTGAGCATCATCATCCTGAATCAGATGGAGATGTTCAGAGTATGCTGAAGTCACTAACAGTGACAGCGCTAGAGAATTGAGGAGATTTTTTTTAGTAAACATTTTAAACATGAGGTTGTAACAATTTTTAGTTATTAAGGGGAGGTTTGCTGAGGTTCCCTTTGAATTTTGATCTGCTTATAACCACCCTTCGCCTTGAAATATAGAATCAGAAGTAAGTAGAGCACTGCCATAAGTGCAGGGACAAAAGAAGTCAGCTTTAATGCCATGCGGCCTCCATAGAGCCCAGCCTCTTGAACGGCTGGTTTATCTTCATTCGCATGAAGATAAGCATCAACCCACCATGAAGCAAGTGCTGCGTGATTTTTATCGGTTTTGTTTTCTTGAAGCAGAAGCTCACCTGCCCGCGCTAGCTCAGCACCACCATTTTCTAAGACACCCACTTTCGCACCATCCAAGCCCACGGTCGAGAAGCCGAAGAAACTGTTTTCATTGCCAGCTTTATAGCGTTCGAATGCAGCGGGAGCTTTTTCTTCTAAGCTCTGAGAGGCGAATTTATCCTGTTTAAATCCAATGGCAGGCCCCCCCAGGATACCCGCCGCCAACATTCCGACACCGCCAACCATCCCAATCGCAACGGCACCACCACTCGGGAAACGTTCCGATACCACAGCCAGCATTGTCGGCCACAAGAAGGTCTTACCCAAGGCATAGACGGTAGCTGCTACGACACATAGAGCAACCGAGGTCGCCACACTCAGCATTTGCAATCCGATAAATCCAAGTATGCCGCTCACTAGCAATAAGCCCAACGGAGAGATCCTTTTGACAATTGGCCCCGCAAAGAAGCGCAGAATAAACATTAACAGCGAAGTATATGAAAACAGAACCAATCCCTTTGTTGGGCTAGCCATGATCGAGCCAGTGATCTTACTAATCCATGAATCTGTGCCTAATTCCACATAGCCAACCATCGCTTGGATGAGAAGCAGCACGAACATCAAAGGCACGAAGATTGTCTTCAGCATCTGCTTCAATGTGACACCAGCAACTGCCGCCTCTGAGCGAGGGAATTTCTGCCCAAGGAGCAGCACCCCATATGCGACCACAGGAATCAGGAATAATAACATTTGAATCTGCCAACTAACTGCAGCCGAGATCACTGCACCAGAAGCATCGACTCTCGCCGCCATAAATGCGGAAGCCACACTGCCTAAAACCAGACCAGCCGGCCAGCCAGCATGCAATATATTCAGATAGTGTGTTTGTTGATTCGGAAAGAGTGTTGCAGTCAATGGGTTGACGACGGCCTCTGCAATACCGTTGCCAATGGCAAAAATAAACATGGCAACAAAGAGGCACCAATAAGCGGAATCCGTCCCACCCGATGCAAAAAATGCGGGTGTGGCAAGAGTCAGGACAGCAGAAACAAAGTGCAAAACAAAGGCAGCACACATTAGTTTTCCGTAACCGATCTTATCGGCAACCAGGCTGGTCACAATGATAACGAGTCCAAATCCAGTCAACCCTCCCCCCGTGATTGTCCCGAGATCGGTCATGGTAAAGCCAAATTGTTCCGCCCATTGCCCGAGAACCCCACCGCGAACCGAAAAGCCCACACCAGCAGCTAAGATTGCCATAAAGCCCGCCCACAGGAGCCGTCGTGCATGTGGAGAAGCCGTGTTTTCTGATGTATCACTCATAATAAATTCTTAGTTATTGGGTTCACTGTTGGGGTTGAGTTGCCTGACTGCATGTCTCGATTGAAAATTAAATGATTCAATAGAGCGCGGTGCTACTGGTGTGACCAAGAGGGAAGCTTGATCAGTTCGCCGCCCTTCAGAGCCGACTCGTGCGACAAGATTCCGGTCAAGGTGATGTTTGCCGATTGCACAGCATTTGGGTATGCATCCTCACCGCTTTGAAGCATTTTGACAAAATGATGAACTAGATGAGGGTGCGAACCACCGTGACCGCCCCCTTGTGTGTAACTAAGGTGCTCCTCGCCCTCCTCTCCGCCGTAGACACCTCCGGTGGTAAACGATGCAATTTCATCGGGCAGAAGGTGCGCAAAGTCCGGACACTCCACCTTTTCTGGAATTTCCGGCTCGGGCTTGTTTGCGGTGTGAATCACCAGTGGATCGCCTTCGATCAAAGGCCATTCAACTGATTTCTTTGAACCATAGACCTCAATGCTCTCGCGGTACTGGCGCGCCACGTCAAACAGTGAACGATGTACCTGTGCACTGAGATCCGAGTCCTTAAACTTGATGTGGGTCGTCTCGACAGCAAACGGCGATCCGTAACAGTCATGCATCTCCTTTGCAATTGTCCCTGAAGGGAAGCAACTGACATACTCAGCCTGATTCTGAGCCAAGCCTAACACCGGCCCAACACAGTGAGTGGCATAGTGCATCGGAGGCAGACCGGGCCAATAGCCCGGCCAACCGGACATGTCCTGTTGGTGGCTAGCCTTGAAAAACTGTAGTTTGCCCAATTCACCCTTCTCGTAGAGATCCTTCATGAACAAAAACTCACGAGAATAAACCACTGTCTCCATCATCATGTATTTAAGTCCAGTGGACTGAGTCAGCGCTACAATTTCTTCGCACTCCTCTGCCGTGGTCGCCATTGGCACTGTGCAGGCGACATGCTTACCTGCCTTCAATGCTGCGATCGTCTGCGCACCATGATTTGGAATGGGTGTATTGATATGAACAGCATCAACATTTGGATCCTTAAGCAGTTCATCATAATCGCTATAACGTGTTTCGATACCAAACTTGTCTCCAATTTGATTGAGCGTCTCCTCGTTACGTTGACAGATTGCATACATATTCGCGTCTGGATGCTTCTGGTAGATAGGGATGAATTCTGCACCAAACCCGAGACCAACTATAGCTACATTATATTTCATTTAATATTTTTATTTACTGATTTAGACAGTTCCTGCTCTGGCACTCATTGCTGAAATTTGTTGTCCGTTTAAATGCCTAGTATTCATCGGATTTATTTAATCCGTGAATATTACCACAATTTAAGCTTTCCGTCTTGCTCGATCAGTCCGCATTTTTGTATGTTTGCGACATCGGACACGTGCTTATGAATACAGATCACCTCATACAGAAGAAATTGGATTTTATTAACAAAATTCGACCTGACAGTCATTTCCATCTGTTGTTCGAGTACTTGACCAACGTTTGTTTCTTTGCAAAAGACATCCATGGCACCCTATATGCAGTCAACAAAGCTCACGTTCGACATCTTGGACAATCAGATGAGCTAGACGTTATTGGGCGCAAGGATAGTGATTTTTTTCCGCCTAGTATGTATGAAAAATTTCGCAAAGATGACCTGAAAGTCATGGAGAACCACTCTCCTCTCCTCCAATTAGTTGAACTTTTCCCCAATCCGCAGGGAATACCGGATTGGTACATAACCAACAAGATCCCCCTCTTCTCGTCGGACAACAAGGTGATGGGTGTCATGGGATCCATCGAAAATTACGAAGCATCTAAGCAGGTAAGCTTGTCGGACAAGAGGCTGCTCAAAATGTTTAAGTACATACAAAATCACTTCACAGAAAATATAGCCATCAACAATCTTGCTACACAATGTGGGTTATCTTTGAGACAATTTGAAAGGAAATTTAAAGAGCAGCTACGGATCACACCACGAGAGCTGATCATTAAAATGAGAATCCAATTGGCTTGCGATCAACTTCAATACCCTAAAAACGAACTGAGTGAAATTGCATATTCCTGTGGATTTTATGACCAAAGTGCACTGACTCGCCAATTTAAGAAGCACATGGGTTTTACACCAAGCCAATATCGAAAGCACTACTACTAGCAGTGCGACCATCATGCGCATAATTTGCAGTAACTTAGAGCTCCTCCCCCTTGGCTCGGCGTAGCTCGGTTAGAGCGAAGACGGCTGCCAAGCATATCCTTCTACATATCTTTGTCTCGTCAAATTAACGTCATAAGTGTTCATGCTCTGCATTTCCAGCATAGCTGGAGACCGCTTATTTACGCTTATGTAACGCTTATGTTTGTCAGTTGCCCAAAGGGCACCCACTTCCTCACCCTTCACCCGCTGAGCGGGATTCGGGCAAAATGCTTTGCATTTCACCACCTACGCGCTGTCGCGCTACGCCCAGCACGCCGCAATTTCTTATACTGATGTAGGATTTGCAAGGTCACTGACTAGGACTCCTGTCATCTGAAATTTTCATACCGCAAGGGACAGACGGTTTATAGGAGCACTAACTGCCTTGAATCGGCCCGTTGGCGATCCTTAGTTAAGCGTTAATAAGCGGTTCCGCGATAGCGGTCTGGGGCTGTGCAGTCGTCTTGCGAACATATCCTTTTAGTAATTTTAATAGCGCGAGGTCCCTCACCCCATGCAAGACTCTGATTGCTTCGCACTTCGTGTATGACTTGCAGCATCCTAGTGCTCCCCTCCTTTTTTGAGCATATCCTTATACATATCTTTGTCTCGTCAAATTAACGTCATGAATTCGACACTATTTAAAGCTCCTCCCCCTTGGCTCGGCGTAGCTCGGTTAGAGCGAAGACGGCTGCTAAGGGGAGGAGCTTTACGTATAGCATTAATGACGTGAATTAGAATAAACAAATATGTGTATAAGGATATGCCCGGAGGCCGGAGGTTTTGCCAGTTCCTAAATCGTGTATATTACTCGTCTCCATTTACAAAATAGACTTCATCCGGAGTCGTTTTTGTCAGGTCATCCGCCAGAAAGTAAATTTTACGCACGCCGGCATCAGCAAACGGTGTCAGCGTAAGCTTCAGCGGCGGCTTACCCGACTTCTTACTTAACACGCCGTGGGTAAATCCATGCTTCATTTTGCGGAGATCCCAAGCATATACCGTGACGGCTTCGCCGTTTTCAAAGAAGGTGCTGTCAGGGAACGGCTTCGAAACCGAGTCCATCTGGAGCCGTATATTCTGCAGTTTCTGATGACTCTTCTCGATATCCGGAAGCGGTCGACTGAATGTCTTTTCATACCATTCGGAGTAATCATCGTCTCCGCTGGATATAATTTTCCAGTAACTATATTTTTGCGCCTCCTCTTCATAGACGAGTTCCTCATACCCTTCGATGTTGTTCAGCACAGGATTGAGGCCGTAGAGTACCGGACCGCGCATCAGTGTGGCACGATTAAACTGTTCGTCGCGTCCTGCAAGCCAGCGGTTCTCGATCGGGAATTTCAGCACAACGGTATCGCCGTCCTTCCAGGTCCGTTGGACATCCACAATGGTACCGGTCGTGACGCCCTCGACTTTTTTCCCGTTCACCGTGATTGAAGGCGTAACGTTTTCCGTCCAGGCCGGAACCCGGAACCGCAGCGTTTTGCTGAGCGGGGCCTTGAGTCCGATTTTTAGCGCAACCGTTCCGTCGCCAAACGGATAGTTGGTTTTCTGCACAATTTTCATTCCGTCGATCACGGTTTCCGATTCGCCGTACAGGTTAAAATAGATCGACTCATCGGTCGTATAGTAGAACCAGCCAGGCACCTTCGCCATCGTCATACGGAAGCTGTTGGGACAGCAGAAATTATCGGTATGGTGATAGAAGCGTGGACCTTCCACCGGAGTACCGTAGCGCACATGCCGCCCGTCTTTTGACTGGCCTCCGAGCATAATATTATAGATAACCCGCTCCATCAGATCGCCCTGCCACGCATCCGGTTCGAGATCCTGGCGGAAATCCATCGCGAGCAGTTGATAAGCGGTTGCGCAGGTCTCGCCCACCCGCCAGGTACCGAACGGATGGTTCGGATTGGGTGCGTTCGAGCGCCCGCCCTGATACTTGTTGAATCCCTCCGACCAGGTGTAAGCTCCCGGAGCCGTGCTGCCGCCGCTTTTCCAAAATTCAATGGCGCGATCAATCGGCTGGGTCAGTTTTTCGTCCGGCTGTACGAGATTGAGCTTTTCCATGCCCAGCGCGGTGGAGAGATAGTTGTAAGCATGCGAATGGTTGGGGCCAAAAGAGTCGCCTTTACTGTTCTGCCCGGTAACCGCCTTCCAGACATTCGCCAGGTTGCCCTCCGGCAAAAAAGCCTTGTTCATGAACTTGATAATTTCCGGATCCTGATTCAGGGCATACAGGTTCATCAGCGATTCTTCAAATCCCCACAGACAGGGCCACACCACATTCTTATTTATAGACTGTTCATCAAAGAAATGGTCCATCTGCCAGCCGGAAGCGCCTTCGGCAGCTTTTAGCGAGGCCTCATCGCCAAAAATCTTATAATTCATGCTGAGCCCGTGAGCGATATAGCAGGTTTCGTGATAGCCGAACTTCTTGTTGCGCTCTCGCAACTTGCCCGGCTTGAAGGTTCCAATATAGCCGTCCTCGTCCTGCGTCTGAATGATCGTCTGGATCATTTCGTTTTTGAGTGCCAGCACCTCCGGGTCGCCAGTATAGGCCGCAAAATAGTCGGCAGCGATCATGCTTTTGCCAAGCGCGACATATGAATGCCCATTTTTACCTGCGCGGTTTTCCGGCAGGAATTCGGGCAGGAAGTCTTTCTTGAAGTCGACCTTCATCAGGCAGCCATAAACGGTCTTATCGAGCCGATCCCCGAGAATGCCACCGAGTTTGATCGACTCAACGCCATAGGCGTTTTCAACCGGGTTTCCCGCCTGCACCAACCCGGTAGCCAGCAACATTGCAGCAATAGCAAATCTCTTCACCGTCACTCTTTTACTGTTACTCATTAATATACACATAATTTTTTCTCCTGTTTTTATAAAACCGAACCGTACACGATTACTTTTTAAAATAGCTTAAATGCGGCTTCACCAAGTCTTCCCAGGCCAGCAGTTCTTTTTCCATCTTTGAACTGCGCTCAGGATGCATTTTGGCCACGTTGTTCTTCTGGCCGATATCCGCTTTCAGATCATATAGCTCGACCCGGTTTGTTTTATCTATAATTAATGACCACTGGCCCTCACGCATAGTTCTGTCAGCCTGTTTTCCTGCTCTCCGCCAAAACAGAGACTGCCGATCAAACGGCTCCTGATTTTTAAAGAAATCCACGAGGCTGACACTGTCTAATTGATGATCTTCCGGCACAGACGTCCCCGCCAGCTCAAGGATGGAGGGCATTAAATCCATAGTAATTGCTAACTGATCGGTAACCGACCCAGCCTTGATCGTCTCGGGCCACCAGGCAATCGTAGGAACGCGGTGTCCACCCTCATACGCACTGTGCTTTTTCCCCCTCAACGGTCCGGCAGTTGACAATGGCATCGGACCGTTGTCTGACGTAAAAAAGATAAGCGTCCGATTTTCCAGGTTCAACTCTTTGACAACGTCCATGATTTTTCCCACGCTGATATCGAGTTCCTGCAACATATCTTTGTATACGAGCTTCCCATTTCTTGGCTTATGAGGTTTTGCATCCGGTCCGCGTTGGATCGGATCGGTGGGGCCCTGCAAGGGGAAATGAACCGCCTCATGGGCTATCATAAGAAAGAATGGTTTGTCTGCATTCTCTTTAATGAAATCGACTGATTTATCGGTAATCAAATGCGTTGTATACCCTTCCTCCTGCTTCTGTTCGCGGCCATGCCACCAGTCAAACCCGCCAAGCCGGTCGTAATGGGAATGGTAATCAACATGTCCGCTCAGAAAGCCGTGAAAAGTTTCAAACCCATAGTTAAGCGGATTATGCTTTGGCTCATAGCCAAGATGCCACTTCCCAAAAAGAGCGGTTTTGTAGCCGACGTCCTTGATCAGCCCGGGGAACGTCACATTTTCAGGGTCCAAGCCAATGGTATTACCCGGAACTGGGCTGATATAAGTGTCAAGACCATCGTATTGCGGATAGCGCCCCGTCATGATACTTGCGCGGGTTGGACTACAAACGCTTGC
>Ga0209302_10001906_pt1 | contig 12195 bp, 8 predicted proteins | sample ArcOceMetagenome_2_FD_187445 | JGI IMG/M metagenome (GOLD analysis project Ga0209302, IMG submission 187445) | Marine eukaryotic phytoplankton communities from Arctic Ocean - Arctic Ocean ARC135M Metagenome (SPAdes) (version 2) | ecosystem: Environmental > Aquatic > Marine > Oceanic | place... | reverse complement strand
AAAAAAATTTCGCGATACAGTTTTATCTAACGGTGGTTCAAAACCTGCAATGGAAACATTTGTAGAGTTTAGAGGAAGAAAGCCCACCGTGGATGCTCTATTGCGACATAATCAACTCATATAAATCAATAAATGTAATCAGATTCGTGTAATGTCCTTCCTGTATCTTCTTCACTTATATACAATCCTTCCGATGCTAATCCATTCGCTTTTGCTCTAACTTTTAATATGTTTTGAGCGTCAATAATATTATTATCATCTCCTTTCCAAACTGTCAATACTGATGACTGAAGAGCCCTTCCATATGAAAAAGTTAACCGCCATGGTTTAGTCCCATTATTTTTATTAATTTCATTAAGAGCATTACTAGCTTCTACTTCTGACATACCGCCTGATAGAAATACTATTCCAGGAACGGATGCTGGAACACCATGTTGTAATGCTTTTATAGTTAGTTCACCAATTTTACAACAGTCCATAGTTTCATTTGAATCCACGCCAGGACGTATCATATTAGGTTTTAGTAAAGTGCATTCTAAATCAACGTTATGACGAAGAAGTTCCATGTATACATTAGTTAACACATTGACAGCAACTTCGTATGCCTTCTCACTTGTATGATCACCGTCCATAATTACTTCAGGTTCAACAATAGGAACAAGCCCGTTATTTTGACATATGGATGCGTATCTTGCTAGAGTTACCGCGTTTTCATGAATCGATAGATCGCTTGGTAATTGATGAACCGTATCTATTTTAAGTACCGCGCGCCATTTAGCGAATCTCGCACCAGCAGTGTAATATTCTTTACATTTTATATCTAAATTATCAATACCTTGCGTAACAGTTTCTCCATTGGTTCCATAAAGTGGTTTAACTCCACAATCTACCTTAATTCCTATTACAATACCATTGTCAAAAAGTGGCTGTATTAAGCGTGTACCATCTTCCTTAATACATAATAATGTTTCTTCAAAAGTAATAACACCACTAATATCTTCATTCAAATCAGGTGTTGTGAAAAGTAAATTACGATATTTAATTCTATTTTCTAATGTATTATCAATATTAATAGTATCAAATCGTTTACCGATGGTACCGTTACTTTCATCCGCGGCTAATATGCCTTTTCCATGTGAGCAAATTTTACGAACTGTCTCTAATTGTTCAGTTTTATTCATTTATAATTTATACATACATATAAATTATAACACATTTTTTCACAATATATAGTATTTAAAATTATATAGAGACATGACGCCATGATAATACATAATGACCATGTCTATAACTATTACACTTTTTACTCTATATACTGCCTTTATTTTAGATACAGTTTGCGCTACTGGAGTATGGGACGAATTTCAAGCTTTTACTCAAAAATATAACAAGGTATATGCCTCTCTCGACGATTTTAAACACCGATTAACTATATTTGAAGATAATATGAATTTCGTAAAGTCTTCCAATAGTATGGGAATGAATTATACTGTATCCTTAAATAAATTTTCCGACAGGTCTAAAGGTGAATTTTTTCAAAAAGGGTTTCAAGATAGATTTCCTAGAAATAAATGTGACCGATTTACATCAAGCAGTAGTGATAATTCCGAAAAAGCGTTGGATTGGAGAGAACATGGAGCGGTTACATCTGTTAAGGATCAAGGACAATGCGGTTCATGTTGGTCATTTAGTGCGACTGGAGCAGTGGAAGGTGCGTGGGCAATTAAAAATAAAGATCTTATTTCTTTATCAGAGCAACAATTAGTTGATTGTTCAAAAAGTTATGGAAATCATGGTTGTAATGGCGGTTTAATGGATAGCGCGTTCCAATATATTATAGACGAAGGTGTGTGTGCTGAATCTGAATATCCTTACACCGCAGAATCGCGCAGTGAATGTGGCGAGTGTACTCCAATTGTAACATTAACATCATGTCAAGATGTTGACGCTAATAATCAAAACATGTTACTAAGTGCTGTATCGTTAGGTCCTGTCTCAGTAGCGATCGAAGCAGATACTCAGGTATTTCAATTCTACAAGAGCGGAGTAATTACAGGTGAATCATGTGGAACGAGTCTGGATCATGGTGTACTTATTGTAGGATATGGTACAGAAGACGGTATTGATTATTGGCTGGTTAAGAACAGCTGGAGCGACTCATGGGGCGACGAAGGATATGTAAAAATTGGAAGGAGCAGTAGTGATAATGATCCTGGTGTATGCGGTATTGCTATGCAACCTTCACTACCCGTAGTCTAATATATATTTAAACGGCGTCATCGTATAGTTTTAATGTTTTATATATTCCTAAAGGGAAACATAGATGCCATATTATATGTCCATATGTAGTTAAAGGATTACAATCATATTCCGATATAAACCACGCAACCGCACCCCATATTGATAATAAATTATAAAGCATAACCTCATTTAAAAGATTTTTTTTAATAGCAGTTGTTACAATATAAAAACAGGTAGGAATACAATATATGGAAAATATATATGGAAAATATATATCGTTTTGTGGGATGGTATTTACAGCAATAATAATAGGTAACAGGATTGTATTAGATATCATATTTGTGTTTGCTGTTTTAATTTCACAACAATATGGAAGTAGTCCATTAATATAATAATAATTAGCCATTAACATTGTTATTTCGTCTAGTTGCTTACCAAACCATGATAATGTAAAATGATAATAAAAACTACATCCGCCATTGATTACAAGCATTATGCCAACTTTTTTAAAATCAGGTTTTATAGACATTCCACAAATCAATGGTACAGCAGTTATAAATAAAGACGATACAGCATTAAAATATTCTGGTCCAACGTTATCATTCAATCGTGATTCGCAAAAATTATGTGAAAAAGTGATACTATTACTCATAAATTATAATTATAATTAAAAGTTATAATTATAACGATATAGATAAACATATTTTAGAATTTATAGATATAAAATTGATTTAAAATATGAATACCATATATAGGCATACAATACCATATCATAACCATGACTATAACATTATATAAATATATTTACACTACATGTGTGTATAAAGAAATAAATTTAAAAACATGGGTTTTCAATATTACAAACTTTAAAGTAGATGAATACGCGTCAATTCAGGATAAGTACGATCATATAAAAAATATATATAATTCAAAATGGTTTGTGGGCGAAGACATGCAGACAGAACTCATAAACAAGCTATATATATGCAATAAAATGTATTTTGGATTTAATAAATTATACGCGATTATATGTAAAAAAAAGGCGATTAAATTTGAATACGCATATGATATGTGCGGAAACGAATTGTCGTCGTTAACTGATAGATGTAAAATTAATGTAATAGAGAATAATACAATTTATACGTTCAGAATTAGTGATTTGATGAAAATCATAAACGATAGTTTATCGTGTAACGATCATTTCCATATAACTCCAAAACATATTAAAAATCCATTCACTAATGAACCTTTTACATTTTCAACCCTTTACCATATATATTTTACGATTAAAAAAAGCGATTTTCAAATACCTATACTATTTCAATACTTTTATGTGAATAATTTTGATAAACATAGATTTTCTATGGAATATAATTATGAAATCTTAGAATACATAACGGATAATTATATAAGTCATTTAACAAATGAAGATAAATATGTAAAAATTCGCCAAATGATTAGAAATTCTAGAATTCTCTTCCCGAATATACATATCAGTAAAAATTCATCGCAATCATTAATTATTAAAGCATTTGAGCCGTTCTTAGATATGTATTTGGGTGTTGTTCATACACGTAACTACCAAAAACGTGTAGCATATAAAGATATGTTCATAAAAAAATCAATACTATTCAATGAAGTGAACTATAGATTTGGGAGAAAGTTTTGTAATATAGATACCACTGTACAATATATAGATGGAAAATTTACACAGTTTAAATCTAGAAATATTACAACAGTAACGGATTTTGTTCCCTTTGAAGAACTCAATTTAGTAACAATAACGCGAATGTATATAAAAAATAAATACGGGAATGTGTATTGTGCTGACGAAAATATATTTGTTGAACTTGATGATAGTGATGATGAGGATGACTATACTTCATCTGATGACGATTATTCTTCTGTATATTCAGATGGTATTAGAATTCATATGAATTCAGATACGTACGCTATTGATAATGAACATATTGATACCAATATTGATACCAATAATGATACCAATAATGATACCAATGATGATACCAATAATGATACCAACAATGATACCAACAATGATACCACCAATGATACCACCAATGATACCACCAATGATACCAACAATGATACAAATAATGATACCAATAATGATACCAATAATGATACCAATAATGATATAATAATAATAAAAAATATAGTTAATAACATGATAGACCAAATTAATATGATAGACCAAATTTCAATATAAACTACTTAGTTAACACAAATATTTCATTTCCACAATCATATAAGTGTTTTTCTATTGTAAGACCAGCTTCATGTATAATATCTTCCAATTCGCTGATTTTAAAAATATAATAATACCTATCATACTTATGTTTCCATGAAACCATAGTATCTCCATATTTGTCAAATGTAACTCTTGTTTTTTTTGGTTGTTGTTTAGACCATACAGATAATAATATTTTAGAATTATTATTATTTAAAATTCTCTTCATTTCCGTCAATGCTTTAACTCTATTTTCATGTGTAGATAAATGATGAAACGCCGCAATACATATGATATGATCTACAGAACCGTCTATCATAGGAATATCTATCATTTCACCTTTTTTAACATTGAGATTCTGATTATTACATAGATCAACAAATGCTGAACAGTTATCAATACCTATAAAATTGTGGCGATCACTTTTCATATTTCTTCCATTTCCACATCCTAAATCACATATAATACTTTGATTTGGAATATCTGTAAGAAAATCTCCGACCCATTTCCATGTATATGTCCGTGTGACATCAAACTCCTTTGCGATTTCATTGTATATATTTTTTACATGATGAGTTTCAATATTCATCATTTGTATTTTTAATATTCCAAAAATGTGAAAATTGTTTTCAATTTTACTTATTAACCTTATTGACCGTATTAACCGTATTAACTTTTATTCCTTGGTCGTGATACGAAACCACGTTTTCAAGTATTTTATCATCAAATACCTCGTTTGAGTATTTTATACTTTTTGCTGGATAAGAGAGATTCAAATTGTCATTATAAAGCTTAATATCACTAGACTGATTTGAGTTTAAGCGATCGGACGTTAAAAATGATTGAAATGTGAGAATTTCATCGTTGCTTAGATTGTAATCATTAATTGTATGCATAATGTATTGTTTTGGAATTTTATAGAAGGTATTTAACTGCCGATATCTAATAAACTCATCTGATAACTTTTCATAAAATCCATTTTCATTGGATGTTTGGTTGAGAAGATGATATTTTGGAAGAGCCATCTTAAAATCTAAACAATTTTCTGTACACCAAGTATTGGTGAGTATTTTATCAATAGAATCATTTGACATATCCGTCATGAAAGTAATGTTTTTTGAGCATAAATCTGATAATAGTTTATTTATTTCAACATGTTGTTGAACATATACTTTAATATATGTGTTGGCTACGACATGTATTTTATTCAAAATATTGCGATGTTTCATATGTGAAAGAAGAATCAATACATGATATTTGAATATTTCATATAGTTTATTATTTTTACTCAATTTTGACATATCATTATCCACGCCTACATCTAATTTGAAGTTAGCGATTGTTTTATTAACATCCTGGGGGTCTATATGTGTACCATCTTTTTGTAAAGGTATATTATTTGATATGTAAAGATTATCAGTATTTTTACTCTTCAGTGTTTTAGCAAAGTCATTTGAAATAGTGTATATACCAACTACACTATCATCTGATATAAGTTTTGATTTAATTCCACACGGAATTTCTTTCTTTGTTATTTCATAAATTTTATTGAATATTGTCTTGGTATTATCATAAGAATGTACGTATTTCATGAAAGATTCGTCGTAAATATAAACCATTTCTAATTTATTATCATGTATTATTCTTGTAGGATAATGAGGTAAATATATATCAAGTCCATTAAACGATACTATGAATCCTACATTTTTCTGACTGTTATCAACTACCTGATATTTTATAGGTATCTTATTATCATTTAATTTATCTAAAACAAATTTACTTGTATTATAGATATATTCATATGGATATTGTGAATCAGTTATACTTGGCTGGACGCCACAAAATACCATATTTGTGTATAAATTAGATACATTATTTAAAAATTTATCTAGTGGTTTTTCTTTTCCTATCGTTACTTTGTATTTGTAATCAAAATTACCGCCGGGGGCTTTATTATAATAAACTAATGGTTCATAAAACTCTTTATTTTTAAGTAATACGATTGACTCATTCTTAATATTAAATCTTTCAAATTGATCGGAATAATGATTTACTGGACATACGAGGTTTATATTATTATTATTATTATCATATTCAATTATGATGAGATTAAATGGGTCTTTGAATATACTTTTTGTCATGATATCCCACATATGTGTATGATTAATTATGGTTGTATCACTTTTTAAATGGTCTAAAAAATTTATGTAGGATGATACCAATTTAACAAATACATTTTCATGTGGCTTTTCTAGATGAAATTTTGAGGACTTGTATTTAGATAGTTCTCTTTTAGAAACTATCCTTTTTTTATCATAAAACATAACATTAAGATCTCCATTTTGATATGAAGCGTATTCGTCTATACTAATCATATCTATTATACATTTTTTAAATTGTCGTATAGATTTAATCTTTTTGACAGCATCTTTGAAGTCAATCTCTTTTGAAGTCTCTTTTTTTCCTTCATTGTTTTCCCTTACATTAGATGGACGCGTATCAATTGCTGCTTTCAACGCATGTAATACTGCCATTGATGAAATAAACGATTGTTTTCGATTGTTTTCCACTCCAAAACGTAAATAATGATTACTTTTTTCACCGTCCGATACATTTAAGAAACGTTTAACGTCATTTAATAAGTGTCCAAATTGATTTTGTTCTAATGGTACCTTATCAAATGTTTTAATATAGTTTGCTACATCTCTATTGTTATCAACCTCGTTTCTATCAATCGATTTTTTATCAGACACTTTTTTACTCACATTATCATTATTTAATTCAGATTCTTTATCATCTACATCTATTTTTTTAGTATCTATATTGTCAGCTGTAATGTCAGCTGTAATGTCAGCTGTAATGTCAGCTGTAATGTCAGCTGTAATGTCAGCTGTAATGTCACTAGTAGGATTATTTAAACATCTAGGTTCAACCTTGGCTATCTTTTTTGCTTTAGTGTTTTCCGTTTTTTTTTGATGTTTAAAACAGCATGGAATACATGACTTTCCAAAACCAGGTCTGTTATAAACATATTCTCCACCCTCCACCTTCCGATGCTGTCTTTGTAAATCTGATGTTAATATAGTACCATATTCACCCTCGTCATCTTTACACATATCACTAATTGTTTCCCCTTTTTCATTCTTTTTTACATCTCTTTCAGAAAGACTTATGTTTTTCTCGATACACCAAAATCTTGGACATATATAGTAGTATGGATTATTAGCATTCGTGCTATATTCTAAAAAATTATTTCCATATGTATCTGGATGATGTTTGTCAATGTATTCTTTTTCTTCCTTTGTAATAATGATGGGTTGTCGGTGTTCACTAGTAGGACACGTCTTTGAATAACTTTTATACTTCAATGTAATATCACTCTCCAACTCCTTATTTTTCTCGAATAACATAGGATCGTAACTTTTTATTCTCTGTTGTTTATAGTCATAATATTTTTTCCCCCCACCAAAATTGCTATTTTCTGAATCATTTCCGAGACCCAATTCAACATCTTCGCTGATGCTATCATCATCGGATTCAGACTCTTGGAATACTGATTTATTTGATTTTACTGAAAATCCTATAGACTCATCATCAGAGTCATCCCCCGAGTCATCACCCGAGTCATCATTATTGTCTTTGTCATCCTCTAATTTAGTTATATCATTAACCTGATATGTATTAATAGGTTGATTATTTATCGCAGGTTCATTGCTGCGTATGAGGGTAGTTGGGGATGTTGTAGTTGATGGTAATATCATTCCTAGAGATTCATCTTCATCATCACCTTCATCATCGCCTGCGTCACCTTCATCATCGCCTGCGTCACCTTCATCAAGATCTTCTTTCTTATCATCATCAATTATATCTCCGTCTTCATCTTCGCGTGACTCATATTTGTTTAGGTATATCAATTTATATATAGATTCCTCGTCAATATCCACCAAAAGCTTATTTTGGTACTTCTTTACTTCTTTTTGAGTATCAATCATATTCATTAAACCTGTCATAAAAATGGGTATAGTTTTAAAATATAAATAATTACATACATGTTCTACTGAAACTGTCAATAATTTATTGTTTATGGTTATTATTATCGTCGGTATTTTATTATCATATTTACTTACTCTATTGAATTCTAGTGCAATATTCACCATTGAATTATGAACAATTGTGAAAATATTACTCATGTTTTTAGTCATATCATTTATTTTTCGGTTAAGTCGCTTTATATTTCCATCAAAAAGAAATTCAAAAGAATAATTCATATCTTTAACATATGTGGTTTTATGAGAAAAGCCTATAAACTTATTATATGAATTACTAGACGTGATTAAAGTCATATCTCTTATATTATCCATTATAGATTCAACCTTGCTTCTAATTAATATTTCCAACTTATTACTGTCCATAGATTTGCGTCTATTTTCATAAAACACTTCATAATCGCCAGTTTCATAGATATTGACATTACATAGTGTAATGTCATCAATATAGATAAAAAAGGTAATATATAGATTTGATTTGCCTTTGCTTTCGTGTAAATAACGGTTAATAATGGATTTATTTACAAAAGGTATTCTAACATTTTCTTTTGTTGTATTTATAGAATGCATTCTGAAAATATATTCTTTCTTGTGTCCTGGATTGAATTTTATAAGTGGAATCTCTCTACTTGTACTAAACTGTTTAAAAATTCGCTCTAGTGGAAGTGTAATATTGTTAAATGATCTAACAAATACATTTATTGTTGATATCTTAAATGACTCAACTACCTGTATGCTACTGTAATCGTAAAACATTTTAGTATTATGAAATTTGTTAATAGTGTTGTCGTCGATTATATTATACACAGTTTGTTTAATTTTTTTAGACTGTTTAAGTAGAACTTCATATGAATCTATACCATATTGCGTTAACATTGGATAGTAGCTATTAACCACCATATCATTAATTTCATCCATATCTTTTAATAATACTATATGAAGCGTATGGGAAGTCAAATTATAATCACTTAAAAGTTTATTATTTTCTACAAGAGATCTTTTTGTAGAAGCATTACCTTGAATATTATAAAAATTAAAAGGGTTTGTAGAAATATCATCTCTGAATTGAATACCAATCGGTATGAATTGATTTAATGGGCTTTTGTTAAAACCTAATTCATTAAACTCTGTAAAAGAATATTCGTCTTTATTTATATCTATATCCAACGTTATATTCTTTGATAATTCTTTCATTGATAAATTTGATATCATATTGGTATGATTACTGTGTGAAATAAATAAATTATCTATTTGTGAAATTATTTCATTTTCACCATAAATATATATCTCTTCCAACAATATTTCATTATATTCATTGATAATTTTTTGTTTTATATCGTATACAGTGTCATCGTCATATATATTATCATTTACAAATTTTAAAGGTATACGATTCTTCACAAAAAAATTAAATTCTGATTTTGTTATCAGATTCTTTACTGAATCATAAGTATTAGATTCAGTACTTTTACGGAGACTTTCAATGCTTGTGTTTGATGAGGTAATATAATTTCCTACAAAAAATATTACTTTATAAATGGCTTTTTCTTTAGAATAAAAATTTAATCTAAAGTAGTCCATATATATTATATATAAATATGAGTTATTTTTAATATTTTATCAATAATTCATATAAATTATAGGTCATAATAAGGATTGTCTGTGATTTCTAAACCACAATAATTTTCAGGTTTATTCTTATAGTCTACAGGATCGTATAGTTTAATATTCACAGCATTATCTAATAAAAACTTAAAATTATCCCAAAACTCATCATTATGACCAATGGTCACAGACATAATGTGGGCAAGTTCATGAATGGCCACAAATGTAAGTGTATTAATATCAATTAACTTAGTTCCGTTTTTTTTCTTGCTAAGACAAAATGCTACCTTTTGCCCTTTATTTTCGCTATATGCAGTCAATTCGCTGGTTGGTAATGTTTCTACGCATTTTGTTTTATTAAATTTAGATTTAAGTCGTTTTACTCCATCATTTTCAGGGTATTTTTTGACTAGATATTCTATAAGCTTTTCGCACTTATTGACAACAGTTGCCAAAATGTCGGCTGCTTCATTTATTCTTTTTCTCTCTCTTACACAATATTTATTTCCATCAATGCTAGATACTACACACTTTAAATTATAGAAATCGCTATTGACAAATAGATATGATGTAATACCTACAAGTAATGCTAGAGTTATATATCTCAAAAAATATTTATTTTTTAACATATATTATGAAACTAGTATTTTTTATTATAAAAAATATACCTATTTAATAATTATATATTACAATACGTTACTTACATAGATGAAGCAATTTCAAAATTCAATCGTGAAGAATCGGCCTCAATGGTTGAATTGTTCCAGGGTCCTACGTTTTCTTTGTTGACAGGGGGGTCAGATCTTAATTGTAAATTTGAGTTTCTCATAGCTTGACCAGCAACAGTGTTAATACCTGAATGATAACCAGCTTGTAGAAGGTTGACATCAGCTAATTCGCCCTGACCAGAAGGGTTTAGTTTAGCCCATTCGTTATTTTTGTCACTAGGTAAAAGATCAGAGGGCTCTAATGTAGAAACAGTGGCGCAATTGGATGATAATCCTGGTGTGGTTGTAGTAATACCAGATACTTTGGCATAATCCTCATTTGTTCCTAAAGGTTTTGCAGGTTCTACTGAAGGATCAGCTTCTTCTACGTCTTCGTCATTTCTACCACCGGCCATTCCGTCTACTACAGAGGATTTGTTCTGTGAATACATAGTCATGGCAATGATACCAACTAAAAATACTATGATCATAGTTAAGTTAGTTTGAACAAAAGAAAGCGCTTTTTTCATAATATTTCCCATTTATATATAAAAAATATATAAAATATTTTTCATAATAAATTCATATTTATTATGATTAAATTCACTATATAACTATTCATGATTTCGTTAAGATTATTTCATGTTTTTTCTAAATAGTTTGCTCGTGCTCGCCCACTTCGTCATAATCACTATCACTATCACTGTACACATTTAATAGATATTTTGCCTTAATATTTTGTGCTTCCAAATGTTGTTCTAGTGCTTGTTTTCTCAAATTCTTCGCTTTTTTAAATGCCGATTTATAGAGTTGAATATATTCCAGTTGATGTTGAGAAATATTTATACCTGAATCTTCTAAATTATTCATATCTACTTCTAATTCGTCAATGTTCTTTTTCTCTAAATAATTTGATTTTTCTGTTGGAAAGTCTTCTAATGGTATGTCTTCGGACAGGATAACTTTTGATGGTGATGTGTCTTCTGATGCGATGTCTTCTGATGATGCGACTTCTGATGATGCGACTTCTGATGAAATGTCTTCTGATGAAATGTCTTCTGATGAAATGTCTTCTGATGAAATGTCTTCTGATAGTGTGACTTCTGATGATGCGACTTCTGATGAAATGTCTTCTGATAGTGTGACTTCTGATGATGCGACTTCTGATGAAATATCTGTATATGTATCAATAACGTTATCAGAGGATTCTATAGTAGCTTCAATAGTAGGTTCCGTAGTAGCTTCAATAGTAGGTTCCGTAGTAGCTTCAATAGTAGGTTCCGTAGTAGCTTCAATAATAGATTCAATAGTAGGTTCCGTAGTAGCTTCAATGGTAGGTTCCGTAGTA
>Ga0209302_10001904_pt1 | contig 12206 bp, 12 predicted proteins | sample ArcOceMetagenome_2_FD_187445 | JGI IMG/M metagenome (GOLD analysis project Ga0209302, IMG submission 187445) | Marine eukaryotic phytoplankton communities from Arctic Ocean - Arctic Ocean ARC135M Metagenome (SPAdes) (version 2) | ecosystem: Environmental > Aquatic > Marine > Oceanic | place... | reverse complement strand
CGTTGGTCAGGCGCATGCCCTGCCTTAGTTAGCCGTCTCACGGCATGCGGGCAAGTGGCGTGCATGCCGTAAGACATCTAACTAAGGTCGGCCGTGGCCTCCGAGAGCGGAGCCGCGTCCCCGAGCCAGCGTCTCAGTGGGACGGACGAATTACGTCTTAAAAACGTCACAATTTAAGACTATCTGCCCGACCTACGCGTGCACCAAACCTGGAAAGGCTTTTTAACAGAAAAAAAAGCCAAGATGGGGACAAGGCGTGAAGCTGAAGACAGAATAGTGGTTCACATACTACACGACTCGTATGCTGTCTGTCTGTCTGTCTGTGAAGATAAGATAAGATAAGCTCTCTGTGAAGCTGAAGGGCCGCGTGAAAAGTTTGGCGCTCGGTTGACCAAAAGGGCGCGCCAAACCTTGAGAAATGGCGCCCGGACCGGAACGCGCGCCAAACGCATTGGTCGGGGCCAGGGCCTCGAATGCAGGCTGGTCCCGTGTCCGGATGGAGCCGCCGCACGGTCCGCCGCCGCTTCTCGACGCGGCTCTAGCTGTGGCTGACGATGACCTCTTCATCTTTGGAGGGCGCACGGCCGTTGGTGCACTCAGCCCTGAGCTGTGGCGCCTGGAGCATGCGGCCGGCGCGTGGAGCGCGGTGCAGGCCGGAGGCGGCGCAAGGCCTGCTGCGCGCACCGGCCATTCCCTCCTCGCGCTCCGCGGCAGCGTGTGGCTCCTCGGTGGGCGTGGCGCCTCCGAGGAGTTGCTGGGAGCGCAGGAGCGCATAGCACGCAGGGCTGCAGCCTCTAGCACATACGGCTGCAACCCCTCATACGTGGAGCGGTCATTTCTAACACTCAGAAGCTATGCCTGACCCTGGCTCCTCCCCGCGCTCAGGAGCTCATCTGGCAGCTTCGGCTGCCCAGTGCGCAGTGGGTGCTCCGGCCGCCCTCGACGCCCGACGCGGCCGCGCTCGCGCGGGCGGACCACTGCGCCGCCGCCTACGACAACCTGGACACGATGCTCGTCCACGGCGGCCGCGGGCAGGCCGGGCTGCTCGAAGACCTGTGGAGCTGGGACAATCTCCGCAGCCAGTGGGAGCAGCTCGATGGCGCGCACAGCGAGGGCCCGGCCGGCGGCGTGCGCCCCGCGGCGCGGCGCGGACACTCGTGCGCGCTGCTCGGCGCGACGCGGAAACTGATGGTGCTCGGCGGCCGGTGAGCACCTGCCTCTGCGCCCGCCTCTGTACTGCACACACCCCACGACCCCCCCCGCCCCCCCCCCCCCCTCCTCACCCGGAAGCAACGCAGCGGGGCCGCTGCATGGCCTCTATACATGCATGCTGCACACACGGTGACAGCCTCTATCCAATACGGTCACAGCAACGCTGCGGGGCCTCTGCACGACCTGTGGGCTTTCGACCTGGCAGCGCGCACGTGGAAAGCGCTCTCTTCGCCGCCGCCGCAAGGCGCCGTGCCGCCGGCCGCCTCCGCCTCCCTCGCCGCCGCCGTCCTCGACGCCGCCGCCGCCGCCGCGGGCCGTCCGAACGGCCTCCCCCAGGAGCTAGAGCCTCCCGTCGGCTCGCTCGGCGACCGTCTGATGCGCGCGGCATGCGCGGGCGGGGCGGCCGAGGTTCCGGCGGCGCCGGCCGGCCTGAGCCGCCACCTCGCTGGCTGGCAGTACAGCGCGCCACGCGCCGCCTGGGAGCGGCTCGCCGCGCCTGTGGGCGTGGCGGCGCGCGGCGCGCACGGCGCGAACGCCGGCCACGCGCCGCTGTGCCCGCGCGGCCTGGTGCATGCGCGCGCGGCGGCCGACGCGCGCGGCGAGCGGCTCTACGTGCTGGGCTCGGTAGTGGGCGACGCCCGCGGCGGTGGCGCTGGCGGCGGCGGCGGCGGCGGTGGCGGCGGCGGCGGTGGCGCTGACACAGGCGCCTCGACGAGGTTGGCGGGGATGGAGCTGTGGCGCTACCGCGCGGGGCGGGACTGCGGCTTCACGTGTGAGCACGGCGCGTGCGACGCGGCCGAGGGCGTGTGCGTGTGTGAGGAGGGCTGGGGCGGCGCCGGCTGCGATGTGGCCGTATGCGGGGCGAGCTGCCTCCACGGCACGTGTGACTGCGGCAGCAGGCAGTGCGTGTGCGAGCCGGGATGGCACGGCGACGGCTGTGCGGAGCGGCGGTGCGCACCGGGCTGCGCGTTGCCGCGCGGCACGTGCGACGTGGGCACGGGCACGTGCGCCTGCGTGCCGCCGTGGAGTGGGCCCACCTGCGAGGCGGCAGCCTGCCCCGACTGCCACGGCCGCGGCGCGTGTGACGAGGCAACGGGCTGCTGCGGGTGCGCGGAGGGCTACGGCGGCTGCGACTGCACCCACGCGGCGGGCGGCCGGTGGGAGCGGGTCGAAATGCGCGGGACGCGCGGCGGTGCGCGCGCGGCGGCGGACGCGGTGGCGGGCGCGGCGGCGGGCGCGGCGGCGGAGGCGGCAGCGCGCGCGGCGGCGGACACGGCGGCAGGCGCGGCGGTGGGCGCAGCGGCGGGCGCGGCGGCGGGTGCGGCGGCAGAGGCGGCGGCGAACGCGGCGGCGGAGGCGGCGGCGGCGGTGCCGTCGATCCGGTACGACGCCGCGGTGGCCGAGTGCAACGGGCGGGTCACCATGGTGGGGGGCAACGCGGCGGCCGCGTGGCTGTCCGACGGCCGTCCTGCGCGCATGGCGCCGACGGCCGAGGCCTGGGCCCTGGTGCCGGCCGGCGGCGGCGCGGCCCGCGGGCGGTGGGTGCGCCTTGTGTCCGACTTGCTGCCGGGGCCCTCGGGGTGGCGGGCCGAGCCAGGGCCGTCGGCGCGGCGCGGCGCGGCGGCGGCGAGCCTGGGCGGCGGCCTCGTGGCGGTGCACGGCGGCGTGAGCGGCGAGGAGGCCTACGAGGTCCCCTCCGATGAGCTGTGGCTGCTCGGCTGCCCCACCGAGGGGGCCGCCGTGTGGCGCCACCAGTCGGCGCCCGACACGCGCCGCCCGACGGCCCGCGCCTTCCACTCAGCCACGCAGCTGCCCACCGCCGCCGCGGGCGCCGTCGAGCTGCTCATCTACGGCGGGCGCGCGCCGCTCGGTGGCGCCGCCGCCTTCGCCGCGGGCGTCGCGGCGGACCGCGCCGCCTCCGACGCGTTGGCGCGCATGGCGCGCGGAGATGCCGACGCTGCCGCAGCCGCCGCAGCCGCCGCCGCCGCCTCGCGCCTCGAGGAGGTGGCGGAGCAGGGCAGGCGGCGAGTGCTGGGTGACCTCTGGCTTCTCGAGCGCTCGGGCGCATGGCGGCTGCTGAGCGGCGGCGCGGACGGCGGCGCGGGGGTGGGCGCGGACGGCGGCGTGGGGGCCGAGGGCGGCGGCGCGGCGGGCGAAGGCGTGTCCGCGGCCGTGTCCGCCGCCGAGGACGCGGACGCGCCGGTGGCGCGGCAGGCGCATGCCGCCGTCGCGCACCGGCGCGGCGCGCGCTGCGAGGCGGCGGGCTGCCTCGTCATCTTCGGCGGCTGCGACGCGCGCGACGTGCCGCTCGATGACCTCTGGCTCTTCAGCCTGCGTGAACGCCGCTGGACGCGCCTGCGCCCTGCGCCGGGCGGCGGCGGCGACGGCGGCGGCGCGTGGCCGTCCGCTCGTCACCACCACACGCTCACCGCGCTATCACCCCCCGAGGGCGGCGCGCCGCGGGGCGCGCTGCTCTTTGGCGGCGTCGGGCTGCGCGCCTCCCTCGATGACGCGCCGCTGGTCGACGCCTCGCTCTGGTGGCTCTCCTTCGACCAGCCGGGCGGGTGGACACGGGTGCACATCCCCGCGGGCGCGTCGCAGCCAGACCGGCGCCTGGGCCACGGCGGCGTCGGGCTCAACGCCTCCCTCTGGCTGGTCGGAGGGCTGGCCGTGCAGGGTGCTGCCGCCGCCGACGCCGCCACGCTGCCAGTGGACACCTCGCTGCGCCACGTGTGGCGCTTCGGGACGGCCGGTGACGGCGGCGCTGTGGGTAGCGGGCCCGGCCTACTTTCACCGAAGGCCGTGGGCGTGGCGGGCGTGGCGGGCGCGGCGGGCGCGGCGGGCGCTGTGGGTGGCTGCGCGCTGGGCTGCGGCCCTCACGGGGCGTGTGACCTGCGGCACGCGCGCTGCGTGTGCGCCAGCACGGTCCAAGGTGTCCCGGCTCGCGGCAGCCCATGCGGCCACCCACTTGCTCCAGAGGCCCACTGCTCCAGAGGCCCAGTTGCTGGCTCAGGCCCGCTATCCTGTGGGCCCGGGACGATCGCCCCCGCCGCCTAGATGCGGAACAGAGACCGCGCCGCCGCTCCCTTGCCTCCCCAGAGCCGATTCCACCGCCTTGGGTCATCCAGGTGTGACCCGCCGTGGAGTGGGGCCGACTGTGCTGATCCCTCTGTGGCGGCCGCGCCCAGCACGGTGCGGCGTCTACTGCGCGTCTTCATGCTGCTCTCTGCGGTGTCGCAGCATCGCCAAAACGGAATCCCCCCCCCCCCACCCCCACTGGTAGTACCTGGCTTCTCCTGCGCCTCCTCAAGGCGCGCCTGGCGGCTCTGAGCGGGCCGACACTCCCGGGGGGTGGGGGGGAGGGGCATCAGGCCACTGGTAGGGCAGTCGCGGCCTCGGGTGCTCGAGGTCCCCCTCCCCCCCCCCCATGCAAGGCCAAAGTCGCCGAAGCCACTGCCTCTGACCATGCAGGCGGTGGTGTTCGGCCTCGGCCTTGGCTACCTGCACAGCCGCTATAGCTCCATCTTCGGCCGGAAGCGGCGCGGCTACCAGCGGATCGGCGAGGCGCAGCGAGACTTGTGAGCGGAGCGAGAGGTCAGCACGAGACTAAAACTATATGTGCACACCACGCATGCAGTCGGAGGGTGGAGAGACGTACGCTCTAAATTGCGAGAAGCTGCCATACTTTACTGGTACTCTACTTTAGCGCCCGCGCCCCGCGCGAGCCGCGGGCTCGACACACGGTCTCTGGTCTCCCTGGTAGCACTAGAGCAGAGAGTCTCTATAGAATATTACTTTAAGCGTAGAGTCGTACGCGATTTTACAATTATATAAAGGCAATTCCGGAAAAGAAATAAAGTCCCAAAGTCTATCACCCAAATCTGCGAAGCACACAGGAGTCCTGTCACCCAAAAGCAAATTGGGCTCTATTCGTATTTGCTACTTTATTGGGCCCGAGGGCGAGGCGAGAGAGCGCGCTGTGAATATGTAAAAAATAACCAAATGGAAATGCCAACGATGACCTCGCTGAAAAATATGCCTGGGGGGGAAAGAAAAGAATATTGTCACCAGCCCTGGGCGCGCCTGCCCCCGAAGTCACGCCCCCAGCTGGCAGCATTCGCAGGGCTAGGCCCCCTGCGCTAGCCAAACCAAATTTCAAATTCGCCGATCCAGTCGCTACTGACGCTCTTTATGCCCTCCCAGCTGCCGGGCTACGGTCGCCACGAAGACACTGGTGTCCATCAGGCCATCCGCGTCCGGTGGTGGCGAGGCGGTCTTCAGCAGCGCTTCGATGTCCTCCTCTGGTAACTTGGTCCCGCGGTAGCACATGGCGCGCAGCTCCTCGGGCGTGACGCGCGCACTGCCCCCCTGCATTTTGTGCTCGTACAACGCGTTGGCGAGCGAGTACGAGATGCGGTCCCGCTTCGGGTACATGGACTGGTGGAGGAATCCAGTCTCCTCCTCGGCGTAGTCTGGAGGCGGTGGTGCCCGCTCGACTGCGAGGCGTCGCAGATGCGTCGCCGGTTGTCGCAGCAGCGGCAGCCGAGCTGTCCTCAGCGCGACAGCAGCCGACAGTACTCCTGGCCGGCACAAACGGCCCGCCATGTGGCCGGAAAATCCCATGTGGCCGGAAAGATTCAGGGACCAGCGGAAACTATGCCAGCACGGCGCGACTACTACCTTCTCTCTCTCTATTTTGTCAGTTGCATCGCCCAGAATCGCCAAAAACACTTGCCAAGAGAACGCGCTGTGTTCAGACGGGATGCTGGCGCTCCTGGCCGTCACGGCCCCCCTAGCCATGGTACTGCCCAAGGTGAGCGCGCCTCCGAACTTCGTGCAACCGACCCCGCGGCCGCTCACCGTCACCCGCCCGAGCGAGGAGCTGCCCTCCCTGCTCACTGGTGGCCTCGTGTTGGCCATCCGACTTGCCACCGGCGTCTTCACGCTCGGATGGTCGCCGAAGCTGCTCACCGGCGATGAGGCCGCTGCGGTCGGCACGGCCACTGGAACTTATGGCTTCAGGTTCGGCCCGCTCGCCTTCCGCGACACATCGCCGCTCCTTGCGGGAGCACCGAGACCGGAGCAGCCCCTCGTGCTGTACGAGTACGAGGGCTCGCCTTTCTGCCGCAAGGTGCGCGAGGCGGCGCTCCTCCTCGATGTGCCCGTCGAGTTTCGGCCCTGCCCGGGCGCGAGGGCCGGCTTCGCTGCTGAGCTCAAGGAGCGCACGGGTCGGATGACGGTGCGCTGCGCCTCGCAAGCCCGCCGTGGCGATTGGGCCTACCCTACCCCTTGGCCCTCGCCCTAACAGGTGCCCTTCCTCGTCGACCCGAATAGTGGCACCGAGATGTTCGAGAGTGACGACATCGTCGACTACATGCTCGACACTTACGGCCCGCCCCGCGACGCCTACAGCGACCTGGTGCTATGGCCCCTGCGCCCTCACCCTCACCCTCACCCTCACCCTCACCCTCACCCTCACCCTCACCCTCACCCTCACCCTCACCCTCACCCTCACCCTCACCCTCACCCTCACCCTCACCCTTACTCTGACCCTAACCAGGTGCTGTGGCCCCTGCGCGGAGGCTTCATGACGACCACCGCCACTTTCGCGACACTCTTCCGCGGCCTGGCCGGTTCGAAGCGGCAGGCTAACGCGCGGCCCGACAACGAGGAGATGCTGCCGCTCGAGCTGTGGGGCTATGAGCCCTCCCCCTTCGTATGCCACACAGGCCTCGAACCCCGGGCTCGAGTAGCAGGCTGCAGGGTCCCAGGCAGGTCTGCTACTCACGCGTGCGCGCCTCGCTTGAGACAGGTGCGGCCTGTGCGCGAGAAGCTGTGTGCCCTCTGCTTGCGCCATATCCTCGTACCCACGGCGCGCGGCTCGGCCAACCGCGACGCGCTCATCGCCAAGACGGGCGTGCAATTCCAGGTGCACTCCCTCGAGCTGCCCAACCCTAACCCTAACCCTAACCCTAACCCTAACCCTAACCGTAACCCTAACCCTAACCCTAACCCTAGCAGGTGCCCTATTTGGTCGACCCCAACACGGGTGTCGCGCTCTTCGAGAGTCTCGCGATTATCGAGTACCTCGACGCTGTGTACACGGCCGACTGATGAACACACACTTCGCGCTCGCGCGGCTCGTGTGGTCTGTGGACACTGTGGTGTGTCCGTACGGGTGTGTCGGTGTGCCCGACACACTCTCCTCTCGAGCTCTCTCCGACTAACTGTAGGACAAGGGTCCCCACCTTGTATTTCGTTTCTATCATTTTCTACGTTATGTATCGTATTCCAAAGCATACGGCTTTAATAAAAGGCGAAAAATGACAGCACACCGCACGCCATGTTCCTTGTTCTACTTGTTCGCAACACAAAATGAAACAAAAAATCGATCGCGCGTATACCCGCGTAGAATCGTGTATAGAAAATATAGTTTCAGAACCTTGCTGGTCCGCACCGGTCAATCCAGTAAGCAGTATCCACCGACCGACCTCCAACCACCGGGCAATCTGCACTTGCTCCTGGCGGGGTGGGTTATAGAAGGACCATAGAAGGACCGCGCCTGGGTGAGGGAGCACACGCGGCTCTAAGCGCCGTCTTCGTTCCCGCCCGCATTCTCGGTCGTCGCCTCCATGCTGAGGGGTAGTAGAGGCGCTGCTTCGCCTGTCGCCGCGCCGCCGCCGCTGGAAGTCGCCAGCGCCGCCGCGCCGAAAACGCCGAGCCCTCCCAGTGCCTCGAATTGGGTGATCGGCTCGTGGAGCACGACGAAACTCCACATGGCGGTGAGCAGCGGCGCGGCCGCGTAGATGGGCTGCGCGGCGGCGGCGGGGACGGTGCGCTGCCCCTCGTACTGCAGCAGCGTGCCTGTGACCGCCGTCGTCGCGGAGAAGCAGAGCAGCGCGGCTTGGGTGGGGCTGAGCTCCCCGGCCCAACCCAAGGTGCGGGCCGCCTGCGACGCTGCCCAACCGTCCGCCCCGAGCAACTCGGCCGCGCTTGCGCCCACCGCGCCGCACCAGGCGGCGCCGCAGCCGGCTGCCGCGCCCGCCATCGGGCCCGCCGCCACCACGCTCGCCGCCGCGCCCGTAGCCGCGCCCGCCGCCGCGCCCGCAGCCGCGCTCGCAGCCGCGCTCGCAGCCGCAGCGCCCGCCGCGCCCGCCGCCCCGCCCGCCGCGCTACTGGCCGTAAGACTGGCCAGCGCCAAAAAGGGCAGGCTGCACAGTGCCTGCGTCTGCAGCCGTGCGGCCGCGAGCCGGCGCGCCGGGAAGCTCGGCACGAGTGAGCTCAGTCGCACCTGTCCCGTCGCGTAGCATGCGGCGGCGGCGAGCATGAGCTCGTCGCCCTGTGAGAGGCGCGGCGCCAGCGGCTCGGCCGCGCTGGCGTCGCCGAGCAGCGCGAGCACCGTGCTGGCGAGCGCGAGCGCGCACGCCGCCCACACGCGCGGCGGCACGCGGCGCTGCGCCTCGGACGTGCCGAAGAGCGCTGAGAGCGTCCTGTCCAAGGTAAGGCTCAAACGTGTGAGTAGCAGACCTGCTAGTCTAGAGTTCTGCCTGGGGTCTGCTAGTCTGGGGATCGAGGCCTCTGAGGCATACGGAGTGAAGACATTGATCGTCGAGAGCAGCACGGTGCCCCGCACCACTCCGATCTGCTGCAGCCCGGCGGTGTTGAGCTGTGCGCCTGCACAAGCCCAGAAGCCCAGCTCCGCGGCGGCCCGCCAGAAGGCGGCCGGGTCGCTCAGCGGCTCGCTCAGCGGCTCGCTCGCGACAGGGCTGCTGCTCTCGCTCAGGACGAGAGCGGCACCGCCGGCCATGAGGGCGAAGCGAAGCGATGTAATCAAGGCGGGCGAGAGTGGCGCGCCGTCAGCAGCGTAGATCAGCTTCAAGCTGACCGGGTAGGTGGCACTCAGCGCCGTGGAAGCCAGCAGGGCGAGGCGAGGCTGCATCTCTCGCCCTTTTCGCTTTCCCCGCAAACTCCAGAAGGGAGGGCACAATCACGGGGCAAAACTCTAAGATTTAAGAGAAGTTAAGATAAGAAAGAAAAAAATATCCGCAGTCAATTCATTCGTTTGGTTAATGATATCGAGTCGAAGGCGTGTTGTCAGTGTGTGGCCACCCGCCCGGAGCAATATTGGAGCGCAACATCGCTCACGCTACTTACGAGAGTCAAGCACCCCGCTGTGCGAGTGGAAACTGCTTTAAATATTGTCAAGCTCCTGACTGGGCGGTGTAGGTGGTGTGCGGGCGAGTCACGGGTGGAGTCGGGTGCGGGTGCGCTTCGGCTGGGTGCTAGAACGCGATGCTGACGCCGCGCTGCCCGCGGCGTCTTTAACGATCTGTTTGGCCTTGTCGTGGAAGTCGTTGTGCCGTAAGCTGCGGCGGGGGAGGTCGCAAGGGGTGTACGGGAGCATGCGTGTGGATCCACCCCCGTCCGACAGGAGGACGTGGCCGCGGTCCTACCACGCGGCGCACGATCGAGGGCAGTATATCGCGCGGATGAGCATGTGGAAGGGGTGCAGGAAGCAGGGAGGAAGACTTGGAAAGGGACCAAGGAAGGACATGTGCTCACTTTATGTATGCTCTCTTATTGACGCGAGTAGGAACGTGCAAGGAAGGGAGGAAGTGTGTTCGCGAATGTGTCAGCGGGCATTGACAGGAAAGCGGGCATGACGGGCGGCGGCGCACTTAACCCCTAAACGGTGTTCGTCGGGACAACTCTACAGTGAGGGTGCGCGGGTCACGCCCTCAGGCACCAGGAGGGCCCGGGACAAACTTATTTCAGTCTTTTCCTGCAACAAGGGGGCGTTTCCCACACTTTTCCCCAGTCTAGCCCCTCCCAGAAACGCGAAGGTCGGCCGTGCCGGCCTCATGAAGGCTGCCAGGTTGGGTTGATAGTCATTCGTTACACATGGATTCCACATCGTCCGCTGGACCTGGCCCGCCGGCTGAGAGGTCCATCAGTCGGGTGGAAACGGCCAGCCCAAGCGCAGGTTTCAGTTACGACGCGTTCAGGCTCGGGGTGAGCTCTCGTCTGGCGCAAGGCAGGCGCCTGAGCGACTCATGCCTCAAAGCGGTGAACGGCTAAGATGATGCGCGCCTGATGCATAGTAGTTGTTGGTAGCCATAAACCTCGAGATGCCGCACGGTGAGGACACCCCATATCCGCGTCTGAAAGTCAAAGAGCCACGATCCGGTCGCAGTGAGCACCGGCATGCTGCCAGGCTCAAATGCGGACTCAGTCTGCGTCTGGCAAAAAGAAACGCTCTGGCTACGCATGAGCGCGGCGACAAGACGCGCAAGCCTGAAAAGGTGTGTCTGTGTGCCTGTCCCCTCAGGCACCGTTGGTTTATTTCCTTTCAAAAAGACTACACTTGCAAAAAGAAAAGGGAAGAGGAGGGGTAGGAGGGGGAAAGATGTGTGCCTGTTCCCTGAGGGTCAGGCGCCGTTGTGGTTTTTCCTTTCAAAAAGAACTACAATTATCCAAAGGCCACAAACAAAAGGCGAATTCATCTTATCTTATCTTATCCCCTGCAAATGTGTAGACCATCACCTGGGGGAATGGGGGGGCCCTGAGACGTCAGGATGGGTCTTTCGCTCTACTGTCTACACTCACGGCATTGACTCGGCGGCGGCGGCGACGCTCGCTTCCGTGACGAAGAGGCCCGCAAGCGCGCCCCTCAAGCGCGCCGGCAGGATGGTCCGCAGAGCCTCGGCCGCGCGCCAGCCGCGTGGCAGGGCCGCGTGCGTCCACTCCTCCCCACCAGCTGCCGCGACGATGGCCTTGCCGGCGTTGGCGCCCGCCATCATCTCGACGAAGGCCTTTGGTGCACTCTCGACGCCTGAGTAGGGTTAGGGTCAGGCTTAGGGCTAGGGCTAGGGCTAGGGCTAGGGCTAGGGCTAGGGCTAGGGCTAGAGCTAGGGCTAGGGCTAGGGCTAGGGCTAGGGTCAGGGTCAGGGTCAGGGTCAGGGTCAGGGTCAGGGTTGGACCAGCACTAAGGCGAACCCTCCCACACGGTCTGTCGCGCGTGCAGCTCGCCGCCCGCGAGTAGACGGCTCAGCTCGGCCAGCGCGGCTGCGAAGCGCGGCCGGTGATCGAGCACGAGGTAGCGCGTGCGACTGATGCCGAGGGCCTCCGCGTGCGCGTGCACCTCGGGCGGCAGTGGCGGCGGGTAGGGGGCGTCAGAGTCGTACATTGCGATCTGACCGCAGACGACCACGCGCGCCCCGCGGCACAGCGCGTGGCACACCACCGCGTCGCTCGTGGCGCCGCCTGGAGAGGGGCGGCGTAGCGTGAGAGCAGCGGAGCGCGAGGGGCGTAGCGCGAGATACCTTCCCACTCACTACATACTACTTGCCGGCGTTGTCCCAGTAAATCTCGGCGCGCTCCTTGGCGAGCTCGCGTGCGAGATCGCGCCCCTTGTAGTCGATCGCGCGGTCGACGATGCCAGCGCCCACGAGCCACGCAGCCTTCTCTGCACTGCCGCACAGGCCGACCACCCTACAGCCACGCCGCTTGAAGAGCTGGCACGCGATGCTCCTGGGAGGTTTGGGCTTAGGGGCAGGGGTAGGGCTAGGGTTCGAGTTCGGGTTAGCGCTCGGGTTAGGATTAGGGCTAGGTTCGGGCGGCTAGAGAGGCGCAGCGCTCCCTACAGCGCCGGCCGCGCCCGAGACCACCGCAGTCTCTCCTGCGCGCGGCCGCGCCACGTGCTCGACGCCCACGAAGGCGGTGAGCCCCGGCTGGCCCGCAGCGCCGAGCAGCGCCGATGGCGGCACGAGCGCGCCTGGTGGGCACCAAGAGCCTGGTGAGCCGCCAAGACGCACTCAAGATGGGAGAGGCCTTGGGTGGCACCTCGGAGCGGCTGCACTATACTGCGGCGCCCAAGCGCCCAAGTGGCCATGGCTCTGCTCTGGAGCTCAGAGCGGCCGTCGCGCTCGAGGATGAGCGCGCCCTGAGCCGCAGGTGGCCGGCTCTGCCCACCGGCCAGGACGACGCGTCTCGGC
>Ga0209302_10001898_pt1 | contig 12229 bp, 8 predicted proteins | sample ArcOceMetagenome_2_FD_187445 | JGI IMG/M metagenome (GOLD analysis project Ga0209302, IMG submission 187445) | Marine eukaryotic phytoplankton communities from Arctic Ocean - Arctic Ocean ARC135M Metagenome (SPAdes) (version 2) | ecosystem: Environmental > Aquatic > Marine > Oceanic | place... | reverse complement strand
ATAGAGGGGCGGGTAGAACATTCGCCAGAAGAACATTCGCCAAGAGAACGCGTCGCGTGGACGGCCGCCACATGAACAGGCTGCTACGCTCACGACCTCTCCAGCCGTCTCTCTGGAGCCGAGCGTGTTCTGGCCTGGGCGCCGCGGCCCCCGACCATGGTACGTTCGTGAGCCGCCGGGAGCAGACAACGGCACTGGAGGCGCTGCTGAATGGCGCCGCGCCCATGATCGCTGTCGCGGAGTTCATGCGCGAGACGGCCATCTCCAAGCTCGAGCTGTACATCCGAGAGGAGGGCAACGACTTTGGCGTGAGCACCACGGGCCTCGCCACTCTTGCTTGCACCTTCGGCGCTCACACTGCGCTGGCAGAGCTCAGCCTGACCGGCAACCTCGGCCCGGACAGTTGTCGCGCCCTCGCCGACGGCTTGCGCGCGAACAACAGCTTGACGAGCCTGTCTCTGGTTGGCACGCCCGTTGGCGAGGAGGGCGCGTGTGCGCTTTCGGCGGCGCTGGCAACGGATGGTATGCTCACGACGCTGGGCCTGCCCTACTGTGGCATCGGCCCCGCCGGTGGCGTGGCGTTGGCAGGGGCGCTGCGCACGAATACAGCGCTGCGCTATCTCGACCTGTCCGGCAATCACCTGTGCGGCAGGCAGCAGCTGCCGGGCGGCGCGTGGGATGGCGAGCACACAGCTGTGGCGATGGCCGCTCTGGCGGACGCACTGCCGCACAGCACCGTGGCGTCCCTCAACCTTCGCCATAATGAGTTGGAGGACGCGGGGTGCGTCGCGTTTGCAGCAGCCCTGAGAGCCAACGCGCCGCTCGCCACGCTAAACCTGCAGCTGAACAGCTTTGGCGACGCCGGCGCCATCGCGCTTCTCGAGAGCCTGGCGGCCAACACCTCGTCACGGTCTATCGATCTGCGCGATAACAAGTTGGGCAAGGAGGCCATGAAGGACGCACAGCTCGGCCTAGCTCGCAGGCGAGCAGAGGCGGGGCTGGGGCGGATCGCAGTGGAGCTGCCCGACAAGCATCCAAAACTCTGGCCGAAGGACGGCCAAATTGGGTGAGCCCGAATTAGGTGACTGTGGTATCTATCTCTTATCTGATTCCGTACGCCCACTGTGGTTAAGATAAGATAAGATAATTTGTTACTAAGGTCCTTCTCCCCCTCCCCCCGAAGGGAGCGCCACCGGTGCGAAAAACATGGGTTCCGACGTTGAGAAGTACGACGAGATCCTGCTGACCGTCGCTGGCCAGTGCGGGGGCATAGAGCCGCTGCTCGATGTCTTCTTCTCCTTCCTCTACCGGAAGACCGACTTCTTCGTCGTCATGCAGAAGGGCGAGACCAAGATGGGCTTCCCCGAGGGCGTCGCGGAGAAGCTGGTGCTGCGCTCGTTCCGCCAGTTCCAGCAGGGCGAGATCAAGACAAAACAGATAGCCAAGACGCGAGCCGAGGTCGCGCCCCCTTCGAAGCCTGCTCCCACGCCTGCCGTGTCGAGGCCGGCCGTCGAGGACATCACCGATCAGAAGCCGCCTGCTTCTGCTGCGCCCGCACCCGCGCCCGCGCCCGTTGCTGCACCAAAGAAGGCTGACGAGCTGGGCTACAACGGCGGCACGACGGAGCGCTTCAGCTGGGAGCAGACGCTCTCTGACGTGGCGATCCAGGTGCCGATGCCGGAGGGCACGCGCGCGCGAGACGTCGTCTGCACGATCAGCAAGTCGCACCTGATGGTGAAGCTCAAGGGGCAGGACGCCGTCATCGACGCCGACTTCCCGTGCGACGCGCGCAACGGGAAGGAGATCTGGGAGAAGGTGCGTGCGGATGAATGCTACTGGAATCTGCAGCCGGGCACGGCAGGCAGAGCGCCGCAGGTGGCGGTCTACCTGGAGAAGGAGCGCGAGAGCTGGTGGAAGTCAGCACTGCACGGCGCCGAGGAGATCGACACGACCAAGGTCGACTCGACGCGACAAGTGTACGACTACGACGGCGAGACGCAGGGTGCCATCCGCAAGATCATGTTCGACCAGGACCAGAAGCGGAGGAACCTGCCGACTTCGGACGAGATGCAGAACGAGGACATGCTGCGCAAGGCGTGGGACGCCGAGGGGTCGCCCTTCAAGGGCACGCCGTTTGACCCGAAGATGGTCAACTTCAGCGGAGGCGCAGGGGCAGGGATGCCTGGGGGGCCGCCCGGAATTGATTAAAGCGCAGCGAGCTGTATAGTCTCTCCTTTGGATGAGGAACTCGTGTCAGTGCGTAACAGGGGCGTCAATTACCCCCTTGTTGGCGCGTTCAGTGTTCTGTGTTGCAAGGGTGAGGCACACATGGCCCCGCAGGGGCTGGCCTCTCACTTGAACGGCCTAGCGAATGTGAGGAAGATCACTGACCCGGACGAGCGGAACAACGCCATAGGCCTCGTCGCGAGTGATCTCATCGACAGGTACCTGCGGCACGGTCGGGGTGTCCCTTCCGAGCGCTTGCGTGTCCTTGACATCCTCAGCAAGTTGGCAGACAGGGCTCCCGGCTGCTTCGGCTACGGCGAGCCGGGTCGCACCGTCCCGCTGCTGCTGGCGCTGCTGCCCTTGCTGCCCGAGCCCGTTGCCGAGTGGCAGCATTCGGTGCTGACCCTCCTCCGGACGATGCTAGGCCTGCTGCATCTGAGCGATGCGCGGTGCTGCGCCGCGGCCCTGCACGACGCGCTGGATCTGCTCTCACGCCTGCCGAGCCCGCACGCGAGCTCTCCGCCGGCCCAGGTGCACGGCTTTGCGGGCTTGGCCGGCTCCGTTACACACCAGGGGCCCGGCGACACCGTGGTACTTGAGTTGGGGTGCCCGAGCAGAGTCGCGTGGCTGGAGGGTGGGCTGCTCCGGTTGTGCGCCGACGTGCATTCGAGCTCGCCGCAGCTGCTAGGCAGCGGGTCAGCACCCCTGCTGTGGACGGCGCTGCTCCGGAGGCTTGACCATGAGCTGTCAGCTGCGGGCACGCCGGCAAGCGACGCGTGCAGGCCCGTGGCGGTGCGTGCGCTCGGCGCGCTGCTGCGGACGACGAAGCCACCGGTGGCACTATGCACGCTGCTGCTGCACCGGTTGCTCACGCTCCTCTGCCTGCGCGCGGACCACGCACCGCACCGCCCGGCTGACGAGGCTGCCGGGCATGCCGGGCATGCGGGGTATGCGGGGCGAGCGGCGCGCAGCGAGCCGGAGGACGACGACCAGCTGGGTGACTGCCTGAGCGCGCTGACGCCGCTCTTGCTGCCACCGTATCCCGCACTGCGGCTGCTGCTGCGCGCCACACCGTGGGCGCTGTGCAACTCCAAGAGCGCGGGGCTGCAGCACGCGCTATCAGGCCTGCTGTGCGTCCTGCCCGCGCAGGCTCGCGCCCTCCCGCCAGCTCTCCCGCCCTCGCCCACTCGCCACCCCACCCTCGCCGCCCCAGCACAGCCGCAGCATATCTCCAGCATATCCCCAGCATATCCCCAGCACAGCCTCAGCACATCCCCAGCACAGCCCCAGCACATCCCCAGCACAGCCTCAGCACACCGCGGCGGCCCTCCCCCTTTCACCAGGCGCTCGAGCGGCAGCTCCACCCACTGGTGCATCTACTCGGGTTACGAGGCGCACGCACGCTACTACACCCGTGCTTCGAGCGCGCGCTGCACGCCGCGCCGCAAGGCCACGCCGCACAGGGCGCACACGCCTTCGTGGCTCCAGACTTCCCGTCGAGCTCCCAAGCTACCATAGTGCAGGACAACGCGCGCAGCCGGCCAGCCACTCAGCGTGCCGCCTGCATCGGCGGGGAGGGCGCACCCGATCCCAAGAGGCATCGGGGGCCGAGCTCGGAAGTCGACTCGGGCGTCGTGTGCATCGTTGGCACGAGCAACGAGGCCGGCATGTCGCTGCAGCACTGCCTGATGGCGCGGGCCATGGCGCTGCGCCCGCCCGACCCGCAGCAGGACGTGTCGATGCGTGAGGCCGAGCATGGAGGGGCGCATGGAGGGGCAGATGGCGTGGCGCCGCGGCAAGACGAGGTGCGGCTTGGGCAGCAGGTGGCGGACCTGCAGGCGCTCGGGGCCATCGTGTCCATCTTTGCGCGCGTCGCGTGCAAGCCCACGGGGCAGGCGGCAGTCGGTGGCGCGGAGCTTCCGGTGCCCACCGCGCTGCTCGACAAGGCGCTCGCGTGGCTGCGTGCGTTAGTCGTCATGGCACGGCGCGACGGCACGGCCCAGGCGGCGTGCGGCAGCGAGGCGGCCTCGAGCGGCGACGCGGGGGCGGCCGGCGGCGTGGAGGGCGGTGGCGTGGAGGGCGGCAGCATGGAGTCGCTCATGCACGCGGGCCTCGATTTGGTGGAGGTCGTGACGGCCCTGGACGCGCAGTCGCTGGGCCCCGAGCTAGTGGACACGGCTGCGCGGCTCGCCTCCCTCCCGTGGGAGGTGCCGAGTGCCGGCGCGACGCGCCTCGAGCCCGCTGGCGCACGAGGCGCGGCGCGGCACAGTGTGGCACTCCGGTGCCAGGCGGTGCGCGTGCTTGGCGTGCTCCCGCCCGCCGTCGCGCTGCCAACGCTCAAGCGCGCGATGGCGGCGGCACTGGTTTCGCTGCAGAGCGCCACCGAGGCCACACGGCACGGCGGGGGCGGGGGCGAGGTGCGCGTGGCGGTGGCCGCGCTGGAGGTCCTACCCCTGCTGCTGTCCAGGTTGGGGCGCGACTCGACGGAGTTCGCTGAGTTCGGCGGCAGCGGGCGCGAGCTCTACCAGATGGCAAGCTGCCTGCTGACCCGACTGCAGCCCGCGCCGTCTACCGGGGCATCAGCTACAGAGGGCCCATCCGCCTCCGCCACCTCTGTGCTGCAACTGTGCACACCACTTGCCACGGCCATTGGGCTCCTGGTGTGCTTACAAGCTGGGACGTGTGCCCCCCGCGCGCCACAGGGCGGGAGCCAGAGCCTCGGTGGGATGCCCCGCCATCCCTTGCGAGGCAGTGGCGACCACGAGACAGCGTCACGGCCACAGCGCGAGACGTCGGGCGACGCCGGGTGTGTGCCGCACACGAGGACTGCGCTGCGCTGTGCGGTGTGTGAGCCCACCGCCGAGGCAGAGACGGGCAGCGCGGCTGTGGCTGTAGCCGGCGAGAGCGGCGGCAACGGGTGGATGCAAGCCTGGCTCCCGATGCTGTGGAAGGTGCAGGTAGCACTGCCGCCCACGCTCGTGGCGCAGCGCGTGGCCCTGCTGCGTGCGATGGCGCGCCTGGCGCAGCACGCGCCCCTCGCCATGCTCGCACGGTGCCAGCAAGTGCTGAGGCACTTGGTGGGCAAGCTCGACGATGAGCAGCAGGACGTGTCGGCCGCATGCGAGCAGGCCCTTCCCCTGCTGCTTGGCCGGCCGCAGTTCGTCCGCGCCCTGTTCCCCGCCATCGGCGAGAGCGCAGCGCTCTGCGCACGCACGCTGCGCGCGCACGTCATCCGTCCGATGGTGAACCAGCTCAGCACGCACCGGGAACGCCACCGCTCGCCCACGGCGGAGCCACGCGCGGCGCGGCGCATGCTGACGATGATGCGCGTCATCTCGAGCCTCGGCTGCCACCCGCTCTACGCCGCGGCCGAGTGCCGCGCGCCGGTCTTCCTCGCTCTGTGCGAGCACCTCAGCGCCGACGAGCTCTCGCTCGAGTACGGGACTGCGCAGCAGCAGCTCTCCCGCCTCGCCATGACGTGCGCGCGACGCACGCCGGGGGCGCCCGCGGGCGGCGGCTCGTCGGCGTGCCTCGCGTGGCTATGCCGCGACCTGGCGCCGCAGCTGCACCCCGAGTGGGTCTGGTGGCTGCACGAGCGGCCGCAGCTCCTCGCGCACCTGGCAGCCAAGCTGCTCGAGACGACCGAGGCGGAGCTGCTCCACGCCGCCGCGCGCCACGCGCTGCCGCAGCTCGTGCTGCACGCCGGCCTCGCCTCGGGCCACACGCCGCCCGGCTCGCAATCGGTCGCCGACGCGCCGCACGCACTGGCGCGCTCGAGCAGCACGGCCGCACGCACGCTCTCGCGCGGCGCGGTGGCGGGCAGCGTGCTGGGCCGGCTGGCTGCGGTGCTGTCGGTCAGCACGACGCAGATCCTCATGGACCACATGCACCACATCCTGGTCGAGCTCTTCGTGCACCACGGCGATGCCAGCGGCGATGCCAACGCCGTCGTCAGCGGCGGCATCGACTTCATGTTTGCGCAAGCCGAGTTCGGCGAGGTGACGTTCCACGACCTGATCAAGATGTGCTCCGGCGAGCTCATGCAGGAACTTGTGCTGCGGCTTGGCGGCGCGGCGGACAACGGGGCGTACATGCAAACCGTGCGCGCGCTCAACACTCTCATCCCCGTGGCGATGGCGAACAGCAATGCGGAGGCGGACGAGTCGGGCGGCGACGGCATGCTGTCCGGCCAGCCGCTGGGCTCGAGCGACGTCAACGGCGCCAACATGCAGCTGTGCGCGTACATCCAGCAGAACTACTTCATGCTCATGCAGTTCCTGCGCGAGAAGGTGCGTCACGGCACGCCGAGCGAATCGCACGCCGCCGTGGGTGCCATCCACAAGCTGCTCATCCTGATCAAGGAGAGTGGCCACGCCGAGATCCAGCACTCGTGGTGGGCCGAGCTCGTGGTCACATTCAAGACGCTGCTCGAGCAGCAAGCGCACCGCGAGCAGGCGCTGCGCGCCATGCGCACCTTCGTGCTGTTGCTCGACGTGGAGCAGCTGGCTCGCGGGCTGCAGCAGCTGGTCATGATGCTGCTGCCCCACCTGCAGCCGCACACGCAGCTCGTCGTCGCCGTGCTCGAGGCCGTCGTGGGGCGCGAGGAGGCAGGCGAGGCCGCAGCCCTACGCAGCCCTAGCGGCGGCCGCACCCGATGTGCATCTAAAGAGGCTGCCACCCACCCCACGCACCACACTCCACGAGGCTGCCAACCCACGCGTCACAGGTAAGACGGGCCGAGCGCGCCCATGTTACCTAGTTATCACCCCTCCAGGCGAGATGGCCGAGCCGCTGCGCAAGGCGCTAGGCGAGGTCAACTTCCTTCCGGAACACGCTGCGCTCGGCCGGGTCCGCGCCGCGCAGCGTCGGCACGCGCCGCCGCCCGAGATGACACGCGAGCTGCGCACGTGCGCGCGGCTGCTGTCGCACGAGAGCGGCGCGGTGCGGCTGCTGGCGGTGCAGCAGCTGCTGCGCGTGCTGCGCGGCGCCACCTCGACCGCACTGAGCGCGCAGCTCCTCTCGCCGCACCTCACCGACCGTGAGGCCTCCTCCGCGCTGGTCAACGCACTGCTGCGCGCTTGCCAGCGGCCGGCGGTGGAGAACCCTTCGGCCTCGCTGCTCGAGGAGCACGCGGCCACGGTCGACCTCGCGTCGCAGTGCCTCGGCGAGCTGACCGCCGTCGATCTGCAGCCCCATGCACCCAGGCTGTGACCCTGTGACTCCAGGCTGCAGCCCTGCGCCTCCGTCCGGGTTGCAGCCCCATGTCTCTAGGCTGCAACCCTGTGTATCCAGGCGAGTTGGGCGCCGTCGACCCCAGCCGCCTCGCGGTGACGCAGAAGCGCATCCTTGACGACGTCATGCCGGGCGTGGCTGCGGCGCGGCCGCAGCGCGACGACAACGCGGAGAACCCCTTTTCGTGCGACCTGTCGGACCACGAGCTGTGCTGCAACCTCATCGAGCGCTTCCTCATCCGCACGCTGCAGGGCGCGGGCGAGGGGCCGGCGGTGCAGGCCACCGCGTACGCCCTCATGATGCTGCTGCAGGACGTGTGCCACTGCAGCGAGGCGACGCCCGCCCTGCTGCCCACGTGGTGGGCGCACCGCAAGGTGCTGCAGAGCGGCGGGCAGGGCGATGACCGCGCGTGGAAGGCGCTGAGCAACGAGCAGAAGACCGCGGTCAAGCTGTGGGCGGGGCTGGCGGAGCCGACGCGTCACGCGGTGAAGCCGTACCTGCGGCTCTCCGCCGAGCTACCCGAGGCTGCGGGCGCGACGGAGCCGGAGCCGTCGCCCGTCTTCCGGCCGGGCTGCAGCTACAGCGGCTGGCTCACGCGCTGGGGCCAGCAGCTCCTGCAGCATGCGGATGCAGCGCGGCAGCCGCGCAGCGACGGGAGGGTCGCCCGGCCAGAGCAGAAGACGCGCGCGTGGCTGCTGCTCGCGTGTCAGCCTTGCCTCAGGCACGACCTCGGCCTGGCCAAGTGCCTGCTGCCCTACCTGCTCCAGCTGCTGCTTGGGCTCGAGCAGACGACGTTGCTCGTGCAGGCGTGTGCATGGCGTGTGCATGGCGTGTGCATGGCGTGTGCATGGCGTGTGCATGGCGTGTGCATGGCGTGTGCATGGCGTTGCATGGAATGTGCATGATATGCGCATGGCATACATTCTGCTGCGCGTGCAGTGGCGGCGCGAGCTCGATGCAGTGCTGGGCGGCGGCGCCGGCACCGGCGGCGCGGCGAGCGGTGAGGGGGGAGGCGCCGGCAGCACGAGCGGCGCCGGCGGCGCAGGCGGCGGCGTAGGCGGCGGCGAGCGCGAGGGCGACGCGGGCGCGGCTGAGCAGCTGCTGTGCGCACAGGCGATCTTCGACGTGCTGGACACGATGCACGAGTGGCGCACGCAGCACAGGCGGCGCAACCCCCTCTCGGTCAACGCCGCGCACATCGGCGCGCTGCTCGACGCGGCGTCGCGGCCGCAGCTCGTGGCCGCCGCGATGCGCTGCGGCGCGCCGTGCCGCGCGCTGCGCTACGCCGAGGAGCACGCGGCGGCCGAGGCGCCGCACCGCGTTGAGCATGTCGTCGGCCCCGGGATGGTGCCCATGGTGCGCGGCTTTACGGAGAGCGCGGTGGCGCTGATCTTCCCCGCGTACCGCCGCACGCTAGAGCCCGACGGGCTGCTGCGCGCGGTGCACGAGCGGACCCTCGAGGAGGAGGCGCTCGAGCACGAGCAGCAGGGTCGGTACTCGGCCGCGCTAGGTTGCTACCAGGTGATGCTGCAGCAGGAGCAGGCGCAGGAGCAGGCGCACGCGCACGCGCACACGCAGTGGCGTGGCGACCCAGCTCAGGCGGCAGGCAGTGGGCAGCAGGAGCAGGCGCAGGAGCAGGCGCAGGGCGCGGGCGCGGGCGGCGCGGCGCTGCTGCGGTGGCGGCTCGGGCTGTGCCGCTGCCTGCGCCACCTCGGGCTGCTAGTGCAGATGAAGGACAGCGCCGATGGCGCGCTCCGGTACGCGCGCGGCGAGGGTGAGCAGCTCTCGCTGCAGTCGTGCGCACTGCAGGCTGCATGGCGCCTCGGCAGGTGGGCCGACGTGCACGAACTGGCGCAGGGCTGCGCGGTGGTGGGCAGCGGCGGCGGCAGCGGCGGCGGCAGCGGCAGCGGCAGCGGCAGCGGCAGCGGCGGCGGTGAGGTGGGAGCGGGCGGCGCGGCGGCCGTGGGCCGGGGCGACTGGGTGGTGGAGGGCGAGGCCCGATTCGAGGCACAGCTGGCCAGCGCCATGCACGCGCTGCAGCGGCGCGAGGTGCACGCGGTGGAGGCTCACTGCCACGCCGCGCGGCGCGCGCTGGCGCCGCTGCTCGTGGCGGCGAGCGGCGCGTCGTACATCGCCGCCCACCCGCACGTGATCCGGCTGCAGCTGCTGCAGGAGAGTAGGCATAGCTAGTAAACTCGCCATGCCCTGGCCTGTCTCCCAACGCTTGCTATGTATCATCTGGTACTCAGTGCGTTGACTACACCGCCGTAGGAACTGCGCGCGGCGGCCGAGGTCCTCGCGGTGATGAGCAGCGAGGGCAGTGGCGGCGCGGCGCTGGGCGCACTGCGCGAGCTGACTGCCCACTGGCAGCGGCGGCTGCCACTCATGGCGGGGGCACCGCAAGCGCTCGAGCCGGTGCTGGCCGTGCGCTGCGGCGTGCTGCGCGAGGTGCTCAGCCAGCTGGGTGGCGCGGCCGCGGCGGCCGCGGCCGTGGGCGGTGGCGGCGGCGCCACCCAGCACCGGCCCGAGCGCCTGCCCGCGCTGGTGGTGGCGCTGCGCGACGAGGCGCGGCGCGCTCTGGGAGAGACGTGGCAGCGCGCCGCGAAGTCGGCGCGCGCGGCGGGTCACCTTGAGAGCGCACAGCACGCGCTGATGCAGGCGATGCTGCACGACGTGGCGAGCGGCACGCTGCTCGCCGCCAAGATGGAGTGGGAGGCTGCGGGCCGCGGCGAGACGGACCAGCGCGCACTCACCCGGTTGCAGCAGCAGCTCCGCTGCCTCCGGCCCGCCTCCTCGGCAGAGGGGGGGGCGCTGCCGCGGCCGCTGCACGCGCACGACCAGCGCGTGCTGACGCGCACGCTGCTGCGGCTGGCGCGCTACCTCGAGGAGTCTGGGCAGGGCGAGCTGCGCGCCGTGCAGGAGATGTACGACGAGGCGGCTTCGCTCGGCAGCGCCGGTGGAGGCGCGGGCGGCGAAGAGAAGGCGCACTTCTGGCTGGGCCACTTCCACGACGGCGTGCTGCGCAAGGCGCTGCAGAGCGCGGCCCGCGCGGAGGTGGTCGTGCCAGGCGGGCAGGCAGCGCAGCGCAGCTGCCCGAGCAAGCGCATGGTGAGCAACCCGGAGCGGCATTAGAAGGCCGACCCGAACCCCTACCCAACCCCCACCCCCACCCCCACCCCCAACCCCACCCCCACCCCCAACCCCAACCCCAACCCCACCCCCAACCCCAACCCTAATCCTCACCAGGTGAGCAGCTCGGAGCGGCAGAAGAAGGCGCTCGAGGCGTACAAGCGGCTACTGCCCGCGGTGCTGCGTCACTACGGTCAGGCGCTGCGGCGCGGCAGTAAGTACGCACCGCAGGCTCTGCCTCGCCTGCTCACGCTGTGGCTCGACTCGGCCGACCTGCTCTCCAAGTGCGGCCAGGACGGCGAGCGCGAGGGCAACAAGCTGCACGAGGCGATGGAGACGCTCGTGAACAAGACGGTGCCCGCCGCCGTCTGGCTCGGCGCCACGCCGCAGCTCGTCTCGCGCATCTGCCACCGCAACCGGCGCGCGGCCGAGCTGGTGCAGCACTTGCTCGCGCTGCTGCTCGCCGAGTTCCCCTCGCAGCTTGTGTGGAGCGTCGTCCCCGCCGCCTCCTCCGCGGTGAGCGAGCGCAAGCGCCACGGGATGGCCGTGCTCGCCAAGGCCAAGCAGCGGCTCATGGGGCAGGGGGGCGACGCCGCCGAGATCCTCGGCGCCGGCTCGCAGCTGGTCGCGCAGCTCAAGCGCGTCTGCAACGACCCGGTGGGCGATGGCAAGGAGACGAGCCTCTCGATGCGCCAGCGGTGGGGCACGCTCTTCCGCATGACCGGGCTACGCGTGGTGGTGCCGCTGCATGCGTCGCTCACCGTCAGCGACGGCTCGGGCGGCGGCGCCGAGAGCGATGGGCCGCTCCGCCCCTTCGCGCAGGATGCGCCGACCATTGACCGGTGGGAGGACGGCGTGGACATTGTCCGCTCGCTGCAGCGGCCCAAGAAGGTCGTCATTCGCGGCAACGACGGCGTGCGCTATGTCTTCCTGTGCAAGCCTAAGGATGACCTGCGCAAGGTGAGTGAGTACATTCGCGGGCGTAGTGCGTGCTACCTTTCCACCCACCTGCCTACTTACTTACCCACTTACTTACCACTCACCTGCGCAAGGACGCGCGCATGATGGAGTTTATGACGGCCGTCAACCGGCTGCTGCACAAGTCACCCAACTGCCGCCGCCGCCGGCTTGCCGTGCAATGCTACGCGGTGACACCGCTCGACCAGGAGTGCGGCCTGATCGAGTGGGTGCCCAACGTGATGCCCATGCGCAACCTGTGCAAGCAGTACTACGACATGCACCAGATACCCTTCTCGACGAGCTCGATCAAGACGCGCCACGCCGCCGCCATCGCGCAGCCCAAGGACTGCCGCGTCGCCGCGCTAGTCGCGCTCGTGCACGCGCTCATGCTCGAGCTGCCGCCCGTGATGCACCTGTGGCTCGTCGACACGTTCCGTGCGCCGTCGGCCTGGTTCGACGCGCGCCTCGCCTTCACCCGCTCCAACGGCGTCATGTCCATGATCGGCATGGCGGTGGGGCTCGGCGACCGCCACCTCGAGAACATCCTTGTCGACAGCACCACCGGCTCGGTGATGATCACCACCCCTCGCCCCCCCCTTCACCACCCCATGACCGACCCTCACCAACCCGCACCACCCCTCACCACCCCTCACCGCCCCTCACCACCCCTCACGACCACCCC
>Ga0209302_10001895_pt1 | contig 12249 bp, 9 predicted proteins | sample ArcOceMetagenome_2_FD_187445 | JGI IMG/M metagenome (GOLD analysis project Ga0209302, IMG submission 187445) | Marine eukaryotic phytoplankton communities from Arctic Ocean - Arctic Ocean ARC135M Metagenome (SPAdes) (version 2) | ecosystem: Environmental > Aquatic > Marine > Oceanic | place... | reverse complement strand
GTGTGTGTGTGTGTGTGTGTCTGTGTCTGTGTTGTGTGTGTCTGTGTGTGTCTGTGTGTGTTTGTTTTATACTGTAATACTCCGGAGAACGAGTTAACTGGGGAAGCCCGCGCAGCCTCTAACCATAAAAAACGCCTCCCGCGGCTCCATCGGGACACAGAGGGCGGCCGTCGTGGGGCGCTACGGCGAGTCCTCACGCGCAGGGCCCTCGGTCATTGGCAAATTGGTATGCCATGTGAAGACCAGTCCGGTGCTTGACTCCAAGCCGCGGGGTGCTCGCTACTTGGACCGGGGGACAACGCGGTGGAACTCCCGCGCCCCGGCCAGACAGGGCCCCTCCCCCGAAGAAAGGCACCCGGTATACCCTCAAGGATTCAATTGGTTTGAATCCACACCCAGAAACGCTCCGCGACTACCAATCCAAACCAGCAATCATGCAACTACTGAACCACGTACGCACGTAATGTCTCTAACGAAAATAAATTCCCATTGAAAAAAGTCAGATAAAAAAAACAACGACCAGAAAAAATACACACGACAGATTTGTTTATTTCGACACGTGAACACTTTCATTAAAAGCGCGGGGTACCCTCTATTAAAGTAGACCACTCCCTTCGGCTTGAAAAGGCTACGCCAGGGAGGGGAGGGTACTGGGTACTGGGTATAATACTAATACTACAGTACGCATACTGCGAGTGATGCCGCGCGTGGAGACGCGTAGCGGTGAGGTATGCAGGTGTGTCATTGTGTTGTGGGTGGTGTGTAAGTATGTGTGGAGGAGCCGGAGCTCTGTTCCATGCTCCCCCCGCCCGCGCCATATTTGCGCCATGCGGCATTCTCTAGATCGGCGCGGCTCCTCATAGTTCGGCGTTATCTCTTAGTCTAAGTTTGCGCCAGCGCAAAGCATTTATAACCGAAGGCTTGCTTCAACATACTGCTCAAAGACGGGTGAGCTTGTAGCTTTTGCAACCCAGATTGGTGCAACGATATGATCTGCACCGCATCCGCATTGTCGATGTGCGGGCGCCCCCGCGTTGGGGTCCGATAAACAGGGCTATCACTGTCTGCCGCCGGAATGCTGCGCCAAGGCAACTGATAGTATTCCATCTCGCACTGAAGCTCGGTGGCCGCTGTCACGGATGATGGCACGCTCAGCTTGCCAGAGCGCAAACAGTTGAGAATGGTTTGGAAGTGAGTGCCGTCGCGATCGATAAAGACATAGCCGTCGTCGCACGGCAGCACCTTGTGTCGTCCGGAAAACAGGGCCGCCAGCAAGGAATCGGGATACCTGGTCAGTGTGCTCAGCGTAGTCTCAAATTTGGTTCCTCCAACATTCAATTTGACCCGTTCTTTGAAGTGTGCGAGGTTCTCCTCGACACCAGCATTCATGCTCCGCAATTCTGCTCGCTGCCGCACCAAGAGCTGTTGCTCCGCGCGCACCGCATCCAAGTGGCGTTGCAGGGTATCGACGTCGATGTTAGCGTCGGTCTTGCCATGCGATGCGCCCATCGCTCGCCGGCGCGCTGAGCGCTCGCGCGGTTCGGCACTTCGGCTTCGGGTTGTCAGCCTCCTTTCGCGCCTATTCACCCCGACAGTAGACCGGACTGCAGACACCCCGTTATCCCGTATCTCCCTCGTCGGTTTCACTTGTGTGAGCTCTCAAGGGACCAGCGCAGCCCCCAGTGTAATAACAACCCTCACGTTAACACACACTCACTCTCACAGTCCGGCTCCTCCAGGGTGCAGGTGCTACGTTAATACGGGGTGCAACTGCAGGCACGGCTGTGAGGCACGCTCAAAAGCACGGGCACTCACTTCTGGTTACCGTTTTCGTCGCAGTCGCGCCAGTAGCACTGTCGCTTCGCGGGGACCTCGGGCTTTCGCTGCACGCCGGCGCGCGCGTTGGCGCCCGTGGCGAGCGGGAGGGGCCGCTTGAAGGTGATGGTGCCGCGCGGCTTGTCCCAGCTGGTGCAGCACCACGTCGCGCTGAAGCCGCCCAGCAGGTGGGTGGCGATCTGCTTCTGGAACTCGGCACCCTCGGCCTCGGCCTCGAAGCCGCCGAAGGCCGCCTCGGCGTCCTCGAGGTGCAGCACACGCGCCTCGCTCTGCCCCGCGGCATCGAGGCCCTCGCGCAGCTGCACGTCCGAGAGGCCGCGCGGCAGCCACACCGTCTTGCCGCCGCCGCCGCCGCCGCCGCCGCCGCCCGCCGCCGCGGCCGACCGGTTCTGTGCCTGGCCGGCGCCGGCGTCTGTCCAGCGCACCGTGGTGATGTCGCGTGCGGCCTCGAAGGGCAGGGCGCCTGGGGGCGGCGGGTGGATGGAGGCGTTGAGCAGCGTCCACGGGCGCAGCTGCACGTACGGCCACAGCCGTTCCATGCGAGCCACATCGAAGACGCTCTCGAGCGGGCAGACGTGCGGGATGGGCGTGGAGGCGCCATCGAGCACGCACTGCGGCAGCAGCGCGGCGGGGCCCTCGGAGCGCTCGCACAGGCACATCATCCTGGGCAGCACCAGCTGCCTGCGGAGCACGCGCGCGATGGCGAGGGCGTTGCGCAGCGCGGCGATGTGCCGGTCGATGAGAGCGAGGTGCGCGCCCAGCCGGGGCGACCACTTGAGCGCGGTCGAGACGGGCCAGCCCTTGCCGTCGGCCGTCTTGCCCGGCATCTCGCGCCCCGAGGGCAGCGAGGGGTCGCGCTCCGCGGGCGCCGGGCCTGGCGCGGGCGGGTCGAAGGAGAGGTACTTTTGGTCGAAGGGCTCGGGCATGACGGGCATCAGCCCCGCCTCGCGCAGCCGCCAGTGCTTGGCGGGGTTCTTGGGCCAGCCCTCGACGTAGGTGAGGTGGAGCACGATGCAGCTCTTGGCGGCGGCGCTCTGCTGCACGTGGTAGATGTGCGCCGAGCAGATGACGTCGGCAGGCAGGAAGGAGACGCGCTGCGTGCCTGGTTGGGGTTGGGGCTGGGGTTGGGGTTGGGGTTGGGGTTGGGGTCAGGGTTGGGGTTCGGGTTGGGGTCAGGGTTCGGGTTCGGGTTCGGGTTCGGGTTCGGGTTGGGGTTGGGGTTCGGGAGGCGCGCAGCGTGCCGTTGCCGGCGTAGACGACACGGCCGTTGGCGGAGGCCGGTCGGATCGGGTAGAAGGAGCGGAGGCGGTCGCCACTCCGCTTAGCCATCGGCCCGTTGTACCAGACGGTGCCCACCTGCTGGTTGAAGGTGAGCTGGTCGTCGATCTGCGCGTCGCCCTTGACTGCGTCCATCCGCTCGCGCCACTCGGCCGCCATGTCGATGGCGCGCGGCGTCGCGCGGAAGAGCATCACGCCCGTGTTGAACCACGCGGAGCGGCGCGAGCCCTGCTGGTGGCCGCAGTTCTTCTCGACCTTGTCGGTGGCGCGCACACTGCGGTCGGCATCGAAGGGCACGTGCAGGCAGTCAGTGCCACCCATGACGTCCGCCTCGGGCAGCGAGTCGAAGAGGGCATACGGCGGCTGGATCCACGCCGTGTCCACGTCCGAGATGCAGACGTGCCGGTCGGCGCGGAGCAGCCAGAGGATGGCCTCCGCCTTGGTGACGCCGTAGTCGCGGAAGGCGCCCGGCTCCCAACGGAAGCCGTCGGAGCCGCCGCGCGTCGGGTTGTGCTTGGCCTTGGTCTTGGTGCGCACCTGGTAGCGAGTGGCAAGTAGCAAGTAGCAAGTAGCACGTGGCAAGTAGTGAGCAGTAAGTAATTGTGGTTGGCCTTGGTCTTGGTGCGCACGCGGGGCGGACGGCGGCGGACGGTGAGCGGAGGGGGCGGAGGTCGTTAGGGGGGCGGAGGGGCGGAGGCGCGGAGGGGCGGAGGCGCGGCGCCAGGGGGGTGCCCGCGCACCACGGGGAAGCGCTTCTGGACGAAGGAGTCGATGGCGGCCTCATCGAGCGCCATGAGGAAGGCGCGGTCGCCGTGGCCATGCCGCTGCAGCAGCGGCAGCAGCAGCAGCGCCCAGTTGGTGGCCATCTCCGAGTAGGCACCGTTGGCAAGCGAGATGAAGGCCATGCTGCCCTTGGGCACGCGGCAGAGCACGTCCTCCTTCTCGAGCGGCTTGGAGTGGTCGCGGTTGCACCCATCGGCGGCGGCGTTCCCGTCCCCCACCGCCGCTTTGACGGCGGCGACAGGAGCCACGGCCGCTGCTGCGGGCGTGGCGGCGGCCGCGACCGCAGCGGGCAGCGACTGCGGCGGGGCGGCGGCCGGGACCACGTGGCGGGTCGTGGCGGTCATCTCGCTCTGTGCAGCGGCGATGGTCGCGTCACGGGCCGCAGCGAAGGTGGCCACAGCGACGCTATCCGGCGCCGAGGCCACGCTCACCGACAGGCTGCTGGCAGCGGTGGGAGCGGGCCCCGCCGAGTTGGCCAGAAGCTCCTGGCGCTTCCGCTCAAAGGCAGCGCGCACGCGGGACAGGGCCACGCCCTCCTGCTGTCTCATCTCACGCAGCGCGGCGGTGATGGACGGGTCACTGGACTCAGGAAAGGGCGCCGAGGCGACGCTGCCCCTATCCCATCCGGACAGGCTGCTGGCAGCTCGTCGCACCTGGCCCACGACCGTGTTACGCTGCTGCACCGTGAAAATTGCCGAGAACACGAGCAGCGAGAACAGAGCGACGAGGGCCGTCTGCGAGGTCGAGACCATCGTTGCAGAGGCTTGTTAGGCGACGCCGCCGTGGCCTCACGGGCAAGTTCGCATGTTATATATATGTGTAATGTGTACGTGTATGTGATTTTGTATGTATATGTGGGAAGGGGGCGACAGAGGCTGACGGTAAAATCTACCCAGTCCGGGCCCTACCCCTGGGACCGGCTAAACGTGTATAGGACCGGCAGGACTTGCCTCTAGGAGTCGGATTTTGGGGGGCGCAAACCGGCCCAAACTTGATGATTGCGCCGGTCCACACCAGACCGGCGTTCCGTTACGAGTTCGCCGGTCCTGGGTCTAGGTCCCGCGCAATCCTAACAAATCCGCCGGTCCTAGGCCTGAGACCGGCGTCCGTAACGCTTGCGCCGGCCCTGGCGCTCTGGACCGGCTCGATCGCCCAGAATGCGCCGGCCCTGACCACCGGACCGGCGTAAGCGTTACGGCAGCCGGTCCGAGGCCTAGGACCGGCCCGCAGTCACGCGAACGCCGGTCGGCCTGCACGGACCGGCTGAAATGGTACGACTGCGCCAGTCGGATAAAGATAAAGAAAACGGTAAACGCCGGTCCTACCCCTGGGACCGGCGAAACGCTTACTGATACGCCGGTCCTAGGTGCAGGACCGGCTTCCGTAACACGTTTAGCCGGTCCTAGGGGTAGGACCGGCCGAGGACGGGGTAGATTTGACCGTCAGCCGCTACGGACAGCACACACAAAGGACCAGTTTACTTAACTTTAGTTCTAGGGGTGCGAAGGGCTGAACACGGGCAAGGAAGCCCACAGCTTTAGAGAGCCAGGCAGACGAGTTTTGGCGGTTGAACCGAGCACCAGTTTTTCCATAATTCTGAATTAGAAAACTTTTTTGGCGCGCCGTGCTGGCCGCATGCGGCGGACCACCGACCCAAGCGCGGCGGATGATGGCTCGCCGTCAAAGCAGAGTCCTAAGGCTGGCAGCAGCGCAGGCGGCCAGAGGGCGTTTGCGGGCAGGAAGCAGCGGCTAGCTTCTGCAAGCCGCTCGGTGGGACACAGCACGATGCTCAACGAGCTTGCGGCGCTCCGAGAGGCTGCCACCACGAGTAAGCCCGTCCGTCCAGTCGCGCAACCGGGCTGGGTGAGCGCGCGCCGTGGGCAACATCATCTGAAGATGGCGCACGCGGTGCGCCTGCTTGAGATACACCCGCGCCACTACGCAGGACTCCCGCGCCTCACGGCGCCACCTGCCCGCGGCTCACGGCGCCTCGCCCTCTTGGCAGGCCAACGTGGTCCAGCACGAGTGGCGCCGGATGAAGCTGTTCGAGGAGCTGCAGAGCGGCACCGACGAGAGGCGCATGCGCCTGCGCCTCCACGCGGCCGAGGCCAACCCCGTGTCGAGCCGACCCATGGGAAGCTGCAGCTCGCTCGTCGCTCCACGGAGCTTCTCGCCACCGAGCCTCAGACCAGAGCCCTGCGAAGGCGAGGGCGTAGCCTCCCCCTCGCGCGACGCTGGCTCGCCTGCGGGCTCGCTGAGTAGGCTCTGCGCGCCTGCCGGGGTGCTGCTGCCCACGTGCCATGAGCTGAACACGGCCCGGGAGCGTACTAGTACCACGTATCTGGAGAGCGGGAGCTGCGGCCTCGACAGCCTGAGCAGCTTCAACAGCATGGAGCAGGGCGGCGGGCGCGGCAACCAGGCGGTGCAGGGTGGCAGCCAGGCGGTGCAGGGTGGCAGCCAGGCGGTGCAGGGTGGCAGCCTGAAGAACTTCTTCCGGAGCAGGAGCCTGCCGCGGAGCGAGCGTGAGAGGAGGGCGGAGGATGAGCGGAGGAGGAGGGCGGAGGCTGCGGTACTGCCCAAGCCCGAGCGCAGGCTGGCACGGCAGGCGGGCCGGGGCGCCTTGCTCACTCAGCGTGACGGCAGCCTCTTCCCTCTGTACACGGACACGCGCACCTTCGGTGAGTGACCGCCACTCGACCATTGCACTCGGACCTGGGACCCGCCGACCTGCAGAGACGCTGATCCCGTGCTCGCCTCTTGCGCTGTCAGACCGCTTCGGCACCGACGTGTCGCAGTACTTCCACTTCATGTTCCACTCCAAATCCTTCTTCATGTTCCTCTTCGTGATCAACCTGTCCAACATCATCGTCAACATCGAGGGCGAGGGGCAGACCTTCAGCTGGTTCACGATGCACACGCTGGGCAACACGGCCAGCGACGGGGTACTCGCTAAGGGGGGGCACTCGTACGCGGTCATGGAGTTCCTGACGGCGGGGTGTATGGTCGCCTACCTTTTCTTCGTCCGGGGCGAGATGGAGACCATCTAACCCCGACCCTAAACCTAGCCCCAACCGAGCCGTAAACCCTGAGTTCGAGCCTGACCCTAACCCCTAACCCCTACCCCTACCCCTACCCCTACCAAGGCGAGATGGAGACCATCTACGACCGCGTGCGGGGGAGCGGCCAGAAGCGCAAGCTCGCTGCGGCCGACTTCACCGTCATGGTGGGCAACGTGCCGTCGAGCTGGGGCAGCGCGCGCGTGCGTGAGTTCTTCGAGAAGAGCTTCGGCGACGTGGTGCACGTGGGGCTGTCGCTCGACTACCGCCAGCTGATCCAGGCCGTCAAGACCACGCGCACGCTCAAGGACCGGCACAACGACCTGCTGCTCTACCTCGTGCAGGTGCTCGCCCACCAGGAGGGCGGGGGCGGGGGCGCGGCCAGGCCCGAAAGGCAGGCCAAGGCGGATGTGGCCAAGGTGGGCAGGGCGCGCGCTGCGGTGATCAAGTCGCTGGCGAGGCTCGAGGAGCACGACAAGCACATCAAGGGGCTGATGCGCGCCCGCTACCGGTGCACGGGCTATGCCTTCGTCACCTTCGACAAGCTGATGACCGCACAGGCCGCTCCACACACCACACACCACACGCCACACACCGCACGCCACACACCGCACACCGCACACCGCACACCTCACACCGCACACCGCACACCGCACGCCACACGCCACACACCGCACGCCGCACGCCACACGCCACACGCCACACACAGGCCGTCAAGAAGGCCTTCGAGCCTAAGCACATGGCCGGGTACCTGCGCATCCTCGGTGGCGGGCTCACCGTGCACCCTGCACCCGAGCCGCACGACGTCATCTGGGAGAACCTGCAGTGCCCGCCGCGCGAGGTGCTGCTGCGGCAGGTGATCTCGTGCGTCATCATGGTGGTGCTGTGCATGCTGGGCACAGTCATCCTCTGGAGCACCAACGCCTTCCTCATATGGGACAACGACAACGACGCCTTCGAGTGGGTCAAGACGACCTCGGCCGGCTCCTTCTTCGCCTACGTCGGCATCTGGCTGCTCTCCGTGCTGCTCATCGTGGTGGGGCACCTCGTGCTGATCATCGCGGTCATCGTGATGGCCAACGTGCTCGAGCGGCCGCACACGCACGCCGACAAGGAGATCTCGGTTATGCTCAAGATCTCCTTCTTCCAGTGGTTCAACAACTGCGCGCAGAGCATCGCCTTCGTCTACCTCGCCACCGCCAACAACCCGCAGCCCAACGGCGAGTTCGGCGCCGGGTGGTACTCGTCGGGAGGGGCGCTCATCATCAACGCGCTAATAGGCGACCTCACCATCATCAACCTCCTCATCGACGGGCTCAAGCCCGAGTTGCTGCTGCAGCGTTACGTCTTCACGCGCGGCGCGCTCACGCAGTCGCGCATGAATGAGATGTGGGTCGTGCCGGCCGACATCACGCTGGCCATGCGCATGCAGCTCACCAACAAGTTCCTCATGCTCGCGCTGCAGTTCTCCTTCGCCATCCCCGTGCTCTACGCGCTCCTCGCCGCGCACATGTGGGTCGCACACTGGGTCGATCGGTGGAACTTCCTGCACCGCCTCTCGCCGCCGCCGCCGACGCACGGACGCCTCGTCGTGCTCATGACTGAGTTCTTCCTGCCGCTCTCGGTGCTGCTGCACATCAGCATGGCGCCACTCTTCTTCTGGCACATCTGCGAAAACCCCGAGGTCGTCCACGCCGACACTGGCGGTGGCGGCGGCAGCGGGAGTGGCGGTGGCGGCAGCGGGAGTGGTGGCGGCGGCGGTGGCGGTGGCCTCTCGCCGTCCGACCTCGTCAACAGCTCGCTCACGTCGCCCACCGCCGCACCGCTGCCCGCAGAGCAGGGCTCGGGCGTGCCGGGTGGCGGCGGCGGCGGCGGCGGCGGCGGCGGCGGCGGCGGCGGCGGTGTCGTCTCGGCGAGCTGCAGCTGCGCGGACAGGCTGCTCGACGGGCTGAGCAGTGCGAGCCTCTCGTGCAGCGTAGACGCCGAGCTGCAGGCACGCTGCGAGGTCGAGGTGAGCAGCTTCTCCGAGACCTGCGGCAACGGCGCCATCTGGCAGTCGTCGGCCATGCTCATCCTACTCGGCTCGACGCTCGTCTGGGGCGCCCTCCTGCTGTGGTACGTCTACTCGGGCACCGAGCACCAGCGCTCGAAGCGCAGCAAGGAGCGCGCGCAGGGGAGGGCCGCGGGCCTGACGGTGCTGCCGCGGCGCGCGCTCAACCTCTTCCGCTTCCTCATGCAGCGCGACGTGCACCACGCGCCGCCGCGCACCGGGCTGCCCGCTGGCGCCTATGTGCTCCCGCTCCACCGCGAGGCCAAGCCGGGCTATGTGCATGCGCCCAAGCGGGAGGCGGCTGCCGCCCCCCGCTCGAATGTTGGCCGCGCCTCGGCCGGCGCTGTGGGTGGTACCGTCCCCTTGGGCGACGGCTTGACGCACGCGTTCGTTGACGACACGGCACCCGACACCGCGCGCGTGAGCCCAGTGGGCACCGCCACGACGCACTTGCCGCCGCCGCCGCCGCCGCCGCTGCCGCCTGTCGACACGGCATCGGTGCAGCTCCACATGCAGGACGGGCCGCAGCCGAGCGGCCAGCAGGCTCAGTCCGTCGTCGCGGCGGACGACGAGGCAGAGGCGGAGCCCGAGCCGATGACCATGGAGGAGCGCGTCACCAAGCAGGCGGCTCACATGGAGCGGCGGCTGACAGCGCACATGGAGGCGCTCGCCGCCGCGCGCAAGGCCGTCGCGCCGCCCGCCCCGGCCCAAGGGGTCGGCCGGTTGCCCCTGCGGCTGCCGCTACGGATGAGCTTGGTACCGATGGGCCCTGCTGACGAGATGACGGCGCGGAGCCAGCTGGGGGGCTCTCAGCTGCTGCTCTCCTCGGTAGAAGGCGACGCGAGCTTCCGCGAGGCGGACCTGGTGCAGCTCGACGAGGACTCGGCCTTCTACCTGCCGCCGCTCGTGGTGACGCTCCTCTCCTCCTTCTGTAAGGATGTGGGTAACCGCGCCGTGCGCAACTACATCAAGCACCACAGGCCGCTCCAAAAGGCTCGCGCGCCGCGTCCAAACAGCGGGAGATGCCCCCACATAGCCCCACGACCCCTCCGCCGCCCGCCCGCCCGCCTGACGCCTCGGAAGGCTTCGGGCGGCTCTCTTGGGCACGCGCCTTCGGTTGGCGCCGGAAGGGCAGCAGACGGCGTCCCGTACGCTCACTGCACCTACTATACTACTGTATACTACTGTATACTACTGCACTACTACTGTCCGAGCAGGCCGAGGACGAGCTCGAGGAGGCGCAGCGGCAGGGGACAGGCAACCCTGAGGCGCAGAGGCAGGGGCGCACCTCGATGTCTGAGCTCATGCGGAGCGGCTCGGTGAGAATCGAGTCGATCAGCCGCGGCGCAGCCAACCTCAACATGCCCCACCTCAACATGGCCGCCGCGCTGCCCACCCTGCTCCGGCCCGTCTCGGCGCCGGGTTCGGGCGCGGCGCGGCAGGCGATGTCGAGGGTGAGCTCCCTGGCGAGCTCCCGCCTCTCCAAGTGCCGCATGAGTGGCGGCTCGCCGGAGCAGCTGCGGGGCGGGGGCGAGGGCGGGCTGAGCGCCGCCAGCGGCCGGGGCGAGGGCGAGGGCGAGGGCGAGGGCGAGGGCGAGGGCGACCTCTCGGTTCTCGAGCAGCTCGACGAGGCGCGTGCCGCCATCGAGATGGTCGAAGGCATCGATGCGGTCGAGCTGGTGCGGCAGCGCTCCATGTCACAGGGTGCTGCGGAGGCGTGGTGCGATGGCGAGTCCTCCGCGCTGAGCATGGCGGAGAGCGAGGCGCTCGACGGAGATCGCGAGCTGGCCATCGCGGCGCTCGAGTACGCGGCGGAGCGGCTGCAGCAGAAGGCGCTGCGGGAGCAGCATAAGCTGCTCAGGGAGAAGGAGCGCCGCTCCGCGAGTTGCGGCGGGCGCGGCTCGCAGAGCTCTCCCGGCTCGCAGTCTGACCCCGCCTACACGTACGAGTCTCCGGGACGACTGGCCGCCGCCTCGTCGAGCAGCGAGCCCGCGCGGACTCCGAACACTGCAACGACGAGTCTCGAGTCCGCCGACGAGCCCGCCCCCGAGGCACAATAGAGCATATTGGTGACATGCCTGCGCTCTCTGATCTCGTGATCTGACACTGAGTGGTGAGCGGCTGCGCGCGCGGCTGCGGGTCGATTACGCGGCATACGGGGTACTTTTCATACATCCTTACCAAATATACTGTAGATACACTCATAAAAAGTAGACCCCCCCCCGCCGCCCTCTACTGTACTACTACGGGGTATGGTACCTTAATGTTAATCTAAATGTTCTTTTTGTGAAATTAGCTCTTTTATTGACGGGGTGAAAACGCTAAAACAGCCAGGCATGACAACGGATGTCTACCCCCGGGAGAACTGAATAGCCCCGGCCATGGCACTCATAGTATGGACCACGAACACAAAGAATGGATGCGCGCGCTCGAGGGCTGAGGTCGCCATGGGCAGGGGCGGTCGCTATATGATCGATCTGCGTTTGCCCACGGGCTTCCCCACCACCTCAACCACACGTCTTCCCCCCCTCCCCTCCCCTCCCTGCCCACCCACCCTCCGGCCCTCAGTCCGGCACCGAATCCACCGGGAGGTGCTCGCCCGGCCCGCCGGGCGGAGCGTAATAGTTTTTGCCTGAAGTGAGAGAATTTATTGTTGTTGCGAAACAACAAAAATAAAAGGAAATAACTAACGGCGCCTGCGTGTGAGGGAGCAGGCACACACCACGAGTAGCGGTGAAATACAACCGGCAGAACAGCTATTTATTTAATCTCTCTCGGTTTACGTTTTCGGCACGTACGCAGCGGCACGTACGTACAACTCGCGCGGCGGTGTAGCGGCTGGCACACCCAACGTGTTATCCCTCACCCTCCAGCTGTGCCTTGTGTGCTTCTGGTATTGTTGTTGTAGAATACCACCGCCCCACTTTTTCTCTTTATCCGCTGCTCGCTAGGCACGGCTTATAGGGCTAGCTTAGTCGGTTTGCTGTTGGTAAGCTCGAATAAACTCTGAACTCTACTTTGTTTAACGAGGCTGCAGTGCATCAGCTCCAAGCGCGTGCCGGTGCGGGTACCCAAGCCTTTTTGCAGTCCGTTGAGCGCAGAGCACCACGAACCTCTCACCGCGACAGCCTAACACAACCTCACCGACAGCCTAACACAACCTCACCGACAGCCTCACCGATAGCCCAACAATCTCGCCGCGGATGACACGTGGGGTGCGCCACAGCCCCATAGCCGCGCGGTTCG
>Ga0209302_10001893_pt1 | contig 12252 bp, 12 predicted proteins | sample ArcOceMetagenome_2_FD_187445 | JGI IMG/M metagenome (GOLD analysis project Ga0209302, IMG submission 187445) | Marine eukaryotic phytoplankton communities from Arctic Ocean - Arctic Ocean ARC135M Metagenome (SPAdes) (version 2) | ecosystem: Environmental > Aquatic > Marine > Oceanic | place... | reverse complement strand
GGCTCCCCCCCCCCCCCCCATAAAGCGCGCGCCCACGCACGCAACGCGAGAACGAACACACGCCTCGGAACGCCACGATGGACGAGAAGTACGAGGCACTGCTGCTCGTGTGCCTCGCCTTTGAACCGCTGACATGCAGGCCATCCTGTGCGAAGCACAGCGTGTCGTGCGCACGCGTGTGAGTCCGTGCCATGCGCTGTTGTGTGCCCGTTGCGCCGCTGGCCACACACGCCCGCCACTGGCTCCCAATGGCAGCACATGTTTTCCTTCCTGTGGGCCACCTTCGAGACGTGGTTTCGTGGCTTCCTGCTCGGCTTCGGCGTGATGGTCTGCAAGGAGGTGATGTTCCGCTCGGCAGAAGGCGATGTTCCCGTGCTTCGTGAGCTAGAGCAAGAGGGCGACAAGGATCAGGACACGCAGCCTCCAAGGACCGCGCGCGTTGTGCCCCTGCCCGACTTCTCGCACATGTTTGCGAGGGCCAAGGTCGCAGGGCTCGGAGTCGGCTGCCTGGTAGTGGGCGCGTCGCTCCTGCTTCCCGCCTCGCTGCGGCAGAAGATGCTCGCCGCGTAGCAGACCACCAAGTTCGTCGTCTGAAAACAATATGCGATACAGTCTAGCCCCAAAGGACACACACACACAAAGCTCCGAGCGATAAGTCAATGACACGCGCCGTGTGCACACACACGGCTGGGTGAGTCGGAGCACACACACGGCTGGGTGAGTCCATACTATGACCACGCGCGAACGGCGTCGCTCGCAGCTCCCCGCTTGGAGCTCAGCCTATAATATTCCAAGCATGCCGGATCGGAGGCTCCTAGACAGTCAGGTCCTCATCAAAGCCGTCGTCCCCGCTAATAGGGGCCTCCAAGGTGACGACGTGAGCGTGGACGTGCGTCCCGCCCTTTTCAGTGAGATGCTTCTTGCGGCCAAAGGAGGGCCGTCGCCGGGCCAAGGTCACCTTTTGGGCGGTGGGCGGTGAGCCCGGCCTTGTCTCCAGGAAATGGGGACGGCGTGCCGTCTGTGTGGCCGCCTCCGATGCAGCAGGCGGCCTGTGCTGCGCCGCGTACTGCCTCGCCCGCGACAAGGCCGAGAGGGGGACACGGTGGGGGACGTTGGCACTTGCTTCGTCAGCGTCGTCGCTGGCGGCCGCAGCGGTGGAGAGCTCGGCGGTGGCGGCGGCGATGGTGGCGAAGAGGTCGGCGGCGGCTGCGGCGGCTACGGCAAAGGTGGCGCAGGGGGTGCCACCGTTCGTGCCGTTGTCGCTCCCACCGCTAACCGCATCCATGACCTCAACTACCTTCTCAGCCTCCGCCTCGGCCGCTTCCTTCCTCGTCTCCGCCTCCTTGCGCTTCTGCTTGGCGGTCTTGCGCTCAAAAGAGAGCTGTCGCGTGCGACGAAAGCCGCCGCCACCGCGCTCGACCTCCAGGGTGAGCGCAGCGCCCGGCCGCATAACGTGTCGCAGCTGGCGGCCCTCGAGCGCTGTGCCGTCGACGCTCACGACCACGTCGCCCAGCAGCAGCTCGCGCGACGCCGCGGCCTGTCCGGCTGGTTTGATCTTGGTGATCCTGTTGGAGGCGTCGAGCCCCAGACCGAGGCCCTCCTCCAGGCAGCCCTCCAGTTCGACCTTGAAGCGGCAGGCCTCGACGGTAAGCTTGGTGGCCAGCGGCGCGGGTCGCTTCTTGCGTTCAAAGGAGGGCCGCCGGGATACTGCCGACGCCGTCGCCGCCGCCGCCGCATTCCGAGCCGCCGCCGCTGCCCGAGCCGCCGCCCTTGAAACGACTCCTGCAGGAGGGGGTGGCTCGGTAGCGCTCGATTCATCTGGCTCCACGAACACCGCCTCCGTCCCGTCCTGTTCGTTGTCCTCCTTAATCATGGCCAGGCGCGCCACGCATGATGCCTTGGCGTGGCGCGCCACGCCCGAAGCCTTGCCGTGGCACGCCACGCCCGAAGCCTTGGCGTGGCGCGCCACGCCCGACGCCTCGTTGCCGTGGCACGCCACGCCCGAAGCCTTGGCGTGGCGCGCCACGCCCGAAGCCTTGCCGTGGCACGCCACGCCCGAAGCCTTGGCGTGGCGCGCCACGCCCGACGCCTCGTTGCCGTGGCACGCCACGCTCGAAGCCTTGGCGTGGCGCGTCTGGGAATGATTGAGGAAAGCATCGATCATGTGCACCTTGGCGCTCACTGTGCTGACCGCCGCCGCTGCCGTCGTGGCCGGAGGTGGCGGCTCGGCCGTGCTCGGCTCGTCTGGTGCCATCGGCACTGCGCCCGGCTCCGCCGTCTGAACTTGTCCGCTGGGCTGCTTCTCCTTGGTCTTGGTCTTGCGGCCAAAAGAGAGTCGCCGGGTCACCACTGACGCCGTCGCTGCTGTCGCCGCCATAGCCGGAGGTAGCGGCTTGGGGGTGCTCGACGCGTGTGGTGCCACAGGCATTTCGCCCGCCGCCGCTTCACCCTGCCCAGGCCTCTTCTTGCGACCAAAGGAGGGTCGCCGGGTCACCGTGGTCGCCGCCGTCGCCGCCGTGGCTTCGGCGGCACCCCTCTGCTTGAGCACGCGCGTGAGCTCACCCATCAGGTCCTGCCGACCGACCGCGGGAGCCGGCATCAGGACGAGGGGCAGCGCCCGTCCCTCTGCCTTTGCTGAGGCTGTCGCCAGTTTCTTTGTTGTGTTGTAATGAATGTTGTTGTTGTTATTGTTATTGTTGCCCTCCTCCGACTCTGCTCCCTTCTGGAGCACCTGCTGCAGCTCTGTAAGAAACGCCGGCTTCGGGTAGTCGCCAAGCTGCCTGCCGATTTGACCCTCGCGCACGGTTGTCGAAAGGTCCAGGGTGCGGCGAGCGGCGGGCGGCGGGAGAGACTCAAAGCTCTTGGTCTGAGGACTGCCCTTGATGGTCTGAGTAGGGCTAATCTCCTCCTCGCCCTGCTCCAGCGCGCCCGTCGCCGCCTTCTCGGTGAAGATGTGTGTGAGGGTCTTCATCGCCGCCTCTGCCTTGGCTTCGGCCTCTGCCTTAGCCTTGGCCCTAGCAGCCTCGGCTGTATCCTCCGTGTCAGTGGCTTCGGCGGCGCCCCTCTGCTTGAGCACGCGCGTGAGCTCACCCATCATGTCCCCAACCACCTCGCTCTTGGTGGCCATGCTGCTTCCACGACCCGGTGACATCATGTTGGAGGGTGCGTGCGGGTGATTCCTGACTTTCAACGTCGTCGACGCACTGCCCCACGCCTCTTCCGTGTCGCGTGTCGGTAGCGCCTCGATGCGGGGCTTGACCACGCGCGTGAGCTCACCCATCACGGCCTGCATGATGCGATGCTGCTCTTCAACTAGCCAGTGCACAGTGCTCACTTGTTGGTTGTTGCCAAGCATAAAACGCCCAGTACACCCCGCCCAACCTGCAACAGGCGGAGACACAGGGGTGTGCCGACGGGAATTAACCGTGGACCAAACGGGAGCTACTTCACCGCGGAACTTTTCACTCAATTAGACAAGCGCTGTTGTGGACGTCGCCGACTTCCGCCCTAACGAGTTGACGCGCCACGACCGTGTCGCGCGACCCCAACCCTGCGCCTACTGCGCACCGCCCGCCGCACGGCACACGCTAGGGCGCCACACCGCGCGTCACGTACGAGCACCACCCTTACGCCAGGGTCGGCTGCAGCTGCTCGTGGCCGAAGGCCTTCTGCTTGGCGAGCATCGGCAGGGGCGGCAGCGTGCCAGCGGTGCGGTAGACAGGCATGTCCCCGCCCGCCGCAGACATGCCCGCCATGTCGAAGCTCGCATTCATACTGGGCTGCGCGCCAAACGAGACCACGCCCGAGGAGTAGCCCGAGCCGTTGCTCGCGCCGCCGTACGAGGGGCAGCTGCCACAGCTCTCGTACGAGGGCATCGCCGAGCCGAAGGAGGGCTGCGGCTGCGGCTCTGCGAGGTTGATGACACCCTTCTGCAGCACGGCCGCCCTCTGCTGCTCGTCGAGGCAGGTCGCGGTGGCCCACGCCGACGAGAGCACGGCGGGCGCGGAGCATCTCGCCTCGGGCACGAGGGCGAGCAGGTGGTCGATGAGGGCGATCGCCTCGGGGGTGAGTGGGCACGGTCGCGAGTACAGCTGGAAGATGCCCTGCGTGAGCGAGCCGCCCGCCCGCACCGCCTTCTGCACGCGCGCGTACCTGCCAAGGGGAGGGGGGGCGGTCAGGGTGAAGCTAGGGGGAGAGGGAGCAGGGAGGAAAGAGGGGGCAAGGGCAAGGGTGGGAGCGGGATCAGGGGTTGGCGGGGGCGGGGGCGGGGGCGGGGGGCGCGCGTACCGCCAGTCCTGCGCTGCGGCCTCGTCCAGCGGGAAGAAGCCGGCGAGCATCGCGAAGAGGCAGATGCCCTGCCAAGGGTGTAGCTGGGGCTGAGGTGGAGCGGCAGGCGAGAGCCCCGGCGGGTTGGGGCTCCAAGCCTGGGGTGGGCCTGCGGGGCGGCTCGCGGGCCACGCTCGGCCGTTGTGCGGGGCGCAGCGTGGGGTGTGGAGGGGCGTGGGGTGTGGAGGAGCGTGGGGTGTGGAGGGGCGTGGAGGGGCGCGGGGCGCACCAGGCTCCACATGTCGGCGAGCTCGCCGTCGTATCCGAGCCCCGCGAGCACCTCGGGTGCGCAGTAGCTCTTGCTGCCGCACACCTCCTTGAGCGGCATGCGCACGACCGCACCGCTCGGGTCGACATCGTACGCATGCGCCAGCCCAAAGTCGCATAGTTTGCACCTAAACAAGTAGGGGCGCGCGCGTCGGCTCAGGTCGCCTCGCATCCCCATGCCCGTGGCGTCCTCAGCGCCCTGCCGCGCCCCCGACCGCACGCCTTGCCTCACGGCCAGGCCCGAGGGAGGGGCAGCGCACGTGTTGGCGCCGCTGAGCAGCACGTTCTCGAGCTTGAGATCGCGATGCACGACCCCCTGCTCGTGGAGGTAGCCCACTGCGCTGACCATCTCGGCGAAGTAGCGCACCGCGGCCTCCTCCTCCAGCTTGCCTTTCTCAATGACGAGACCGAAGAGCTCACCCCCCTGGGCGCAGGTGGGCGGGCGGCGTGTGGGTTAGGGTTAGGGTGAGTGCTCACGTGCGCCAACTTGAGTTAGGGTCAGGGTTAGGGTTAGCTCCCTCCGCCGCCCCACCATCCGCACGCCACCCTCCTCACCCAAACTCCAGTGGGGCGTGGTTAGGATGCACTTGCTAGGCACACCTGCGCAAACTCCATGAAGATGAAGATCTGGTGGAGCTCAGCCACCTCCTGCGCGCCGCGCAGCCCGACGACCCCGGAGTGTCCCCCAACGCGCTCCATCAGCTGGATCTCTTGCAAGATCTTCTCACGCCGCATCCGCTTCGTGTCAATCACCTTTGCAGCAACGACCTCGCCGTTGCTCTTGTCCAGCGACCTGAGAACCTGCCCAAAGCCGCCGGTGCCCAGGATATCGTCCGGGTTGATCTCGAAGCGGTCCACGATGTACGTACGAGCCATGGCGTCTCAAAGAGGCCGCGTGCCCGCTGTTCCCGACCAAGAAGATGTTTGCCTGAACCCGCGAATTCGTTACCTACTTATCTGAGCTACACCCCAAACTTAGATAGAGATAAGATAGAGATAAGAGATAAGATAGAGTGAAACCAAACAATCGTATGTCTTATCCCAAACTTAGATGAGATTATCTTATCTATCCAAACTTAAGATAGATGGAAGCGAAAGGCCGCGCCCGCGCTCCTCGCCTACACCTCGCCCTCCTCCTCGCCCTCCTCCTCGCCCTCCTCCTCGCCCTCTTCCTCGCCCTCCGACTCCTCGCCTTCCCACTCGCCCTGCTCCTCGGCCGTCCCCGGCGCCGGCGCGCCGCCCTCCGGCTGCAACGGTCCCGCCGCCGGCGCGCCACCCAGGCTCGCGAAGAAGGCGCCGACGCCCGCCAGCCCCACCGCGGCGAGCAGCTCCTGCGCCTTGTCCTGGGCGACCTGCTTGCGCTTGCCCTTCTTGCTCTTGGTGCCCCCGACCTGGGCCTCGCGGATTTGCGCGAGCGAAGGCAGCTGGCGCAGCCCGAGCAGCAGCATGCGCTCCATGCGCGCCACGTCGTGGTTGGTGCGGCACGAGACCTCGACGTACTTGAGGCCGAAGGCGGGGCAGAGCTGTATGCGCTCCCACAGCTCGGAGCGGAGCATCTCCGCGTGGCGCAGCGCGCCTGGTTAGGGTGAGGCTCAGGTTCAGGGCTAGGTCCAGGATTAGGTTCAGGGTTGGGGTTAGGGTTAGGGTCAGGGTCAAGGTCAAGGTTAGGGGTTGAGGTAGGGCTAGTAGCGTCTGGGCGTGGCGCAGCGCGCCGAGTGAGCCCAGCACGACGTCCGCGTCGGTGCAGTGCGATGCAGAGACGTGTAGCGGGTCAAGCTCGTTGTGGAGTCGCTGCGGCGATGCAGAGGCCGCGCGGTGAGGTGAGGGGGTGGAGCCGCTGCGGTGAGGCGAGGTTGCCGTGTGGCAAGCGGGGGTAGCACCTGCATCGCCTTAAAGAGCTCGATCGAGATCTCGTCTCCCATGGTCGGCACCCCCCCCAGCGACTTGTCCTTCTGCCCTTCGAGCGCACTCCGCTTGTACTGCACCGCACGCGCGACCACGCGCAGCAACGCCTGCGCGAGGCGCAGCTTGCGGATCTGCGGCAGCAGCATGCCGGGTTGCACGTAGCGCACGAGCAACAAGCCGCAGTCGGTAGGCTCGACCTGCCGCCTCGCGCCCACGTCCACCTGCCGGCCGGCGAGGAAGGCGTGCGTGGTGTGTGCATGCACTGTACACTGCGTGTGCGTGGCGTGAGCATGGCGTGTGCATGCCACCTTGTTGCCCACGAGAAGGACATTGACCGGGCACTGCCTCTTGGATTCATGCGAGTAGCCGAGCCGCTCCATGAGCAGGTGCACCGTGGCGCCGGCCGCCGCGAAGGAGGCCTTTGAGCCCAGGTCACACGCGACGATCCTGGGCACATAGCGTCGCAGGCCTCTGCTGCCTCATGCCATGCACATGCACATGCACATGCACATGCACATGCACATGCACATGTTGCATGTATGTGCATGTGCATGTGCATGTGCATGTGCATGTGCATGTGCATGTGCATGTGCATGTGCATGTGCATGTGCATGTGCATGTGCATGTGCATGTGCATGTGCATGTGCATGTACTGCACGTATCATGTGCATGTGCGGGTGCATGCACTTGTGCATGTGCCTGTTAGGTCGCAGGCGACGAGCCATCCCTTGGTAAGTGACTAACTTACTAACTCACCATCCCTTGGCGCCGTGCTCGACGCCGATCGAGTTGGGCTTGCTCACAGCGCCGCCCGGTCCGCCCAGCAGCCGCGCCGCCTGCTTCCGCGCCTGCTTCTTCCCTTCATCAAAGCTCACCGCCATGAGCGGGTGGGCCCCCAGCTCCGGCGGCGGCACCGTGCGCACTTTGCCCTTGCCTCTCTCCTCTGCCTTCAGCTCGGCCTTGGCCGCAGCCGCGTCCTGCAGCTCCATGGCCCGGATCTCCGTGCTGCCCGGCGTCGAGGGCGTATTCTGCTTCAAGGCACCGTCGCCGCTCTTCGCGGCCTCCTCGCTATTCGCTGCGGAGCCGCTTCCCCTGCGCTTTGGAACCACCATCTCGTACCAGGTCGGCGCGTGCCTCAGCGTCTCCTCCGTCATGTGCGCCAGCGTGTCCTGCAGCTCGAGCAGGATGTCGCGCGCCGCGTCGGCACCAGTGGGCGGCTTGGAGCGGCCCACCGGCGGCAATGCGGGCAGCTCCATGCGCACCATGTGGATTCCGTCGGTGGGCGCGCCCATGAAGTTGGAATTGTACGTCGGCAGGTTGTCGAAGCGGTGGCAGACGAGCCGCTTGATGATGCTGCTCTTCCCGCCGCTCACGGGGCCCAGCACGATCACGCGAAAGTGGGTATCCAAGGATTCGCTTTTCTTACCATTGTCCAAGATTTGGCTCATGCTGCCGTGCTCGTGCCCGCTCGGTTGCGGCGCGCGCGCGGCGTCGGGGGAGGGGGGGGGCTAAGTTAGGCAGCACACAAAGACCTACCTCCTCACGACGAGTGCGCGACGGGTCCTCTAGCAGGTCCCACAGCAGGGCCGATGGCGGGCCCAATGGCGGGCCGAGCCAGCGGTCGCGCGGCACCTGGCTCTGAGTCATGGTCAGCCTCCGCTGCCTCCGCCCCAGGGCCGACAATAGCGCCCCGCTGCGGCGGCCCCTGCGGCCCTGTCGCATCCCGCTCCGGCGGTCCCTGCGGCCCTATCGCGCCCCGCTCAGGCGGTCCCTGCGGCCCTATCGCGTCTCGCTGCGGCGGCCCCTGCGGCCCTATCGCGCCCCGCTCCGGTGGTCCCTGCGGCCCTATCCCAGCTCGCTGCGGCGGCCCCTGTGGCCCGATGGCCGGCCGCTTCGCTCCAGCGTCGCTGTCCGCGTCGGCCGCCCTTCGCTTCCCACGGGCGCGGCAGCCGTCCGTGTCGACGCCGGGCAGCACGGCGGGCTCGAGCGTGCCAAGCTGCGCGAGGAAGGCCTCCTTCGGCTCTGCGATCGGGCGGGCCGCGCGCACAAGCTCCAGCGCCTCGGCGAGCGTACGGCCGTGCGTGCGGACGAGGAAGCCGACCGTCACGGCGCACGACCTCGACTTGCCCTCGTTGCAGTGCACGAGCACCGCACCGTCAGCCCGGATCCGCGCGCGGTCGAGGAACTCGATGGCCTTGGGCAGGTGGTCGAGCACCGACTCGGTGTTGACGTCACGCATCGGCACGCGCAGGTACTCTACTTCCCGCTCCTTTTCGAAGAAGTTGGCAACGCCGCCACTCGTGAGCGGCGGGGTGGTGTTGACTATGTACCGGATGTTGAGCTTGCGCAGCCGCCTCCGGTCCATGGCGAACGCCTTGTCGCCTATGAAGAGTGGGAAGCCGCCGAAGAGGACCTGGCCAGACGTGACGCTCTCGCTCTCGGCCATCGGCGGCGAGGTGTGGCGGCGAGGTAGCTAAGGGCAAGTAGCAAAATAGCAAGACGGCGTGGTGATGAGGCTGGCGTCACTTGTTGGCTGTTTCCCACTGCCAACAGCGCGCGCCGTCCGCGCAGAACCACTGCGCAGAGGACAAGCCGCGGCTCGCTTTCTGACGACTGTTAGACTCGCTCCAGTCCAGCCATGTCGTATGAGAGTGGCCAGAAGCGCAAGCTGGACATTGGCGGCGCCAGGTGCAGAGCCACCCGCTTCCTGGGGGCTGGCCTGGCACGTCGCCAGCTCACCTCTGCATTCACACACAGCCATACGCTCGCGCCCTCGCACGGCTCTGGAGACCTGTCAGAGACCTCCAGACCCGTTAGCTGGGCCCGAACTGCACGCTTGCACTGCGCGGCGCGTTAGACCGGCCCTCTGCCACACCAGCACCCCCACACGCTCCTTCCCCTCCTTTCGCTCTGGCAGTGCGCTCTCGGCGGCGCCTGCTGGCGGCATGCCCGGATCGCACATCAACCCGTTGACGGGCCGCCCGTACAGCGCCAAGTACTATGAGATCCTGGCGCAGCGGCAGAAGCTGCCCGTGTGGGAGCAGAAGGACGACTTCGTCGCGATGGTCAAGAAGAACCAGACGATCGTGCTGGTGGGCGAGACGGGCAGTGGAAAGACGACGCAGATCCCGTCGCTCATGCTTGAGGCGGGTGTCAACCGCGGGCGCAAGCTCATCGCGTGCACCCAGCCGCGTCGCGTGGCGGCGATGAGCGTCTCGAAGCGCGTGTCGGAGGAGCTCGACGTGGAGCTGGGCGAGGAGGTGGGCTACTCGATTCGCTTCGAGGACATGACCGGGACCAAGACCGTCCTCAAGTACATGACCGACGGCATGCTGCTGCGCGAGGCGATGGCCGACCCGCTGCTCGAGCGCTACGCGGCACGCACCGCTGGTTGAACGGGCCACAGCTCGCCGGCTGGCACCGCTGGCCCTGGGCGGCGCTCCGCATCCGCGCTCTGGAGGAGCGGCCGCGCCGCTCAGAGCCCAGTGGGAGGCCGAGGCACGGCCACCAGCCTCAGCTACTGCTGCAGACTATTCTGACTCTGAACCTCTCCCCACTCAGGCCGTGATTCTCGACGAGGCACACGAGCGCACGCTCTCGACCGACATCCTTTTCGGGCTGATCAAGGAGGTCATGGTGCAGGTGAAGCACCACCCGCACTGCCCCTGCCCACTGCCCACTGCCTGCCAGCCCACTGCCTTCGCGCTGCCTGCGCACTGCCCGCGCACGGTAGAGCGCGCCACGCGTCAGCAGCTCGTGCAACCCATGTAGGGCAGCGGGGCCTCTGCCCCCTCACCTCCCCTGCCCCCATACCTCCTCTGCCTCCACACCTCTGCCTCTACACCTGCACCTCACCACCCTGGCACCACCACTGCGCACGGCCTCCACCCCGCCCCCTCCACCCCGCCCCCTGCCTCCGCCCCGCAGCGGCCCGACCTCAAGATCGTGGTCATGTCTGCGACGCTCGACGCGGGTAAGTTCCAGAACTACTTCGACTCGGCGCCGCTCATGCGCGTGCCCGGCCGGCTGCACCCCGTCGAGATCTTCTACACGCCCGAGCCGGAGCGGGACTACCTCGAGGCGGCCATCCGCACGGTGGTCCAGGTGCACCTGTGCGAGCCCGAGGGCGACATCCTTGTCTTCCTCACGGGCGAGCAGGAGATCGAGGACGCCTGCCGCAAGACCAAGAGCGAGATCGAAAACCTGGGCGACAAGGTGCCCGACGTCATCGTGCTGCCGCTCTACTCGACGCTGCCCATGGACCGGCAGCGGCAGATCTTCGACCCCGCGCCGCCCGCGCGGGGTCCGGGCATGCCCAGGGGGCGCAAGATCATCTTCTCGACCAACATCGCCGAGACGTCGCTCACCATTGACGGCATCGTCTACGTCGTCGACCCGGGCTTCGCCAAGCAGAAGGTCTACAACCCGCGCATCCGTGTCGAGTCGCTGCTCGTCTCGCCCATCTCCAAGGCCTCGGCCCATCAGCGCGCCGGCCGCGCCGGCCGCACGCGCCCGGGCAAGTGCTTCCGCCTGTACACGGAGAAGGCTTTCAAGAGCGAGCTCATGGAGCAGACCTACCCCGAGATTCTGCGCTCCAACCTCGGCTCGGTGGTGCTGCAGCTCAAGAAGCTCGGCATCGAGGACCTCGTCCACTTCGACTTCATGGACCCGCCCGCGCCCGAGACGCTGATGCGCGCGCTCGAGCTGCTCAACTACCTGGGCGCGCTCGACGACGACGGCAACCTGACCGAGCTCGGCTCGATGATGGCCGAGTTCCCGCTCGACCCGCAGCTCGCCAAGATGGTGCTCTACTCTCCGCAGCTCAACTGCTCCAACGAGATCCTCTCCATCACGGCCATGCTCAACACGCCCAACCCCTTCATGCGCCCACGCGAGAACCAGCGGCCGGCCGACGAGGCCAAGGCCCGCTTCAACCACGTAGACGGCGACCACCTCTCGCTGCTCAACGTGTACCACGCCTGGAAGAACAACCAGGAGAGCACGAGCTGGGCCTACGACAACTTCCTCAACGCGCGCTCGATGAAGTCGGCCGACAGCGTGAGGGCGCAGCTCATGCGTGTCATGACGCGCTTCGGGCTTGAGCTCAAGTCGCCCGACTTCAACTCCAAGGAGTACTACACCAACATCCGCAAGTGCCTGCTCGCGGGCTTCTTCATGCAGGTGGCGCACCTCGAGCGCACGGGCCACTACCTCACCGTCAAGGACAACCAGGTCGTCGCGCTGCACCCGTCGACCTCGCTGCAACACAAGCCCGAGTGGTGCCTGTACAACGAGTTTGTGCTCACCTCCAAGAACTACATCCGCATGTGCTCCGACATCAAGGGCGACTGGCTGGTCGAGCTCGCGCCGCACTACTACGACCTGAAGAACTTCCCGCAGTGCGAGGCGAAGCGCACCTTGGAGCGGATATACCTCAAAAAGGCCAAGAGCTCATGATGCCTGACTGGCGGAAAGAGCCCTCCGATGCGGTCGTTGCCGTTGCGAATGGGGCGCAGTGTGTAGGCGTACTTTAGAGATGAGGTGTGAGTGGTCTTACGTCTTTCAGTATAGAGTTGCTCGCAAGCCAGCCTCTGCTCTCCGTGGACACCGGGTGCTCTCGCTCACCCGCGGGGGAACTAGTTGCTAAAGTGGGGTACTTTGGGGTCAAATCGACTAAAGTGTGCCGGGCACAGATGGGCACAAAACCTGCTAAAGTCGGTCGCCTTGGCCCCCGGTGTGCTAAAGTGCGGCGCG
>Ga0209302_10001892_pt1 | contig 12253 bp, 13 predicted proteins | sample ArcOceMetagenome_2_FD_187445 | JGI IMG/M metagenome (GOLD analysis project Ga0209302, IMG submission 187445) | Marine eukaryotic phytoplankton communities from Arctic Ocean - Arctic Ocean ARC135M Metagenome (SPAdes) (version 2) | ecosystem: Environmental > Aquatic > Marine > Oceanic | place... | reverse complement strand
GAGGCGATAGTGTGGGCGCTGATCGAGGTGGGTGCGCACGTCAACAAGGCGACGGATGACGGCGTGACACCGCTGTTTATCGCCGCTCAAAACGGCCACGAAGCGATTGTGCGAGCGCTGATCGAGTTGGGCACGGACATTAACATGGCAAACGATGACGGCGTGACGGCGATGTACGTCACCGCTCATTACGGCCGCGAGGCGATAGTGCGGGTGCTGATGGAGTTGGGTGCGGACGTCAACCAGGCGACGGATAACGGCGTGACGCCGCTGTACGTCGGCGCTCAAAACAGTCACGAGGCGGTGGTGCGGACGCTGATCGAGGCGGGCGCGGACGTCAACAAGGCGACGGATGACGGATGGACGCCGCTGTCCATAGCCGCTGGCCACACGGCGATTCTTCAGATTCTCAGGGATGCCGTATTGGTCCGGATGCAGCATTTGTCTTTGTAAGTACCAGACGCCCGAATTGGTATCTGAAATTAATGGTGAGTCATTACAGCCACACAACCGCCCGACCAAGAATCGCGTCGCCTACTCGCCCGCCATCACGGCCCCCCCCTCGTCCGGGGGAAGGAACGGGTTCGCGATCTCTTCCATCCCGTCGAGCCCGGACACGACCATCACGGACGTGCCTCGGCACACGATAAGCCCCAAACTCCTGGTTTGATCCGTGATCTTAAGCGGATCGTCCAGGTCGCGAAGAAACTCCACGCACTCATCGAGGACCAGGTTCAGGAGCTGGTCGAACCCCTTCAACGTCCCCGTTACTTCCCGGCCACCCGAAAGCTTCACCCGCACGCCTTTGTCGATGAACTTACCAAGGTCAAGCACCGTTTCCTTCTTACCGCTCATCGTGGCGTAAACGGCGGTCAGTCGTGCGACGCGTCGTGGAGGAATGAATTATCGTCAGTCTCATCAGGGGCGAAGAGAAAACCCACGCTCGCGCCCGCGCCAAGTGACCGTTCTTTTTGAAGCAGCTGCGTCTGGGACCTGCCGACGGTTGCAGACCGCCGACTGGCAGAGTCGCCACTCACGCGACTCGGCGCAGACGCGATGCCGTCTCCCCAAGGGTCTCCCCGGCGCGGGCGCCCCCCCTCGGCGTCCGGGACGCCGCCTAGGAGCCCAGCGAGGGGACGCGGCGCGACCCCGAGAGATGTGCACATATCATCGGAAGGCCCGACGAACGCCTCATCTTCACGACCCCGAGTAGTGGACACGGTCTCCCCCGCGACACGCGCAACGCTCCTGTCAACCCCCGTAGCTGACCTCGTCGGTAGCTCGCCTCTCGCCCCGCTGGCGTTCGACTTGAGAAAGCTCGCGTCACAGACACCGAGCCGAGCCAAGGACACCGCCATCGTGGCGTTGTCCGCGCAACTGGATTTGATGCGGGCGAGACTACGGGCCGCCGAGTCCGCGGCGGGCTCCCAGGGCTCGCCGGTTTCAGGGACCGTGCTCGAGGGCCGTGCTGTTGTTGACGACACAACGAACGCACGGACGCCGCCCGCGTCACCGCCAAGGGCGGGTGCCCGCCCTGCGACCCCACCCCGAAACCCATCATCCAGCGCAGCGCGAAGACTTTCTGGACCCGGACGAAATGGAAATGGAATCTCCGACGCGCCCGCGCCGCGCGCGGGGGTTTCCGGACAAGTTTCTGACACGAACACGACCCCAAACTCTAGCGGCGCGTCCTGGCAGGACCGCGCACACGCTGTTGCGTTGTTACGGTTGGAAACGGAAGCCAGGGAGTGGCGCGCGAGGCTTGAATCCGCCGAGCGCAGGGAGAAAGAAGCCCTGGCGGAAACCAAAGTTTTGGTTGAAAAGACGAGGCTCTCGGTGTTGGCGGAGTGCGCGATTGACACGCGGCAGTTGGAGGTGCTGAAATACAGGGCCCTAGCCAGGGGCACGACGAAGCTACTGGAGCGGAAAGCGCGGCTGGCGTTCTCGGCGTTCCGCAGGTGCGTCCGAGACGCGAGCCAACAACGGCGGGTGGAGCGGGAGCTGGTGCCGAAGTGGAACAAAAGAATCGTCCCTCGATTGGCGTTTGCTTGGTTCCGGTCCGCGGTGGCAAAAGAACGCGCCACGCGCATCGCGGGCGAGAGGACATCCTTGAAGGTTGTGTTGGGGCACGCGAGGCGGGTTACGTTGGCGTGGTTTGGGGTGACGAAAAAACAGGGCGCGCTGCGACGAAAAGCCGCTCGGTGTCGAGCCGCGCTTTTTCTCAGAGGTTCGAAAAGGTTGAGTAACCGTGTGTTTACGGCTTGGCGTCAGTTGTCACACTCCCGGAGTGTCATCAAGCGCAAGGTTTTGCAGCTGTACACGCGCAACAAAAAAAGGAGACACGTAAACGTACCGTTCTTCGCGTGGCGCCACGAGGTGCGTATCGCGCGTTTCCCAAATCCAGGCACACTGTTTGCCCACACAGAACTGACACTTTTCGTTCACAATCACAGACGCGCCGCGAATCGGAAACGGAAACGCACGCCGCCGAGCTCAACGCGACCGCCACGAGCGTCCGCGTGTACCGGTTCACCGGGCGACGGGTGTTCCGCAAGCAGTGTGTTTTGTTGCGACAGTGGCAACTCGTGGCAACAGAACGATTGCAGTTGCGTGTTGGTATTGCGAGAGCGCGGAACCGGTGGCGACGCGCGCGGGGGGTGGAGTTGTTACGCGCGTGGCGAATCGCGAAACGAGCGACGAGGCTGGGTATTTCCTGCGTCACGAGACGCGCGTTTCGCGCGTGGTACGCCTCCGCGCGTGGCACGCAATTCGCGAACACGATTGTGGCGCGTGGCACACGGCGACGAGCGCAACGGGGTGTTGCCAATACCTTCGTGGCGTGGGCGCGCGCCGTGGCGCCGTCAAGGGTCGCCGCCGCCGAGAAAAGGGTCGCCGCCGCCGAGGCCGCCGCGACGGCGGCGCTTGATTGTTTGGAGAAGTGTCAGCGCGAAGCGAAAAGTGACCGCGACGCGCTTGCAGAAGCGTTAACTCGCAATCAGGAAACGACAAGCGCGTTGGCACACGCGGAACGACGATCGAGTGCCCTCGCGCCATCCGGGGGTGGCGTGTTGGAAACCCCGCTCGGGTGGCGTTTGCTTGACCCGGCGAACGCGGCGCGCGAAGTCGCCGAGCTTGTCGCGTCGCCTACGGGTAAGGAGTCTGGGAAGGACGTCGGAAAGAAATCCGAAAAGAACTCTGCCGCACGTGCAGTGGCATCCAACATCCATGCCCTGATGGACCCGTGCCCTCCCGTGTTCATTCCGGACAAAGACCCGTACGCCCTGGACTCCACGGAGGACGGGTCGCCCGCGTCGTCGGGGGTTTCGGTCACGCTCCTGCCGGGCGGCGACGTCGTGTCCTTCGCCGCGCTTTCGGTGTCGACGCCGGCGCTTGAGTTAGTAAACCTCAAAAACGGTTTGGACGGGTTGGGTGAAAAAGAAAACGCAATACCCCCGTGGAACATCGATCCGTGTATGGCTTGGTGCACGGCTGGTACCGTTAAAGCCGTGAAAGGGACGCCTCCCGTTGGCCGGGAAAACCCGGCGACGTGTTTCGTGCCGGCGGCGACCGCGGGTACGTGTTGGGGCTTTCCCAAATCAGGGCACCGGCCGTTCGCCGGTTGTCCGCCCGTATCTAATGTTTACTACATACATCACAATTAGACTGTTTGCCCGTACATTCTACTTGTACACTCAAGACTGACACTTTTCGTTCCCATAATCGCAGCCGTCGCGGCGGCCGCGGCGGGCACCGATCCCGCCGGCGTGGTGGGCGGCGTGTTTTTGTACGGCGGCTTCGACGCGTGCGCAAACGTCGAGGTGAACGATGCGTATTTACTGCTTCACCGAGTGTCAGATCTCGATGATTCAGGGCCTTCCGATCGCGCGGTCTGGGAGTGGATCGAGTTGAAACCCGATGAAAGTTCCGTGAAGGTACGGCCTTGGGCGTTTCCCTAATCCAGGACACTGTTTGCCGATTGTCCAGAGTAATTACTCGAACACATTACAAAAGGCTGACACTTTCTTTCATTTATCGTAAGCCACCCGCGCGGTCGCACGCGTGCGTGTTCGCCACGCCGGCTCCGTTTTCCGGCTCGCAAGCCGCCCGTGATACGTACGCAACAGGCGAGGGTTTCAGTACCGATATCTGGCTCCTGGGCGGGTACCAACAAAACGCCTCGAGTGGCGGTTTAAGAAACGATTTATGGCGGTTAGACACGTCCACGCTTACCTGGTCGTCGCCCACGCACTTCGGCGACGTCCCGTCGCCGCGAAGAGACGCCGCGGTGGCGGTGACGTCCATGTCTAGATCAGGCAGCGGCCGGGTGTTTGTTCACGGCGGGTGCGCTGGGGATGGCGAGCCTCTCGCATGTTTGTTTTCCCTGGACCTCGGCACGCTTATGTGGACGCGTTTGCCTCCCGGTGACGATATCCTGGCGAGCGACCCGTTTGAGTCGATGCGGCGCGACTTGCCAATCGAGCCCGAGTTCGGCGTAGCGGCGGAAATCGCCGCGGTGCTCGCGCAGAAGGCTGACCAGGAAGACGGCACAGTGGCAAGGCCAATGACCTCCTACCCAAGCGCGCGCTCCCGACACGCCGCGACCGTGATCGGGAGCTCGTTGGTCGTGCACGGCGGGCGGGCGCCCGCCATCGGCGACGCTTCGCAATTTTCAAAGTACGCAAACGACCAACACGTTTACGTGTTGTGCTTGGAAACCATGTCCTGGCGCGCGCCCCGGGTCATTTCAACCAAGCAGTTCCCGTCGCCGCCCACCAACCGGAGCGTGGGGCACGGGTTGTTCCCGCACATAGCAGGCGTTGTTTTCGTCGGCGGCGGCGCGCTCGCCACGCCGCCGCCCGTTTTCCTCCTGGAGCTCTCCGCGCAAAGAGGTAAGTATTTCCCTATCACCACGTTCCGCCTCTGCGATTGCCCATACGAGACTGACACTTTCGGCTTTTATCGTAACAGCCGGGCGAAAGATTCAAGCCGACGCGGTGCGTGATGAGTTGAAACTTTTGGTCACGAGTGATGCTCATCGAAAGGTCACGAAAGAAGTTCGTGACACAAAAGCCGAGCTCGAACGCGTACAAGCCATCGCGCAGAAGGTAAAGGCTGATGCGGACGTCATGGCGGTGGCGGAAAAACAAGGCCGGGAAGCGCAGCGTTTGCTTTTGAAAAAGCTCAAGGATTCGCGGGATAAAATTTCGGGCGCGAGGGATTTGGTAACTGCGGCGAGGGAGGAAACGTCCATTTTTCGCAACCGGGTTGACGTCGCGTTCGCGAAGGAGAAAAAGGCGCGACGCGAAGCCACGGAGGCGCAGCTGGAAATCGCCGAGGCGGAGGGAAGAGCTTCAGTCGCGGAGACGAAAGCGATTGACGCCCTGAACGAAGGTACGTATTGGGCCTTTCACCAAATCCCGCCGACTGTTTGCTTATACAAGACTGACATTTTTTTTTCACAATCAAAGCGCGCCGGCGAGAACAAGAAACGCTTGCTATTTTGGAAACCAAAGACGCGCAAGACGCGGTGGCCACGAATCACGAAATCGTGAAGCTCGTTGCTGAGCTTGAGCGTGTGAAAGCGCACTACGAGCGCGCGGAAAGCGCGCGCCATGAAGCGGTGGAGGAGCTGCGCCTTGCCTCCGCGAAAGCCGCGGCGGGACGCGAAGCCCTGGCGCAGGCAGAGGACCGCGCTCGGCTCGCTGAGTTTAGCCGGGCGAGTGTTTTGAGAGACGCGCGCGACGCGCGCGAGGCGCTTCGACTGGAAATGGAGATTCTGGAGGAACGCACTGCCCGAGCAACGACGGATAGGTGGCAGAGGGAAGCAGACGACGCGGTGTCCGGAAAACCGCGGCGCGAACGAATCAACGGCGGGAGTGACGACGAAAGCGAAAGCGAATCCGAATCTGGAAGCGACGAATCGAGCGTGGACGAGGAGACTGAAGAACAGAGCGGAAGCGACGCTACTGATGACGCGGAGGAGGAAGACGATTTGCCCTCCAGACTGGTGTCGATGTTGAACGTTGAGAATATGGGACGGTAGCGCGTATTTTTTGTGACACAAACACACGTCTCTTTTCAGTCGCTATACCTATCTGTGATATGATTCACAGTCATATCTCTTAGAAGAGTCTCTCTTGCACTCCGCGCAGTTTCTTTTCAGCTTGCCTTGAGGGCAGCCCTTGCACTCCACGCAGCTGCCTTTCACCTTGCCGTGAGGGCAGGGGCTGCACTCCGCGCAGCTGCTTTTCATCTTGCCGTGAGGGCAGGGGCTGCACTCCGCGCAGTCGCTTTTCCGCGTGCCGTGTGGGCAGGGGTTGCACTCCGCGCAGCCGTGTTTCAGCTTGCCATGGGAGCAGGACTTGCACTCCGCGCAGTTATTTTTCACCTTGCCGTGAGGGCAGGGGGTGCACTCCGCGCAGTTGTATTTCAGCTTCCCGTGGGTGCAGGGGTTGCACACCGCGCAGCTGTGTTTGCTTGTCGTGGGGGCAGGCGTTGCACGCCACGCAGCCGTGTTTCAGCTTGCCGTGGGGTCAGGGGTTGCACTCCGCGCAGTTGTATTTCAGCTTCCCATGGGGGCAAGGGTTGCACACCGCGCAGTTGCTTTTCAGCTTCCCATGTGAGCACCGTTTCCCTCCCATCGCGTCTCGTGTCCCACGGTATCGCGGAGATTCCAAGTCCGGCTGCGTGCGTCTATCGCATCGTCGCAACCAATCACCGCGGCGGTATCATTAGCCTGGAATCGTCCGTCGGAGCACGACACGCGCGCGTTCGTGCACGAAGAGTGGGTCAAGTGGGTACTGATTCCACGCAAACAGCCTCCAAAATTGATTGCAGACCACAAAAACTCTGATCGCGATCTCCCCCTCCAAGAGGGCGACGCGCTTCGTGTCACAACGCGCCGCGGCCGTGCCCCGTGATTCGCGACCGCGCGGTGGTCAGCGTCTCGCTCGCATTTCGACCGCTTCGTCATTCAGCTCGAGCCGTCGCGACTTCACAATGCCTCACTTCCGAGTGACGTACGTCGTCTCCGCTCCTGATGAAGCGGGCGCGAGGGAAATCGTAGATGCTCTTTGCTTGGAGCAGACCGTGGAGCTCCCCTTGGCCCTGGTTCCTCCCGGAACCTGGATCAACGAACACGTCGTGGCGAAGTGCGAGAGCTTGCGACGCAGGTTACACCAGCCTGTAAAACCTTCCGAACCCGGTGATACGCGATGGGACGCGGTTGTTCGGTACAACGACGACACTTCCGGCAACGAGCTCCCGCAGCTCCTGAACGTGATTTTCGGCAACACCTCGATCAAGGAGAACGTGATGGTGGACGATTTGGTTTTGTCCAGTGCGTTGCTTGGTAAGTTTCTGGGGCCGCGGTTCGGCACGGCGGGTTTGAGAGAAGTTTTGGGTGTCATGAAAGGCCCGCTCCTGATGACGGCGCTGAAGCCGATGGGCACGTGCGTGGCGAAACTGGCGGAGATGGCGTACCACTTCGCCAAAGGCGGCATCGACGTCATCAAAGACGACCACGGCCTCGCGAACCAGAAGTACGCCCCGTTCGAGGACAGAGTCCGGGCGTGCTGCGCCGCTGTTAAAAAAGCCAACCTCGAGACCGGGCGGAACTGCGTCTACGCGCCGTGTCTAAACGCCCCCGCGCACTTAGTCGTGTCACGCGCTCGGTTCGCGAAAGCGTGCGGCGCCGGGGCGGTTCTGATGATTCCCGGAATCACCGGGCTGGACAGCACCAGGCTGCTGGCGGAGGACCCAACCTTTGGCCTGCCCATCATCTGCCACCCTGCCATTCTCGGCGCCATGCTGGGCGGTGGCAGTGAAGGTACGTATTTACTTCTCAAATCCAGACACACTGTTTGCCCAACAAGACTGACACTTTCTTTCATTTGTCTCAGAAACCTGCCGCGGGTTTTCGCACAAAGTGCTACTCGGCGTGCTGCCTCGGCTCTCTGGGTGCGACGCGACGATCTTCCCGTCGTTCGGAGGGAGGTTCGGGTTTTCGGAGAAAGAGTGCGCCGATATCCTGGACGGCGCGCGGCGGCCGATGGGCAGCATGCCGCCAATTTTGCCGTGCCCCGGGGGAGGCATGACCATGGAGAAAATAAAAACCATGTCCGTGGCGTACGGCGAGGACGTTTGCTTTTTAATCGGCGGGTCGTTAATAGGACACTCCCCTGACTTGGTCAACAACGCAAAGCACTTTATGAAAATCGCGGGACGGGAGGATTTGTACGGGCCGCTCGAGAGCGGTCACGGCGGGTACCGGAGTTACCCGTCCGCGCACGTCCCTCACGCCGACCCGTCCGAGCTCGCCAAGTTGAAACAGCAGATGGTCACGATGGAGGCTAACTTAACTCAGGTCACGGATATGTACCTCGCGTCTGAAAAGTCGCGGGTCGAGGAAAAGAAACACGCCAAGGCGGTTTACGAATCGAGTCTTTTGAACAAAGACAAAGAAGGCGGCCACCACAAACCCGACCACCACGAACCCCACCGCCCGGGACCGGGCGACACGCTCGCGAAAGGCGTCGCCGCCCCCCCCACGCCCGTGGACGGGAACTACAGTAAAGTCTTCAACCGCCCGTCACCGGACGACTGGACCTGGGACCGGATTCCACTTGAGATGTACAAACAGGACGGCGGGTCGTTCAAGGGATGTTCCCGGTACGAGCTTCTCGGGAAGCGCGGGGAGAGGTACGTATTTTATTTTGCCTTTTCCTAATCCCGCCTCCCTGTTTGCCCGTACTACCCATACAGCACTGATACTTTTCGTTCTCACAATCGCAGCACGGTTTTCCAGGTGCGGTACTTCGAGTGCGAGCCCGGGGGGTGGACCACGCTTGAGCACCACAGGCATGAACACGCGGTGATCGGCTTACGGGGGGTCGGGGAAATCCAACTGGGGTACCACGTGTACCCCATCGGAGTTGGGGACGTGGGGTACACCGCGCCCGGGGATACGCACCAGCTGAGGAACACTTCCGTGACCGAGCCGTTTGGGTTTGTGTGCGTCGTCGCGGCGGACCGGGACCGGCCGGTGGAGGTGGACCCGGGTGTTTTTTTGAAATCAGCAGCCGCGAAGCACGCGCTGCAGTACGGCATGAGGAACACCCTGGAAACGCAGGCGAAGCACGCGCAGGCGCACTCGAAACAATCGCACGGCGCGGTCGCCGAGGGAAGCGCGTGCGAGTACGTGCCGGGGCGGAAGAAAGCGGCCGCGGCGGTGGAGAGCGGCTCGGCGTGCGAATGGACGCCGGGGAAGAAACACTGATTTTGAAAAGTCTCGTGCCCTTCCTTATTACCCTCGTAACCCTACTTATTACTCCAGCGGGTAACCCTACCTATTACTCTCGTAACTCCACCTACCACTCTCGTAACCCTACCTATCACTCGTACCACGGTATGGTTCGAAACGCTTCTATTATTTCGCTCACGGCTTGATCCGTGATGTCGTGGTGCGTGACCAACCGCAGCGAGTTGCCGACCCACGGAATGGTGAGCACGTTGTTTTCCTTGAGCAACTCGCACACCACCGGTACCGTGAAATACGGGTGCGCCTCGGTGTTTATGTTTAGAAAGAATATGTTGGTCACCGGTGGGAACTGCACTGAGAGCCCGGGCAAGGCGTCTAGCGCGTTTGCGAGCCGCAGCGCGCGAACGTGATCTGCATCAATTTCCCCGTTTCCCCAAATTTCTTTGTACGCCGTAAGCGCGGCGGCGGCGAGCGTCCCGGCTTGTCGCATGCCTCCCCCGCACGCTTTCCGTAACCGCCTGCACTTTCGGATGAACTCGTGACTTCCCACAATCACGCTCCCCACCGGGGCACCGAGGCCTTTGGAAAGACACACCGAGACGCTATCCGCCGCCCGCACCAGCCGCGCCGGCGTTTCGTTTAATTTAGCGGCGGCGTTCCAGATGCGCGCGCCGTCGACGTGCAGTTGCAGGTTGTGTTTCTTGCACAAAGCCCCGACTTCGTCGACGTACGCAATCGGCAACACCTTGCCTCCTTTTTTGTTGTGCGTGTTCTCAAGGCACACCACCTTCGTGGCGGGGAAGTGCTGGTCATCCGCCCGGATGGCGGCTTCTATTTTGTCAACGTCAATGGTCCCATCCGCATTCGTCGTGAGCTGCCGCGAGTGCGCCCCCATCAACGTCGCCAAGCCGCCTTGTTCGTACTGCACGATGTGGCTCAAATCGCCGCATACGTACTCGCTGCCCCGTAATTCGCAGTGCACGCCAACCGCCACCAGGTTTCCCATCGTGCCGCTCGGCACGAACACCGCGGCGTGCTTGCCAAACACGGTCGCCATCAGCAGCTCAAGCTTCGTAACCGTCACGTCATCCCCGAACACGTCATCGCCAACCTCCGCGGCGGCCATCGCGTCGCGCATCGCGCGCGTGGGTTTGGTCACCGTGTCGGACCGTAAGTCCCACATGGAGTGAAGTGGAGGTGGTGGGTGTGGGTGCGACGAGAAATGATGACACGTGCTTTTTTCTCCTCTCGCGGACAAGACGAACTTTGCGCGGTTTTTGCTCATCAAGTACGTATTTTATTTCCCAAATCCCAACACTGTTTGCCCATACAAGGACTGCCACTTTTCTGCAATACTTCGATGACAAAACGTGGGTAACTCTTTTTTGTTTTGTGGACGGCACCCCGACACCGCTTCGGGAACCACGCTCGTTCGTCCCGTTCCCTGCACTTCCGCGCGAGCCGCCGCCCGTCCAGCGCTCGTCGCTAGTGTGGTGCGTGCGTGGGTAGTTTCGCGCGGGATGGACATTGCGAGTGTTGCTCGGAGGCGCGCGAGGCGTAGCCCGGCCGCGCGCAGGCAACGAAGCGCGGTGCGATTGGCCGTGTTCGCATCTGCGGTGGGTGTGGCGTTGGCGTACACGATCGTTGGCGGTGCGTTTGCGGGCGGCGGGGATGAGCACGGCGGTCGTGTTTCGTCCGAATCCACACAAAGCACTCAGACGCAAGACACAGCAGGTGGTCGTCATCTTCTGGAGGAAACCTCCCTGTACCCAACCGAAACCTTCAGCGACACGCAACTGAAACGCGGGGCGATTTTCCTGCACGCGTTCGGGGTGCTGTACACGTTCGTCGCGATCGCGATTGTGTGCGACGACTTTTTCGTGCCGGCGCTTGAAGTGTTGGTGGAGCGGTTCCAAATCGACGACGACGTCGCGGGGGCGACGTTTATGGCAGCAGGAGGCAGTGCTCCAGAGCTGTTCACCGCGCTTATTGGGGTGTTCATCGCGAAAAGCAACGTCGGGTTCGGCACGATCATAGGAAGCGCGGTGTTCAACGTTTTGTTTGTCATCGGCGCGTGTGCTTTTTTTTCCAGGGAAGGTACGCGTTGTCTTGCCAAATCCCCAACCGTTTACGGACCCTCTTTGACGTCCACGGCCGTCATTAAAAGGAAGTATACTACTGGTAACTCTTACCAGTACTCGCGGCTCTTACAAATATATCACAAGCGCACTGTTTGCCCATACAGTACACCCACACTCGCCGACTCGCGACTGACACTTTGTTTTACCCATCGCAAGTGTTGACGTTAACGTGGTGGCCCCTCGCACGGGATTGCTTGTTCTACGTCGTGGATTTAATCGTGCTGTACATCTTTTTCCGGGACCAGAAAATCGAACTGTACGAAAGCCTGGTCCTGATGGGGCTTTACTTCGTGTACGTCGCGTTTATGAGCTACAACAACCGCGTGGAGCGGTGGGTCAAGATTTCAATTTTGGGGGTCAAAGAGAGCGACTTTGAGCGGTTGAAAAACGAAGATACGCTACGAAAAGAAATGGACCGAGCCGCGAGTATGGCGGCTGAGAAGGCGGAGAAGGCGGATACCGGATCCGCCGGTGCCGGCGGTGTCCGGGCTTTGCGACGAATAAACAGCGGCGCGCACAGCGACGACGGGTCCGTCGCGAGTACGTCGCAGTCGGTGCGCAACCTGTCCAAGAAACTCCGGCAGGAAAGCGTTAAAAACAGTTTGGCGGTTTTGGACGCCATGGACAGCCGGCCGTCGAGTCCCGGAACGCTCGCGGTGGAGCCGCCTCATGTTGTCGCGTCGCCTGGCGGGGTGTCTGTGCACGGCAGCGGGTTCAAGCCGGGGGGGTTGAACAAGGTGCACGCGGAACCGTTTTCCATCGGAAAGAGCGACTCCACGGCGTTAAGGAAAGCCGCGGTGGAGCGCGCGCAGAGAACTCTAGTCGCGGTGGCAAACGCGGAGGAGGCGGATGA
>Ga0209302_10001890_pt1 | contig 12257 bp, 9 predicted proteins | sample ArcOceMetagenome_2_FD_187445 | JGI IMG/M metagenome (GOLD analysis project Ga0209302, IMG submission 187445) | Marine eukaryotic phytoplankton communities from Arctic Ocean - Arctic Ocean ARC135M Metagenome (SPAdes) (version 2) | ecosystem: Environmental > Aquatic > Marine > Oceanic | place... | reverse complement strand
AACCAGTAACGTTCTATATCGTTCCGTAGACACAGAGCCTGCGTGCTCGTGTGGTCGTTCGAACTCCCAGGTCTGACGGTACTAGACCTCCCCTGAAGCCTCTTATCGTATTCGCTCAGTTTCCAGAGAAGTTGGGCAGCAGAGCGTCGTCGCCATCTCATCGACGATGACCCCCGACGGCACCAGTGTGGCGGCAGCCCGTGCGGCCGCGAGACGCGACGCCGAGGCGCAAATTGCGGCCGCATTACAGCGTAGCAACGCTGAGAGGGAGGAGATGGCGGCGGCCCTCAAGCGGGAGGCGCGACTCGAGGCAGAGACGGCGGCCTCGCAGCTCTCCATTGCCAAACAGATGGCTGAGGACGAGAGGCTGGCGCGTCAGTCGGTGCTCGCCAAGTGGGAGGAGACAGAGGAGATGCTCAGGTCGCAGCTGAGGGCGGCCCACCAGGCGACGAGTACCGAGAAGGCGTCGCGGCGCGAAGCGGAGGAGGCGGCGGCGGCGGATCTGCGCAGGGCGGAACAGGCGGGGGCGCAGGAGCTGGCGCAAGCGCGCGCAGCGGCGGAGGCAGCCGCGGCGGAGCTGCGCACGGCAAAGCACGCGGCGGCGCAGGAGCTAGCGGAGTCGCAGGCGAAGGCGCAGTCTATGCTGGATAGGCTGGAGGAGCGGAGCCGCGCGGAGATGCAGCGGCTGCGGGAGGAGGCGGAGACGGAGGCACGTGCCGCGCGCCGCCAGTCGCAGGGCGAGAGCGCGACGGCGGTGCGCGAGCGCGAACAGCTGGAGACGGAGCGTGCGGCGGCGGCGGCGGCGGCGTTGCGCGAGGTTGCGGAGGAGCGCACCGCGCGGCAGCGGGCGGAGGAGGCGGTGGGCGTGGCGACACAGGCTCTGCACGCGGCGACACAGCGCGAGGAGCGCGTGCGCGCCGATGCGCAGGAGGCGGCGGAGGCCGCAATGCGTGAGGCTGCAGGTACGCTGCGCGCCGCCAAGCGGGCAGCGGAGGAGGAGGCGGAGGCGGCGGCACGGCTAGCGGTGGCCGAGCGCGAGCGGCTCGAAGCGGCGCTCGTCAAGGCGCGCAGCGAGAGTGAGACCAGCCTGGTGCGCCACCAGGCCAACCCTTGACTTCCCGCGCAAGCCTGCACCGCCCCACCATCGCATACCTCCCCCCCCGGCTCTAACACCCACCACCCACCGCCCACCACGCACCGCCCACCGCCCACCGCCCACCGCCCACCGCCCACCACCCACATCCCACACTCCACACTCCACCCCCCACACACTCCCCACGCCCACACTCACGCCCCCTCCCCATCTCTAAATGCTCTACATGACAGGCGCAGCTCGCGGCTTCGCGCCGCGCGGGCGAGGACGAGAAGGCGGCACGCCAGGGGGGGCTCGCCGAATGGAGCGAGCTCGAGCACGAGCTGCGGGCCCAGCTGCGCGCCGCGACACAGGCGGCGGCCGACGAAAAGGGGCGCGCGCGTACGGCGGACGAGGCGGCGGCGTCGGAGTTGCAGGCGGCGCGGCGGCAGTGCACCGAGGTGGAGGAGGAGCTGAGGGCGCAGGCACGCGCGGCGGCGGAGGCGGCGGCGGCGGAGCTGCGCGTGGTGCGGCACGTGGCAGCGCAGGAACTGGCGGCGGTGCAGGCAAAGGCGGCGGCGGAGGTTGAGAGGCTTGAGGAAGCGGCGCGGCGTGACGTCGAGCATCGCGACCTGATTATGGCGGCGGAGCTGCGCTCGGCGCGTCGGCAGTCGGAAGGCGAGAGCGCGGCAGCGATGGCGCATCTGTACGGCGAGCGCGAGCAGCTGGAGGAGGAGCGTGCGGCGGCGGCGGCGGCGGCGGCGCGCGAGGTCGCGGAGGAGCGCGCCGCACGGCAGCGGGCAGAGGAGGCGGTAGGCGAGGCGACGCGGGCTGCCGTGCGAAGCGGCCAGCAGAGCGAGGAGATGGAGCGTACATTGCGATCGCAGCTGGAGAAGGCACAGGCGGCGCACGCGAGTGCGCTGAAGGCGGCGCGGCAGGAGGTGGCAGATAAGGAGGCGGCGCTGGCGGTGGCATTGGCCGACGCTCAGAATGCACAGGCAGCGCTGCAGGGCAAGGGGCAGGCAGAGGCCACGATCCAGCAGCAGCTGTCTGCGGCGAAGCGGGCAACCGAGGAGCAGAAGGCGGCGGTGGGACGGATGCAGTCGTCACAGGAGGAGGCCGAGGAGAAGCATCGGGCGGAAGTCAAGTCGTTGCGTGAGACCATGACCGTCGAGACACGCACCATCCGGCAAGCGTTAGAGCTGGAGAAGAACGCGGCACTGGAGCGGCTGCTGGCGGAGAGGGAGGAGGGTGAGGACGCCGCGAGAACGCAGGCACGCGCAGCGTCTGATAAGTTGACGGCCGAAGCGCGATCAGCGCGGCTGGCGGCGGAAGAGGAGCGGACGGCGAGGCAGCAACTGATGTCGGAGAAGGAGGAGGTGGAGGAGTTGCTGAGGGCACAAGCACGCACGGCGGCGGAGTCGGCGGCGGCGGAGCTGCGCGTGGCGAAGCGGGCGGCGGAGGAGGAGCGGGCGGCGCGGCTTGCGATGCAGGGCGAGAGCCAGCGGGCCCAGGAGGAGCTGAGGGCGCAGGCGCGCACTGCGGCGGAGGCAGCGGCAGTGGAGCTGCGCGCGGCGCGGCGCACAATGGAGGAGGTGGCGGCCACCGCGGCATCCTCCGCGCAAGCGGCACAGCTGGAGAGCGATCAGGCGGAGGAGGCGTTGCGATCGCAGCTGGAGAAGGCACAGGCGGCGCACGCGAGTATACTCAAGGCGGCGCGGCAGGAGGCGGCGGACAAGGAGGCGGCGCTGGCGCTGGCGCTGGCGGAGCAGCACGAGCTGCAGACGGCGCTGCAGGGCCGTGGGTTTGCCGAGGCAACGCAGCACGAAAAGTTGCTGGCAGCAGCGAAGCGGGCGGCGGTCGAGAGCGAGGCGGCGATGGCGCAGGCGCAGGCGGCGCTGGAGGAGGCGAATGAGAGGCATCGGATGGAGCTAAAGTCGTTAAAGGACGGCGAGGTGCTTGAGCTACGGTCGCTGCGACAAGAGTCGGACCAGGCGGCGGTGCGGATGGCGGCGGCGCTGAAGACGGCACAGGCGGAGCGGGAGCTGGCCGAGGGTGGGCTTAGATCGCAGCTGGAGAAGGCACAGGCGGCGCACGCGAGTGCGCTGAAGGCGGCGCAGCAGGAGGTGGCGGATAAGGAGGCGGCATTGAAGGAGGTGCTGGCAGAGGCTCAGAGTGCGCAAGTGGCGCTAAAGGGTATGGGGCTGGCAGAGGCCACGATCCAGCAGCAGCTGTCTGCGGCGAAGCGGGCAACCGAGGAGCAGAAGGCGGCGGTGGGACGGATGCAGTCGTCACAGGAGGAGGCCGAGGAGAAGCATCGGGCGGAAGTCAAGTCGTTGCGTGAGACCATGACCGTCGAGACACGCACCATCCGGCAAGCGTTAGAGCTGGAGAAGAACGCGGCACTGGAGCGGCTGCTGGCGGAGAGGGAGGAAGCGGAAGAGGCAGCTAAGGCGCAAGCGCGTGCGGCGTCTGACAAGCTCGTGGCCGAGGCGCGATCTGCACGGCGGTCGACAGAGGAGGAGCGGACGGCGAGGCAGCAGCTGATATCGCAGAAGGAAGAGGTGGAGCAAACCTTGAAGGCAGAGGCGCGCGCGGCAGCCGAGGCGGCGGCGGAGCTGCGCGTGGCGAAGCGGGCGGCGGAGGAGGAGCGGGCGGCACGGCTGGCACAGCTCACGGAGCGTGAGAGCGCGGAGGAGGAGCTGAGGGCGCAGGCGCGCACTGCGGCGGAGGCAGCGGCAGTGGAGCTGCGCGCGGCGCGGCGCACGGCGGAGGAGGCGGCAGCGGTGGCGAGCCAGACTGCGTCACAGCTGCAGCTGGAGAACGCCGAAGCGGAGGCGGGACTGCGATCGCAGCTGGAGAAGGCACAGGCGGCGCACGCGAGTGCGCTGAAGGCGGCGCGGCAGGAGGTGGCAGATAAGGAGGCGGCGCTGGCGGTGGCATTGGCCGACGCTCAGAATGCACAGGCAGCGCTGCAGGGCAAGGGGCAGGCAGAGGCCACGATCCAGCAGCAGCTGTCTGCGGCGAAGCGGGCAACCGAGGAGCAGAAGGCGGCGGTGGGACGGATGCAAGCCTCGCAGGAGGAGGCGGAGGAGAGGCATCGGGCGGAGGTCAAGTCGGTGAAGGACGCTGCTGTGCTAGAGCTGCGGTCGGTGCGGCAGAGCCTCGAGGCAGACAAGGCAGCAACGTCGGAGCGGCTGCGATTTGAGCAGGAGGAGTCGGAGGAAGGCATGCGCTCGCAGATGAAACTGGCGGCGGATGCGGCAGCGGCGGAGGTACGTGTAGCACGTAAGGCTCTCGACGACGAGAAGGTTTCGCAGCAGCTGCAACGCGAGCGTAGCGAGGAAGCAGAGGAGGCACTGCGGGCACAGGCGCGCGCAGTAGCCGAGGCGTCTGCGGCGGAGCTGCGCGCCACGAAGCGTGCGGCGGAAGAGGCGGTGGCGGAGGCGAGCCAGGCTGCGACGCAGCTAAAATTAGAGCACGCGAAGGCGGAGGAGGCAATACGATCGCAGCTGGAGAAAGCACAGGCGGCGCACGCAAGTGTGCTGAAGGCGGCGCGGCAAGAGGGAGCGGAAAAGGAGGCGGCATTGAAGGAGGTGCTGGCCAAGGCTCAGAGTGCACAGGTGGCGCTGCAGAGCAAGGGGGAGGTGGAGGCAAAGCAAGAGAAGCTGCTGTCTTCGGCGAAGCGGGTGGCGGAGGATCAGGCAGCGGCGGTAATACGGATGCAGGCGTCACAGGAGGAGACAGAGAATAAGCACCGGGTGGAGGTCAAATCGATGAAGGACGGCGCTGCGCGAGAGCTGCGATCTTTGCGGCAGACGTTGGAGCAGGAGAAGAACGCGGCACTGGAGGGGCTTTTGGCGGAGAGGGAGGAGGCGGAGATGTTGGTGAGGGCGCAGGCGCGAGTGGAGTCTGAAAAGCTCACGGCCGAGGCACGTTCGGCGTGGCTGATGGTGGAAGAGGAGCGGGCGGCGAAGCAGAAACTAGAGCTAAGTGGGCAGGAGGCGGAGGAGAAGCTGAGGGTGCAGGCACGCGCGGCGGCGGAGGCGGCGGGGACGGAGTTGCGCGCGTTGAGGCGGCTCACGGAGGAACAGAAGGCAACGGTGGCACGGCTGCAGGCGTCGCAAGAGGAGGCGGAGGAGAGGCGTCGGGTGGAGCTCAAGGCTGCGAAAGAGAGTGCTTACTTGGAGCTTCGGTCGTTGCGGCAGAGCCTCGAGACCGATAAGGCGGCGGCGGTGGAGCGGCTGCAGGCGGAGCGGGAGGAGGTGGAGGAGGGCATGCGCCGGGACATGAAGGCGGCGCTGCTAGAGGCCGAGACGCACGCGGCGCGGCAAGCGGCAAGCGGCGAGAGTGCGGCACGCGAGAAGGTCCTCAAGGAGCGGCAGGAGGTGGAGGAGGCGCTGCGGGCGGAGGCGCGCGCGGCGGCCGAGGCGGCGGCGACCGAGCTGCGTACGGTGAGGCGCGGCGCGGAGGAGGCGGCGGCGGCGGCACGGCAGTCGGAGCTTGCGGCGCAGATGCAGCACGCCGCGGCGGCTCGAACCCTGACCTTAGCCCTGGCTCTGTGGTCCTAACCCTAACGGCGAGATGGCTCTAGCCCCGACCCTAGCCCTGGACCCGATGCTCACACTCATCCTGGCTCCGACCTTATCCTTACCCTGCCCCTGAGCAGGCACGCCGAGGTTGAGGAGGGGTTGAAGCGCACTGCAGACAAAGCGGCTGCGGCGCACGCAAGCGCGCTCAAGGCATCACGGCAGGAGACAGAGGAGCGTGAGGCGACGCTGCGCGCGACGGTTGAGGAGCTGGATACAGCGCAGACGGCGCTGCAGGGGATGGGGCAGGCCGAGGCTGCAATCCAGCAGCAGTTTTCTGCGGCGAAGCGGGCCATGGAGGAGCAGAACGTGGAGCTGGCGCGGATGCTGGTGGCTTTGGAGGAGACGGAGGAGAGGCGTCGGGTGGAGCTCAAGGCTGCGAAAGAGAGTGCTTACTTGGAGCTTCGGTCGTTGCGGCAGAGCCTCGAGACCGATAAGGCGGCGGCGGTGGAGCGGCTGCAGGCGGAGCGGGAGGAGGTGGAGGAGGTGGCGACGGCACAAAAACGTTTGGCGGCGGATGCGACGGCGGCGGAGCTGCGCGAGGCGAAGCGGGTAGTGGAGGAGGAGCGGGCGGCGCGACATATGCAGCTCAGCGTCTTCGAGGCGGAGAAGGACAGCCTTCGCTCGCAGCTGGAGCAGGCCACGGCGGCGGCGGCGGCGGCGGAGAGCAGCATGAAAGCCTTCCGACGCCAGTCGCACGACCAGGGCCTGCTGGCGCATTCGCAGCTGCAGCGCGAGAAGGAGCGTGCCGAGCAGGAGTCGGACCTAGTCAAGGCCGCGGAGCGGCGCGAGGCCGAAGAAAAGGCCGGGCGACTCGCGGCGGAGGAGGAGCGCACCGCGGCGCTGCAGTCGCTTGCCGCCTCTGCACAGCGCGAGGAGGCCGAGGCGACAGCGAGGCAGCACGCGGAGGTCGAGGCGCAAGCTGTCGAGGCCAAGCTACGCGAGGCGCGCCACCGCGTAGCTGAGCTCGAGGGGGCGCTCAGGCGGCTGCAGGCGGAGCGTGAGGCGGAGGAGGTGGCGCAACGCGACAGGGCACTGGCCGCCTCCGAATCTGCCGCGGCGCAGCTGGCTGCCGCGAAGCGCTCGTTGGCCGAGAGCGAGGCAGCGGCGGGACGGGCGGCGACGGAGCGCGAGCAGCTCGAGGTGCGACTGCGTGCCGAGGCGCGGCAGGCGCGCGAGGAGTCTGCATCGGAGGTGCGGATGCTGCGCAGCGTGATGGAGGCGGGCAAGGTGGACGCGGCGAGGTGGGAGACGGAGCGACAGCAACTCGACGACCTGCGGAGACAGTCCAAGATGGCCGCGGAGCAGGCCGAGGGCGAGGCGCGCGCGGCGCGGCGCGCGGCCGAGGAGCAGAAGGCGGCGGCGCAGCAGGCAGTGCTGCGCGAGCAGGAGGGAGAGGCGACGCGGCAGGCGATGGCGGCGCTAGCGCAGGAAAAAGCGCGACTCGAGGCCGAGAAGAACGCCGCCGCCGCCGCCGCCGCGCAGCGCGCCGCTCTGCAGTCGGCGGCGAGCATGCAGCTGCGCTCGTCCCACCGCACGCCCGCGGCACGGAAGGGAGCTTCCGTCGACAACCTGGTCTCGATCATTTACGAGAAGCAGCGCTTCGTCGATCTGCCGCCGTCCAGCAGATCCCACTCCTCCTCCACGGGCCCACACTCCTCCTCCTCCACCGGCCTCCCGCTCCACGCGCGCTTCGCCAGCCCCGTGACCGCGGCCAAGCCGGAGCCGCCGCCCGTGACGTACTCGCCCATGCGGATGATGGCCGCGCGCTTGCCTCCGTGAGCACGTAGACGTACAGCAAAAAGGTCACTAGCTTGTTGGAGACGCGTGTTGTACATTATCGTGTTGGGGTTGAGACGGGCACCAATTGACCGGGCACGTGTATTGTGTCATACCGTATGGTATCGCTGTACAAGATGGACCCAGATCACGCGTAAACGGTAAAGGGTACGGGGTCATCGGCCCCTTGGCCTTGCTTCCAGGGGGGGGACCAATCTATATCTAAGAACGTTGACAACCCTAGGGGGGGGGGTCTGACCCCCCTAGCACTTAGTTCAACCCTCTAGGGGGGGGGGGGTCTGACCCCCTAGCTGTGTGCTTAGGTTGGCACCCCCCCCCTTAGCGGTAAGTGCAAGGTCTGAAAAAGGCGTGCTCGCTGTTTGGTGGAACGCATCCATTAATTATACACTACAGCGCCCTTTTCTTGGGAGCTGTAGTGTATAATTAACCATTTCGAGGGGAAAATATGATAAAATTTCCGGTGTGAGACGAAAAATAAAGGCCAAGGCTAAGGGGGAAAACATCCTGTTTCAGGCCAACCCCCTAGCAGTTAGTTCACCCCTCTATGGGGGGGGGGTCTGACCCCCCTAGCAGTTAGTTTACCCCTCCAGGGGGGGGGGGGGGGGTCTGCCCCCCCTAGCAAAAAGTGCAACCCTCTAGGCGGGGGGGGGGGTCTTAGATGGGTGCCCCCCCTGGAAGCAAGGGGCCGATGACCCGGATTAAAGTGTCCTGGGTGGTGGCTGGTGGTAGGTGCTGGTGGGAGTAGCTTAGACCTTAGCCGCTATCAGCCAAACGACCACGCCCACATGTACGGGCATCATGAGGCGACTACGGCTTTATCGGGCTGGCTGGGGTGAGCTTGAATCGCGCGAGCTCAGAGCTCTAGCTCTGAGCCACACCGCGTCGGTGCGGCGTGGCACCGCCTGAGAACTCGGTGTCACAAACTCGCGTGTGCAGACTGCACCCTCACAGAAATGATCGGCTGCATCAAGGCCATCAGCCCTTGCTTGAAGAGCACGTCTGCAAAGCTGTTCCCTGACTTGCACACCATGTCGGCGCCGAGTGGCGAGGAGCGCACGTTGGAGGTGGACCTAATAACACATCTGTGGAACAAAAAATAAACAATAGACAAAACTAAACACGTTGTGTTGTAATTTTATTTGTTTGCAAAAAAAACAAAAGAAATCGTGCGTACTTGTGAACTACATACACACGTAATGTCTAACCAAAATAAATTCCCATCGAAAAAGATCCAAGACCAACAATCGTACCTACTAATACTTGTGAACTACATACGCACGTAATTAATCTCTAAAAGAAAATTCCCATTAAACAAAAAAAATACTTTTAAAGTCTCGTACAGCATTGGACGCGGGCTTGGGCCGGGCTAAGCATCGCAATCAGACTCTCAGAGTTCAGAGTTTATTCGAGCTTACAACAGCAAACCGACTAAGCTAGTCAGACTCTCACCGCGCCCCCTGACTGCGCCGGCGCCGGTACTGCCTCCCTTTCCCGCATGCTCTCACGCCTGCGTTCTCGGTCGGCGTCGTTGAGGCGCTGCGCGAGGTGCGCGTGGCCGCGCCTGCTCGCCCAGTAGGCTGGCGTGTGACCCCAGCGGTCGTGCACGGCTGGCTCTGCGCCCGCGTCGAGCAGCCTTCGGCACACGGCCTCGTGGCCCGAGATGGCGGCCACGTGGAGCGGCGTCATGCGGTGGTGCAGCTGCGCGCGCGTGTCGACCGTGGCGACGGGGTTATCGCTGCGCTCGATGATGAGGTCGACGCCGCGCAGGTTACCCATGAAGGCGGCCGTGTGCAGTGCCGAGCAGCCGGCCGCGTAGGCGAAGAAGGCGTTGAAGTGCGAAGGCTTACCGCTCAAGCACCAGAAAGCCTGCCGTCGCGCCCGGCGCAGCGCTCTGACCTTGGCGGGTGACCACGTGTCGGGGGGGCCCAAGAGCAGCGGGTCGACTCCCTGGTCCAGGATCGAAGAAGCGCCAAGGTGAATGCATGTGTGCATGTCCGCATCATTCTCTCTCTACACATATTCATATACGTGTCTCGCCTGGTCGAGGAAGAAGCGAACCGTCTCGAGGTCGCCCTTCATGTCGAAGCAGATCTTGACCCAGTTGACGCGCACGCCGCGCCCGACGAAGCCCTGGCTGAATAGCTCGGCGCACAGCAAGGGGTGGGCGAGCTGGACGGCGTGGAGCGTCTCGCTGTGGCCGTACGCAGCCAGGAAGGAAAAGGGCAGGTTACTGGACGAGCCCTCGTCGGGCCGGGCGAGCGAGACGTCGTGCTGCAGCAGCGAGAGGATGGTGTCCGTGTGCGGCCGCATGCACGCGTACGACAACGCCGCGAGGCCGGCGCCATCACCGCGCGTCGTGGTGCGTCGTGGGTCAGCCTTGCGCTCGAGTAGCAGGGCCACAAGCTGAGGGTTGTCGCGGTAGCAGCACGCGTGCTGCAGCACCGTCCAGCCGCGCAGCAGCTCGAAGCTAGCGTACGAGGCGTGCAGCGGCGACTCGACGTCCGCGCCGCCGTCGAGCAGTGCGCGCGCGATGTCTACCCGCTGCGCGAGTACCGCGAAGTGTAGACTCGTCAGCCCGATGAGCTCTTCCCTGTCGTTGGGCCCTTCGAGCTTGAGCTGCTTGAGCCACGCGCCTGGGTGCACGGGGATGGGGGGGGGTATGCTTGCAGTTGCAGGATTGCGAGAAGAGGGTTGAGGGGGGGGAATAGGGGTTGCAGGCGTGGGAATGGGGTTGCAGGGTGAGTTACGCGCCGAGCTCAGCCGCGGTGGCCGTGTGCTCGGTGCACTGCGGCGCGCTGCTCGGGCTCTCGAGCGCAGGGAACCGTGCCGCCTCGAGCACGCGGTACCTTGGAGTAAAAAGGGTGTAAGGGGGTGTAGGGGGTGTAGGGGGTGCTGTAGGGGGTGTAGGGGTGCAAGGGTCGTAAGGGGAGTGTAGAGGCGCGGGACTTGAGCGGGCGGTATATACCAGAGCATGTCTTCTTGGCGCTGCTCCGGAGTCACCCTGCGCCGCTTCGAATTCCGCAGCGCGCTGGTCTTGCGCAGGCGGATTAGCTCGTCCAGCACGGGGCCCAGCACCTGGGAACGTAGGGTTGCAGGCGTGCGTGAATATATAGGGCTGCAGGGTGAGCACCCCTTTGCGTCGGAGACGCCTCTCTACACCTCCCGTGCATCCCCTTGCATCCCCTTTCACCCCCTTGCTACGGCACCTCGTGGTCCTTGGCGTCGGAGAAGTCTCCCTTGCACACGGGCGAGTGCAGGAAGCCCATCCCCAGCAAGCCCTTGGCAGGGTAGCTCTCCACTTGGTTGAGCGACTGCGCGACGATGAGCGGCTTGGCAATGGGAGAGAGCGTGTTTGCGGCGAGCTCAAGCCGGCACCAGCCGCGTCGCTCCCAGGCGTGGTAGTCTCGCGACTCGCCGTTCTCGTGCGTCCATGGGCCAGCGAGCACCATAAACAGCGAGCACGACGTCGCGATGAAGGCGGCAATCGAGAGGATGGCCGCCTTGGACGAGTAAGGTGGGGGTGAGTAAGGAGGTGTAAAAAGGCGTGGGCACGTGTGGGCGGGTGCAAGGGGATGCGAGGGGGTGCAAAGGGGATGCAAGGGAGGTGGCTGCCTTCTTCTTTGCAGTGTCGATCTGCGGCACCGACCAGATGTCGAACCAGACGTATCCGGTGCTGAGCCGGTGCTTCATCTCTGCTGCAGAGTAACCGATGTCCTTACCATAGATGGCCTCGACCGCCCAGAAGGAGGCGATGTCGAGCTTGCCCGCGAGCGCGCGCTTCAGCAACGCCTGGATCCCAAAAGTCCCCCCAAAATCGCCAAAAACACGCGCAAACTCAAAAGCGACCAAACCTCACCTAGGGGCCCGCGGCGGGCGCCGGCCGCGTGGATGGGTCAGGGCACCAGCGCACGGTGTGCGTGCAGTGCCTGCCCATTTGTCTGCACCTGGGCAAGGCCGCACATGGCAAGGCCACGCTGTGACCCAGGCGCGGCCACCTTGAGGAGCTCGAACTTAGAGCCTTGCTCGTCGTCAGGGTACTCCTTGCGCAGCCACGTCTGAGAAACGAACATGACGTCGCCCATGCCGTCTTCCCACTCGACGAGCTTGCCCGTCGCCTGTAGCTCCTCGTGCGTCCGCAGCCCGTCGAGCTCGACCAGGTCCTTCACTGATAGCACGAACATCGGCGCTCTCGGGTTGACCACGGTGGACTTCCCCACCGACAGGGCGAACGATTGGCGGCGCATCTCACCGAGCTCGAGTTGTTCCGCTACGCTCTCACTCGTCGATGACCTGAACGTCGATGACCTCAAAGACTTACTCTTCATGAACTTGCGATCACTCCGCTCGTGGATCTGCGACCACTCCAACCAGGCAGGACGACCGGCAGAGGACTTGATCACTCGAGAGCTACTCATCGACCGCGGCAGTTGACCTAATGTTTGGTCACGTGACCAACCCGACTCGCGTGGCGGCGTCGGCATGCTGCGCGCGTCGTGCTGAATGCGCTTCGACTCAGAGTTGTTCTGAGTTGTTGCGTCAAACTGTTCAGACGAGAACTAATTCGGAAACGCCTTTTCAGCAGTCGCACGATTGCAGTCGCACCACACAGATTCGGCAACCTCCTGTGTACTCCTCTCGACAACTGTCGCGCTTTTGCGGCATTCAGGAACTATAAATACGGATCCCGTCGCGCTTTTCGGCGGCATTCGGTCAGGCAGGAACGACGAGAATAGAACTCACAGAGAGAGGCGCTCGATAAGAGAGATAAGATAACATGAAGAACAAACGGGGGGGGG
>Ga0209302_10001886_pt1 | contig 12275 bp, 13 predicted proteins | sample ArcOceMetagenome_2_FD_187445 | JGI IMG/M metagenome (GOLD analysis project Ga0209302, IMG submission 187445) | Marine eukaryotic phytoplankton communities from Arctic Ocean - Arctic Ocean ARC135M Metagenome (SPAdes) (version 2) | ecosystem: Environmental > Aquatic > Marine > Oceanic | place... | reverse complement strand
GTTTCGCCCTCACCCCCCCCCCTCACCCTGGGCAGGCATCCTCTCGCTCGTCAACTACTCGTCCTGCCCGTGGGACACGACGCGCTCTCTCGTCTACGCCACCTTCTGGGCTGTGGTCACCATAATCAAGGTGACCATACTAGGGGTAGGGGTAGCTATCCTTCTGGGCTGTGGTCACCATACTCAAGGTTAGCTACCCCTACCCCTACCCCTAACCCCTACCCTAGCCCTAGCCCTAGCCCTAGCCCTAAACCCTAGCCCTGGCCCTCACCCTAACGCTCACCCTAATCAGGAGCCCGTCGTGCTGCTCTGCCTGCTGCTCGTCTCGAAGGGATGGTGCATCACGCGCAACACGCTGCAGCGGCGCGAGGTCTGCCTCGCGGGCTGCAACCTCGCGCTGCTCTACGCGGCCGTATCGGTCCAGCTCTCGGTGCGGCGCCGCACACCAGATGCCATCCGCCGTTCGCCGTTCCGCCCATGCCGTGTGCTGTGCGTGCATATCCCGTGCACCCCCCACAACCCCGCGCAACCCCCCCCCACACACACACCCGTAACCCCCCCGCGACTCCTCACAGGTGCAGTCAGTCGTCTCGATGGTACCGATGATCCTCATGTACCTTGCGATGCTGGCCGACGTGACCCTCTCCATATTTGCAAACCTTCGCATCCTCAAGGCGCAGCTCATGGCGCTACGTTCCTTTGGCATCGACCCGCGCTCCACCCCCGCGCATCGCAAGTACCAGGCGCGCACCTGCACATACACATAGGTATACAGCGCACGCTGCACATGCCTGACCGCGCACCGAACGCCCAGGGCAGGGGGGCCTCCACCTTGCCCCCGCCCCCCCCACACACGGCATGCCATATGCGTGTGCCATATGCGTGTGCCATATATGCATGCGGTGCGGTGCACACCCCGTGTGCCATCGTGCCATGCACCAGATGTTCGTCCGCCTTGCGGTCTACACCTTCCTCTACGTGCTGCTCGAGATGGTCATACACGTCTCCTTCACTGGCGGCTCCGACGAGTCCTTCGCGCTCTTCGTGCTCCTGCACCAGCTCATGGAGCTCTTCATCGCCGTCGGCATCGGCTTCACCTTCCGCGCGCAACCCTTCAACGTACACTTCCAGCAGATACAGCAGGTGGCGTCACAACCCATCACCTTGCTCTTCTCCTTCCCCTAACCTTAGCTCTAATCCTGGCCCCAACCCTAGCCCCAACCTCAACCCTAACCTTAACCCTAGCCCTACCCCTAACCAGGTGGCGTCGGAGATCGCCGACCAGCTGTTGCCGTCAATCACGACGGTCGAGATCAAGCCCGACCTGCTCAACGGCGCCGACCTCATCGCTTGGCGCTCCGACCTGCGGCTAGGGGCCGAGGGCGACACGCACATGCCCGCCACACTCATCGTGCTCAACCCGGGGGACAAGGAGATGGAGCCGCCCTCCACCGTGCCCTCCCGCCGCATCCCCGCCAGCGTCGGCGCGCCGCCGGCCCCGCCGCCCGCCGCACCACTACCCCCCAGGGGGGCGGGCAGTAGAGTGCAAGCCTCGCTGGCCAGCGAGCCCCGCTTTGGGCCCCGCTTCCCGCCCAGCTTCGCCGCCCGCTTCGGCAGCACCAGATCGCAGGATGCGGCACAGCTGGAGGCGGCACAGCTGGAGGCGGCGCTCGCGCTGAGCCTCTCCACCTCCACCGGTGCACCGCCTGCCGTGGAAATGAGCGAGTCGCCGGCCGTCGAGATGAGCGAGACGCCAGCCGTTGAGAGGAGCGGATCTCCAGGCAGGGCGGGGTCGTCTAGCGAAGAGGCATCGGCCTTGGCGGTTTCCGCTTTTGCGGATCTCTCGAGGGAATCCTCAGAGATTCTTGAGAGCTACAACGAGCCCCTCCCAGCGGATGCCGCAGTTGACGGGCTTGCAGATGGTGACGAGAGCGAGCGCAGACTCTCTGCTGCGAGCACAGAGGACTGACAGAGGAGGCGCAGCCATCGGCAGGGCCGGGTGCTACCACCGAGCTTCAGCTAGGGCGTAGGGGTGGCGTGTGGTTGCGTCTGGGGTCGGAGGTCACGGGGAAGCCCCATAGTAAAAGTGAGTGAACATGTTGAACGTAACTAGACGAAAACAAATGGCACTGCCACTGGCACAAAAATGTATATAACTGGATAAGGTACGTATCGATATAAACCGCCACGCGCCAGCCCCAGCACGCAGCACCGCAGCAGCCACCCCGCACCCTGGCGACCACGAAGCCACAGCGCACAGGAAAATCACTGTCATAATTCTCACACACACTCACAGACACACCGTGTGTTCCTCCTAGATCCCCAGTGCCTGCTCCTCCCAGCACCCACGACCCAGGGAGCAGCTCGCACACCGGTGAAGCTCATGCGCCCCTCTCCATATACGTCATGTGCATCGCTGCATCGCCCTCCCCTCGTCCCCGGAGGCACATGGCCCAAGCGCGATCGCCGCAGCTCGGGCCTCTGCGCGTGCGCGTTTCCCGCGCGCCACGCTCGCACAGCTAGTCCTTGGCTAGTAAGGGCTGCAGCAGCTCCGTCTTGCCGATGCAGTACTCCTTGAGGTCGACGATCTGCGCCTGTATGAGCTCCTTGTGCTCCGTCACCATGCTGAGTGCGCTCACGAGGTCGTTGTACATCTTCTCGCGCTCGTGGTGCGAGGTGGTGCGGAACTCGGCGTACTCCTTCTGCAGCGCGGCGATCTTCCGGTTGCTCTCGGAGACGGAACCGCCCCCGTTGGCGCGACGCTCCAGGATGTGCCCCTGCAGATCCTCGGCCTCCTTGTTGCGCTCCTCCAGCTCGCGGCTCAGCTGCTCGCGCAGGAGCTTCTCCTCCTTCTCGAGCCGCTCGAGTGACGTCTTGAGCGCCTGCAGCGCCTCCTTGCGCTCGAGGGCGTCCTCCTCGCGCTTGGTCTCACACTCCTCCGCCTCGAGCCTCGCGTCCTGCGCCGCGGAGAGCTCCAGCTGCACCTCGGCCTTGAGGCGCTGCAGGGCGGGCACCAGCACGGCGCTCGGCTCGACCGAGAGCAGCGCCTCGGGTCGGCTCGAGAGCAGCTGCTTCTGCAGCTCGATCTGGAAGCGCTCGCCGCCCGCGTGCCTCGCCTCGGCAGGGATCATCTGCAGCCGGACCGAGCAGCCGTTGGCCTTCTGCACGCACGCGTCGAGGTGCTCGAGCTTCTTGTTGAGCTTCTGGCTCGTGTCGTACAGCTGCTGGTTGTGCACGTCCTTCTGCTCCTTGCTCAGCTGCAGCTCGCGCTCGAGATCGTCCTGCTCCGAGCGCATGCGGCTGACGTCGGCCGGGTTGTACGCCTGCTTCGAGATGGTCTCCTTGGCCGCCTCGATCTCCTGCCGGAGCTGCGCGAGCTCCGCCTCCTGGCTCTGGCTCTCGGTCTGCGCCTTGGCGAGCGACGCGCTGATCTTACTGCGGTACTCACTTAGCCCTTCGAAGTGCGTCTTGAACTGCAACGATGGGGGGGCGCAGCACGCGCTTGACGACGAGGCCGGGGCGGGGCTCTACGGCGCAGCATGGGCAGGCACGGCTGTGGGCTGGTGGGCAAGGTGGCTCACCTTCTTCTCGTCGGCGAGCAGCTCGGCGTTGATGCTCCTCTGCTTTTCGAGCGGGGTCTCGCCCGTGGTAAGCCCGAGCAACTTTTCGTGTAGCTCGGCATTCGCGGCGGTCAAGGTCTCAAGGTCCTGCTTGACTGACGCGTTCTTGGACTCAAAGATCATGGCCAGCTGCGACCGGAAGGGGGGGGGGGCGCTTTGAGTCTCGCGCGCAGCACACCCCTCCCTACATCCTACCTCTGTGCCCCGGGGGGAGGCCCAGGTCGTCTCCCTGCTGCGAGCATGCACCTGCTCCTCGAGCGGGGAAGTGTCGTCCTCGCCTCCGAGGAAGAGCTGGTACGCGCGCGCCAAGTAGTCGAAGAAGATCTGCCGACGGCAAAGGCCAGTGGTGTGGAGTGTGCGCAACGTCCGGCCCAGAGCCTCGCACGGGCGGCGCGGCGCGACGGGGCAGGGCTGCGCAGGGCAAGCGGCCGGGGAGAGACCTTGCTGACGTCGTCGTTGTCTTCGAACCCATCGCCTGGCTCTGATCCGTTGACAGCGTCCGAGTACTGCGCGGCAGGCGCAGGCGTCGTGGTGAGTGGACAGTGCGGTGTTGTGCATGGCGCTATGCGTGACAGGGCGGGCAATCGCCGGCCGCGCACGTTGAGCAGCTCGACGAGCCACGAAAGTGCCGCCAGCAGCTGCGGCCAGCTGTGCGCCGCGCCCACGGACTGCAGCGGGCCCTTGTTGATGGTGATCTTGTACCCGAGCGACTTGAAGATGACGGGCACCTCCTCCTCGAACTTGCCCCCGAACTTGAAGTTGGGGTCGATCGCCTTGAGCAGGAAGGAGAGGATGTGCACGAAATCCTTCGTCGTCGGAGAGCTGAGCACCCGTGGCGCAATGGGGCGGTCGTAATGGTGTTCGGTGAGGTAATTGATCACGCTGTGGATCGACGTCTTCATGTACTCCTTGTCACTGATCGGCCGCGGGTCCTGCGACTTCTGCCCGCCCCTGCCCGGTGCCACACTCGAACGCCTGTAGTCGCGTGGGAAGTGTGCTGAGCCTCGCGCCGTATGTAGAGGGGTTGTGGAATCACACGAGCATGCCCTCCCCCTATGCAACCCGCCCCCAACACCACGGCCTCGCACAGCGCTGTGGCCAAGCAGCAGTGGTATCACCTGCCACTCATCGACGGCCCCCGCGAGCGCCTGTCGTCTTGGCCCGGGGCCATCGACGGGCGCTTGGCGCCAGCCAGCGACGGCCGACCGGCCAACGACCCACGGTTGTTGGCGCCACCCAACGAGACCCTGGCCAGGCTGCTGCGCGACGACTCTGGCCGAAACGCCATGCCTAGCGGCTTTCAAAGCCCTGGCGCCGCGGAGGGCGCAGCGGGTGGAAGGGGCATATAATTTAATTGTGAAATGGCTTCGTCGGCATCAGCACGACCCACCGCCTCCGCCACTGCTAGCCCTTAGTTAGTACGGCCAGACACGGGCCCTACCTCCGAGTTGGAGTACGTGTTCGGCCAGAAAGTCACCGAGCACAATCCCGCGCCCGATATAAATAGAATAAGAATGAGAGAAGATAAAATCTTGACGCACTACGAAACTATATTTAAGTGCGCTAGCTATAGTCATGACTTATGCCCTGGAGCATAAGCTTATGCCGTGGACATAAGTCATGCATAACTCATGACTTATGCAAGCTTGATTGTCTTCCAAAACCTTCTTCGGCTTGGCCGCATCGAGGACGAGGAGGAAGCCGGACGATAGATAGATAGAACGAGCCGCACGTGCATCAAACCCCCTGTTCGGCAATCGGCACAAAGCGCTACCGGCCCTTAGCAAATGGCGGCGGAGAGGGCGCGCGACTCGCGGGCCATTGCAGTCGGCGACACCATCAGCGTGACTACCCAGAGATCTCACGCGAACGAGGACACTGTTAACGTCTCTCCTCCCGTTCCGGAGAGTGGCGGCACGCGAAACGGTGGCACTTTGGAGGTCCAAGAGACGCACAGCAAGCGGCAGCGCCTCGAAGAGGCGGCCATGCACGGCAGCGCAGAGTCGGAGATCGGTGCTGCGTCCGATGCTGCGTCCGAGACACCGCCAACGGAGCAGGCCTCGGTAGGTGTCGGGAAGCCTGTCACTGAGCCCGAGAGGAAAGCAGATAGTAACCAGTGCCAAAGGCACCCTCTCTGCAAGCGTGGGTTCAACCACGGCGGCAGTGGCGGACACTGCTCCTTCAAAGAAAAGGGTGATCGCAGACCGACCAACTCGGCGACCGCAGCCCGCCGGCCCTCCGTGGTGGCCGATACCAGCCCGACCGATGCGCCTGCCGCGCCTGCCGCGCGTGCTGCTGCGGCGGCGCCTGAGCGGTCACTGCAGCCGATCGTGAACGCGGATACCAACGGAGGCGAACTGCTCTCGCTGACACTCCTCGACAACGACAACTTGCCGAGCTGGATGCTGCACGAGGAGATGCCCGCGGCTAAGGCGGACCTCAAGCTGTGGGACGGCGCGGCGGCAGAGGGTTGGCGCGTGCTGCCCAAGTACCGAGGGGCCGAGGCGAGGAACAACTGGCTGTACCTTGCGCCCTCAGGCGCTCAGATGAGGAACCGCACAGCCGCACTCGCCGCCGCCGCCGACGGTGGCGCTGCCGCCGCCGCCGCCGCCAAGACAGGCTCCGCCGCCGAGCGTGGCCCGCGTGCCCTGGGCTCCGCCGCCGCCTCGGGGGACCCACACCGGCCGAGTGGCTGCTTGCGAAAGCGACCAAGGGCCACCCAGTCGGCTGCGGCTGCGGCGGACTACTCTAAGCAGTTTGGCGCCGCGCTCGTCGAGAGCGCACGCGACGAGCTCGAGCTCTGGCAACCAACACGTCCGCCCGCGCCGATGACTGCTGCCGAGACAGCACAGCGGATGAAGGCTACCTTGCCTCGCAACTCGCTGGCCATTGCGGCCCACCCAGATCATCGATGCCGCAGCCAGGCGAGCTGCAGCACGGTGGCCACTGCAAGCTCCGCCGCCGCCGCCGCCGCCGCCGCCGCCGCCCTACCGAAGCTTGGTGGGATTCGGCACGTCTTGGAGCAAGTTGCCCGGAGCGGCGCTTCTCTCAGGGTGCGCGACAAGGCAGTGGCCGTGCTCGCGAGTGTGGACTCGCCAACCACCCCTTCGCCCCCTTCGCCCCCTACGCCCCTGTCGCTCCCTTCGCCTGCTCCGCATGTGATGCCAGCGCACGGCATCGCCGCCTGCAGCACCCTTGCCCCGGAGGAGAGCGTGCAGTGTGCGGACGCGGATCGTGCGGATGGCGAATCCGGAAAGTGCGGCATGGATGCGGCCTGCATAAAGCCCAGCGGACACAAGGGCCTCTGCGACGTGCCCAGTGTCGACAGGAGTAGCCGCGCGCGACGCTTGCCCAAATGGCAACTTGACGATGAAGGGGGCGGCGAGGTTCTCGCGAGGCAGCCATCGCCAAGCAGTATCGGAGCTCCGACGACGATGTCCATCACGCTTCCTGCAGGTGCGGGGCCCAGCGTGCCGCCGCCTCCTACCGGGTGGTCGTGGCCTGTCGATGGCGAGAGCATCGAAGTCGAGGTGCAGGCGAGCGACGAGGTGCCGCCCGCGTGGATCGCCTCCACGGTGCTGCAGGTGCTCGTGGACGGCCAGTTCGAGGCGCGCATCGTGCTGCCCGACGGCTCGGACCAGTGGGAGGACTGGTTCAGCTGGCAGGAGGAGGGCACCGACTGGCGGCGCAAGGCCGGGGCCGGCAAGCAGCACGCAGCGGCCCGCGATGAGGACGAGGGTGTGGACGCTGGCTGGGAGGCAGGGCAGGCGTGTTGGGGGATTCACTACGAGCCGAGTCGCGGCGGCAGCGCTCGGGGCGAGAGCGAGCAGAGCAGCGCGCCGGCGGCTGCGACGACTGAGGCCTCTGCCAGATCTGCTGCTGATGAAGGCGGCTCTTCCAGCGGCGCGGTTGGCAAGCCGGCCGTGAAGTGGGTCGCCCCCGCAGTGGGCCGGCACGTCATGGTCCAGGTCGATGGGAGCTGGTCTAAGGGCGAGGTCGTGCACATTGTGCAGCGTAGGGGGCAGACCGCGGTGAGTGTGAGTGTCGAGGACGGCGCGACTCGCAACTACTCGCAAAAGGACGAGGGCAAGACGTGGCGTCGGGTTGCGCCAGCTGTCGGCACGCTGGTGGAGGTGGAGGTGGACGAAGAGGGAGAGGTCAGCTGGAGGTCTGCGTCGGTGCGGAAGCGCTCCGTAGGCGACTTCACAGCGGTCGTCCTGTACCCCGACGGCATGCCAGACGAGGACTTTGTCGAAAAGTACTCAGTCAGCGACGAGGGTGTCGAGTGGCGCTACGTCATCAAGCCCCTTGGCAAGAAGGGCAAGGCTGCCAGCAGGACCGACCCCAGCCTCGCGATCGGCTTCGCCGGCACTGCCTCCGCCGGTGGCGAGCCCTCACCGTCAGTTAGCTCCCTCGTGACGCCGTCGCCGTCCTCAGCTGTCAAGGGGCTGAAGAAGGCGCGATTCTCGCGCGAAACAGTTGTGCTGCTCGAGGCTGCCTTTAGCGAGCTGAACGGAGTCACTCCGGCAGGCGAGGCGCTGACGGAGGTGCGCCACCGCCTGCACCAACCCGCACCCGCCCCGTGACGACCCCGCGACGACCCCGTGACGACCCCACACGCGTCTGTAGATGAGGGCTATCATGGGGCTCGAGAGCACGCAGCTACAGGGCTGGTTTTCGAACCGGCGGCTGAAGCTGAAGAAGGTATGGAACACATCTGAACTCGGGGCACGAGCGACCTCCATCTGAACCGATGACCCCATCAGCACATGCTCACGTGCGAGTGCCATTTCTGCCCACGCAGGAGCAGGCCCAGGGCGTGGCGACTGACTCGGGGGTCCAGGACGTGTGACGCTATATTGCCATCCTGAGGTCTGGTGAGTTCGCCCCCACCGGGAAAACGGCGCGGCTTTGGATTGCTTATTTTGGACCGCCCGATGATTAGCAGATGCCTGACGAGTGACGTTAGTCTTAGTGCTCTGCTGCGTCCAGAATCATACTGATTTAAAAACTTTAAAAGAACAGACACTCACAGGACAGAGAGTCAGACCGCTGACACAGCCGAGCCCCAACCACGAAGACGAACCAGAACCACATGTCAAAGTAGTAGGGTATAGTAGCTAGTACGCTTTAAATGCCACACAATAAAAAAACCAGGCGGTAGCAGTACGAAAGACAGACAGACAACAGACAGACATGGGCTACTCGCAGTCGGAATTATTCGTCGATCTTTGCGTCAACGTCACCCTCGTGCGCCCCACGCGTATTTCGCCGCGCCAGTCAGGCAGGGGCCGCAGGGCCATGTATTTAGTACCCTTCGGGGGTGCACGGCAAGGGCCGGATGCGATCGTCGGTTACGTACTGCAGTTAGCAGCGCCGACCGGGCCGAGTCCCTAGGTTTATAGGGGCGTATCATCATTGCCGCACACCGTGCATTTGTGTCTAGGTGTGAGGGGCCCAGGCATCGCGGCATTGCGTAGTATACGAGTCGTGTAGTATACGAAACCATTATTCTGTCTGCGGTACGAAACACAGGTCACACGACAGCGCTCTGTACGGCTTTACCCCCGAGCTCTAATACGGTTTACATCCGGGTTCGTGCGTCGGGAAACACGAACCCACAGTCAAGAAAACGGCCACCTCAGCAGAGTGGCATGAAGCGCCGCGGCGACGAGCGCAGAGACTCCACGGACAGTGTGCCTGGCGCTAACGCTTGGCGTTGGCCGGCCCCCTTGGCTCGGTGCTACGAACCTCCAGTGGAAGCACCAGGACGCTGCGCTCCACCGGACCACCGCACCGCTCGCTGTGGGGGTGCTGGCCAGTGGATCCACGGCGGCCCCGCTCCCGCCCTCGCTGGCCTCCCAGTCACCACCTGCACCACGCGTGAGCAAGCAACGAAGCAAGCATGTACGCCCTTGCCTCCATTTTTGTTTTTTAATAGCTGTAGTACAGTAGACTGGTTTTCCTGATCGTCTCGATTAGGAAACCGTAGGGACCAGACATCGCCGCTGGATCAGCGGCCCCCGTAGCCAGCCAGACCCTGATGCATAGTATCTAGTGCTTGATAGCTATCTCGAACTCGAGTGCGACACAGGCAGGGATGTTATCCAGCGGACGAATTGGTCAACTCGGATTTGCGGCCCTGTTGTTGAGAGTCGTGCCCAATTTTGCTGCCACACCCCGAAACGGGGAAGGTAGCCTATCAGGCTGAGTATATCATGCAATTATAGTACCTGTAGTAGTACAAGTACTTCTACAGGTCTGTTCATTGTTGTCCGTTGCGTAGCACGACTCCTGCTACCTATCAATGCGAATGTAGTTTTTCCCGATGGTAAGGGGTAGTGGAGCGATGGGAGTTTATTTTCGTTAGAGCACTGCGTACATATATGTGCATGTGCATGTGCATGTGCATGCACAATGGTACATGCACATGCACATGTGCATGTGCATGCATGCATGCATGCATGCATGTTGCATGTGACATGTGCATGCATGTGCAAGTGTGGTTTACCCGTGAGTACGATTTTTTTGGAAAGGAAAAAACCAACACCATTACTAGCAGCGACAAACAACCGCGCAGAACAGAGCAGAAAACCCACTTGAGATTTACTTGAGATGGGGGGGGGGGAGGGGACGATTAGGGAACGACGGTGCGCCTTGGGGGGAGATTAGGGGGAGATGGGGATTGAGTGACGGGGGGGCGACTTGGTTGGGGGTTGGGGAGGAGGCGTCGCAGGTGGGTGGATGGGGGGCGGGAGGGCAAGGAGGGCCGTGGCGGGATGAGTGAGTGAGGCGGGCAACGCCACGAGCGAATAAATAACAGCACCAACCAACCAACAGAGACCAACCAACGAGACGCAGACAGACAGACAGGCAGACAGACAGCACCGGGGGTCCGGGCTGGTTCTAAAAAGCGGGTAATTGCAGGGAATCCAGGGACTCGTATATTGTGTAGCGTCGCGAGTCGTGTAGCGTCGTGAAACCCAACAATCTTATCTCTCTTATCTTATCTATCGATAAGATGAGATCAGATAGATAGAGAGATAGATATCTCCATCTTATTTCTCTTATCTCTTATCTTATCTTATCTTATCTTATCTATCGTCTTCGGCAGGAGGGAATGAACGGAACGAAAATTCCAGCTCCGAGAAAGGCAGCTAAAAGTCGATGCTGCTGTACGCCATCGCGCTGGCTGTGCCTGCGCCCGACGCTCCGGCGGCCTTGACTGGGCAGGAAGCCGACACTGCTCGGCCGGCCGTGCCGACTTCACGTGTGTCCGGCTGGACCGTTGATTCTCGCGTTTATGAGAAGCCTGGGCAGTTCACAGGCTGCCCCGACAACCAGCGCAATGCGGCAGAGGATGAGTGCTTCGCCGCGGTACATGAAGCCACGCGCATCCCAGTGCTCTCTCTTCGAAACCACGTCAAGGTGGTGGACGTCGGGGCAGACGGATACATACCGAGCGGCTGCTCGTATTCCAGAGCACACGGCAAGCGGGCTATATTCAACAAGAACCCCGCCGGCCGCAGCAGCTCAGGATACCAGCTAGTGTGTGTCGATGATGGGACACGCAAAGAGCCGACAATCATGCACATCGCGAAAACGGGGGTTGACTCGTTGTGCGAGGAGCTGAAAGAAGAGGGCATATTCGTGGCACCAGAAAAAGAGGCTTGCTTTGGGAGCGCTGGGCAACACGTTAAAGAGGACTGCCTAGCGCAGCTGCCCGTCTCCGACTTCACGATGACACTTGTGCGCAACCCGCGCGAGCATGTGGTGAGCCAGTACACACAGTGCCGTTTCATAGGGCTGCACCCGAAGACCCCCGGGTCCAATGGCAGCGACGGCGGCGAGTTCAGCGAGGCGTGCTTCGAAGAGTGGCTCCAGGACGCGACCGTGAGTGATGACGCCCTTGGTTGCTATCACCCGTTCAACATGCAAAGCCGCCACTTCACGTGCCATAAAAGGCCACACTTGCTTCATGTCTGGCAGCCAGGCAGTACGCGCGTGCCCGATGTAAACGATGCGCTTGACGCGCTTGCGCGACTTGAATTTGTAGGCGTCACTGATTTGTACGATGAGTCGTGGTGCGCGATGCAGAACGCGCTCAAGGGCAAACTCCACGCTGATTGCACGTGCTCGAAAATAGGCCAAGACCCCTTCCGAGCATTCAGCAAGGAGTTGTGGCACACCGGCGAGGTGTACGAAAGGCACGGCTTGAAGGCACACCCAAGCTCCAGCGAGATGAGTCCCGCCGTGCTTAAGCTCATCGACGGTGCCACCACCGTCGACCGCATCCTGTACACCAACGCGACAGCGCGCTTCTTGGGGGAGCTGTGCGCGCTGCAGCGCTCGAGCGGTACTCAGCTTCTGTGCCCTGAGCGGATGGATATGCTGCGCAAAGCGACGCAGTACATCGATGGGCTTTGGACCGCCGTAGACAGAGCTGCGAACGAGTGTTTGGAGCAAAGATAATTGTCTGTTCTGTCTGTCTGCTGTCTGTAAGAGATCTCTTATCTTATCTCTTGTCCTATCTATCTATCTATCTATCTATCTATCTATCTATCTATCTATCTATCTATCTATCTATCTATCTATCTATGTGTCTGTTCACCACGTTGCCCCCCCTTTAATTTTCCGCCACGGGCCCTACCTCTT
>Ga0209302_10001883_pt1 | contig 12283 bp, 14 predicted proteins | sample ArcOceMetagenome_2_FD_187445 | JGI IMG/M metagenome (GOLD analysis project Ga0209302, IMG submission 187445) | Marine eukaryotic phytoplankton communities from Arctic Ocean - Arctic Ocean ARC135M Metagenome (SPAdes) (version 2) | ecosystem: Environmental > Aquatic > Marine > Oceanic | place... | reverse complement strand
CAAACGCTGCTCCTCTCTTTCGAGACAAGTTTTACCTTTTTGGGCATCTTGATCATTGTGATCAATGACCCGCTGGGGTCGAGCTCGGCACTCGGCCAGCAAGCAGCGCATCAGCAGCATCAGCAGCATCAGCAGCAGCAGCAGCAGCAGCAGCAGCAGCAGCAGCAGCGGCAGCAGCGGCAGCAGCGGCGGCAGCGGCGGCAGCGGCGGCAGCGGCGGCAGCGGCGGCAGCGGCGGCAGCGGCGGCGGCGGCATCAGCATTCCACCGGCTTGAAGCCGGCGCGTGTCGCACATCAGAAGAAGGAAGCATCGCGAGAAGGCGCCGTGCTTACGTGCAGACCAGTACAGCACCACCATCAGCCGGCAGGTAACATTGCAGCAGGTGGATTGGCACACCATGTTGCCCCACATTTGCAGCACAAGAAGCAGGTGCCCTGCAAGAGCTCAGCTTGCTCACGACGATCACTTGTAGTCGCATAGTGGCCGCGACGAGTCAGTCAGCACACGAGAGAGTCGAGACGCGAGTCGCGACCCGCATGCACAAACAGGTCACGGCGCCAGCGAGCTCGCGGACCCGTGTCTGGACCGCGAGCGAGCGTGTGCGTGACCACCGACATCGCCGGATCGCGACGCGCGAAACTACGGGGGTCTTTTTTTGCCGCGGTGTAAATTCTCTCGTCCCCCTCACACAAGTCACCCACTCACCAACCCACTCAATTCATCATAAGACCTGTGTCACCTCCTCGCTCGCTTGCTTGACTGCCTTGGCCGCGCCTAGGGCCTTTGCTCGTTCAGCGCGGCCGGCGGAGTCGCGGAAGAGCTTCGACACCTCGCACGCCGCCTCGTTCAAGGCGTGCATCCACTCTTCCCGTTCAGCGAACGAAGGCGTCGCCTGCACGCGTGGCGAGGGGCGTGAAAGGTCAAGGGTGGGCCCGAGGCGCACGGTCGCTGCAAGTGCGAGCCTTCCCGCATCAACGATTGGCACAGGCCGTGGCAAGCAGCGTAGATATGTATGTGCATGACGTGCACATGCGTACCAGCTCGGTGGTGCCCAGCAGCTGGTTGCTCATGAAGTGCGGGTTGATGGTCACCGTGAACGAGTACGGGTGCACGCGCGAGGACGGCGCGGTCTTGACCAGCTTGGCACCGAGTATGGGGAGGACGACCTTCGCATGTGCAGCGAGGTGTGAGGCATCGAAGCCCCAGAGCAGCCCGTTGTTGACGACCCAGTACGACCGCTTCCAGTGCCACGTCATGATGCGGCCGCGCTGGTGGAGGAAGCCACTCTTCCGCCACTCCGACACCTGCCCGACTCGGCCCAATCTCATCTTTTCTCCGTCGGCCTGCTTCCCCCGTCCGTCCACCCATCTTCTCTCGCAGTCTCGCAGCAGCCGCAGGTCAAGGTTGTATCGCGCCTCCCGCCCAGCGCGCAGGCTGCCGTGGAGATCGGTAGTCCGCGTATGTGCGCCCTCCGCACGCCGTATCAAGCTCTGGTCACCGTCGTGCGGATAACGCCGGCCGTCGGTAGTTTTGCCTCCAAACATCTTGACCTCCGACAGGAAGATGGCGGGGTCAGTGTAGCGAGCCAGGTCTGATTGGCCCTGCCCATCGCTATCCCCCACGCCAAGGTCGCCCTGCTGCTTCTTGCGCCTCGGTGCCGCCTTCTTGCGCCTCGCTTCGGCTGCGGCTGCTGCCAGAGTGGCCTCCATGACCGCCTGCGCATTCTGCTTCTCCTTGGCCTTGGCCTTGGCCTTGGCCTTGGCCTTGGCCTCAACGTTGATGGGCTGGTCCGCCTTATCCGCTTCCTTCGCGACACGGATTACCGCATCGAGCGGCTTCTCGCCACGCTTCCGTTCGAGTTGCCGGGCCGAGTACAGGGAGTGGACGTCCATGCGCTTGCCCGCGCCGCCTTCGTTCTAGCCGCGGCGTGACGCAGAACGGAGTGCTTTTCAAAGTTTGGGCGCTCGCTCTGCATATCGAGCGGAATCGCCGCGGTCTTCTCTGGTTAGTTTTGGAGTGGGGTTAGTTCTGTCCGCTTTTCTCTCCAAGCCAGTTCAACGGGGCTGCTGGCGGGACTGGAGCTTCGTGCTTCTGGGTGCTCGGGCGCCTGCCGGGCTGCCCTCACGATTCACTCAGGCCTCCGCTCTGCGCTCACGGCTCACGGCCTCACAAAATACCACCGTCAACAACTCAGCATGTGCTCCTACGCTTTAAGCGTCATTGGTACTTTATGATTATCCGTACGGCTTTATATGAGACAGATGAGTGACAGACTGCGCGGACTGAGACAGTAAAGTCCGTACTTTACCACTTTACGGCGGGGCCCTGACATCACATGAACGACTTTAACGCGCAGAGAGGTGTCACCTCTCTGCTCAACAACTCGACCTCGAGCCCCTGGCGTGGGGCAGGCCTCGGGCTAGTGAGGGAGAGCGAACTCGCGTGTGGCCACTTCGCGCATGGCAACCTCGTGCGCTGCTTGGTTGAGCCAAGACCGGAGCGGCGAGGGCACCGGTGTGGCGACGCACGCACCGAGGCGGCTGCCCTGCAGTGCGTCCACCGCGTGGCCCTGCGCCTGTTGCAGCGCCGGGCTCGGCCAAGCCGCGTTGGTACCGGAGAGCGGGGGTGCGAGGAGCGTAGGGGCGAAGATCGCAGGGGCTGAGCAGCACAGCGCAGGCGCAGAGGCGTGCGTCACCGGCATAGATCTGGCGCCCCACATGGATGGCTGCTGCCGGCTGCAGAGCTGCTCTGCGGCCTTGGATGCGAAGAGCTCCGCCTTGGCGGTACGCCTCATAAGGGTTGATGGTGAGGCGCCAATGCTGCTGGCGGCGGCGGCGGCGGTGGCGGTGGTGGCGGCGGTGGTGGCGGTGGTGGCGGCGGCGGTGGCGGTGGTGGCGGTGGCGGCGGTGGCGGTGGTGGCACGGAGGCGGGACTCGCGCGCCAGGCGTGCGGCGTCGCGCTCCCGCCGGGCCGCCTGCTCGCGCGCGTGCAGCCGCACCGACCGTTCGGTGCGGCTTGTCTCGGCGGCGACGCGCTCCGCCATCGCCGCGACCGTGACGCGCGGCCGATCCCACGTCCGCTGCCGCCACTGCGAGCACAGAGGGGCGGGCGAGGGCGGCCGCTCCGGCCGCGCCTCGTAGCCGCTGGCCTGCTGCGGCCTCGCCCGTGGCGGCGGCGGCGGCGGCGGCGGCGGCTGCCGCTGCGCCCTCTGCGGCTGCACCACCTTCTGCTGCTGGGGGGTCCCCCCCGCGCGAGCTGCGGCGGGGGAGGGGCCGGAGGAGGGTCCGGGGGAGGGGCCGCGGGAGGGGTCGGGCGAGGAGGAGCGCTGCCTGGCGCTCTCGAGAGCGCGCAGGTCGCGCAGGTCGGCGCGCAGGCTACGCGACACCTCCCCCCCCCCGGACGAGTGCGGCGCGGCGCGCGAGCGTGCCCGCGCACTCGCCGTCGTACGCGGCGGCGTGCAGGGCTGCGAGCGGCGCCCCGGAAGCAGCACCTGCACCGCCTCCGCCGCGTCCGCCACCGCTGTTGCACCCTTGCGCGTATGCGCCGCAACAGCAGCGGCGGAGAGTGCGGCGCACAGCGCCTGGCGTGCCTGGTGCCGCTCGACCTGAGGCGTCGGCTCGGCCTGAGGCGCGGGAGCCTCCGCGGAAGCCTCCGCAGCCGAATGCACCTCTAGCGGCGGCTGCGGCGGCTGTGGCTGCTGTTGCGGCGGCGGCGGCGGCTGCTCCGGCGCGCTCGGGTGCGAGCGAGGTGTGGCCTCGGCGGCCCCCACCTTGTCGTCGGGGCTCTTCCACGGCGCAGGGTCGCAGCTAGGCTGCCACAGGTAGGCCTCCACCGGTAGCAAGCCGCCGGCCGTAGCGCTCTCGACGAGCCACGCGGGACCGACGACGGGGATGGCCAGGGTGCGAGCGCACCGCATCTTCTTGGACTGCGGGCGGCCGGAGGCGCGTGCTCAGGCGCGTGCTCAGGCGCGTGCTCAGGCGCGTGCGGTCATCAGGCGTGTGCGGTGGCCGGTGGTGCGACGCCGCGGCACAGCGAGGCGTGGGGGCGAGAGCGGTCGCGGGGCCATGCTGCAGGCAGACTAAGGGGTTGTGTGAGGCCTGACCTGCGCTGCCGCGGAGGGGGCGACGAGGTGGGTGGTGAGGTCGGTGAGGTCGCCGCTGTAGTTGGCGCCCACCGCGGCCGTGGCGCGCTGCAGCGCACGCCGCTCCGTGGCGCTGAAGCCCGTGCACGAGATGAAGACCTGGGTTAGGGTTCGGTTAGGGTTCGGGTTCGGGTTAGGGTTAGGGTTAGCTGGTTAGGGTTAGGGTTAGGGTTAGGGTTAGCTGGTTAGGGTTAGGGTCAGGGTCAGGGTCAGGGTTAGGGTCAGGGTCAGGGTTAGAGTTCGGGTGCACGAGATGCAGACCCGCGACGTCGACGGCGCAGCGACGGGGGAGGGGCGCTGCACCGACGCCGGAGTCGGCGCCGGCGCCGCAGCGACGAGGCCGCCCGCGTCGTCGGTTTCGGTGGCTCCGGCAAGGGCGGCAAGGGCGGCAAGGGGCGTAGCCTCTGCTGGGGCGGGCTTCGCCTCCGCCGGAGGGGGCGGGGCAGGCGCTGCAGGGGCCGGCGGCAAGGGCGGCGTGCACTCGTCGGGCGGGGCGGCCACGGGAGATGGCAGAGGCGCACCAATTCCGCAGGAGGCGCCCGCTGGCTCGAGGGTAGGCGCAGGCGCGGGATAGGGCGTGGGCGCGGGATAGGGCGTGGGCGTGGGCGTGGGCGTGGGCGTGGGCGTGGGCGTGGGCGTGGGCGTGGGCGTGGGCGTGGGCGTGGGCGCCGGCACGGTCGGCGCGGTCACGGTCACGGTCGCGGGATCTGGCACGGTGGCCGAGATCGCTGCCGAGGTCGGAAGCGCGGTGGAGACCGGAGCTGTGGGAGGTCGCGGTGCCGCACTCAGAGGCTGGAGCTGTGGCGGCGATGATTGCGGGGGGGTGGGCGACCCTGGCGTCGTGCGCTTTGTGCGCTTGCGGCTGCCGTCGTGCGCCGCTGCGTCGTTGTCGTGCGCCTCAGTCGCTGCCGTCGCTGGCTGCGAGGCGAGCTGTCGACGGAGAAGTACGACCTGTCATCGTGCGGCACGGCGTCTCAGCGTGATGAGGCATGTGGAGGCATGTGAAGGCATGTGCAGGCGTGCCCAGGCTTGTCGAGGCGTGCTGAGGCGCGCCTGCTGCTCAAAGTAGCGGGTCTCCAGAAGCTGCTGCTGCAGCGCCGCCTCCTTGAACTGCAGCCTCAGGTGGAGTTCCTCGAACCGGCGATCGATCTCGGGCTGGGTGCGTGCCTCAGCCTCAGCTTCAGCCTCAGCCTCAGCTTCAGCCTCAGCCTCACAGCCGGGCGACGAAGTGTCCAGCTCCTGCAACTCTGCGATGAGGACCTCTTGAGCGACCAGCGCTCGCTCCAGCGCCGAACCTTGCGTTCTTTGGTGCGAGAGGAACTGCTGCTTCTCACGGAGCACACGGTGGAGCAGTGCGCGGTTCTCGTACAGCTCCGATTCAAGCCGCTCGCGTTCAGGGTGCACCTCGCGCTCGGCTTGTGGGACCTCGCGCTCGACTTGCGGGCTCGCCTTCCCGTCATGCGCTAGCTTTGGTTCGCTGACAGTGTTTGTCCGGTCCCGAAGAATTGACCCGGAACGTTGCTCGAACATGGCAACCATCCGCTCAAAGGAAATGCGCTCAAAGGAGAGCGCTTGGATGGTTATCACCCCCTCTCACGCCAGCGGGGGTGAGCGGAGGGGACGGAAAAATCGGTCAAGGAAGCCTCAAAGGCCAGCATATGTAGCGAACCTCTGTACGGCACCATTGCCGGCCCAGCCCTTCCAATTCCATTGAGGAACCTCTGACCGCTCAGATCCACCACTGCAGCGATCCCGACCGAACCTGCGAGTGCCACCATATATTAACCGCGAACGACGAGCAAGAAAATCGATCTCTATCTATCACCCCTCCGCGGAGCACGCGGCTTTGTCTGTCTGCTCCGTGTTCTTCTTGCTCGGCGTCCAAGGCAAGGTGGCGCGCCTCCCTTCGCCTGCGGCGCCGGCAAATGATCGTTTAGGCCGGTTGCACCAGCACGATATCGCAACGCAGTCCACCCCGTCTCCCGATTCTCGTCGCGCCGACTCCACACCCCTAACCCATCTGCCGTTGTGATCCGGTCGCCCACAAGCGCATGGCCCCCTCCCTGTGATATATCTTGTTGTGCCCGTCCACTGCGCGGCATGCACGATGAACGCATACCTTATTTTTAACCTTACCTCGAGCAGATGGGCAAGGTCAACACTCTGCCGAGGGGCCAGTCCCTTTACCAGGTTGTCGGACGGTTTGTCCCCAACCAGAAGTATGGTGAGGACGACCCGCAGTGCAAGGTGTACCGCATGAAGATCTTCGCCAAGAACAAGGTCGTTGCCCGCTCTCGTTTCTGGTACTTCATGGGCCGCTTGTGCCGCGTGAAGAAGGCCAACGGTCAGATTGTGTCGGTCAACCAGGTGAGCACCGCTAGCGTGCCCGTCACAAGCCTGCTCACCCCCACGCCGCCCGCTCGTGTCTTACGCCCCCCGCTCCCTTGCGCAGATCTTCGAGAAGACCCCGGAGAAGGTCAAGAACTTTGGCATCTGGTTCCGGTACGACTCGCGTACCGGCACGCACAACGCCTACAAGGAGTACCGTGAGGTCGCGCTGACCGACGCCGTCAACTCCCTCTGTGCGCTGCCTGCCCGCCATAGTGTGGGAGGCGCAGCGGAGCCGCTGCACAGCTTGCTGGGCAGGGTCCCGGGAGTACTGAAGCGCAGCAATACGCCAGTGTTGGCAGCGGCAGCAGTGCAGGGGCATGTACGCACAGCGAAGGGGAGCTGTGACTGTGCCTTTAGCTGCAGCGGTGCCGCGCAGTACCTCCGCCTCCACCCCGTCCCTTACCCTAACCCTAACCGTCCAGACCAAAACATGGCGGGCCTCAGCCGGGCCAAGGCGGCCAGCATCCAGATCCTGCGTACCTCCGAGCTCAAGGCCGCAGAGTGCAAGCGGCCCAACATCACCCAGTTCCACGTCCGCACCGCACCGTCCCAAGTGGCCGCGCCTCGCCTCTGCCCGGAGCCTGCCCACCGGGCCTTGGCTCCCGCGCTTGGCTCCACAGCCCCCGTGGGCCTGGGAATCCCCGCTCCCCCCCCTCTGGACACCGCGGGGCCAGCAGGAACCAGCGGGAATCGGCTGGCCAGTCTTGCTAGCGAGACGCTGCAGACGCATAAGAAGCTTGCCCTCACCCCTCGCCTTAACTTCCCCTTGCAGACGCAAAAGATCAAGTTCCCGCTCCCCCACCGCATCATCAAGACGCCGAAGGCCTACAAGACCACCTTCAAGGCGTCGTCCTCGAAGACCTTTTTCGGTTAGATGCATGCACCGCTATGTTAATAGTTGTGCCTCCGCTGGTGAGTATAGATTGAATAAACACGAAAGCTTTTCGTCACCGTCAGCTGTTCCGTGTTCGGCCCATCCATCGCGGCAACCGGGCGATAGTGGAGTCCTGCCCTTGTGCGTTGCGCGTGGGGCGGTGACACGCGGCGTGCGCCTGCGCGGCGCGCGTGGGGGGACGCAAAACGCCGACACGGGAGATGGGCGTCCTGGAGGCTTGTAGTGTCACGAGCCCTCCAACGTGCCACACACAGTCGAAGGACACAAGAAACACCGAGCATACGCAGTCGCACACCGCACCTAATTCCCCCATATTACACCGCACAATAGCACATCCACATGAACAAGAGGAGAGAGGGCTATTAAAGGCGTAAGCAACGTGTGGTAGGGGCTGATCATGCGGCTTCCCGTCGGCCCTCGATCGAGGCCCGCGCACGTCGTCGTCAGCGTGCACGCAGGCGGGCATTGCCCGGTGCCCCCGCGACACAGCTGGGGTCAGCGTTTGCCGGGTGCATGCACATGCGCAGCCGTCCCGCAGCTCGCACAGCTCCCACCGGCCCGTGGTCAGAGAACAGCGTGCACGAGGCAGCGGAGCAGGAAGAGCGCGATGGCCAGCAGCAGGAGGCCCACCGCGGCGAGTGTGGGCAGCCCGAACTTGAAGGCGTAGAGCGAGGCGAGCTGCCGAACGTACTCCACATTCTGCTTCATACTTAGCTTGGACTCGCCCGCCACGCGCTCCTGGAAAGTGATGGGCACGTCGACCACCGCACTGCAACGGCAGCGCACCATGAGCTCGAGGCCGATCTTGAAGCCCATCGTGTTCACCCCCGCATCGGCGCCGCGCGCGAGCGTCGCCTTGCGCAGGCAGAAAAAGCCTGACATGGGGTCGGACGAGCGGGAGAGCGGCCACGCCAGCGAGGTGGCGCCCGCCGAGATGACGCGGCGGACGAGCGACCACTCGAAGCCAAGACCACCGCCGCCGACGTTGCGCGAGCCCACGGTGAAGTCCGCACTCCCGGCCAAGACCGGCGCGGCGATGGCAGGCACGGCCTCCGGCTCGTGCTGGAGGTCTGCGTCCATGCAAAGCACCGCCTCGTAGCGTGCCTGCTGGAAGCCGAGAAGGACGGCGCTCGAGAGCCCACGGCCCTCTGATCGACGACGCGCGTGGAGACGCACGCTGTAGCCCTCCTTTGCGAGTGCCTCCACCACCTCTCGCGTGGCCTCTGAACCGCTCGACTCGTCATCCGCCACAATCAGCTCAGTCTCGAGCTTGGCAGCGCGAGTCGCGGCAAAAAGGCGCTCGGTGAGGGGTCGGATGTTCAGCGCCTCGTCATAGGCCGGCACGACGACGCTCAGCTGCTTGATGGCCATGCGCGCACACGTCGCGGAGCCCGTTCCCCCCTTTAACACCCCACAGACCAGCAGGGAGAATAGACCGGGGACAGTGCTCAGGATAACTGGCCGAAATATTAACACAGTATGAGAGCGCGGGGTCCAAACTCGTAAAAGCCGTTTTATTCGAGGCGAATTGCGAGACTTCGCCTGGGCGTGTAAGCCCCGACCGTCGTGCGGCGCTCGCTGACATCCGCTTCTCATGGAACCCGACGAGGGTCGGAGCCGAAGAGTGTCGAGGATATGGAAGGAGGAGATGACGTTGCAGGAACGCGCCTCGGCGCAGCTCGGGAAAGCTGCTAACGATGCACCACCTGTGACCTCACGACCCTACCTGCACTCAAACAGCTGGGAGAAGAGGAAGCGCCGTGGGAGAAGAGGAAGCCGAGAACAGCTGGGAGATCCTGATGTGGTGAAGATGGTGCTGGGCAATACAAAGGGCGCAGGTGCAGATGCAGATGCAGCGCCTCCTAGTGGGAGGACGTTCCAGGGCAAATTGACTTTGCAGGAACGCGCCTTAGTGCAGCTCAAAAGATCCGATGAGGACAAGCTTGCAAGCCTACCAGCATCGAACTCAGGAATGCCGAATGGCTCGGTGCGTGGCGCGTGCCTCGCCGACTCCGACACAGCAACAGTCACTTTCACAGATGCCGCGACAGATGATGTAGATGCAGCAACCAGCTCAGGCGAGTCGCCTGAGGCGGAGGAGGAGGAGCGCGAGCCCGAACCAGCGGTGTGCGAGCAAGTGCGCAAAATGATGGGCGATATGGAGCTAGTTGATTGGAGAAATGGGGAGGGAGAGGGGGAAGAGGACGGATCGGACTGCGCTGATCCCGTGCAGCGGATGCTCGAGGTCCTGAAGCTGCACCTGAAAAACGAGAGGGAAACGCTGCGAGAGGTAAACGAGGAGGATACCGACGCACTGGCCAATGACCCGCGGTATGACACCGAAATGCGCGCGCGCGCGTGGTCCAATGGCTCGAGCATACGCTTCACCTCGAGGCTGAATGCGCACGAGGCCAAGGTGGCCTCCTCGCTCGACGAGGGCGTGGAGGGGCTCCAGCGAAGCCTGCACCAGCAGGCGCAGAGCGTTGCTCCGCGCACTCCACGCGGCGCGCTGACGGTCGGGCTTATCAACAGCGGCGCCGTGGTTAGAAGCAGTGACCTGCCACTGAGTCGAAGACTCGCAGAGGCTCGCGCTGCAACCGATACCGTGGAGCAACGCTGGCGCAACCAGGCGGGTTGGACGTACCAGGCGGCTTGGCGCGGGTCGCCGACATTAGAACAAGTGGCTCGGAGCAGCGAGAGCCCCCGCGTGCCACGATCGGAGCTCGCTCGTCGAGCGCAATGTGAGGCCACGGGGTTGAGCCCGCTTCACCGCGCGCTTGCCTCACCGCGAGCCGCTGCGGGCTCACCCAGCTGGCGGCAAGCGGGTCGCGCGCTCACGCCTGCGGGCATAGCGAGCCCTGGCCGCCGTGCCAGTGACCAGTCGCGAGATGCCTCACGAGGTCGTCTTGAGAGAACTCCTAGTCGGGGCTATTGACCAGCGCTCTTGGGGGGGAAGGGTGGCAGTGCCCCCCCCCCCCCCCCCCCCCCCCCCCCCCCCGCGCGCGTGACGTGTCGCTGTCGAAAGCTCGACACATTTTTGATGAGAGAAAAGATACTAAAACGCGGGAAAAGAAAAAGGATATATAGACCAGACATAGTCGACAACCCTCAAAACCGCCGAGTTCATCCCCAAAGTTTCACAGAGCGGCCCCGGCGGCTCGGCGGGGGGGCCGGGGCGCGGGGGCGCGCCACACAGATAGCACCAGGATAGCACAGTCCACACTTTGAGCCTAGGGACCCCCTGGTTCATAAAACCGTTATATCATATATATTACTTCGTGACACCCCAGATCTATTTTACCCCACGACCCGACCCTGCGGCTCGGGCTGCGCGGTGGGAAGTGGCGGGTTATTCATCGACTCCGGCCATCTGGCTCGGCGAGCTCGATCTCCCGGTCGATCTCTGGCTCGGCTTTAGCATCTGACTCGGCAAGCGCGGCATGCACGAGCGGGGCGGCCGCAGCGGCGCCCTTATCATTGTACATGAAGACGGAGCACGTGACGGTGACCGTCGCCAGCACGAAGTGCAGGTCGAGCGTCGTGCCGAAGAAGGCCCAGGAGAGCATCCCGGTCAGGATGACCGAGGCGGCCGTGGCGTAGCCCTTGAGCACGCTGTCCGCGTACTTGAGCACGGCGGCGACGATCAGCCCGCCCATCGCACTACTCACCACTGCGATGACCGCAGCCATGTCGAAGCCGTACCATAGGCCGCGCTCTGCGATCTGAGGCAGGTCGTTGCCTGCGGCGAGCAAGCGAGTATGCAGGCACATGCACATGCACATGCACATGCACATGCACATGCACATGCACATGCACATGCACATGCACATGCACATGCACATGCACATGCACATGCGCATGCACATGCACATGCATGTGGGGTGATGTGCACACATGTGTCCACAGGATACGACTCACTCGCCGCAAACTCACCTATGGCGAAGACGCCTATGGTGAGCATGGAGGCGAGCGCCATGTAGATCTGCATGTAGGTTAGCATGTCGCCCTCCTTGTGCGCCACGAGCTTGCCGCGCTTGAGCACCATCTCCGTGTACACCGCCGCGAAGCCGGAGAGGGTCGCTATGCCCAGCGTCGCCACCACACCCAGGGCCGCCCCTTCTCCGCCCGAGGCTGCGGATAGGATGGAGTTCTCCTTGCCATCTTTCATCTGGGCGAGGACGACGCCCACCATGAGCAGCACCAGCGCGATCACCTGCGGTCTGGCTAGCCTCCTCCGAAGCAGGATCACGGAGAAGAGCGCGGTGGTGAGCAGCTTGGTCTGTACGATGATCGAGAAGACCGGTGCCTCGAGCCGGGAGAGCGCCACAAACTCGAGCATCTGCTGGCAGTTGTAGATGGCTGCTGGGACCATGACGCGCAGAAAGAGGCGCCACTCGGCGCGCAGGAAGAAAGTTATGCTCCGGAGCGAGCCACCGCTCACCAGGACCCAGGCGATGCTCACCGTGGCCTTGAGCGCCTCAGTGGCCAGCACGGCGGCCGAGTAGAGGAACTGCGGCTGGCCCTGACCGACAGCGGCTCGCATGATGAGCGTCTTCGAGGTGTTCTGGGCGACGAGCAGCAGCAGCCACACCGTGGCCACCGACATCGCCATGAGTCGTGTAGCGTCGTGAAACCCAAGCCGGTGCTGAGGCACAGGTAAGTTCTCGGGGGATAACGGGGGGACCCCCGTGCATCTATTGGAAATTTTCTCATCTCCTCACCCACCGCAATCTCCCACACTCGCAGGCAGGGCGCACGCCCACCGCTCCCTTCCTCCCTCCCCTGCGCGGGGTCAGCTACGCCTCCCGCGCCTACCCCTCGATCTGCTCCTCCAGGTACTCGAGCAGCTCCGGGAT
>Ga0209302_10001882_pt1 | contig 12283 bp, 17 predicted proteins | sample ArcOceMetagenome_2_FD_187445 | JGI IMG/M metagenome (GOLD analysis project Ga0209302, IMG submission 187445) | Marine eukaryotic phytoplankton communities from Arctic Ocean - Arctic Ocean ARC135M Metagenome (SPAdes) (version 2) | ecosystem: Environmental > Aquatic > Marine > Oceanic | place... | reverse complement strand
CCGCGAGCGACTCAAAGTGCGGCCCGATCACCCGGCATGGCCCGCACCTGGTTAAGGTTCGGGCTACGGATAGGCTTGAGCTTGGGCTTGGGCTTGGGCTTGGGCTTGGGCTTGGGCTTGGGCTTGGGCTTGGGCTTGGGCTTGGGCTCAGGGTGTAGGTGAGGGTGAGGTTGAGGCTGAGGGTTAGGGTTAAGGTTGGGTGCACGGGCCGCACCAGGTCGCCGTGAAGTCGACGAAGAGCGCCTGCGAAGCGGAAGCAGCGACCAGCTGGTCGAACTCATCTTTGGTGGCCACCATCCTCATGGCAGGAAGATACGTTGCCGGTAGCGGTGATGGCGTCGGGAGGGTGAGTAGGTTGAGGCGCCGTGCAGCGTCACGAGGCGAGCGGGGGGCGGCGACTCCGCAAGTGTTCGTCTACCGTACACTATTCAGCCCGCGTGCCCGCTCACGCGGCATTCCCCCCTGGCAACGTCCGCGCTGATGCCCTCTCCCCCGCAACAACGCAGCCTCGCTGGCATTCCAGCTCTCGCACGGCATCATCTAAGCGCACCCCACCCCACGGGTCAGGTTAGTTAGTGTGGCAACGTTCGTTGTTTTGTTAATACCTGTCACGCGCAAGCGCTTGGCCTGCCGAAGGGTGGCGGCTCCGCACGCGGCGGTGAGGGGCCCGCATGGGCCCTGGGACTTAGCAGCGCATATGCTCAGCTGGCGTCGGTGTGCCGGCGGTGACCGAGGGGTGTAACGGAGTGTGTACGGTCATGTGGGTCGATCTGGATAGACGTAGTAACGCGGCGAGTCCCACTACATCACATCTAGATAGACGTACTATCGACCCACATGATACTAGACGTGATAGTAGTGGGTGTCGTCTTGGGTTAGTTGTTTGCTTCTGGACCAGGGGCACCTGCACATGACATGCACATGCACATGCACATGCATGCACATGGCATGCATATCATGTTTAATACACATATCATGTTTAATACACATATCCATATCGCGTTAATACACATATCATGTGCATGCACATGCACATGCACATGCACATGCACATGCACATGCACATGCACATGCACATGCACATGCACATGCACATGCACATGCACATGCACATGTAACCTGCAGATTGCGGATTCCAAGCGTGGGCTTCAGAGGGGGGGATCAAAGCGGACACGCGAGCGCGCACGCGGGCGCCAAGCAAGACGCGTGAGGCGGCGACCACAGGCCATCCGCCACCCAGGCCCACCGCGCGGTGCACAGACGCGACACCAAGTTGCATGCCACTCACGGGCGTGTGGAAGCTTAGCGTGGCGTTGCGAGCCACGTCTCCATCCGCAGCCAAGCTGCTGCCGCGACGGCTGCGCCTGCTGCAGGATGCGATGGTGGAGGTGCCCTATGAAGAGGGCAGCAAGGGCAGATGGGAGCTGCAGAGCGGTCCTCCTGACACCATGTGCCAAACGGTGAGGCTCAGCGTCGAGCGGACAGACGCGTCCGAGTTGCGCCTGAATGGCCTGTACGACGGCGAGCGCATCGCCGGCACCATCACCTCACGCCAGCCCCCTGCCGACGAGGCCGTCGTCGGCGAGTTCCTGTGCACTCGGCTGTTTAGCTTCTGGGGGACGCCACGCCCTGAGGCAGCACGGCTCAAGGAGGGACACGACACGCCGCCTAAGACCGTAGGTGATGGTCACGGGTAGATACGGTTCAGCGTGATTGGTAGTCTTTGTTGGTAAACTTAGCTCTTTATTGACGGTGAAAACGCTAACAGGCATGACAACGGATGTCTACCCCCGGGAGAACTGCATAGCCCCGGCCATTGTACTCATAGTATGTGCAGCCTAACGCCACAACTTAGAGTTTCTGAAGGAGAATTCTGTTGCGACGCAATCCAGACCGTTTCAGTAGCGCCTTTACGTTTGTAGGCGCGTGGCGCCGGCCGCGCGTTACCCTGGCAGGCCGGATCGTGTAACAGACTCTTCGTGTCGCAGAACTCTCGCCGCGAGCGGGCTGCTCGCCTTTTCCAAGACCGCGCGGCGGCGCTGGGCTCTCGTCCTGCGCCCGGAACACCATCTGGTCTGGGAAGCGATCAGCCGTGACACGCCGAGCAGCCAGCATGCAGGACACGCTGCCCGAAGGAACACCGCACGCGGCATTGCAGCTGCCTGGTACCTTCACAGCGGTCACCTCCAGCGCCGTCGGAGCATCGGAGCATCTGAAACCAGAAGTGTGGTCGCTGTGGTCGGCTGACTCTCTCGGACGACGCAACTCCAAGCATACGCTTTACTCCAAGCAGTCGTCCAACGACACGCGATTCGTGTGCACCCGTGACCTCGCCGAAAATAACGACACGAAGGCGGGCACGTGGGCCGTGCCCGTGGCGCGGCGGGGCCGGCGCGCCCGAGAAACCCATGTTGTGTGGGGAATACGCTGCTTGCTGGGCAAGGCTTATAGAGCCAGCTAAGTTGGTTTGCTGTTTTGGTGCTCAACATATTAAATCTCTATGAACCCTCTGAACCGTGTGAGGAATATCTCCATGCAGCGGACACCGCAGCAGTTTATTTGCTTTTTAGTCTAAACACACACGATCCCCCCCCCACCCCCCACTCGCACCCCCGGGCGACGCGCGCCCCCTTCACCGGCGGCTCGACGCGCGCGCCTTTGCCTCCTGCAGCCGCTTCTCCGCTGACGCCACGAGCGACGCAGAAACGCCCGCCCGCTTCGCCGCCGCGAGCGCCGGCTCGAGCCGCGACACGTCCGCGCTCTGAAACGGGAGCGGCATCGCCGCACTCAGCGTGCGTTCGGCCGCCTTCACCTCCGCCAGGTCCTCGGCCGCCTGCTTGCGCTCTGCCGCCGCGTCCTCGGCAGCCTGCTCTTCCGTCTCCACCGCGGCTGCCCTCTGCGCTGCTCCCTGCGGATCCCCCGCACGGGCGAGGCCCCTGAGCTTGTTCTCAGCCTGGTTGGGGTTAGGGTTAGGGTGAGAATGAGAGATAGCATAGGGTTAGGCTTAGGGTTAGGGTGAGGCCCCTGAGCTTGTTCTCAGCCTGGTTGGGGTTAGGGTTAGGGTGAGAATGAGAGTTAGCATAGGGTTAGGGTTAGGGTTAGGGTTAGGGCGAGGCCCCTGAGCTTGTTCTCAGCCTTCGCGGGTAAGTCCGTCAGTACGTGAGTATTAGTGAGCATACTACTTGCTTACCAAGGCGATCTCCATAACACTTGCTACAACTGACGACTTCTACTTCAAACCTACTTAGTACTGACTACGTGTACCTTGGCGATCTCCATGTCGGAGACGCCGGCAGCGCGCGCCTCATCGATTGCTGCGGAGAGCTGATCCACGCTCAGGCTGGACATGCCTGGTTAGGGTTAGGGTCATAGGGTCAGGGTTCGGGTCACAGGGATACGTTAGAGTTAGGGTTAGGCTTAGGGCTTAGCGTCAGGGTTAGGGTTAAGGCTTAGCGTCAGGGTTAGGATTAGGGCTTCGCGTCAGGGTTAGGGTTAGTGTAGGCTGGGCATGCCTTGCAGCTTGCCGTACGCCGCCATTCGCCTCTGTTTCGCGGCCGCTTCCTTGGCCTGCATCTTCGCGATCCTCGCCGCCTCGTTGGCCTTCTGTGACAGCTCGGCTGCAAACTCCTTGGCCTTCTCGTCGTTGCCGCCGGCAAACTTGTCGGGGTGCCACTTCACCTGCTCAGAGAGAGAGTACGACCTACCGAATAGGTCGAAAGGTTTCAGGGCACTCACCACTCGTCACTCACTTACTCGTCACTCACTACGTCTGCCTCTCAGCCACTTACGTCAACCACTTCTGAGTACGTCTCTGGCCTGCAGGTCGCGTAGGATCTTCTTGCGCTCTTCCGAGGGGCGTGAGACTGAGCGTCGCAGGATCTCCCGCGCCTCCTGCATCAGGTTAGGGTTAGGGTTAGGGCTGGGGCTAAGGCTAACGCGAGGTTTGGGGGTGGGGTTAGTGTAAAGGTTAGGGTTAAGGTAAGGATTAGGGTTAGGGTTAGGGTTAGGGTTAGGGTTGGGGCTGGGGTTGGGGTTAGGGTACATGAGCCCGCCTGCATGAGCACGGCCCTCTCCTCTCTCTTCTTCTCCTCCCTGATCGCCTGCTCGGCCGCCGCCCTCTCTGCGGCCGCAGCCGCCTCCCTGGTTCGGGTGCGGGTTCGGGTTAGGGTTCGGGTTAGGGTTGGGGTTCAAGGGTTAGGGCTAGGGTTAGGGCTAGGGGGCTAGGGCTAGGACCTGGCCGCCCGCTCCGCCGCGATGGCAGCTTCGGCTTTGGCCACCGTGAGACGAAACTGGCCCTCCGCCTTGGCGAGCTTGGCGGCCTCGACACCCGCGGCGCGCGCGCGTTCGACCGCAGCCCGCAGCTGCTCGCGCTCCTGGTCAGGGTTAGGGTTAGGGATAGGGTTGGGGTTAGGGTTAGGGCTAGGGCTAGGGTTAGGGTTAGGACTAGGGCTAGGGTTAGCCCGCAGCTGCTCGCGCTCCTCCGCTGAGCCCGCCAGCTGCCCGAACTCTACGGCGGCCAGCGCGGTCCGCAGGCTCTTACTCGCCTGCTTAGGCTTAGGGCTAGGGTTAGGGTTAGGGTTAGGGCTAGGGCTAGGGCTAGGACTAAGGTAAGGGTTAGGGTTAGGGTTAGGGCTGGGGTTGGGGTTAGGGTTAGGGCCAGGGTTAGGGTCAGGGTCAGGGTACGGGGTCACTCGCCTGCTGCATCTCTCTCTCCGCCCTCTCCGCCCTCTCCCGTTCGGCCCTCGCCCTGTCCGCCGCCGCCCGCTCAGCGGCCATCCTCTCCGCCGCCGCCGCCCGCTCCGCCGCCACCTGGTTGAGGTTAGGGATAGGGTTAGGGTTAGAGTTGGGATGAGGGTGGGGGTCGGGGCTAGGGTTAGTGCTCCGCTGCCACCTTCTCCGCCGCCGCCCTCTCCGTCGCCACCCGCTCAAAGGCCGACTTGGCTGCTGCGGCGCGGTTGGCCGCCGCAAACTCCGCAGCGGTGCGCTCGGACGCCGCCTGGTAGCGGTTAGGGCCAGGGTTAGGGTTAGGGGTGGGGTTCGGGTTCGCGTTAGGGTTGGGGTTGGGGTTGGGGTTGGGGTTGGGGTTGGGGTTGGGGTTGGGGTTGGGGTTGGGGTTGGGGTGAGGGTGAGGGTGAGGGTGAGGGTGAGGGTGAGGGTGAGGGTGAGGATTAGATCCCCAACGTGCTCGCCTCCTCCTCTGTCTTGGGCGGGCCGAGGCCCGCGGCCTTCATGAAGGACCGCATCAGGCCTGCATGGTTAGGGTTAGGGTTGGGGTTAGGCTGAGGTTAGGCTGGGGTTAGGCTAGGGTTAGGCTAGGGTTAGGGTTATAGGGTTAGGGTTAGGGTTAGGCTAGGGTTAGGGTTCGGGTTAGGCTAGGGTTAGGGTTAGGGTTAGGCTAAGGTTAGGATCAGAGGCATGTAAGGGGTAGGTAAGGGGTAGGTAAGGGGTAGGGGTAGGGGTAGGGGTAGGGGTAGGGGTAGGGTCAGGGTTGGATGTTGAGGAGGGTGACCGTCATCGCTTGGTGGCGGGGGGACGCCATCCAGCGGCGGTGGCGGGGGCACGTCGTCGTCCGGAGGCGGAGGCGGCTCGTCGAGCACGCTCGGCGCAGGCACAGGCGGGGCCGCCTCCGCCTCGCGCCGTCGGCGGATGCGGGAGAAGGCGGCCGCGAGCTCCGCATCTGGAGCGCCTGAGCTGTCCGCGGGAGCGGCGGCAGCGGCGGCAGGTGTGCCCCTGCTCGCCGCGGATCCTCCCTTCTCCGCAGCCGAGGCGGGCGCAGGTGGCACCTTGCCACCGGTGAGCTGCTCGACTGCGGCCGGCGAGTTCAGCTTGACGCCGTCGACTGTGGGGAAGTCGAACTCGGGGATGCGTGGCAGCAGCGTGGGCAGAATCTCAGCGTACTGCGAAGGGTCCCTCTCGAACAATGCGAGCAGCGAGGCGGCGCGCTCCTCGCGCGCACTGCGCAGGCTCGCCAGGGCCTCGGGCGTGGAGTCTCCGCATGCCAGTGCCATGGCCATTGCATCGATACTCTCGCACAGACCGATGATCGACGTCACCGTTGTCGACGGAGCTGCTGCTGGCGGGGCCGGGAGTGGCGCTTCTGCCGGGCTGCTCAGCTCAACCTTCAGGTCCGCGAGCTCTTGTCGCACGTTATCAAGCTTGAGCTCGGCCAGCTCCTTCTTGAGTGGCGCAAGAATCTCCTCAGCGAAGCCATCCACCTGTAGGCGCTCGAGTGCGGCGTCAAGCTTGGCGATGCGGTCGGATGTGCTTGCGCACTCGTCCATGCGCACTGCAGGTGCACGGCTGATACAACGGTGAGGCGATAGCAGCAGGCCGGACGCGCCGGCGAGCACCGCGAGGCTCAAGGCCAGCCGCATCGATGCCGTGCCGTCTCGATTCGTGTGAACTTTCCGGTGATTGCGCGTTTGGTGCCCTTTCGCAGGGGGTGTATTTGTGCGAACGTCGAAAAACCTGCCTGCCGTTCTCGTAGGCAAGCGCCACGAAGCTCTACGAGTCAGTGGACTCTAGCCCTCACTTGGATAGGAACCGTCGTTGCTGATGAGCGTGCCCGTATTCACCACGCTCCCACGCACGCGCACGCAGGCAGCGCCGGCAGGTGCTAGCAGAAGCGCGCCTCCAAGCATTCTTCGACGACGGGTCGGTCGACGCCGAGGAGTCGATGGCCATTCGATCAACCGTCCCCTTTTTCAATGCAGCTTGCCAGGACGGCTGCGCGGAGCGTCCCACGGCGGGCGCGCTCGTGTGCGCCGCGATGCTGTGCGTGCGCGTGCGCGTGGCCCAGGCCAATGGCTCCGAGTAGGCTCCGAGGCGGCGCTGCGCGCCGTCGTCTTCTCCCTCTTCCTCGCCTTTGAGAGCATAATGAGAGCAAGGGTGCGCGCGCTCTCGTCAGGAGCGGCCTTCGACTCAAGGCCATACCGGCGGTGATCGTGTCGCTCGGGTGCTACGTGGATCCGAGCTGGGTAAATTATGCATGCGTCGGCCCCGAGACGCTCGAGCGGGCGCTTCGGATTGCGGAAGAGTAATATTTTTCTTTTGAAAGGTGCAACCCTTGTGCACGCACTCTACCGCATGCCACGCGCGTCCTAAAATGCCACGAGCGCATTCACCAGCGGGTCTATGAGTCGCGCAGTCTTCTGGCGCTTCAGGTGATTCTGCCACGGATTTGTCAGCCAGCTGGCATACGGGTCGTAATCGTCTGGGTGGGGCGCGTTGTCGTCCGGTGGCGACGGCGGTGGCGGCGGTGTCGGCGGTGGCGCGGGTAGTAGTGATCGCGCGAGTTGGCACGACTTCCACACGTCCCACGCGGGCATCGCGGGAACCGTGCCAACGAATACGCACGAGCAGTGGGGCCGCAGGCCGCTTCGAAATTCCTCGGGCGTCACAAAGCCGACGGGGTTTTGCCACTCGGCGCAGCGCTTGCAAAATACCCAGCAGGTCCGCCGCATCAGCGCACGCTTGCGCTTCTGGCTCATCAAGTCGTTCCGTGTCATTCGGAGCGGGCCCATTTTGAGGCGAACCGGGCACTGGCCCTGTGCGAGGAGCGCCGCAATCGCACAGGCATCGGCTCGCTCTTGTCTCTTGTGCGCGGCATCCGCCGCCACGGCCTCGCGTCGCGCCCGGCTGGTCTCGCGATGGACCTTCTCTGCCGCAATGCGCTCCGCCTTTGCGTGCTTCTTGACATTCTCAATGGCCATCCGCACCAGCTTGGTGACAGGCGAGTGCCGGTGGCGACCACCGGACCGCGTGCACGATTCGCCAACGGCCCTCGAGCTCATTTGTCAATGTCTATCGAAGGTTGCGAGCACGGGATTTGTTACGAGCGCGGGATTTGGACGCAAAAAGGGTGAGAGTTTGGTTTCTTCTGTTGCGCTTTGAGCGTGAGCGCGTCGTGGACCATCGTGTGCTGTTGAGCATGCCGATCCAGCCTGGCGGCTTCCACCTAGCCGACAAGCTCTCCATGTTCGAGCGGTGCGCCGGCGGTGCCGCCTCCTCGGCGCCATCGGGGCCGCACGCGCCGTACCCGCCGCGCCAGGGCAGCGCACCGCCCTTTCGAGCGAGAGCCATCCGGGATCCGGAGCCGAGCCAGACGCAAGCCATGGTCACGGACTGGGTGGAGCCGGACATCCATCTTGTCGGCGGGTACACGTTCCCTGGCAAGCCGCCGCAGCCCGACCGCAGCGCCTCGTACAAGCAACAGATGTACGAGGCTAGCGCGATGGCGCTTAGCAGCCAGCTGCGCCGCGGCAAGAAGCCGCGCGGCAAGCCGGGGGTCACGTGGACCATCGAGGAGATCATGCCGCGGCTCAAGTGCATTCCGATGAACGGTCCTGGCGCCGGCGCCGATGAGTTCCGCCCGCAGACCGCGCCCGCGCCGAGCGCACGCCCGAAGAAGGCGGCGGCGGCACCCGTACCGTTTATGACGCCGGCGGAATTCCGGAAGTCCCTCGTCATGCCCGACCCCACGCCTGCCGACGAGGCGGTCGAGGCGGCGCGCGCGCCAGACGCCCTGGTAGGGCTTGTCGCGGTAGGGCAGACGCCAGACGCCCTGGTTAGCCTAAAGGGCCGACGGTCGCCGCCGCAGCCAGCTGCATCTACCTCGCGGCAGCGGGCGGCCGGCGGGCAGCCGGCGCTTCTGCCGCTGCCCGGCGCCGAGTCGGCGTCGGTCAGCTGCTCCCCGAGGGCGAGCTCAACCTGGCGCCCGTCGTGCGGCGGTCAGGCTCAGGCCCAGGGCCAGCAGGCCCAGGGCCAGGCCCAGCCGGCGGCAGAGGCGGCCGCGCCAGCGAGTGAAGAGGGCGGCGCGGTGGCGGGCCCCTCGCCGCGGCAGCAGCGGTACGAGGCGGCGACGGCCGATCTAGGCGGCCTCGTCGTCTTTGGCAACGTCGACTACTCCGGCTTGAGCGCGGCCGAGCCGGAGCGTCCCCTCCCAGCTGCAGACAGGCTAGGGCCTTCACCCGAACCCGAACCATAACCCCAACCCGAACCATAACCCCAACCCGGACCATGACCCCAACCCCAACCCCAGCCCTAAGCCTAACCCTAGCCTTCACCTCTAATTAGGCCCTCGACCGCAGTCGGCCGCTCCCAGGACATCGCAGAGGTTTGGACAGTGCCTTCGGCAGCCCCGCCAGCGCCCTCGCCGCCGCACGATCGGTACGTGCTCGGCTGACCCTAGCCCTAGGCCTAAACCTAGCCCTAGGCCTAAACCTAGCCCTAGCCCTAGCCCTAGCCCTAGCCCTAACCAACCCTAACCCTGACCCTAACCCTAACCAGGTCTCCGCCTCCACCGCCTGCGCCCGTGGCCGTGACCGTGGTAGTGCCTGGGGTGGCCCCGCCCAACACGGCGCGGGCGCCGACGCCGCCGCCGCCGCCGCCGCCGCCGCTGCCGCCGCCGCTGCCGCCCACGCCTCCCCGCGCCACCTCACCCGCGCCCGCGCCCGCGGGCGACGGCGGCGGCGGCGGCGACGGCGGCGGCGGCGGCGGCGGCATTGAGACGTGCCCGCTCTGCGGCGGTGGGCAGATTCGAATCGGAGCCGGCGGCGGCGGCGGGCCATCGCCGGTGATGAGGCTGGCCGGAACCCTAACCCTAACCCTAGCCCTAGCCCTAGCCCTAACCCTAGCCCTAACCCTAACCTAACCCTAACCAGGTGATGCAGCTGGCCGGAGTCGTCCCTTCCGTCGCTTCGCCGCCGCCGACTCCGCCGACCACTGGGTGGGGGGCTGACCCTAACGCGGAGCGGGCGGAGGCGAAGAAGCGGAAGGCGGCGGCCGCCCGATTGATGGAGGAGCAGACGCGGTGGGCGCTCACCCTGGCCCTGGCCCTAGCCCTAGCCCTAAGCCTGGCCCTGACCCTGGCCCTCGCCCTGGCCCTAGCCCTAGCCCTAAGCCTGGCCCTGGCCCTGGCCCTGGCCCTGGCCCTGGCCCTGGCCCTGGCCCTGGCCCTGGCCCTGGCCCTGGCCCTGGCCCTGGCCCTAGCCCTAGCCCTAACCCCGACCGTAACCAGGATGCTCACGCGCATTTTCCAGCAGAAGATGAAGGAGGCGGGCGCCGTGGCCTCACCCTAACCCCCTAACCCTAACCCTAACCCTAACCCTAACCCTAACCCTTACCATAACCCCAACCCCAACCCCAACCCTGACCCTAACCCTAACCTTGACCCTGACCCTGACCCTGACCCTGACGCTGACGCTGACCCTGACCCTGACGCTGACGCTGACCCTGACCCTAACCTCTACCAGGCGGACGCCGCGGCACAGGCCATGAAAGGCGCACAGGCCAAGGAGCACAGGAACGAGCTGCGCACTAACCCTAACCCTAACCTAAACCGTAACCGTAACCGTAACCCTAACCCTAACCCTAACCCTGACAGGAAGGAGCTGCGCGCGCTACAGGAGGCGTGCGAGGTGCACCTCGCAGACGCCGCCCACAAGATCAAGGACGCCGACCTCGCCAACACTAACCCTAACCCTAACCCTAGCCCTAGCCCTAGTCCCAGCCCTGACCCTGACCCTGACCCTAACCCTAACCCTAACCCTAACCAGGACGCCAACCTCGCCAATAAGGACGCCATTGCCATCGCCGCAAAGGTAAGTAGGTCGTGGTAAGTAGTCAGTGGTAAGTAGGTCGTGGTAAGTAGTCAGGGGTTAGTAGTCAGTGGTAAGTAGTCAGTGGTAAGTAGTGAGTGGTAAGTAGTGAGTGGTAAGTAGTGCTGCCCTTTGAGAGTGAGCGCGTCGGTGACTGTGGTGGCCTAATACGAGCCCCAACCCTAATACGAACCCCAACCCTAATACGAACCCCAACCCTAATACGAACCCCTACCCCAACCCCTAACACGAACCCCAACCCCTAACCAGAACAAGAAGCTCGAGGCGGCCAACGCCAAGCTCAAGGCGAGCGAGGCGGAGCTCAAGGCCGAAGCGAAGAAGCGCGAGGCGGCCTATGCCAAGCAGGCGAACCTAGCCCTCCCTAGCCCTGACCCACACCCACACCCACACCCACACCCACACCCACACCCACACCCACACCCACACCCACACCCACACCCTATCCTTAACCCTAACCCTAACCCTAACCCTACCCCTAACCTTAACCCTACCCCTAACCCTACCCCTAACCCTAACCCTCTCCCTAACCCTAACCCTGATCCTGACCAGGACGCACAGCTCGCCGAGCTTCGCATGAGCAGCCTGGGATCGGCCATTAGTGTGCCGCCGCTGGTCGAGACCAAGCGGGTGCCCAAGGCGGCCAAGGTGGAGAGCGGGGACTCCGTGGGCAAGGAGGCCGCGGCAGCCGAGCTAGAGGCCCAGGCTACCAATAGGCTACCAATAGGCTACCAATAGGCTACCAATAGGCTACCAATAGGCTACCAATAGGCTACCAAGCTGCACACTAGCCCTAGCCCTGCCCTTAAGCCTAGCCATAGCCCTATCCCTAGCCCTAGCCATAGCCCTATCCCTAGCCCTAGCCCTGACCCTAACCCCAACCCTATCCCTAACCCTAACCCTAACCCTAACCAGGCGAGCAAGCTGCAGGCCGCGTTCGACGCCAAGCTCGAGTCCGCCCGTGCCAAGCTGCAGGGGCAGCTAGACTCGACCAAGGCACAGCTCGAGCAGGTGAGGGCGGAGCTCACCGCGACGACGAAGGAGCTCAAGGCGACGACGATTGAGCTGGCCGAGCTCAAGGAGGAGCACTCCCACGCAGCATCGGCACTCGAGGTATAACCCTAACCCCTAACCCTAACCCTAACCCCAACCCTGACCCGACCCCGAACCCCAACACCAACCCGAACCCTAAGTCCGACCCTAATCCTGACCCTAACCCCAACCCCAACCCTGAGCCAAACCCCAACCCCGACCCCAACCCCAACCCTGACCCCAACCCAACCCCAACCCAACCCCAACCCCAACCCCAACCCCTACCCCTACCCTAATCAGGTGGAGCGCGGGCTGCGCAAGGACGGGCAGGCCACCGAGAATGAGCTAGCGCGCTGCCAGCGGGAGATCTCCGAGATGAGGGAGGACGGAGTAAATGCGCTGCGTCAGGCACCCTTCCCCCAACCCTAGCACCAGCCCCAACCCCAGCCCCAACCCCAGCCCCAGCCCCAACCCCAACCCCAGCCCCAACCCCGAACGCTCACCCTAACCAGGCGCGCCAATACGTTATCGACGGCCAGGAGGGTTCTGAGCTCGAGGTGAGGCCCCTCCCCCCCACCCCCCCCCCCACCCCCCCCCCCCCCCCCCCCCCCCCCCCCCCCCCCCCCCCCCCCCCC